>WNFO01010699.1_pt1 | contig 10531 bp, 7 predicted proteins | sample 5400251 | NCBI WGS metagenome assembly WNFO01 (sample SAMN13153354, study PRJNA577476) | soil metagenome | isolation source: 100 cm saprolite under Madrone tree | place: USA:California | collected 2016-06-14 | reverse complement strand
GGTCGCAGCCCTTGATGCGCTGCGGACAGAGCTCGAAGCCAAGGGCGCTCCGGTCAAGGACGGCCGGTGGGGCTACCGGCTCCTGGTGGTCGATGATCCCGACGGCAATCAGCTCTTCTTCAACTATCCGAACGAGACTCCATCCGGCCAGACTCTTAGAGATGAAGCGTAATCGTCCATTTGAAGTTCTAGAGCGCAATATAAAAGGGCGCCCCTTTTGGAGTAGGGTTTTGAGTGTTCGCCTCAACCCTTCCAGAAAGGACACCCTTTATGACTAGCAACATTAAATATATCGGTATGGATGTGCACAAGGAAAGCATTTCGGCTTGCGTGAGGAACTCCGTCGGCAAGGTGTGATGGAATGCGTCATCGAAACAAAAGCCAGCATGATTCTGCAGTTTATTGACGGGCTGCGCGGAGATTTGCAGGTCACCTTTGAAGAAGGAACGTCGGCCGCCTGGTTGTACGACCTAATGAAACCGCACGTCACGAAATTGGTGGTGTGCGATCCGCGAAAAAACAAGTCCATGAGGGAAGGCAACCAGATCGACGCTCGCCGATTGGCCGAGCTGCTGCGCCTCGATCATCTCACCCCGGTGTATCACGGCGAACGTGGTCTACGTACGCTGAAGGAGTTGGTGCGCAGTTATCTGACCATCACCAAAGACCTCGGACGGGTGATGACACGGGTGAAAGCAATTTATCGAAGTTGGGCCATCCCTTGTACCGGCAAGCAGGTGTATGCGCGGCGCCATCGTGTCGAGTGGCTCGGGAAGATCAACGAACCAGGAGTGCGCCTGCGGGCGGAATTGTATTATCAACAACTCGATGCGCTGCGCGTGTTGCGCCAGGAGGCGCGGCGGGATCTACTCGCGGAGAGCAAGAAGCAAAAGGCCTGGAAACGGCTCTGTGGGATTCCCTCGATTGGCCCAATCCGTGCGGCGGTGTTGCTAGGCATTCTGCAGCCCCCGCATCGTTTTCGCAGCAAGCGGCCGCTGTGGAATTACGGAGGTTTAGCGATCGAGATGCACAGTAGCGCCGATCACCGCAGTGTCGACGGACAACTGCAACGATTCAGGAAGAACGTCTTGGTGCGGGGCCTCAACCGCAACTGCAATCACGATCTGAAGAACCTGTTTAAGGGTGCGGCCGTGGTGGCTTCCAGCCGACTGCAAGATGACAGAGTATTCTCCACTTTTGTTCGCCACTCAGTCGAGGTCCCGATTAACGACTAATCAGGCATGTGAAAACAGGTTCTGAGTAGCACGCGGCGGTGGCGGCGGAAGAACATACCGGGGAATCGGGCCTCCGAATCGGATTGTCTCGAATATCTTGAGCGCCAGTTCCTGTTGGGTGGAGGTGAGGTCTTGTCCAAAAAGGCAGAGTGCATTCGACAGACCGACATTGCGAAAATATACGCCTGTGGTCCCGTGGCCCGGTGTTCTTGGACTGACTACTTTTGCGCGAAACCCACCGATGGACTTATGAATGACGGCATAAGCTGGTTTCTTCTCTTCTTTAAGAGGGTTTGAGTATCTACCGAAATCAAATCTGAGGGTGAGGCCATCCCCAACAAACTCGCCAACATACGAATCAACGCCCATCAACTGATGGAACTCCCAGCCCAATGGAGCGAAGAGCGAGAAAGGACCAGCGTCAACTTTGTGCCAACCGGTCGGAGGCGTAAGAGTCTCTTGGCCACTTGGTTGGGGCAGGTAAATTTCTGATTCGCTTCCCAACACAAATCTAATCGTAAGCTTCTGAATGTTCTTGCAGTTCCGACACTCGCCGACGCCTTCTCCAAGGCGAGACCCCTGAATTTCAACTCGCAATGTGGTGCGGTCCAGTTTGAAGTGTCGCGTAGCGCCACATCGGGATTTGTTGATACCGCGTTCCAGCTCCTCGACGGTGACGACAAATGGTTGCGACACATCGCTGTCTCGCTGTCCGAGCAAATTGTCGTCGGGATGTTCAGGTCGGGCTACTAGAATTTCGATTCCGACAATTCCACCCTCGACTGCCCAAAGTGGGATGAGCGCCAGCCTGAAGTGTTCGCCGATTTGATGGCGTAAAGCCAGGTTCTCGAGCCCGAGGGAAGCACGCGACCGGAAGATCGAGGCCAAAGATGCGAGGAGTGTCGTGATAAAAATGAGCATCGGCGAGAATTATGTAGGAAAACTAACTCCCATGCGCTCAAACATTTCGAGATTTTCGAGAGGGTCGCGGGAACGGGATCGAACTGCCGATAATGGCTCTGCACCTTTGGCTTGCCATCTGGCCTACCGCTGCCGCCATATCGCCAACAATGAGAATGACCTTTCAGAATACTGGAACTCTATTTCTCAGTTTTTCCATTCAAGGTTGTCATGCATAGTCGAACTCGTTAAAGATAATGGACTTACTTTTATACAGTTTTGGTTGATTGAGTGCCGCAATTTTCATGCTCTGGACTTGTCGCGGAGAGGTGGGTCAAGCCTCTCTGTGTGGTTAGCTGAAGACTTCCCGGAGATCTGTCCCCCAATTCCGGCTGCAGAGATTTGCCGCTTTTACGCAGGAGGATTCCAGCTTGACCGCGCCCACTCTTTGTTTTAGCACTGCACTCCGCTCAATGTACCGCGCGAAGCGCCTGGCGGTCATAGCCGCGATGACCATGTTCTCGCTGGCGTGTGTCCCGTCCGCTGCAGCCCAGGCCAGCACACAGGGGCAATGGCGAACACTGCCGAACCTAATGCCCATCAATCCGGTGCACTCGGCGCTGCTGCACAACGGCAAGGTGCTAATCGTCTCGGGGTCGGGCAACGTGGCTGGGAACACGAACTTCCAGGCAGGAATTTTTGATCCGGCGACGGGGTCGGTGACGACGCAGCCTGTGAACTGGGACATGTTCTGCAACGGCATGGTGGTTCTTTCGGATGGGCGGGCTTTCGTCAACGGGGGCACGCTGCAGTACGACCCGTTCCATGGACAGTTGGTCAGTGCGGTTTATGATCCAGCTACCGGTCAGTTTACAAATATCCAGAATATGGCACACGGTCGTTGGTATCCCACGGTCACTAGTCTCTCTAACGGTACGATCATGACGTTTTCAGGCCTGGATGAAAACGGCAATACGAATTCCACGATTGAGATCTATACCATTGGCTCAGGTTGGAGCACCGCTTTCGGCTCTCCCTTCACCCCGCCTCTCTATCCCCGCATGCATCTCCTTCCCAGTGGTAAAGTGTTCTATTCTGGTTCGACCACCAGCTCGCGCTACTTTGATCCTTCCGCACACACTTGGTCGAGTGTTGTCGCCACAACGAATTACAGCGGCACGCGCACGTACGGCACTTCCGTGCTGCTCCCGCTGACTCCGGCCAACAACTACAAGCCCGTGGTCATAATTATGGGTGGGGGAAATCCTGCTACGAACACCACGGAGCTGATTGATCTGTCGGCGGCGACGCCCAAATGGACATTTGGACCGAACATGTCGCAGCCGCGCATCGAGATGAACGCGACGATCCTGCCAAACGGCAAAGTGGTCGCCTTGGGCGGCTCTCTCAACGACGAAGACACGACGACCGCGAGCCTGAATGCTGACCTTTATGACCCGGCGACGAACACCTTCAGCTCTGCGGGGCAGAACGCTTTTGCACGCCTCTACCACTCGAATTCGCTTTTGCTTCCCGATGCGACGGTCCTATTCATTGGCGGAAACCCCACCCGCGGGACGTACGAGCAGCATATCGAGATCTATAGTCCGGCCTATCTGTTTAACCCGGATGGCAGTTCCGCTACGCGTCCGTCTATCACGGGAGTACCTTCGACCGGCATTGGCTACGGTTCTGCGTTTCAAGTGCAGACGCCCGATGCCGCAAACATTTCTTCTGTGGTGCTCATGCGCGCGGGCGCACCGACGCATGCGTTTGACATGGAGCAGCGCCTCGTGGCGCTGTCGTTCTCGGCGGGAAGCGGAGTGCTCAACGTTACCGCACCGCCCAACGGGAATATCGCTCCGCAGGGGTACTACATGCTGTTCCTGTTGAATGCCTCCGGTGTACCTTCGGTGGCGCAGTTTGTTCAGTTGACTCCAGCTCCCGCGGACGTTCCTCCCACCGGCGTCATTTCGAATCCTTTGAGCAATGTGACAATTACCGGGGGACAATCGGTCTTTTTCGACGGATCGGGCAGCAGCGATCCCGATGGAACGATTTCCGCCTATTCCTGGACTTTCCCTGGCGGAAGCCCCAGCACGAGTTCGCTCGCCACTCCTGGCAAAGTGATTTATTCTTCGGCGGGGTCTTTTTCTGCGACTCTTACGGTAACCGACAATGCTGGCTTGACCGACCCCACGCCCCCGACACGAACGATTACTGTGAATCCTGTGCCGAACTTTTCCGTTTCCGCTTCACCGTCCTCACAATCCACAGCGCAAGGCGGTAAGGCGGCGTACACGGTGTCCATCAGCGCATTGAATGGCTTCACCGACACGGTCAATTTCTCTGCAAGCGGCTTGCCTTCAGGCGCTTCTGCTTCCTTCGTGCCGGCTTCCGTCACGGGATCAGGGTCGGCGGCGCTGACCGTCACAACTTCGGCCAGCACCCCGGTTGGGAGTTACACGTTCAGCATTACTGGTGCCACCGCAACGCTGAGTCATTCGGTCAACGTGACGCTGAACGTCAACTCTACAGGAGATTTTGCTCTATCGGCTTCGCCGACGACGTTGCAGATCTCGCGAGGAGGGAACGGGTCGGATACTGTCAACGTCTCGGCGCTCCAAGGTTTTACCAGCGCAGTTTCTCTCAGCCTTGGCGGCTTGCCAGCCCGCACTTCCGCGTCCTGGAGTCCCTCCACCGTGACGGGCTCTGGTTCTTCTGTCTTGACTATCCGTGTGAACAAGCCGGCGCGATCCGGCACCTACAACCTGACGATTACGGGCACGTCCGGCACCTTAGTCCATTCGATACCACTGACACTCGTGGTGCAGTAGACTTCGTCTCCAGGAATTCTCCGAGCACAGGGCGCTCCCTTCGGGAGTACTCTGAGCAATCGAAAATACTTCGTGCTCGACGAAAGCTCCCGCACGAGAAAAAGGAATGGAACCATGCGCATTCGTCGAAGGGAGTTGTTGCGGCAGTTCGGCGTGGCCGGAGCTGCCACGGCGTTCCTTCCTCCCTTTGCCAAATCGGCCCCCTCAGTGGCGGATTCGCCCACGCGCATGGTCCGGCTCAATCGCAATGAGAGTGCGTATGGCCCCTGCGAAAGGGCCAAAGCTGCTTTCCAGGACGCGTTCACGGAAGTCAACCGCTATCCAAGCGAGGATGTCGAAAATCTTCGCTCGGCGGTGGCTGTGCTGCACGGAGTGCAGCCAGAAAACATCACGCTTGGCTGCGGCTCGACCGAAATTATGCGCATGGCCGCGCAAGCTTTTCTGGGGCCTGGCAAAACCCTAGTTACGGCGTCCCCGACCTTCGACTTCATTGCGCACGCCGCGCGGCTCGTTCGTGCGGAGGTGCGCAGCACGACGCTCACGCGCGATTATGCGCATGACCTCGGTGCCATGCTGACAGCAACCGACACCACCACCGGTCTCCTATACATCTGCAATCCCAACAACCCGACTGGCACGCTGACTCCAAGGTCCGACCTTGAAGCCTTTCTCCCCAAAGTTCGGTCTGGTGTTTCGGTGCTCATTGACGAGGCGTATCAAGACTACGTGACGCCCACCGGGACCTATGCCTCGTGGGCCGCACGCGCTGCGGGTGATCCACGGCTCATTGTAACGCGGACTCTTTCCAAAGTTTATGGCCTAGCAGGGCTTCGTGTGGGCTATGCTGTCTCCTCGGCGGAAACAGCCAAGCAGTTGGCCGCGCGGCGTCTGAATATGGATGTGAACGTCGTTGCGGCCCGCGTGGCGCTTGCCGCCCTCTCCGATGCGGCTCACGTGAAAGGAATTGCCACCCTTAACTCGAACGATCGCCAGGAATTCTTCAATCAAGTGAATGCGCGCATGCTGCGATGTCTCGATTCGCAAACCAATTTTGTGTTGTTAAGGATTGGCACGTCCGGCAAGGAAGTGGCGGGGTCGCTGCGCGCAAAGGGTGTGCTGGTCAGCGCCGGCTATCCGTCTTTCGAAAAATACATCCGGGTATCGTTGGGACTTCCGGAAGAGATGCAGGCGTTTTGGCGTGCCTGGGATGCCTTCATGCCACATCATCCCATGTAATAGCGCGTTTCCTGCGGAATCTGCTACCACACAATTTTTCGTCAAAGTAAATCGCTGTGCCTCGCCAAAACTAGAAGCACATTTGAAATCAACAAGATGCAAAGTTGCTGTGTAACATGCTACATGGGCTCTGCGGGAGCCGTAATAGGCCAAACGGCGTACCGCCCCGGATATTCTGACCACCAGCTAAGTCCAGAAATTATTTGCGCATTTGCGCTTTAGAGAGCGGACCCTGGTGTTGTTGGCCGTAACTACTGGTCTGCGAAGGAGCGAGCTATTCGCACGAATCCCACGCCTTGCGGAATTCGCTAGAATAAAGACGAACTCTCCCGGTCTCATAACGCCGAAAGCCGGATGGAGCATCCGGCTTTCGCAAAGCAAAGTAGTTTGGTGGACGAGACCGGGATCGAACCGGCGACCTCCTCATTGCGAACGAGGAATCACTAAAGCTAAGACGCGTCGCCACAATCAGTTAGCTTTTTGAAAGGGCCGTGAATTGCCCAACTCGCCCAACCGCCCAATCACGTAGCTTTTATCGGATGTGGACATTGGTGGTGCAGGGCCACCGGACTGCACTTCGTGTATCCCATTTCAGCCTGCCGCTCGCGATTAAGATACGGGCGGCTTCGTCCAAGTCGACATCTCGTAAAGAAATAATCCACTGACGAGATGCGCGTTTGGCGGTACTAATCCGAGAGGCACTACTTCCGGGTGATTGCCCGTCAACCGACCACAATAACGGGTTGGACCCTGCCGAGTCTCCGGTAAACGCTAATGTACGTCTGGTTTGCGTGCATCCTTAAGGCGCTTTCGGTATTCACGGGCGGCTTTGTCAGCAGCATTCTCGCTGGCGCTGTTGGCAGCCAAATGTCCGAGTTCATGTGCTACCCAGTATCCGAGGGAGTCGTCACTCACATAGCGGTCGCTGTCGATGAACACGCTTCGGCTGGGTAGGTGCGTGAACATAGCGCTGGTATATCCGGCGGGCACATGGAGACGAAAGGTTCTGGCCGTGTCAACGTACTTCCAGTGCGGCACAAAGAGAACTCGCAGAGGATAAACATCGGGTTGCATGATTCGAATCTGAGCTCGCACCAGAGCCTCTTGTTCTGACGTGGCTCCCAGGACGGTGTAGCTGGTTGCGGAGGCCTCAGGCGCGGTTCCTTCTGTGTTGACCAATTTTGAGTTCCCGCTTGTTTGTCCCCAGGCGAACTGCGCTAATGTCAGTGAGAATAGGGTTGTCCAGATTTTGAGCTTCATTTGCCACCTACAGGCATGCGCTGGAGGCGAACTTGGGGCTGGTTCTGAGGAAGCTCAATGGACTGCGGCTTGATTGCGGCTTGATTGCTTCTAAGCGACTAAGGTTTTGTATTTCTGTAACTTAGTGCTTAGCCTTATCTAAACCTTGTCATCCAGTTGAGGGGTGTTAGACTCGCGCGAACGTCTGGGGTAGATGCCAAATGGCCCTTGAAACCCGCCCGCCCGCAATCCTGCGATTCGGAGTATTTGAGGTGGACGTGCGCTCGGGGGAATTACGCAAGCTGGGCGCGCGGATCAACCTCCAGGAACAGCCCTTTCACATACTCACCGTTCTGTTGCAACGACCCGGCGAAGTGGTCTCTCGTGAAGAGCTGCGCTCCCAAAACTGGCCTGCCGATACCTTCGTCGACTTCGACAACAGTCTGAACACGGCGATCAACAAGCTACGCGAAGCGCTGGGAGATTCCGCCGATAACCCTCGATTCATCGAGACGCTGCCGCGACGCGGGTATCGATTCATCGCACCCGTCACCGGCGTAGATGGAAGAGCGAGAGGGAGCGCATCTGGGGTGAGCGCGGCCGCGCGGACACGCAGTCGAAAAATTGTCGTGACAGTGGCCGTTGTGGTGCTCGCAGCGGGAATTGCCGGAGGACTGCTCTGGCGCCCGCGCCAGACGCGGCATCTCACGGAGAGGGACACCATCGTTCTCGGAGACTTCGCCAATTCCACGGGGGATGCCGTTTTCGATGGAACGTTGCGAGAAGGGCTCTCGGTGCAATTGCAGCAGTCACCGTTTCTGAGTCTCGTATCCGGGGAGGGAATCCAGCAGACGTTGCAAATGATGGGACAGCCGGCGAATGTCAGGCTCACGCCGCAAATCGCGCGCGAAGTTTGTCAAAGGACCAACAGCACGGCAGCACTAGACGGTTCGATTGCTTTGATTGGCACCCGATACGATTTAATCGTGAAGGCTGTGAACTGTGCGAACGGCGACTTGCTGGCGAGCACAGAAGCGCAGGCGAACGACAAAAGCCATGTTCTGGATGCGCTCAACACAACCGCTTCGGAAATGCGCAAGAGACTCGGCGAATCCTTGAGTACGGTGCAGAAATACAACACACCTCTCGAACAAGCGACGACGCCATCTCTGGAGGCATTGCAAGCCTTCAGTCTGGGTGTTAAGGCAACGTTCGCGGGCGATGATGATGTTGCGGCGGTTGCTTTTTTTCAGCGCGCAATCCAATTGGACCCGAATTTCGCCGCGGCTTACGACGCGATGGGCAACGAGAATCAGTGGATAGGTACTGCACTGGCCGTGCAAAACATCCGGAAGGCCTTCGAACTGCGCACACGTGTAAGTGAGCGCGAGAAGCTGATCATCGAAGGAGATTATTACAATGTTGTGATTGGCGACCTCATGAAGGCACGGCAGAGCTATACCCTTGGCGAACAAATCTACCCACGCGAGGTAAGCTTCCGAAACGGCCTTGGTGTTCTCTATAACGCTCTAGGGCAATATGAAGCGGGTCTCAGAGAACATCAAGAGGCCGTTCGTCTCGCTCCGGACACCATCAGGTATCGATTCCTTGTATACACATACTTGTTGCTGAACCGAGACGAGGACGCCGCAGCCTTGGCCAGAGAGGCGCAACGAAAGGGCCTGGACTCTAGTCTTGGGCCCATTCTCTATTCACTCGCCTTTTATCGGAATGACGCTGCCGAAATGTCGCGGCAAGTAGCTGCTTGGGCCGGCAAACCAGACCAAGATGAATACTTGATGTTGGCATTAGAGGCCGACACGGCTGCTTACTTCGGACATCTTGGAAGAGCGCGTGAGCTATCACGGCAGGCTTCAAATTCTGCCAAGCGGGCAGGGGAGAATGAAGCTTCCGCGACCTACGAGGCCGTGGCCGCTTTGCGAGAAGGCCTGTTTGGCAATGCAATCCAAGCTGGACAACGGACGGCGCTGACAAAGGAACGTTCGAGTGGACCAGATAAATATTATGCAGTATTGCTTGCCCTAGCCTATACAGGGGACGACTCGCAGGGATTAGCAGATAATTTCAATGAGAGTTTCCCCGAAAACACAGGCGTTCAGTTCAATTACCTTCCTACCTTGCGGGCAAAACTGGCATTAAACCATGCAAACCCGCAGCAGGCGCTTGATACTCTGGAGGTCGCTGCTCCGTATGAACTCGGGATGCCTACTCTTTGGTTTTACAACTGGCCGAATTTGTATCCGGTCTATGTGCGAGGAGAAGCCTACCTTGCAGCGCATAGGGGCGGCGAAGCTGCAACAGAGTTTCAGAAAATCCTCGATCATCGTGGGATCGTGCTCAACGAACCCATCGGCGTGCTGGCGCACTTGCAACTCGGGCGCGCCTACGCGCTTCAAGGAGATAGCGGTAAGGCGCGCGCCGCGTACCAAGATTTTCTTACGTTGTGGAAAGACGCTGACCCCGACATCCCCATTCTCAAGGAAGCCAAGACCGAGTACGCGAAGCTGCAATCGTCCCGGGAGTGAAGGATAGATGCCCATCGAGACTCGACCACCGGTCCTTCTCCGCTTTGGAGTTTTTGAAGTGGACCTGCGCGCCGGGGAGCTGCGCAAGCAGGGCAAGCGCATCAAGCTCCAGGAACAACCCTTTCAAGTGCTGGCCGTTTTATTGCAGCGGCCTGGGGAAGTGGTCACGCGCGAAGAGCTTCGTTCCCAAAACTGGCCGCCCGATACTTTCGTTGATTTCGACAACAGCCTGAACACGGCAATTAATAAACTGCGTGAGGCGCTGGGAGACTCCGCCGACAATCCGCGCTTCATCGAGACACTTCCGCGCCGTGGGTATCGGCTTATCGCCCCTGTTACCGGTGTAGATGGAACAACCAGAGGGGCCGGCACGGGTGTGAGCGCAGCCGCGCCGCCAAGCGGTCGGAAGATGGTCGTGACGGTGGCAATTGTGGTGCTCGCGGTGGGAATCGCCGGAGCGTTGACCTGGCGGGCGCGGCAGGCGCGGCATCTCACGGAGATGGACACCATCGTTCTGGGAGATTTCGCCAATTCCACG
>WNFO01007730.1_pt1 | contig 10531 bp, 12 predicted proteins | sample 5400251 | NCBI WGS metagenome assembly WNFO01 (sample SAMN13153354, study PRJNA577476) | soil metagenome | isolation source: 100 cm saprolite under Madrone tree | place: USA:California | collected 2016-06-14 | reverse complement strand
TTTTTCGAGGTGCCCTCATTGCTTTCCAGCGCCGTGAAACTTCGCCTGAACTTGCATGGAGTTTGAGACCTATGATACGTCTTCATTCTGGAGGTATATCGCCATGATTAAGCGCTTGCGTTTCGAAGCTAAAGCGAAATCCAATTCCGCGACATCGGTCGCGGCGCCGCGGTTGCGGCTGTTTGGTCCGCCGCAAATTCTTGAGGGCGAAGACCGCGCCGCCTATGACGAGCTTGTCGCCCGCATTTACGATGATATAAAGCCCGTCGACATTATCGAGGAGATGCACATAGCCGATGTAGTCTCGTTGACGTGGGAGATCTTGCGGTGGCGCCGCTTGAAATCGAGTTTGATCCGAACGCGCGGACTTAAAGCACTGGAAAGTTTTTTGGTAGAACAACTCGGGTCGAGTTACGCTCTCCACAGAACACTTTGAGAGTTATCTTGCGGAAATTCTCCAAAACAACCTTCCGAAAGACAAAGCAGACTCTGCGGAGAGGATAGCGGCCGAATGTGCCCCGAATGACGCGGACGCTAACGACAAGCTCGATAAGGTTCTCCACAGCATCGGCCTAAGTTCGGACAAGGTCTTGAACGACGCGCGGGCCCTCAAGGCGAAAGAGCTCGTCCAACAATACGTGCGGGGCGAACCGGACGCCGTCACCCTGGTGCATGAGCTTCTCACCGAGGCCGGCGTGAGCATGGACGGCTTCACGGCCGATGCGCTCGCCCAGAACCTCGACTATATCGAGCGCATCGATCGCTTAACCAGCAACGCCGAGCACCGCCGCAATGCTAGCTTGTTCGAGATCGAGCGCCGTCGGGTGGTCTTCGGCGCAACTCTGCGACGGAGCGTGCAAGAAATCGAGGCCGGCGAGTCTAAAGTAATCGCGACGTTGCCAGCCAAAGGAAAAAACGCGGCTTGACGAGCGACCGCAAGATCAAGGCCAACCGCGCGAATGCGCGGGCCAGCACGGGTCCGCAAACCGCCCACGGCCGCACTCGCGCGGCGCGAAACGCGCTTCGCCACGGCTTGAGCCTGCCCGTTAGTTCCGATCCAGCCTTGTGCGAAGAGGTGGAAGCGCTCGCACGGGAAATTGCCGGCATAGGCGCCCACGCCGAAATCCAGGAACTCGCGCGCCGGGTCGCCGAGGCGCAGATTGATCTGTGCCGCGTGCGTCACGCGCGCCATCAACTCCTTTCCCATGCGTTGAGCAATCCTTACTATGACTCTCGAGAAAACATGCGTAAGAAAGTGGCAGTCATCTGCAGCTTTCTGCGACCGACTGCGCCCGATGTGCCACTGGCAGCCGTAGAAAAGTACCTGACTTCGACGCCGGAAGGGCCGGAGAAATTTGCAACAATCTTGTCGCAAGAGACGAAGCGATTACTGGCAATGGACCGGTATGAACGGCTAGCCCTGTTCCGACGAAAAATTGCGATCCAGGCTTTTGATGAAGGGCGTCGTAAAACCTAAAGATGTGACGTAGAAAATTACCACTATAGGTTGTCCATCAGTCAAAACGAAGCCAAAATAATTAATAATTTCAATGGACCGCGCGGCTCGGACACGGCCGCCGACGATGCTGACGGTGCTGACGCAAAACGCCGCCCTTCGGGGAGGCACTGCCGTCGACTGCGGTCGGGACCTATGCGAGCGCCCGCCAGAAGCTATGGCGCGCAATCGCTTACGATGGGCACCGACCTTTTTGCGGGAGGACAGACACGTACCATACTTCATCGCGTCGGTCGGGTAGCGTGCCCTCGGCGCAACACGGTGATAGCATTCGCGCAATAAAACGAGCGTTCCGAACACCGTCGTGAACATTACGCTGAAGGTGCGATGGAAGCGTGCAGAGGGACCTCAATTGCACCTAGGGTTAGACAGCTTGCATACCTGTGTCGTAGCCGGATGCTCGCTCCAATTTATCGGGTCTATGAGCATCGCCTGGTGCGGCAGGTCCGAGCATTTCCTGTACCCCGACACATAGGATTGATTCTGGATGGCAATCGTCGGTTCGGCCGGCTAAATGGGTTGCGCCATCCGGACGATGTGTACATGGCAGGCGCCAATAAGCTGGACGACCTGCTCGACTGGTGTATTGACCTCGAAATTCCAGCGATCACTCTCTGGGTGTTTTCCACTGAGAACCGCAAACGCCCTGCCCCAGAGGTCACCGGCATTCTTGCTGCAGTGGAGAAGAAGCTTAAGTCTCTCGCGTGTGACAGCCAGTTTCATAGCCGTCGAATTCGCGTGCGTGCGGTTGGCCGTCTCGAGTTATTGCCGCCGTCAACGCTCGCAGCCGTGCGCGCAGCAGAAGCTGCAACGGAAGGCTATACTTGCATGCATCTGACAATCGCTGCAGCTTATGGTGGGCGTGAAGAGATTACGGATGCTGTCAAAGCACTGCTTAGGGAACAGCTCGCGCATAGCAAGACTTTAAAGGAAGTCATCGACCTCGTAACTCCGGAGGCAATTGGCCGGTCGCTCTATGCGCCAGATCTCCCCGATCCTGACCTCATCATTCGAACGAGCGGTGAGATCCGACTTTCCGGATTCCTGTTGTGGCAGAGCGTTTTCAGCGAGTTTTACTTCACGGATGTGTATTGGCCAGCCTTTCGACGCATCGATTTTTTGCGAGCGCTGCGGGATTTCCAGCAGCGCCAGAGGCGTTTTGGAAAATGAGCTTTTGGGCTTCAGCCGAACCAATCGTGCTAGACGACCAGTATTTAGCGCTTTAGCGGTGCGCTCGTGCGCGCTCCTCGGCGCCATGTTTTGCGGATGCCCCGGGCGGGTGCTCTTGTTATCAGGCCAAGCAAGGCATTCTTATTTGCCCCGCCTAAACCAACATCGAAGTGCCGTCCTCGGCCTACATTTGCCAACATCCGGCGAGAACCGCGCCACGGTCGTCAGCGCCGCCAGCACCGTCAGCACGAAATGGTGACGGCATTGCCGCTTCTAGAAAGAGAGCGTCGAACAGCGCTACCACCGCTTCGACATTGCCCGCCGGTGGCGGCGCGCACATGAGCCGTCACAAAGTGTCAACTGGAACGTACCTGCCAGGCCAGATAGCCGAGAGCGGCTCCCTCGCAAATGAGCTGAATGCCGAGCAATATGCCGAGCAGCCAGATCGCCGTTACCGGGAAACTGGCCCAAAGATAGAGAGCCACCAGTATCGCAACGATGCCGCTGACTAAGACCCAACCCCAGTTTGGAAAAGGTCGTATCGTCAGCGCGAAGATCACCTTCGAAATGCCCTCAACCATGAAGTACACGAGCAGCAGAAGCGTGATTGCGAGAAGGCCTGTCCCGCGATGGCGAATCAAAAGGACACCAACGATCACCGATAGCACGACCGAGACAAGCTGAAGCCAGAAATGCGGTACCTCGCGCGCGTCGATGAGACTGATGCCTTGCGCGATACCGCTTATAATCAAGAGGCAGCCCAGGGCAAAGACGGCCGCGAACGATGACACCACGGGGTAGACCAGCGCCAGAATGCCAGCGAGAATCATCACACCGCCTTGTACGAGATACCAAAGCGAATGCCGTCTGACCTTTTCGCGCATTGCATCGCGCATGACTTGGGCCGCAGCATCGAGTGACATGGTCATGGTCCGTCTCCACTCAACCGACGTTTCTCTCAGCGACGCGGGGCAGTAATTTTGGAGTATGTTAGCGTATCTGGTGAAGCCCTGTCCCCGCCCAAAACCATCCTTTGCCCCCGCCTGTGCCTCGGCGTAAATCCCGATTTACGCGGTGTACTGCGCCCAGAAGTTCGGCTTGGATTGCCGACGCGCAATGGAAGCACAGCGGTCGGTGAGATCTGTCGCAAGGCGAGGATGAGCTGTCCACAGGTGGGCATCGCAGAGGCGCTGCGACGCGCTTGATCGGACACGTCACGCCTCGATAACCTTGACGGACCGAATCGTCGATTCGTCCGCTTTGCTCGAAGGCGGAGACAATACGAGTTAGCATGCCTCGCGCTTCCGCCGCGCAAACGGTTCTGCCTCTCGGTGATCAGCCGGAAGACATTTGCGGATGGGAGCAAATTCTCAGCGCCGCCTTCGCCGATCCGAATCGCACATCGGGATTTCTATCGCGGGCCGAAGAGGCGGTGCGAGCGCAACCAGGCGATGGCCTCATCCTGCTGCTCGCCACCACCGCGGCGCTCCTCGATCAGAATCCCGAGCGAGCGCAAGTGTTCCTGAAGCGGTTCTCGAAACGTTACGTTGTGATTAGCGCTTACCACTTGCTGCGTGCGCTGGCGCTCGCGGAACAGATCAAGCTTGGGCTGGCGCGCTCGGTGCTGGAAGCCCATCAACTCACCAACAGATTCGACGCCCTGCAGTATTTTCCCGGCGGCTGGACGCGGCGGGCATGGCTCTTTGGTCAGTACGACCGGATTTTCGAATGCGACATCGCTGGCGGTCGCAAGCGCACAGCCTCCGGCAGGGGGAGCCGCGTCCAACGGACCAAGCCGCGCGAGCCTCAAGACAGGAGCAGGCCGGTCCGCGCACGTGAGGCGCCTGCGGCACTGCCCGCACCGCCTGCGCCGGATGGGCTGCCGCTGATCGATATAGATATCCCGTTCACCGCCGAGCTCGATCTCGCGCCGCTGTTGAGCACGCTGCACAAGCCGCCGGAAAGTAATGGCGGCTGGTATGGCCTGCGCGAGCGCCTTGCCCATCTCGGGCTGGCGCAGAGTTTCGACGAGTTGCTCTGCCTGCCGCATCTGCGCGGCATCGAAAGCTTCTGGTATCAGATTGAGACCGTGCGCAAGGTGCTCAAGCAGTTTCGCGGCCGGGTATTGCTCGCCGACGAAGTCGGGCTCGGCAAGACCATTGAGGCCGGCATGGTTCTCAAGGAATACCTGCTGCGCGGCATGGTGGAGAGCGTGCTCGTGCTTGCCCCCGCTTCCTTGGTCGGACAATGGCGGGAGGAGCTCGAGACCAAGTTCGATATTTCCTGCGCCACAACCCACGACGCGCTGTTGCGCAGCGACCCGGACCAGTTCTGGAATCAGAAGCGTCTGATCGCTTCGCTCGCCTTGGCGCGCCGGAGCGGATATGCCGAGCGTCTCCTCGCCCGCAGCTTCGATCTCGTCATCGTGGACGAAGCCCATCACCTACGCGATCGCACGAGCCAGGGCTACAAATTGGTGGACGCGCTCAACAAGCGCTTTCTGCTCCTGCTGTCGGCGACACCGGTACAGAACGATCTCACTGAGCTCTACAATGTGCTCACCCTACTCAAGCCGGGCATTTTCAAGACATTCAAGGAATTTCGTGCCGCCTATATGACCCCCGGCAAGCCGCGCCAGCCCGCCAATCCCGAACGTCTGCGCGCGTTGATGCGCGACGCCATGGTACGCAATACCCGTGCCGTGGTGGCGCTAAAGCTGCCGCGCCGTCATGCTGTGACGATCCGCGTGGACGGTGCCAAGGGCGAGCGGGCGGCCTACCAGGAGCTGGCGGCGGCGGCGCGCCGGTTGGCGGCCGAAGGAAGCGACAGAAATCGGCTTGCGCTGCGTCATCTGCTCGGTGCCGCCGGATCATCTCCGGCCGCTGCAGCTGCTGCCGTCAAGCGCTTCGCCGGTCGCCGCGCCGATGACCCCGACTGGCAAGCACTGGCGCAGCATTGGGCGTCGGTCGGCGATGGCGGCAAGGAGGCGGCCCTGCTGGACCTGCTGCGGCGCAATCCGGATGAGAAGAAGCTGGTCTTCGTCCACTACCGCGAGACGCTCGATCACCTCGCCCACCTCTTGGCGCGTGAACGCTTCGCCTTCGCGCGCTTTGAAGGCGGCATCAGCGGCCCCGACAAGGACGCCGCCATTGTCGATTTCTGCGAGAGAGTGCCGGTGCTCCTTTGCACCGAATCGGGCGGCGAGGGCCGCAACATCCAGTTCTGCAATACGCTGATCAATTTCGACGTGCCCTGGAATCCGATGTCCATCGAGCAGCGCATCGGACGCATCGATCGCATCGGTCAGCAGCGCGAAGTATTCGTATTCAATCTCGTGACCCGCGACACGCTGGAGGAGCAGATTCTCCATCTTCTCGACGAGAAGATCTCCATGTTCGAGCTCGTGGTCGGCGAAGTTGGCGCGATCCTGGGCGGCCTCGAGGAGGATCGCGATTTCGCTGACCTCATGCTCGACGCCTGGCTCCGCACCACCGATGCCAGCCGCGACCAGGCATTCGACGCCCTCGGTCGCCGCCTATACGAGGCGAAGCAGCATCACGAGTGGGCTAAGGCCTTGGACGAATCCTTGTTCGGCGAAGACTTCGAGGCCGCGTGAGGCGAGCCAGATGAGCGAGCTTCGGGATTTCGTCGCCGAGTTGCTGGAGCGCAAAGGCGCCGCGATCGAGGTCGTGGATCCCGACGGTCTCGAAGTGCTCGCGCCCGCGCGCCTGCAGAAAGCGATGGGCTGGCCCGAGCTGACGCGGCTTGGGTTCGGAACGGAGCGACCTCATGGCGCGATCGCGATCGGGCTCGATGGCGATTGGCTCGACCAGTTCGGCTCGCTGCTCGGAGACGAGGGACGCTGGAGCGAGCGCGAGGTGAGGCCTATAGCTGGCGTTCCGGCGCCGAGCGATCCCGAACAGGTGCTCGACCGTGCGCTCGATCTCCCCAACGCAGTCTGGCGTTTCCAGGGCATGACCGCGACTTGGACGCGCTGCCTGCTGCTGGCCTTCCGCTACACGGCCGTGTCCGATGAGAAACGCGAGGGACTGATCTGGCTCGGCTTCAACCTGGGCACCGATGCGGTAGTAAGCGACATAATGGCGCGTCTGCGGCCGGCACTGGCCCACATGCCCGATTGGCACGCGCCCGATCCGACGACCAGGCGTGCGTCAGGGCCGGCATGGAGCGCAGTGACGCTCGAGGCCCGGGTCCGTCCGCTGCTCGATCAGCAGGTGCGCGAGAGCCTGGAGCCGTTTGTGCGCGCCATGCGCCGCCGGCTCGAGCGCGACCGCAAACGGGTCCATGCCTATCACGATGACCTGCGCAACTCATCCCTTAGGCGCCTTACGGCGCTCGGCCAGGGAGAAGGAGACCGGGCGGAGGCCGATCGACGGCGCGAGAAATTGCGTATCGAGGCCATCGAGCGCGAGTACCGCGCCAAGCTCGACGATCTGCGCCACAACTACGCCCTGCGCGTGACCGTCGAATGGGTTCAGGCGCTGGACCTTTATGTGCCGGTGCAACGCTTCGACGTGCTGATCCGCCGCCGCAAGGGCGAGCGGCTGGTCCGACTCGACTGGCATTCGCTGGTCAAAACGGCCGAGCCGCCGCTGTGCGAGGCGGGCCTAGGTCGCGATCGGATACGTCTGGTCTGCGACGACAAGCTGCATCTGACCGAACCCGCCGGCCAAACGCCCTGCCCATCTTGCGGCAAGCGTTTCTGCCGAGCTTGCTTTCCCGCGGCTTGCCCGCGCTGCGGCCGGGCGAGCGAGGCACGCGCGACGGCTGTAGACTGATCGCAAAGGCGAGAACGACGAGCTGATTGCTTCCGTCACCTAGATTCGGTCTCAATCGGTACGATCAAAAATCATCGCAACTTTACCGGATGCGATGCCATGTCGCGATAGAATCACAAATCCTGGCCGCTGACTCCTAAAAAATGAAAAATGGCGGCAACTACTAGCCCGCGCGCTCCGGTCGGAAAGTATGAACTGGGTTCCTCCAATCGATTCCGTCCAGCATGTATGCGAGTTGAGACGCCGAGATTCCAACCACGCCATTGGCCAGAGATGGCCAGATGAAGCGGCCCTTCTCCAACCTCTTGGCGTAGAGCGACATGCCGAGCCCGTCATGCCAAAGAACCTTAATCAGGTTACCTCTGGCGCCTCTGAAGACGTAAAGATCGCCGGCATGCGGATCGCGCCGCAGGGCCTCCTGAACCTGAAGGGCCAAGCCGTTCATGCCGCGCCTCATATCCGTTCGTCCGACCGCAAGCCACACCCGCACACCAGAGGGAATCGGGATCATCGTCGCTCCAGCACGTCGAGCACACGCCGCAGTGCCTGCGCATCAACGCCGCTGCTGACGCGGACACGATACTTGCCGGCAAGATCAATCTCGATGGTCTCCGCGACAGTCGATGGCTGCGTGGCGACGGCATCCTGTCCCGCTGTAACCAGCACCGGGATCAGTTGAGGAGCCGACGGCACGGCAGACCCACGCGGGTCGTCGCTATAGCGCTTCCGCCAATTGAATACCTGGTTCGCGTTCACGTCATATTGCCGAGCAACTATCGAGACCGACGAGCCCGGCGCAAACGACGCCGCAACGATCTCCCGCTTCAGCGCCTCGGGCCACGAGCGGTTACGCGGCCGACCAGTCGCGGTTGTGCCCATAACCGATTTTGTGGACACTTCTTGCCCTCACAACCCCAAGAATCACATCACACTCGGTGAAATGAAGCGATTCAGGAAGGCGGCACTCGGCGGAGGCTAACATGCGTCCGGTGTCGTCACCGCCTGCACCTGCGTCATCGGCGCGAGTTCGCTATCCGACCGCGTGTGCTGCCAGAGCTTGAGCGCGACCGGAAGCGGATCGATGTTCAGCCTCCGCCACCATGCGGCCTCATCACCTGAGCGATGCAGCTCGCGGTGGTGGAGCCGGCAGACCGGGACCATGAACTCGTCGCTCACGCGGCGTCCGAGCGCGCGAGGCTGTGTGAAGGTGAGGTGATGCGGATCCGATGGCACGCGGCCGCACACCAGGCACGGCTGCCGCAGAACGAATCTGCGATGGTCCTTATCGCGCCGACGGACCGTCTTGCCTAAAGCATGGACGGAGCTGCTACGCGACCGCTTTCGGGCGGAGGCCTGTCCATCGCCGATCGCGGAGAGCCTCGCCTGAAACCGTTCCTCGAGTATTTTGGTATCTGCTGCGGTCAACGTGTTCTGGGCAGTCATCTGCCGCTGCGCCCAAAGAGCCGCCCAGTCTTTGACTATCCCACAAACCTGAGCCCGACTGCAGCGAAATGGTGATCGAACGTGTATGCAAGCCGAATTCGCGCGCGCTTCATGATCGCGAAGCTCGTCGCGTCGACGGCCGACAGTTTGTACAGATCCGCGTGGCGAAAGTATTCCCACGACTGCTGCAAATCGCGCAGCTCGCAGGGAAGGATTTTTACGGTGCCGGGCTTATAGATCGATTCTCTCCACGTCAGCGCCACGTCCCGGTTGGCGTTGCGATCGAGAAATGTGAATGTCTCGATAACAACGGGAATGGAGGTGTGAAGCTTCGCGCCTGCTCCATGCAACAAGATAGCAACCGGACCGGTGGCCTGTGGTTTGAGCACGACCTTGCGGATTGCGTCGCGGACCAGCTCCGCGATGCTGCACCCCGACCGCGCGGCGGCCTTGCGCAAAGCGTCTAGTTCTTCCTTGCGGAGGTAAACCTGAGTCTTTTCCATATGTGTCACTCTAATGCTGCTAATGACATACGTCAAGGCTGGTGACGATGAGACATGGCCTTTGCGTCAGCACCGTCAGCATCGTCTGTACCGGGCACCTGGAGGATTAGGCGCAAGCCAGATCGACTGCTATCGTTACAAACGGCACTGGGCGGATCGGGTGAATGTTGTTCTCTAACCGGGTTCGGGCCACTATCGCGGACGTTGCTGACGGTGCTGACGGTATTTTCCAGCGACGTGCGTATCCTGATTACTCTGCTTCCGGCGCGGCCTTCACGACTAAAGGTAATGTCGAAGCCGAGCACCCGAAGAAATGCCTGTGCCCGGCGCAAATGCCCAGCGAGAGCGCGGGGGTTTTTGGCCCAGCCGGTGCTGTCGCGTGTCTGACCGGTGCGTTCAACGCTGACCCGCAGAAGATCGGCGGCGCTCCCCGTCCACGAGCTGTGCTTGCTCATGAACTCCCGCACGCAAGCAGCGATCGGGTCTGCGTCGATGATGCCCTCGATCGCGGCCTTGCGGTTGGCTGTGTAGGCGCGAGTGAAGGTGCCGGCGGGCCAGAGGCCGGTTTCGCAGGCCGTGGCCCAGAGCGCGAAGTCGGCCACACCGTGCCAAGCGGATGGCCGCGATCGCTGCTGCGCGCGAACCGGAGCAGATTGGCAGGCACGTCATCGAAGTCGCAGGAATAGTAGACCGGGCTCGGCACCTGGTCGTCGGGCACAAGAAAGCCGGTTGCGGTTAGCCGTTTCCGTTCGCGCTCAGTGACGTTAGCCATGAGTGCCCCCTTCGTGGCCAAGTAGATGTGCATCAGGCGGAGCCCGAAAACTCCCGGTCGTGGTCCCGGTCGATCGTGGTTACCTTCAGGCCCCCACCCTTGACCGGTGCACGCACTAATACCAATCCTCACATTGAGTAACCCACGCTCGCCCAATCGCGGCGCGCGATGGACATGATCTTCCAGGGCTGATCGATGAGCGTGTTCCAGGCGTAACAGCAGTGGTCGACGATATCGTCGAAGGATTTGAAGATCCGGTTTGACAACCAATTCTGACGCATGAACTGCCAAACATTTTCCTGGCCGTTGAGTTCGGGAGCGCGTGGCG
>WNFO01006213.1_pt1 | contig 10532 bp, 15 predicted proteins | sample 5400251 | NCBI WGS metagenome assembly WNFO01 (sample SAMN13153354, study PRJNA577476) | soil metagenome | isolation source: 100 cm saprolite under Madrone tree | place: USA:California | collected 2016-06-14 | reverse complement strand
CACAGCCCTACCACAAACACAAAGTCGTTATCATTTGCTTTATCAAATTGCTGCGCGTTTCCACTACGCCGTCCTTTTTTCACATAGTACTTGTTGGGGTATATTGGCGTGCTTTGATAATTGCTGCCCCGTGGGTAGTACTACCAGTAGTGGTAGGTAGTACTTGTCGGCTGCCATTCATGTAGAGATTCTCTATCCTTGTGAGAACAAAGTCTTGATTGAGGGCGTCAAGTTGACCCGGGCGAGTTAAATTATTCATTTCAGCTTCGAGCTGATAAGTGTATCGTATGCAGTATCTTGGTGAAAATTAGAGAAGAAAGACCGTTTGACCAATCCGCGAATGAAAAAGTTCGACGTGGGGCGTGGTGAGGCGCGGTAGTCGTCGGGTCGAATCTTTGCTGCGTCGCGTCGATAAATGTGGTTCTTTGAACCTTCGAAACGTACGTTACGGTGTCTACTGGGCTATGATTTCCATTACAGTATCATATTTGGAGGCATTCATTCATCAACTGAAGTTTGTGTGTTCGAAAAAGGCTGCGACAAAATCATTGCGGCCACACAGGGAATTCGACATCTTCCGGGATCGGATTCTAAGCACACACGAAACGGGTTTCGCACATCGAGAATGACGTTGCGACGGTTCAGGACTACTTGATAGAGGGCATAAAACACTCTCCTCAAGAAAGTTTCGGAACGACCGCACGTACCCATCAAAGACTCAAGGTGGTGTGCCAACAAGCCCCTCTAGTTCTCTTGTTGATGCTACTAGTTGCGAGTAGTGACTAATATTATCCCCATAATAAGGTTGACGGTGTACTACCTTGCAATCAGGTAAACTTGAAACTTGGAGAAGCATGGCCGCTTTTCAGGAGCGAACGCCGGGTAGTGCAATCATGGGTCCCTCTGTGACGTGTCAGAGCGCCAAATATAACGCAAGAGAAGGATTTCCTGAGAATCTGCAAGATGCGGAAGAGAGACTTTAAAAGTTGAGGCGATGGGCATAGTCGTGAAAGTGGTGTAGGGGAGTGCCAACGCAGTTCAGTGGGCAAACTAAAATCCACCGATAAACGACAAACGACAACATACTACGCGGGGAAGCCAACCAAGAAGGAGCCTGAGGGCGAGTTGAGTATGGGCCAAGATATTTCAAAGTGTGCCCAAACTCGAAGGATGCAAATATCGTCGATTTCTTGATCCCGCGGGCCACGCAATGCGCTTCAAAACTGAGTGATTGTCAGTGTAATTATACCAGACCACTTCGAGTGTCACCAGAATTTATGACTGCCAAGTCACGGGACTAATTTCCGTCCAAAAAACATTTGATGATGAAACAGACTCACCTTCAAGTCGCCCATTTTTCCATTGCGGCGCGCGACGTATTTTACTAGCATTACTATCCGATGTTAGAAGTGTTTGTTTGTCGCATTGCCTGCGCCGGCGCGATGGCTTGATGTTTCTCGCGTTTATACCTGTGGAAAACAAATTGAAGCTTGTTGCATCATGGATCATGATCGAACTTTGATGCGAACCCCCACTTTCTTACTGGAGGATAGACGATACCATTGACATCTGGAGAAATGGGAGATGGCTCCTGGCACCATGCGCAGACCATCTTCTACATCCTCAACCAGATGTTCTGCTGGTGCGGCGGTCTACGTAGTACAGTACTTCAATACCCTTTTTCTGGTCCTCCGGGTCGATCACCTGCAAAGGTTTAATTTTGAAAGACTGATGCGGGAAATGTCAGTCCCGATTGTGCTAGAGACCATAGGGCTTTCTTCCTTCATCCGGTAATAACAGGAGTCACCTGCAAAAGGGACACATCCTGTGCAAAGTAAAGATCTTCCAAGTTGGATATAATAATAAGTGCCACGTTACTAGGTAACCGATGAGGATCCGGACTAAACAGGCCTGGCTGTAGGCACCCTGCATCGTGACTGATTGGCAGCGCCGGGCTGCATGTTTATAGGTCACAAGAAATGAGGCGCCACACGCGTAGATTACCGCAATCGACTTGGAATTGACTCATTCATGCGATCGAGGTGAGGTTGGGCTCCACTTTGAAAATATCGCAAGACGGCGACAAGGGTCCGAACTGCACAGGACGGACAGGTTTTTTGATGAGATCTTTCACGCACCAATCTTGGCACATCGCGAAGGTTAGCACTACGGTAATGCTGCCTTTGCTAAGCGCTTCCGTTTATGAGACAGGCACTACGGTAGACTGAGACAAGTCAGCTTTGTGGCTTGCGCTTCCTCTATACCGAGGTCTTCGCTAATCAAGCGCATCAGTTTGCGAGGGAGACACGCGAGAATGCGGGATGGATCTGTGGCTCTGCGTATATGCGATGCATATGGTGTCGACAAGTTCCACCGATGTTCTGCCCATCTCAGTTCTACCCCTGTCCGACGCCGAGACCAGCCCCGAAGTCCGAGTCGCCCGAAATCTCGTTCAACAGCCTGAGTTCTATGTTGATATAATACAGTCTTTTTAGTGGTCACCGCTTGGTGATGCGTGCACTAAAAACCGTTGGCTAACACAGGTCATGGGCTTATGAATGAGGTCTTGCACGTGATATCTCACCTCAAGAAGCACCAGAAGCACCAGTATAGGCTCTCCCAACTCCTGTCTGAAGCTTTGAGGAAGGGAGAGAAGCATCGCAGCTGATTAAAGGTAGTCTCGTGCCATTTCAGTCTTCCATCGGTAGCTGAACGCGCTGAATGGTCATGTCGCTGATATCCCTGCACCGCTTGCCAGAAGGAACATTTCCGAAGAGCTGCCAAGTGGGGCAATAATTTTCAGGACCAAAGTAAATGGCTTGCAGGTCATCTTTTTGGACGCAGACACCTGATAGGCTTTGCGTAACGCCTAGACCACCTAAAATCTCCTTTCCTCAGCAGAAGTCAGATGACGTGACCCCTAATATCCAGTGATGCAATATAGCCACATGTAATAGTGGTTAGAGAAACGTCGCGAGCATTCGTTGGCCGGCTCGGAACAATCCTGATGATGGGTCAGCTGACCTCACCTTTTCGTCATCAATCGTATGACAACAACGCGTGCCATTGTACTAAGCGCTCAACATCGCTGCCCGACGTGAGAAAAACGAGCGATTGTGATGACGCATAATTGCAGGGCTGGCAAGCGCACCACGAGCTACCCTGAAGGGTCGAGAGAGGAAATGCGGTCCAGAACCTTGCGGAGAGACAAAGTAAGAGCAGGAGAAGAGTGACATCATCATGGGCCTCAATACAGCGCGGATGTAATAGCCCTGCCTGGTCTGCGTTGCCGATGAGACTAGGCTATGAAGCCCAAGGCAGACAGGCGTGCTTTTGGTCTTCGGGCGTTTTCTGAGCGCCAAAAGTCATTTTCAGGAACTCAGGGACTGAAAAAGAATGACACACGGTATTCCCCGAGTCGGAAATGAAAGAAAGAGGCCCGCAGGGAACAGAGCGGTTCCACGATGCCAATCGATCTGTTGAGGACTCCAAATAAGAGCAGAATGCAGAGTCACGGAGGCGAGGCAGGTGGTCGTCGAGTGGTGTATGGTCCGCCCGACCTGGAATTTAAAAAATTGGCCATATAAAGCTCATCCCGTCGTCTCTCTTCGTTCCCCGACTCACTTTGAGAAAATCAGACACAAAGTCCACTCCTTCGTCTCGAATTCGTGGCAAACATAACATGGTATCTGTAGCACCCCATCCCCATGACAACGGCTCGTCCCGACATGCCAACGGCAAAAACGCCTCTACTGCCACCATGCCTTCTGCAGCGGTCGAGGCACGAGCCCAATCAGGGGATGGCTCACCCGTGGATCTATCTTCCGCAGACGTGATCCGGCTCGAGCATGAGCATGGAGCTCACAAGTAATGTCCCCTGCCGGCTATAATGCCCTTTCGGCCATTAACGGGCGCCTTTCAGTTATCACCCTCTTCCCGTCGTCTTTGATAGGGCACTCGGTGCTAAGTGAGTAGCTACGTTAAACTGGACGATGACCTCAGCATGACTAACGATATCGAAGGGTATGGGACCCAGAAGGGAAGGAGTACATCGATATGCTATCGGCATATTCGTAAGCGTTCAATATCCCTACTCTTTTCTAACTTCGTACACGTGGATCATCGAGCTCGCATCGTCATATTTTTGGCGAGTCTCGCACGACTGACGCACTGCTTCTCATCACTGCGTACATGTGCTTACCCTTGACATGATTGTAGCGCGGTTAATCAAGGTCACTGCCACCCCCGCATCGTGGCAACCTTGGTGCAGCAGGCTCAGCGTCTGACACTCTCTTCCCGAGCCTTCTATAATTCCGTTTTCGGTGTCTTCGCAGAGAAGGTCACGAAACTTTTTGGCTATGAAATGGTTCTGCCGATGAACACGGGCGCCGAAGCTGTCGAGACAGGCATCAAGCTTGCGCGAAAGTGGGCGTATGAGAAGAAGGGGGTAGCAGAGGGTCGTGCGATCGTCTTTAGTGCTGCTGGGAACTTCCATGGACGTACGATCGGTGTAATCAGGTGAGAATCGATCTTCCCCTTTCCTCTCGTCGCGTTCTGCTGAATTGAATTGATGCAGCATGAGCACGGACCCGGAGAGTCGGAATGGATTCGCACCGTACCTTGAGGGTGTGGGTCCGAACTTCCGTGACGGCGACGCAATCCATACCATCCGATATGGTGAGATTGAAGACATCAGACGAGCGCTTGAGCTCTATAGCAAGGACACCGCTGCGATCCTCCTCGAGCCGATTCAGGGAGAGGCGGGAATCGTTACCCCGCCCATAGGATACTTTCGTCAGGTCCGCGAGCTGTGCTCGCATCATAATGTTTTGCTTATCTGCGATGAGATTCAAACTGTGAGGCGCACCCCACTTATAATATAATATCTATGCTGAATTTTGAGTTCGGTTAGGGTCTTTGTCGAACAGGCAAGATGTTGTGCGTGGAACACGAAGGCATTCGCCCAGATGTGGTTCTTCTTGGCAAAGCTCTCTCGGGAGGTGTATATCCCGTATCCGCTGTGCTCGCAGATAGGGAGGTGATGCTCTGCATCCGACCAGGCGAACACGGCAGTACCTACGGCGGGTGCGTCTGTTCTCCTTCACCCCTTAACTTCACTCTCTGTTCACGCAACCTCACACAGGAACCCGCTTGGCTGCGCGGTGGCGATGACCGCGCTGGACGTCCTGGTGGAGGAACGCCTCGCAGAACGTGCGACACGACTCGGCGAACAGTTCCGAAATGACATTCGCGCACTGCGCTCGCCTCTCGTTAAAGAGGTACGAGGGCGTGGGTTGTTTAACGCCATCGTAATCGACGAGACCGCGAGCTCTCGCGCACGCACGGCGTGGCAATTCTGCTTGTTGCTAAAGAGCCGAGGGCTGCTGGCCAAGCCCACCCACGTGAACATGTATGTATGCGTATGCGTGCACTACCTACATCCCGAATATACTAACCATGACAAAAACTATGTGTGTCGTTTCTTGAAAAGTATTCGGTTCTCGCCCCCGTTGGTCATCTCTGAGGAAGACCTCCAGAAATCCATTGGGGTAATTCGGCAGGCACTTATTGACCTTGATCAGGTTTGGCTCTCCTCTCTTTCCTGTTTTGCTTAGCAGACAAGCTCATTAACCTTCTTTTGGCAGCTCGAGGATATTCCAGGCGAGGTGGAAAGCGAGAAAGGTTTTAGGGATGAGATCAGCAACTGAGGGATATTAGCCACTTCGTGATTGTATTCTGAGTACCGTAGTTGTGTAAATGTACCACCACCTTTGGGAGGCCTGTCGTAGTAAAATGAGGGTACAGTATATATATATATTTTTCCACTGAGGCGAGTTGTCCTACTGGTCAGGTCTGCGCCTATGTAGACTCAAGTTCAAAACCCCACGGTGCATCAGGGTGTCCGAACATAAAAACTTACCTAACTCACCGAAGGAGAAAAACGAAAGAGATCAATTACAGCAATATCCAAGACTATAGGCCCCGCGTATTTTTACAGACTTTGCTTTGCTGACGTCAAATGTTTGACAGCTGAGTTCATAGTTAAGTAAATTTGAAATTTATTGTAATATATGTTATCTTGAAAAATTGGCGTTACCGAATACTTATCCTGTCCCCCAGTTTTGAGTTGCAACCGGTTTCCGCCGATGCCGATGCTCCCTACTCCGTACTTTTTTCTTTCGTTCCCCCTGCTCATTGTACCCTTGCACGTTCCCCTCAATGAACAGGGCTTTATTATCATACAACTTGCACCGTTAATTCATTCCTCAATATGGCCTCAATGCTCGCTTTCTGTTATCTGTTTCATGCCATGCAAGACACCGCTTGCAGCTAATCCTCATCAACACGGAAGGCAGCACGCATCGCCTGTAACACAGGACTTGGATGCTTTCTCCCAAAGGAGGGATGACACCGGCCTTTTGAGCGGTGTCTTTGGGTGCACGTGCCGCTGCGCTGCGCTACCCAGCACTCCCTGACGTACTCGGACGAAGCAAAATCGTCATTTTTCCATGCTCGTCACACCCACTTTCCCTTGGTTACTGCGCAACTGAGTATACCACCTCACAGTGAACATGGCCTGGTCCGGTGCTAGTGCTGCTCTAGGTCATGCAGTAGTGAGGTGGTCCCATCCACCAACACTCCTCACCTCCTTCCCATAGTCTCATTTCCACTGGCAGCCGTGTTCAGGAAACGCTCCATGTTTCGCCATCCATCTTCACTCTAGTCGTTAGTGCATCACACAAAGTTGGCATGGCTGCGGCTTTCGTATCTGTTGAACTGTTCTTATAAGCTGCTCAACCAATCTATCTAGGTTTGTTCTTGTGTGTATGTGTGGAATCCTGATAGTTGCGAGAGACTGGTGCTGCACCGAAGCTTGTGTTAGTAAACCTGGCAAAGATTATATAATTTTGCTTCTAAGTGATTACTGTAATATTTTTGCGAGAAAAAAATTCGGCATAACCTGAGAAATGCTGATTGTAAGGCCTGTTGTGTAAAATCAATCAATTGGCCTTCGATCGGCAGCGCATTGTCCACGCAGGTTTCTGGAAATTTCAAATACGTACGGAGGCAATTCGCGTTTGCGTTTTTATGACCGAATTCTTCAGCTTTTCGGCCGTCACAACTCCATACATTGCATCTTTCCTTTACGATGGGGATGTTATGCCGATATCCAGGGGTATATGACTGGCACACAAGTCTGGTTTTGGGCCTGTCATAAAGTCACTTACCCGGACTTTTGCGCGGGTTTCTCCACAATACACATACGCTTTTTAAATCTTTGCCCGGCGGCGTTTGTGTTTCACCTGCGCCTGCCACTGGCTGGCACGCTGTCGCGATAGCCGAGTAAAGACAAAGGTGATGATAGCCCCAATGCTCCCGTCCTTCCATTCCGGAGGTTCTAGCCCGAGTCTGAGCGACTCGACTCACTTATAGCGATGACCGGCGTGTGGCTCGATTCCTGAGGGAAAATCTGATCAGTGTTCCCCTGGAAATAACTTAGTCGGGCTGCGGTCAGGGGCAACGTTCATTCACAGCAACCTTTTCGATAGGTAAGTCCGGTTTTCAGACTTTACCAATGATGACAGAGGACAACGAGCCTGCCCACAGTATGCCAACATGCCCTGACCGCATCTAGCCTCTCCATGACGTGCGGGTATCTCGTATATACGCCGAGCACCCTAAAGGTAGGTACTGACTTGATACTACGGGATTTGTTTCTGCTCGCGTACTTGCGGCGCAGTTTTTCCCGGCAGAATCCGTGGTACCTGCCACAACTGTAGTTGTGGGTTTCAGTAGACGATTCTTTTTTCTCGGTTCTCAGCCCCCGAATGGATAAAGTACGGTTTGTGGTCGCATCAGAAATTCCACGGAAGGACGGACATACATACATACGCGAACAACCAGCGAGCGATCAACCGAGCGCTTTTACTTTTTCTGTAAATTGACTTCGGCGGCAACATGCCCCACCACCGAGCCCGAGCCCAAGCCCGAGTGAATGATCCGAGTCCGTGTATTCATGACATGCATAAACATGCAAGATTTAACAAAAAAATCCTTTTCCCCATCACGATCCATGACCCACGAAAAAGCACAAAGAGAAAGCTTCCGTTATCTGCGCGCCCATCCTTTGCCACAAATTGGGCGTTCGCTGCTTCAATTCCTTCACTCATCATCACTGTTAGCATCTGACATGCACGCGTCCAAGAAGCAGCTCGTGTTTTATATCATGTCACCGAGGGGTTAGGGGCGTGCGGTATGTGTAATGTTACTTGTATCGACTCGGATCATCATCAATCACAGAGGAGTTTCTGTCGCAGTAGCGGCAAAGTCGAGTTTCGAATTCACAACTTACTGTCATAATACAATGAAATCTTTGCGGATTCCCCGAGGTAGCCGAGCAACGCATAAACCGTCTCTGGCAACCGGCAACCAGAAGCAGGTTAAACATGGGGAGAATCGGAACTGCCAGCTCGCGTAAAAGAAGGTACTGTACAGAATTTTTAAGTCGTTGCTGTACGTACGGCTTCTTCGTCGTAGTTGAGGCGAGCTCGCAATCTTACCTTTGCAAGCTCGCCTAAAGTGACGAGGGGTTCTTTCCCTTGCCATGGAATCCAAAAGATTTCGCTAATCTTCGACGACTGTATGAGTGTCGGATTACTATACTGTATTACTGTACTGTATGCATATTAAATGAACCGACAACTGCACTTGCTTCTGATCTGGGACTCCGAGTCGGATTATACTAGTAAGCCGGAGAAGACCGCCGTGTGATAAATGAACTTCAACTTCAGGATGACTTCGCCTGCAACGTAAACATGAATGACAGCTACTATAAAATGAGGATTACTGTATGTGGAGACAGCGCCAGGGCTACTGTTGTAGCTAGGCTTCTTGTGAGGCATCACAGTCTTACTCCATCACGGTCATTCATTCTGTTCTTTGTGAGGGGATCACCGGCAGACCCGACGCGCCGATAATTGTCAGTGCGCCACCGACACATGAATTCGCCATAACCCAGGACCCAACCCATCCTTCCGGAATAACACCGCTCGGCATATCGTGAACTACGATGTTGGAAGCCTTTCCGCGTTGGGATCGGTCAGACTGACTCGGTCGGTCTCTCCGACTCGGAGAGGACGCACCCATCTGTCTGCTACCAGAAGGCCGCATCATTATGCGCTGTCACGATTGACAGCATCGCCGTGGACTTAATATATCATTCTGTAGGATGAAGGGCGGCGTCTGGGCGTGTTCCATGACGTCCCTACGAAGAAGCTCGGCAGAAGTGGTGAAACAAATGCCCCACTTTCACTGCGGGAGACCATATAACATAATTCAATTCAGTTGCGCTTGACCGACCAATCTGCCCGCAGTGTTTGTTTTGCGTTGTTTCGCTCGCTCACGTGGATCGTGTTACACGTGATGATTCAATTTCTCAAATCACGTGGCGTGGTCGTGTGGTTTGCCACCGAAGGCAACGTTGAACACCGCCTTGTGGTTTCCCCTCGCTTCTCTCCTCGTCATGGCTGCGACAATTAGCAAAGGAACGCTCAATCTTCGTTTTATGCAAAATGCACAGCGCGTAGATCAGGAACTCGAAACCGATTCTGTGAACGCGGAGCCAGTCGTCGAAGATGAGTCACACTGGGAGGTGTCGAGGGAGGTCAAGGAGATGTGGGGGATAGCCTCGGAGCCGTCTTATTCGAATTCAAGGTACGCTGCTACGCCCTGTTTGATTGAGATTTGTCCTTTGACACACGACTAGCTCACTCGTGACGCACGAGACGTCATACCTTCCGTTCGTTTTGTCTTGTATTAACGCTTCGGGATCGTCACCGCAACCTGCCAAGGTTCGTGGGCGGAGAACATGGAACAAACGAGGTCAGGAGGTCACGGAAGTAGAGGTGCGCCCGTTACATTTGATCCACCCCGTTGGGGCTCACCTGACTCACAAAGATCCATTCCGGCAGCTTCCCGCAGACGACAACGATTCCCGTGGATCATTATCGTCATCTGCCGCCCAGCAGGACTCTGCAGAGCATCATCATCGGCTTGCCTCGAAACGGCTCGTGTCGATATCAAACTTCGGGCCTGGTTCTTCGACAAAAGAAACGACTACTGCTAAGCGAACCAAACCCCGCAACGCCAAAAGCGCTCAGGAAATCATTCGGGAAGCACCATTGACACGACTTTCCGGAATATCCGAGATCGGAATCAAACCGGAAGGGGGTGATACCCCAGCCCCACCCGCGCGTGCGTCGCAGTCGCCGCGGTCGCCACAGTTGTCCGCACCATCACCCAACGAGATCGACGAGACCAACAACAATAGCGCCCCCCCTTTTCCTCATCCTAATACTCGTAAGAATCATCCCCCGGCTCCCCTCAAGTTCCTCAAACCGGCAGGAGTGGATGAGCCACCTTCCGATTATGTCGTTCGCAGGGACGGATCGCGCCCAGCGCGACCACGAGAAGCCAGCACCAATCATGGAACACAGCGGCGTCAGAACAGTCTTAAGAGAGTCAGAGACGAT
>WNFO01006212.1_pt1 | contig 10533 bp, 11 predicted proteins | sample 5400251 | NCBI WGS metagenome assembly WNFO01 (sample SAMN13153354, study PRJNA577476) | soil metagenome | isolation source: 100 cm saprolite under Madrone tree | place: USA:California | collected 2016-06-14 | reverse complement strand
GCGCGCTCGCAGGGTTCGCTCTCGAATCATCCAAAAGAATGAATCAAAGAAAGCAACCGACGTCAATTCCGCTTCCGTCCGACCTTGCAGTTTTCCGCCTACAGGCCGATTCTACCCACAGGCCAACCAGGCTGAATTTAGCGCCGGAAAGTAGCTAGGCCCGGACCAGACGGGGTGTCGACCGTGATAGTGGCGGCGCGGCCGTGTGGCGTGGCGGCTCACGAAACAGACGGAACGACGACCTGCATAGGTATTCCAAATCGAAGTCCGAGCTTGAGCCGTCACCGCCGCCGAGCAGCAGCAGACCTGCCATAAAGAAGGTTCAGGCTTGGGGCTACAGCTCGGCGGCGGACTTCGGGCAAGCCTCCAACCACTGCGCATGGCGGCGTAGCCCTGCGCGCATAATCAATTTCTATCTGGGTGCAAAAAAAGTGGTAGGTCGCGGGATTCCTCATTGGCCGGAAAGCCCGTATCAGGTTCGGTAATTTTGTATGTCTTACGTTCCAGGCGCGCCCATCGCATCGCCTGGCGATAATCACGGCAGCGGAGAATCATTTCCTGGCCGCGAACGACAACCACGACATCGCAAACCGGAGAATCAGGATAACTCCGGATCGTGACTTCCGGCGGAGGGTATATTTGCCGGTCATCGCAACATCTTTTTTGCCCGACAGCGGTTGGACCAGTTCCGTCGGCTAAATTTTCAGCTCGTTAATTAGATTAGTCGTCTGTGAAGAACGTCGCGCTCAGACTGGGAGGGGTTGAGGCGCCGCAAGGAAAGCGCTGAGAACTAGACGCCACAAGATGCTGAGCCAGCGGATCAGGCGGTGGAAGTTGTAGCCGGCGGCGGCCAGGACAGCGTTGGCGGCGTCGCCCCGGCGATACCAGAGATAGTTACGGCTCATGCGATGCTCGACTTTGAGATGGCCATGACCGGCTCGACGGCGGACCTGCGGCGCAACTGGCGTTTGATCTGGGGTGTCACGCCCCGTTTCTGGCCGGAGATGAAGATCCTGAACTTGCAATCGGGCGGCGCGTTGTGGCCGCGGTATCCCCTTGTCGGTGAGGATACGCTGGAGGGTGTTGCCGACCATGGCCTCCATGTCCGGGATCACGGTTGCCAGGGTGTGACCATCATAGGGATTGCCAGGCAGCGCCTCACATGGGTGACGAACTGGCCGCCCCTGGAGTGGCTGATGGTGGTAGCGACGGAGACCTTGACGCCGAACTCGTAGCCGACGGGCCTTGCCTTTGCCCATTCGACTTCCGGCGCGTGCAGGGAATAGACCTTGGGCCCGCGCTGGCGCTGCTGTTGCTCGCGCACGCGCCGCGCCAGCAATAGCAGCTGTGCAAACGCTGCTTCGAGTCCGCCATCGCCCTCGATCTTGCGACCGATGTCGCGGATGAAGCGGCCGAGATAGGTTCGCAGCTTCTTTGGCATCCGGTTGGCGCGCTTGAACTGCTTGGCGTGGGCATAACGCTGTTGCTGGATCAGAGCGAACTTGCCCACCCGCGCATAGGACTGGCGCAAAGCCACCCCGCGCAGCTTCGCCAACCGCACCAGTTTCTCGCGCGCCCGGTTCAGCAGCTTAGCATCGGTGGGGAACATCACGTTCTTGGGCTGCACGTGGTATCGACGATCACCCGTGACAACTCAGACGGCTTGATCGCCTCGGTCTTGGTGGCGACCGACAGGCTTTCCTGCAGCAGCGCCTGCAACCGCTCTTCACCCATGCGGTTGCGCCAGCGCGTCATCGACGAGCGATCGAACACCGGCCGGTGCTGGAAGAACTCTTCGCCGCAGAAGTACTGGTAATAGGGGTTCTCGACCCAGCGCTCGCACAGCACCTCATCTGACAGGTCATAGCTGTGCTTGAGGATGGCCAGCCCCGCCATCAGTCGGGTCGGCAGCGGCGGGTGGCCAGCGTCATCGGTGTAGACCTCCCCGAAGCGGCCTTCCAGAAACCGCCAATCCACCGTCCGCGCCAGCCTCACCAGTGGATGGTCCATGTCGATGATCCGATCGAGCCGGGAGCGAAACAGATCCTGCTCGCCCGTCTCCCGCTGTTCCCGTGGCCCGCATCTCGTTCCTCGCCGAAGCCGTGATACGACAGAGAATCACGAATCAAATTTGCAAGGAATCCCCTTCCGCATAAACGATTTCCGGCAAATTCAACTGCCAACCGCGCCGGTTTCCGAATCCCAATCAGGCTTGGGAATTCTTCACGGACGACTAATTATATCAACGACTTAGTGTTCAATCCCGAGCGGCCGTGATGGTTCCCCGGCCGGGTTTGTTATTGATCCCTCTTCAGCTTTCGCCGTCCCCAATGCTTATCTTTGCGCGAGCTATCGAACACCCGCTCAATGTGACGGTTCAAAGCCCTCATGACGTCGATGCTCGTGAACATCGTTGGCCTCCGAGCGTCGCGACCACGATCAAGGCGTCCATCGCCGCCTGCCATTCCGCGGCGTGTGCTCGGCCTTCGGCAACTTGGTGATGTAGGTACAGGCGTCCTCGAGCGTGAGAAACTCGCAACCGCGGGGCAGCGGGATCGGTTTCGTCGAAACCTCGTTTCCAGCCGCGATGAGGCACCGCGGGGGGCCACTTAGGTGACATGCGTTCACGCCGGTATAGTGGATTGCCAGGTCAAGGCACGATCGTTGACGCGCTTGCGGATGAGGCCTGGCAGATGGGCCTCGCTGCTCAGAACGGCCCACCGAAAGAGTAGCGGCTGTCCACGACACCGAAGGAATCCGCGGCCTCGCAGGGTAATCGCGAACTGGCGATCGTTGCTCTTCGTTATCAGTACCGACTCGATCAAAAATCCGATCCACTGTTCAAACGAGGAATGCTGGTACGCTGCGAGGGAGTCTTGCGCGGCTCGCTCATAGAACGTTTTTGAACTTTCAACCGACTGAGGATTTGCATTCAACGATTGGAGGAGTTGCAACTGGCTTCCCCAAATGGTGCCGTATGCTTTCTCAAAAAACGCGCAACTAGCGTGATTGTCGCGGTGAGGATCGTTAGATACTGAACTTCAGCGATTTTTTTGCCTTGAGCGTTTTTCGGAACGCTAGCTTCGATCAGTTTGCGAGCCTCAGCCAGTAACTCTGGCGGCACCAACGTCTCAACACGCTTGATGGCTTCATTACTGGTCGAATCGGCAATCATCGGCAAGATTTGCGGCTGTGGCGGATCCAACGTCACCGGCCCGACGCGCGTCACACGTGGCAAATTAGCAATGATCATTTCTCTGAAATACCAAAGACCCCCGCCGACCACAACAGGCCATGCCAAAGCCTTTGCTAGTTCGATGATGTCTGCATTGGTCATGAGCGCCCCCCGGCCGACCAGCATCCAAGCGCTACCGGAGGTCGAAGGCAACAGCGGTCGAGCGAAAGCGGGACGAAGGTAGTTGTCTGTCGAATAAGACGAGCGCCAATCGAGAGCCTGAGATTCCACTAGGCGGCGGGCGAAATGGCGAATTTGGAATGCGAGTTGCCGCCGCGTGGTCGGGCTGTGGATGCGTCCTAGAGGCGTCTGGTACTTCGACAACCCACGACCCCGAACTCGCACCGGCGGCGCGGCGGCGCAACGCAAACAAGCGGAGCAGCGACGACATCTCTTAAAACAAGTGAGTGTGGGAGGTGAGACAGCTCACATTCGTGCGTAGCGGTTCGAGCTAGCTTAAGCCGCAACCGAACAGAAGGCTTCCATGAAGCGTTTGATGATTCTTGCTTTCGCGGTTGTCGCTCTGATCGCCACCGCGACCGCCATAATGTGGCATCCTTCCGGCAAGCTGTCCGCCGGAACCGCTGCTATGCCCTCGTTGCAGGAGCTCCACACAGTAGCGGGCGCAAATGAGCTTTCAAACCAGGAAATTGAGGATCAGGCACTGGTCTTTCCGATCATAGCGAAGCGGTAGAATGTAGTTGCGTTCCCGCGCCGACCGGGTATTCGGCCAGCCCGAGATGGGCAAAATCGCATGGGCGGCACCACCGCGCGCCGGTGCGGGCCTATCCTAGATCATCGCCACCGCCATCGCCCGCTGCGCGGCGATCGCCAAGGTAGTGATGGGTGGCCGCCGCTACGGCCGAACCGTCGGCACCACGCTTGCTCCGGCTCTCTCAGCCGACGCGGCTGTAACCATCGTAGTCCCGGGAAGTTGGACTCCCGTTCCCAGCCCGAAATCCATAAAGTAGATCGCTGTCGCTCCAGCCAACGCGACGGCCGCGGCAATAGACGCCGGAACCAGTTCTCGGCCACTTTGACTCTTTTCCATCTGCATTAACCTCACGGAGAGTTACTTTTAAATAGACCGGAGTTTCATGCGTGCTATTCCCCCGATCGATCAAGTCCTCGTCAAATCCTACGCCGCGTAGCCTGCACCAACTTTCCGATCGCGTTCAAGCGCGCGCGGTGCGCCGCATGGGCGAACTGATAAAGACTTTCAACAATGAGCGAGCGCGAACTGATCTGGATGACGGGTCGGCCTGCGCATCGTCCTTTTCGAAGCTTGCTCGGCGTTAACTCGCGTTACGGCCTGCACACTCGCGCTGTCATCGTACGTCGTGACACGCTAACAAGAGGCTTCAGCCACTTAGTTACCTCCATGACTGCTCCGGTTGCTTCCGGCTGGAGCGGTTGCCGGGTGGGACTTGCACCCACTAGAAAGCGCTGCCTTTTCACGGCGCACACCCAACGCAGACATCAGGCCGCTTGTGCCGAAAATTACCTACGCTCTGGTTGGAGCATCGGAGGCAGGACAATTAATGAAGCGGCGCGAGTTCATCACGTTTGTCGGCGGTGCGGCGGCGTGGCCGGTGGCGGCTCGCGCGCGGCAACCTGAGGTGCCTCGGAGTCTTGATGACTGCGCCGAAAACGCATGGCTGGAGGTTGGGTCGGGGAGCTCGGTGAGGCGAAAATCGTGTCGCGCGGGCCTGCTGTTAGCGGTCGCGCACGAAAGCTAAACAGCCGGACAGTTTTGGTCGCCACTCGCCCACCCAGATACTAATTCTCTGTAGCGCTGGCTTGCCTCCATATTATCGGAGATCATTGTAAGCTTGGAGCCGGTGAGCTGCTTTTCGATCCGGACGGAAACATAGTAGTTGGAGCTGCCACTGCCATTCACGGTTAGCGTCAACTGGCCGTATCCGATCTCGGAGTAAAGATCCGCATCGACCGCGCCGAACCGGTAAAGGCCAGCCTTCGAAGCGAAACACCGCTTGGCGGTCGTCGACACGCGTTGAAAGAGACCTTGGTAATCTTCAGCGTACGTTTGAACAGTTGGTTTGTTTGCTTCTTCCGGCGGCTTACTTGCGCAGCCGACCAAGGCGGTCGCTGCTAGAATGCCGAACCAGGAATGCGCAAAGCTCCGAGCCGCCAGCATTGAATGCTCATACTCCAACCGACGACAACGCGAGTAACATTCTCGGCGCATCGGACTATCATCGGATTGTCGGAATTCGCAAGCGCGGCGCCGACTAGCTCCACCTGCTGATCCCACATCTCACGGTGTGTTTACTACGCCCGACTCAAAGTCTCAACGGAGGACGCCCCGGGCGCCTGCCAAGCGGCTCCGGTTACCCCGATCGCGGGGCAATGACGGCAACGCGCTGGTCAGCTTCGATCTCGCCGAAATCAACCATGCCCCTCTGCCGGCCAGGTTATCGGCCGGCCCACCAGGCGGTCATCCCCCTGAAGGCCAAAATCGAAAACGTTGCAGGTCGAACCCGCAAAGCTGCCTAGAGTTCACAGCAGAGCATTGAATCCGCTCTAGCCGTGCTCCGGATCTTGTCCATGCGGAATGTTGATTTGCATGTCTTCAGATACTTCGGCACTTCCGTTTGTGGCACCTTTGAGACATGCCGACAGTATTGAGCGATGTCCGCTTTCAGGGGTATCCCAAGTATGCCGCAAACTCCCACCTGAAGCAGAATTTGGGGGAGTCAGAGGCGAGAGATCGGGCGGGAGTGCGCAAGCCAGCCGATGCGTCAGACCTCGACGACGCAACGACGCCGTTCATCGAGTCCGTCGATGCTGAGAGTGAAGGGACCGCCCTGCGGCCAGAACCGAAGCCATTACAAGGAGCGCGATTCCATGCGTAGAAAAAAGGGGCGGCGGCGCGATCCGCCGCCCCGTTGCTGATCAGTCGTAGAGCACCGCGGCGATCTTCGGATCGTCGATGTTGGTCTTGTCGTAATAATAGAAGCCTGTGTCGACCACCTTCGGCAGTTTCTCGCCCTTGAGCGCCTTGACGGCCTCCTCGACGGTGCACTTGCCGATGCCGAGCGGGTTCTGGGTGATCGCGCCGTACATCGCGCCGGAGCGGATCGCGTCCTTCTGCTCCTTGCCGGAATCGTAACCGATGATCACGACCTTCTTGCCGCTTTCCTTGACGCCGATCGCAACGCCCTCGGCCGAGCCTTCATTGGCACCGAAGATGCCCTTCAGGTTCGGACGGGCCTGCAACATGGTCTTGGCGATTTCCGCAGACTTCAGGTGATCGCCCTGGCCATATTGGACATCGACGATCTTGATGTTCGGATGCTTGGCCTTCATCTCGTTCAGGAAGCCGTCCCGGCGATCGATGCCGGTACGGCTTGTCTGGTCGTGCACGACGACCCCGACCTCGCCCGCATCACCGATCGCCGCGGCCATCTTGTCGGCGGCAAGTCCCGCGGCGGCAAGGTTGTCGGTGGTGCAGGTTGTCAGCGGAATGTCGCTGTCGACGCCGGAGTCGAAGGCGATGACCGGGATCTTCGCATCGTGCGCCTTCTTCAACAGCGGGATAGCAGCCTTGGAGTCGAGTGCGGCGAAGCCGATCGCGCTCGGCTTTTTGGCGAGCGCTGCCGAGAGCATGTCGATCTGCTTGTCGACCATGGCCTCGGTCTCTGGACCCTCAAAGGTGATCTTGACGTTGGCTTCCTTGGCCGCCTGCTCGGCGCCAAGTTTCACGGCCTGCCAGAACTGGTGCTGGAAGCCCTTCGAGATGAGAGGGATGCAGACATCGTCGGCGTGCGAGGCGGTCGAGCCAGCTGCCGCGAGCACAGCGCCAAAGGCGACACCGAGAAGCATTTTGCGAATCATCGCTTTCCTCCTGAGCCCGAATTAGTTGTCGGGCGCTGTTCCGCCGGATGGATCCGCATCCGGCTACGGTCCTCGGGTCGCGCTGACCTCTGCGCGAACCCGGAATCGTCTCACGCCCGCTTGCGCCGCAGCATGTCGGCATAGACGGCGAGAATGATGATGATGCCGGTGACGGCGAACTGCCATTCCTGCGCAACCGACATGATCCGCAAGCCGTTGGTGAGCACGCTCATGATGAAGGCGCCGATGATGGTACCGAGAATTGTGCCCGCGCCGCCGGATAGCGAGGTTCCGCCGATCACGACCGCTGCGATCGCATCGAGCTCGCAGCCTTGCCCGAGCGCGGGCTGCGCCGAGTTGATACGGGATGCCAGCAAGAGACCGGCCAGCCCGCAGATGCCGCCGCTGAGGCTGTAGATCGCGATCTTCCAGCGGTCGACATTGACGCCGGAAAGCCGCACCGCCTCCTCGTTGCTGCCGATGGCAAACGTATAGCGGCCGAGCGCGGTGTGATTGAGCACGACCGAGGCAAGGATTGCGACGACGAACAAGATCATCGGCGCGTTAGGGATCGGCAGGCTGGGAAAGAACTCGCCGAGTAGAGAATCCTGGGAGATCGAGGTGAAGCCAGGGGTATCGTTGAAGTAGATCAGCTTGTCGTGAGAAATGACCAGCGACAACCCCTTAAGCAACAGCATCATGCCCAATGTCGCAATGAACGGCGGGATCTTCGCCTTGGCGACCAACGTGCCGGAGACCGCACCGCACAACGCGCCGTTTGCGAGCGCGGCAATCAGGCCGGTCCAGAGCGGCAGGCCCCAGAAGGTGAGCACGACGCCGGCGATCACGGCACAGAAAGTCATCAGCGTACCCACCGACAGGTCGATGCCGGCGGTGATGATCACGAAGGTCGAGGCGATCTGGCGCCGTCGGCGCGCCCCGAACTTGGTCCAGTTGCTGCACCGACCCGCTCATCGATCGCTTCTGGCCGGACAGCCTTCCAGATCGCGTCGTCACATTGGCGGCTTTACGCCTTCAGCGCCGATCACGACCGCGGCGGCTTCCAAGCCATCCTTCTTCATAACGACGAAGACCTTGCGCCCGGCAGCTAGCTGATCGGCCGGCGCCTTGTCAAAGGCGACGACGACTGCGCTCGTCGGGATGGTGATTGTCTGTTCGCCACCGGAGTAATCAAGCCTGAGCACACGGTCCGTTCCGACCTCTTCGACCTTGGCGATATTGGCGTTGGTCATCATGTTCGGCTCGGATTCAAGATCCCAGGGATGGTGCCCCTCGGCCAGACCGCGCAGCGAATCATCAAACACATGAACTTCGCGTGCGACGCGCTTGCCGCCCTGCTCGACAGACGTAATGCCGACGAACTTGCCGGACTGGATGGCGCTCATGTCGGCCTTGGTCACCAGGAAAAGGCCAGCGTCGTTGGCAAGTTTGATCGATTCCGTTCCGCCCTTGGCGGTCTGGACGCTGATCGTTCCGTCCTTCGCGGCGGTCAGCGTGCCGCGGATATGCGCCTGCGCGAAGGCCGGCGCGGAAAGCAGCACACCAACAAGAACCGCTGCGGCTGCAATCGGTGCCCTTAGAGTTCGAGATATCAGCATCTGATTTGCCCTCCCTTTGACGCTCGGCAGACAAGGTTTAGCGCAGATTAGGCGCAACGACGTGTCGGCGGTCAAGCAGATGGTCCCATCCTTTGGAATTGGCCGCCGGTCGGCGAAGGCTGAACTCGCGCTGCTGCATGCCGACCCCAAAGATTAGAATGCGGCAATTGTAGCGGCCTAATCTGGACACTTTGAAGACGTCGCGGCTGGAGAACTTTGGAGGTCGCTGATGTCCGAGAGGGGTCAGTCGCGTCGTTCTGACTGCGCGCTGTGCCCCGATCAACAGACATTCTCAGAGTCCGTCGGCATGTCTCAAGGGTGCCAAGCGGCGACATTGCGCGCCTTGCGCGCTATTCGGCGGGCCCTCCGGGCCGCCGCGCCGCAGCGAGAGCGTTCGCAGGTGCGAGAGGTTTCCGGCGTGCCCTGGCGTACTACAACAATTCGTCTTCCAAATCGAATTCGGTGTAGGATGTCCGCGTGTGGTGAGGCTAGGCCACGATGACATATACCATTCACGCGTCGAAAAACGACCAAAGCAGTGTGACGGTCCGCATAAGTCCTGCCACCGCTGTCGACAAAGCAGGTGTACTTGAACTGTTGGGCTGGCAAGTTCACATCACCGACTCATCCGGACATTTGTTTACTCCGTTGGACTTCAATCGGCTTTCATCGTTTGCTTGCGAGACCGCGTAGCTAACCCGATCCCCGGAAGCGTTATGCCATTTGGATGGTTCAGATCGAAAGGCGCTCGTGATCTGAGCAGATTGATCAAAAAGGATCGTGAGCATCTTGAAGCGAGGGCGCGACGTTTTTTAAAGAGTTTTTTGAAGGCGGATGAGAACGGAAAGCCGCAGTTCTACAGAGTGGTCGAAGATGCTGTACAGAGGTGCCAAGCCGATGCTGGGGTCGGTCAGCCGTCGACCGAGCTCGAAGATGAGCAGGTTGCGAGAGCTACCTCTGCAGAGGCGATGAAAATTCTTTTGGCGCTGGAAAACAACGAGGCCGGTAGCAACGCCAGTTTTATCATCGACGCCTATGCGACCGTGGCTATCGCATACCATCGTGCGGCCGGAGTTTATAGTGAGGATAAGCCCATGCAAGAGTTGGGGACCGCTGCTGTTCACCTGCTAACGATGGCAACCTCATACACCACACCACGTCCTGACAACTGAGCGAGGTTCGGAGTTAGCGAGCTGCGTTAGCCGTACGACAAACACCTTCTTCAATTCCACCCTTTTCTAGTCGTCCGTGAAGAATGGTGTGCTCAGGCTGGGACGGATTGAAGCGCGGCCAGGAGAGCGCTGAGGACTAGACGCCACAAGATGCTGAGCCAGCGGATCAGGCGGCGGAAGTTGTAGCCGACGGCGGCGAGGACGGCGTTGGCAGCATCGCCCCGACGGTACCAGAGATAGTTGCGGCCCATACGGTGCTCGGCTTTGAGATGACCGATCACGGGCTCGATGGCCGACCTGCGGCGCAATTGGCGCTTGATCGCAGGCGTCACCCCTCGCTTCTGGCCGGAGATGAAGATCCTGAACTTGTAATCTGGCGGCGCGTTATGGCCGCGGTATCCCTTGTCGGTGAGGATGCGCGCGATGGTGTTGCCGACCAGCGCCTCCATGTCCGGGATCACGGTTGCCAGGGTGTGACCATCATAGGGATTGCCAGGCAGCGCCTTCACGTGGGTGACGAACTGGCCGCCCCTGGCGTGGCTGATGGTGGTAGCGACGGAGACCTTGACGCCGAACTCGTAGGGCCGATGGGCCTTGCCTTTGCCGATGCATTCGACTTCCGGCGCGTGCAGGGAATAGACCTTGGGCC
>WNFO01006208.1_pt1 | contig 10538 bp, 13 predicted proteins | sample 5400251 | NCBI WGS metagenome assembly WNFO01 (sample SAMN13153354, study PRJNA577476) | soil metagenome | isolation source: 100 cm saprolite under Madrone tree | place: USA:California | collected 2016-06-14 | reverse complement strand
TCCGCTTCTTGATCTCCCGAAGCGACGCCGCCCACAACGCAAGCGTCTCCTCAATCGACGCTGCCCGCGTCCACGATCTTCGAATCATGGTTGCCCATGGATTCAGAAGCCCGTAAAAAAAGCAACTGTAATGCTAGGGAAGACGACCCGCACTGGAGCAATAACTGGATTCGGCCAGAAGAATGCGCTCACCTTACTAACGTGATCATGCTGGAGTTAAATGCGAACGGACTTCAGATCGTTAATAAGAACAGCTCAGCCCGCGCCGCACCCCGGCATTCGGGCGTGTCTGGTTTGGCCGTCAGAGCGGTCCATCTGGCTCTGCAATTCGGTTAGGCCTCGCCGACGAATAAGTGAATCTGCGTTTATTCGCGGTTTCACGTGGTGGGATTCCCCTACTGGCATGATGCTTGTAGCATATCCGTGTGATTGATGAATCGGCCATTCGTCAGCGATTTGAGGCGCTCGATCCTTTGCTGGACGAACGCGGACGGCGGCGTTTTGTGGCGGCGGAGGCCTTGACCGCCGGTCACGGAGGCATCGTCGCAGTGTCGCGGGCCACTGGGGTAGCTCGCAGCACCATTGGGCGCGCGCTTGAGGAATTGCGCGGCGGCGAGGAGCCTGAGGCCGGGTGGCGGACGCAAGCCCTTGATTACGACGGATCCGCGTCTTCTCGATGATCTGCGCTCACTGGTCGAGCCGGCGACGCGAGGTGATCCGCAATCGCCGATGTTGTGGACCTCCAAAAGCGTGCGTAAGCTCTCCGAGGGCTTGGGCCGCGTGGGCCATACGATCGGCCGCACCCTGGTCAGCAAGCTGTTGCACCAGCTCGACTATAGTTTGCAGGCCAACCGCAAGACGCGAGAGGGATCGAACCATATCGATCGCGATGCCCAATTCCACTACATCAACGATCGCGTCAAAGAGGCGCTTGCTTCCGGCAACCCGGCGATCTCCGTCGATACCAAAAAGAAGGAGTTGGTTGGCGATTTCAAAAACGGCGGTCGGGAATGGCGGCCGAAGGGTTCACCCGAAGAAGTGCGCGTCCACGACTTCGTCATTCCCGAACTCGGGCGAGCCGTGCCCTATGGTGTCTACGACATTGCCGGCAACACCGGCTGGGTCAGTGTCGGCATCGACCATAACACCGCGGCTTTCGCAACCAATGCCATTCGAAGCTGGTGGCAATCGATGGGCCGGGAGCGCTATCCCATGGCTAAAAGCCTGCTGATCACTGTCGATGGCGGTGGCAGCAACGGCTCACGGGTGCGGCTGTGGAAGCTGGAGCTGCAAAAGCTGGCCGACGAACTCGATATCCCGATCTCCGTCTGTCACTTGCCGCCAGGCACCAGCAAGTGGAACAAGATCGAGCATCGCCTCTTCTCCTTCATCACCAGCAACTGGCGTGGAAAGCCGCTGATCAGCCATCAGGAGATCGTTCAGCTGATCGGCGCGACAACTACAAAAACCGGTCTCAAGGTCCGTTGCCAGCTCGATCCCACGACCTACCCCGCCGGCATCAAGGTCTCCGACGACGAACTCGCTGCCGTGAACATCACCCGCCATGAATTCCACGGCGAATGGAATTATACAATCAGCCCAAAGGCCCGCCCCTTGCAGCGTTAGTTTGCGGACGGTGCCTAAGGTATCGCGGCCACCGGTGGGCGCGCACCCTGTCCGTGGCGCATCTTGATCTAGATCAAGAAAGTGCCCGAACCGGATGATGTCATCTCACGATGAAATCATTGCCGGTGAATTGTTCCTGCTCCGCCGAATGAGGTTATCAAATCCGCGCCCTCAGCAGTCCAGGAGCCTTACCGGCCAAACAGGGAGGAGATGATGAGTACCTTGACCTTCACACGCGCAGCATTTCTGGCCGTCGGCGTCACCCTGTTTGCCGGAGCTAGCGGTCTGGCGGCCCCTTTGCCGACTAATATCGCGGCGATGAAATCCCTGGCGCCTCAAAGTGCGACGGAGGTGCGTTGGGGTGGCGACGGCTGGGGCGGACGCGGCTGGGGCGGACACGACTTGGGTTACCGAGGCTGGGGCGGACGCGGCTTGCGTTACGGCGGCCGTGACTGGGGATGGGGCGCAGCGGCGACAGGTGCAATCGGCGGCGGCTACTACCGCGGTGGCTACTACGGCGGTGGCTACCCATACCATGGCGACGCGCGTTACGATGGCGAGTACGACGACGAGGATTGCGTGCCCTACGACGGCTACCACCGTGGCGACTACGGTTGGTGACTTCGAAGGCAACGTTCCGGACAAAATCGAACCGGCTTGACGTCGCTGCCGTGGTGAACGTTCTCAGGAGTTAACGATGGCCGAGATTACCAAACTATTCGTCGGCAAAGTACTCGATAAGCTGCGGAGCAACGATGCGCCCAAAAAATCGAAGACCATGCTGCTTGACGAGAAACTCAGGACGACCGACGAGGAGCTACAGCGTTTGAGAGCGGCAACTCGCCACCTTAAGGGGACATCCAAAAAGCCGCCTGCGGCATAACGAATGGAGACGCGGCACCCGATATTGATATTCGTGGCTGTTTTCATGGGGCTATGGCTCGCTTCACTTGTGGGCTCGTGGCTGTATAGGCGTAACCCGAGCGCCGAAGATGAGCAGCACGAGGATCTTGGCATCCTCGTCGGAGCGACCCTGACCCTACTCGCATTGATGATCGGCTTTAGCGTTTCGCTGTGTCCGGCAGCTGCTGGAGGGCACGCGAGCGGTCGAGGCGGGCCAGCTCGATCAATCCATCGATGTGACGACGGGCGACGAAATCGGGCAACTGGCCGCGGCGTTCAACCGAATGGTCGTGCAACTGCGTGACAACCAGCGCGTCAGGGAGACTTTTGGCAAGTATATCGATCCGCGCGTGGCGGAAGGGCTGATCGACCGCCCGAACTTGACCGCAGCGGAAGGACAGCGCCGGGTGATGTCGGTGCTGTCCTGCGACATGAAAGGGTTCGCAGCCCTGAGCGAAGGCATGACGCCGCGAGGTCTGGTCAAGGTCATGAACCGCTACCTTTCAACCATGTCGGAACCGATCCGGACCAACCACGGGATCATCGACAAGTACATCGGCGACAGCATCATGGCCTATTGGGGGCCTCCATTCGTCGATGAGGCGGATCATGCCCGCCTCTCCTGTCTCGCCGCGCTGGAAATGATTGAGCGCATCCCGACGCTGCGCCGGGAACTCCTCGAGCTGCTTGGTGTGCGCGGCACACCAATCGAGAGCTGCGATTTGTGGATTGGCGTACCGACGGGTGAAGCCTTGGTCGGCAGTATCGGCTCCGATGTCATGATGAGCTATACCGTGATGGGGGACGTGGTAAATCTTGTCTCGCGCCTTGAGGGCGCGAACAAGATGTATGGCACCCGCAACCTGGTCGCCGAGAGAACCGTTGCCGCGTCGGACGCCGCGGTCGAGGTTCGGGAGATCGATCGGATCGAGGTCGCGGGTTACACCCATTCGGAAGTCGTTTTCGAAATCCTTGGACGCAAGGGCGAGCTCACGCCCCAACAACTGTCGTCACGGGATAGGTACCTGGAAGGGCTCGCGGCTTATCGCGCACAGCGATGGGATGATGCGTTTCGCGCTTAACGCGTCGCTCCAGGAGATGCCCGGCGACGGGCCTTCAACGGTCTTGCTCAAGCGCGTCGAAAGCCACAAAACAAACCCGCCGTCCAAGGACTGGGACGGGTCGTGGCACATCGACAAATAGCTGCCCCGGCGGCTCCCTCGCCTCAACGCGCCCCTTTGACAGTCGGCCGGTCACGATCTTCCGCGCCTGGTGATTTTCTGGTTCGGCGACGATCCCTATAAGTCTCTCGGTAACGTCAAACTCGTTCGCTCAACCGTTGGCGCTTGCCCGCAGGATGATCCGCCCGCCAAATGTGACGCTCGCCGTGAAGAACACGACTGGTACCGCTTTCCGATCTGAAGTTCGCGCGGGAGGACTCGCCGCTTGCGGTTCGAACTGCAGATCGGCGGTACTAGATCGGACACCGGAAATATTTGACTTCGGATCCTTCCATACCCGGAAACTGCCGCGCAATGCTGTTCTCGTCGAGCACCTTCAGGCTGAACTGGACGTTCGAGAGGATAATGTCCGTCGTGCACCCGGCGATGAGATTTAACGTCTGACCATCGTCTTTCCTCGCCTTGATCGTACAGGTAGTGAACTTGCCCCTGATACGGCTCGCCTCGATAACAAAGCCGCCGCCATGACGTTCGGACAGTTCGGTGAACGCAATCGCGTTGGCGCGTCCTTTCCTGGTGAATACCTTGCCGCACTGATCGGCGCTTGCGGCCCAGGCTCCCGTTAGTTCGAGAGCGCCGACATCCTCTGATGACGTCAAGAAGAAGCCGAGGAGCAGCACCACGGAAAAGCGCGATTTGCTATCGGCAGTCATCTGCTCTCCTTTCCAGATGCTTTCAGGTCTTGCGCGACAACGGCGCTGTCGAGGTGACGTGATAGTTCCCATTCCCTCTTCTGGCGCGTCCACATCGCGTTGCGCTGCTGTCCGGTCCAGCCGAGATCATCGGGACCATGTGATGATGGTTGCGTGCCACTCCGGCAAGCAACCGCAGGGAACGGCCGGCTATTGGCTCAGCATTGCGTATAGATCCGACCGTAGGCATCAACGACCTGCGCGCAGGCCGGCGCTGCATAGGCACCAGCCGCAACCGCACCGCCGACGACCGCGCCACCTACGACGGCCCGACGCGTCGTCCTGCGGGCGACGCCCGCGTAGCTCATGGGCGTCAACGGTCGTCCGACGCGAGCCTCGGCTCCCGAGACAAACCCTCCGTCGATCGTGCCGTTGCCGCTCCAGAGCAATCCTCCGGCAAAGCCAGCAGCGGTTGCGATGAGCAAGATTGCTTTGCGTGATGATATCGTCATTGTTTGGCTCCTGCAGGTATGCCGGGTGGAAGTTCGTCGAATTCCACCATGACGCTGGAATCCAGGCTTGCCTTGGTCGCGCCAGTCGGCGGCTTGAACACGAATGTGTCCGCATCCGCGATCGCGTCCGTCTTCCAGTCCTTGATCCTCAGCGTGTATTGCGGCGCGCCAACCAGCGTCTTGCTGGTGATGATGTATTTGCGTGGAATCGGGCGCGCCCCCGCCTCGATCCTTATCTGCCAGTCTGTGTCGATTCCGCGAAATGCGAGGTGCTCGCATTCGACTCCATCGACAACGCCTTGACCAATATGCTTGGCGTCTATGACGGTCGCCATCAACTCGTCGTACGAATTGCGCAGAAGCAAGTCGGTGCCCGGCATCGCTGCGCCCGTTTTCGCCTGAAGCGTATCGATGAGCTGATCTATCGTGCCGGCTGCATCGGCCTGGACATAGGATTTGGCATTGTTGCCATAGAGTGAAAGCGTCTTGCCGTCATAGGTCAGTTCGACGTCGGCATATCCGCCGGTGCGCCTGATCCGCAGCCTGTCAGGCCTGTTGAGACTCATCTGCCCGGAACTGGTGAACTGGATTTTCTGAAGCTCCGGTGTGATGACCTCGATATCGCTGTCGAATGCTGCCGAAATTGATTTCTGTGCGCCCGTATAGTCTGTCATCGCTTTGAGGATCTGCGCGGCATCGTCTGCTCGCGCGGTTTGGCTGGCTGTCGTGACGAGAATGGCAACCGACACGGCTGCTGCCGAAGTTCGGGTCAATGCTCGAAGGGCTTTTCCCGGGTCCATGTGACTCCTCCATTGTCGATAATGGCATCTCGAGCCGCATCAGCCTCATCACATTGACCTGAATCAAGCCGCGCTACGACCCGCAATTCAGCATCCCGCTAGATCGAACACCGGGAATATTTGAGCGTCATTCCTGGAATCTCCGGAAACAGCCTGGACACAGTGTTGTCATCGATGACTTTCAGGCTGAAATGGACGCTCTGGTTCATGATGCTGGTTGCGCAAGCCGCGGATAGTTCCAGATCATCGCCTTCCTGCTTTTTCGACTTGATGGTGCACCGGGCGCTCTTTCCCCTTATCCGGATTCCATCAACGATGAAGCCTGAGCCAAAGAGATCGGAAAACTCGGCAAAGGCGACTTGATTGCCTTTCTTCGTGAACACTAGCTTGCAAAGGTCGGCTTGCGATGCCCACGCTCCCGTCAATTCGAACGCTCGAGCTTCCACCGACTGCAGAACTCCGAGACTGAGCAACACGATGGCTATCGCTGGCAACCGACATCCGTTTGGCATTTTTTTCTCCTAAACCAAAACCACACTAGAATCATAGATTTCTAGTGTCCTTTCGAATCCGAAGTTCGCAAAAAGAGGTCGCTGCAAAATGATGCGAACTTCGGATTCGGGACACTAGTGACCTTCAAATACCAGCGCTTTCAGCGGCAGCACGATCGCCTGCATGCGAAGGACCAATGCATGCACGAGAGCCACCGTGTCGACGATGTGAAGATAGATCCACTTCAGAGTGCCGATATCTTTCGATGAGAGCTCCTCGTGGTTATTCGAGTAGACATTCGCGATGCAGGTACTCCCCGGTGGAACGTCATCCAGCCCTCCCTGGTAGAGCGGTTCAAGGAAGGCCAGCACGGTACCGGGCTGGCTGATCTTGCGCAGATCCGTCAGTTGGTCGGATTGCGTGATCTGGCCGGCGGCGATGACATCCTGCACCCGCGTCACCACGAGGGGAATGATGGTCATCGGCTTGCTGACGCAGGTCGCCTCGGCCGCCATGCCGACCTTGAGCACCTGGGCCTCGATCTGATTGAAGCCCGCGAAGAGCCTGGCCTCTCCTGCCGACTCCGGAATCAGGATGCCTGCGGCCTTCATGAAGGGCGACGGCTGCACGACGTCGCCAACCCGCAGGACGAACTGGTCGACCCGCCCATCGACACCGGCATAGGTCGTCATCTTGTCCAGCTCGACCTTGGCTGCCGCGAGTTCCGCCTCCGCGCTCGCCTTCTGGGCGGGAAGAACCGACGAAAGCCGCGTTTGTGCCGATTGCTTGGCAGCCGCTGCGGCATCCACGGCTCCCTGCCGCGTCGCCACAAGCGTCTGAAGCTTCTCGATCTCGCGCGCGGCGACAATGTCCGCGTTGCGTTGCTGCAATTGGGTCTTGGTCCGCAACTCGTCCGCCGCTTGTTCGTAGGCTCCCTTTGCTTCCTGGAGTTTTCCCTCGCTGGTCAGGATGTCGGCTTCAGCCGTCACCATCGCGGCTTCTACCTCGACGATCCGGGCGCGAGCGGTCTGCAGCGCGGCTTCCTGCCGCGTGCTGTCCATTTTGAATAGCCGGTCACCCTTCTTCACCTTGTCGTTATAGCCGACATAGACCTCCGACACCCGGCCGCCGATCTCGGGATAGATCGACACGGTCCGGAACAGGGAATTGACGTTGCTCGACGACGGATGGTTGTACAACACCACCGTGATGAGCAGCACGGTCAGAATCAGGCAGAGCGTGATGCCCCAACGAAGCTCGTACCAGACCGAGAACAGCGTGATTTCACGGCCCAAGCGTTTACCCTGCACATAGCGCCGGAATAGATAATCCGGGAGCAGCGTCAGCATTGAGCACAGCATCAGTTCAAGCATGCACGGGCCCCTTGCTATCTTGACGTGGTTTCTCGGCGATCACGTCCTTCGCCGGGTTGGCGCCGGATTGATCGGCCGACCCGCCGCCGGCTTCCTGCCCGGCAATGGCTTCTACCGACGTCGCGATCCGCGTGAAGGGCGTGAGGAAGTCGGGAATGTCGATGAACGCGAGCAGCAGGGCGGCGAACCAGAAGGCATGCTCGTGCGTGAAGAGGGCAAGCAGACAGAGCACAGCCACGATATCGAGCTGAATCTTCCTTGACTTGTGCGCCATTCGCTCCGGCAGCGAATGGATCGTCAGGAATACGACCCCTGTCAGCACAACGCTCGCAATGACGAGCACCACCGTGATGTTGAACAGAACGTCGGTATCGCCCGGTGCCGTTATGAAAAACGGAAGATGCGTCGTCGCCGCCGGATTTGGTGAAGCCGTCACGAGCGATCTCCTCTCCGGTGGCGGGACAACCCGAATTTATGTCCCATCAGTCCGCACGCCCTGGAGAGCGGCTTTGATTTAGATCAAGCGTGTCATGTGGCGCCGCGCCGTGGTCTGCCGCGGGAAATGACCGGTCGAGCGCGCTGTTTGCGCGGCTTGATCTGAATCAAACCTCGGCAAAATCCGCCGGCCTTAGCTGTTCATGGCCAAACGTCATTCAGGAGCACTGCCATGCCCGAAAAGATCGACGATCTGCTGCCCACGGCAAAGGAAATCCAGCGACAGGCGGCCCTCAAGGAAGCCGAAAAGGTGGACGAGTTTGCGCGCCACCTGGCGGCCGCCGAAGCTGAGAAGAAAAAGCTGATCGACAAGCTCAGCAAGCCGTCCGGCCTTTCCGAGGATGAAAAGGTCAAACTCGCGTCAACCGTCATTCAGCGCGCGGTGCGAAACGGCCTGACCGAGGTTCAGGTCTACCGGTTTCCGAACTCTCTTTGCACCGATCGCGGCCGCGCCATCAATCAGATGGAACCAGGCTGGGAAAAGACCCTGACAGGCATGGCGAAGGAGATCTACCAGCTCTGGGCCGACTATTTGCAACCGCGCGGCTATCGCATCCGCTATCAAATCATCGATTTTCCGGGCGGTGTTCCCGGCGACATCGGCATTACGCTGAGCTGGGGAGACTGATCGTCTTCCAATGGCTTGCGCGCCACCGAAGCGGCAAGGCGACTTCACATGGCACGAGATGATGCATCCGCCTCCAGGATGAAACGCAAGGCCTATGAGAAGGAGTTGCGCAAGCTCCAGGTCCAGCTTTGCCACCTCCAGGAGTGGGTAAAGTCGCAAAAACTGCGGGTGATCATCCTGTTCGAAGGCAGGGACGCGGCGGGCAAGGGAGGCACCATCAAGGCCTTGACTGAGAAAGTCAGCCCGCGCGTCTTTCGGGTTGCGGCCCTGCCCGCTCCTTCCGATCGCGAAAAAACCCAAATGTTCCTCCAGCGCTACATGCAGCATTTCCCGGCTGCGGGCGAAATCGTGATTTTCGATCGCAGCTGGTACAATCGCGCCGGCGTGGAATACGTCATGGGTTTTTGCACTCCGGCCGAGCACAAGCGTTTCCTCTCGCTTTGCCCGCAGGTCGAGAAATACGTTGTCGACGGCGGGATCATCCTGATCAAGCTGTGGCTGGAAGTCGGGATGGATGAGCAGGAACGCCGGTTCAAAGCCCGCATCGAGGATCCGCTGCGCCAATGGAAGCTGAGCCCGATGGACACGGAGTCCTACCGGCGCTGGTACGCTTATTCGCAGGCACGCGATCTGATGCTCAAGGCGACAGACTCTGCGCATGCGCCCTGGCACATCATTCGCTCGGACGACAAACGACGCGCCCGCTTGAACTGTCTTTCGCACCTGCTCAAGAGCATTCCGTACAAGCAGGTGCTCCGCGGCAACATCAAGCTGCCGAGGCGCTCGGGCAAATGCCGCTACAATGATCAGGCAACACTGCGCGGCATGAAGTTCGTCGCGGAGCGATACTAGCAACTTCCGATTCCGGTGGCATGAAACCTCACGCCAGGAGCGGCGCGCAGTCCCGGGACGACTTGGGACAGGCGTCACTTCAAGGTGATCTCAATCCCGCTCACTGCCGCTGACAGTTCCATGCCCACTTTGACGCCTTTAAGCTGCAGGACCACGCCTTTTGCGTTTTGCAGATATATCCCGCCGGCGCCGGCTGCCAGCGCGCCGCCCGCCCCGATGGCAGCGTAGGTACCAGCGATGTCATAGGGGCTCCGCAGATATAGTGCCCTCCCAACGAGTTTGTTCGTCGACCCACCGATCGTGGCTCCGATGCTCATACCGGAAACCCAGAAGGGATACTCGTGCGCACGGAAGGTAAGGACTCCACGACCGCTGCCGGCACCCACAACGAATCCGACCTTGGTGAAGACGACGAGAATCGAACCTGTTTCCGCCTTTGACGGAGTCGTTTGTCCTATCGACGCTACGAGTCCCATACAGACCGCTAGGAGCCTGTCCGAGTAATCGGATTTTTCTCGACGAAGAACAAGCGCCGTGATTCATATGGTGGATGAGCAAGACATTTCGTCCTTGGGACGTTGATCAGGTTTGGCTGCTGCCGCCGTCGATCCAGGATTTGGTGCCTTCCGGGCACATGGCCCACTTTGTTCGCGACACGGTTCGCACGGGCTTGGACCTGTCGCTGATCATGGATGTCTACGACGAGGAGCGAGGCTTTCCGCCCTATCATCCTGGCATGATGGTGGCGCTGCTGCTTTATGCGTACAGCCAGGGGATCTACTCGTCGCGCAAGATCGCGCGGGGCTGCGAGGAGCGGCTGGATTTTGCGGCCGTAACGGGGATGCAGCGTCCGGACTTCCGCACGATCAGCGAGTTCCGCAAGCGGCATTTGACCGCGCTCTCCGGATTGTTCCGGCAGGTTCTTGCGCTGTGCCGCGAGGCGGGGCTCGTGAAGCTTGGCCATGTGGCGCTCGACGGCACCAA
>WNFO01006207.1_pt1 | contig 10540 bp, 10 predicted proteins | sample 5400251 | NCBI WGS metagenome assembly WNFO01 (sample SAMN13153354, study PRJNA577476) | soil metagenome | isolation source: 100 cm saprolite under Madrone tree | place: USA:California | collected 2016-06-14 | reverse complement strand
CCTCGTGGTGCTCGATGTCCCAGCGGTTCACGGTCGCCAGCCAGCCCAATCGCCGGCGGCGGTGAGGGACCACGCGCCGCCCGCGGTAGACCAGGGTGCGGCGTCCGGGCTCGCTGAGCCGCTCGCGCTCCTCGGGATCGGGCCCGCAGAGATCGAGGATCTCCGCGTGCGTCGTCTCGCCGGGCGCGATGCGCGCGAGCGCCTCGCGCGGGATGATGGTTCCGGTCTCGCGCTGAGCCGGCGCGCCGCTGCGCGGCCCGAAGTGAATGCGCCCCTGGACCCGCGCGCCGACCGTCTTCACGAGCATGGTGACCAGCGGGCCCGCGAGATTGCCGAGGACGAAGAAGAGCGTCGCGAAGAGCAGCGGCGACCACGCCTTCCAGCCCGTGAAGTATCCGAACTGTACGGACAGGACCTGAGGCCGGAGGCCCTCGGATGGATCGAGATAGGCCGAGACGATCTCGGTCGCGCGGCGCGTTTCGCTCGGCCGCCGCTGGCTCGAGCCCGGGTAGACCTCGTGGATCTTCAGGTGCGTGGAGTCGGCGAAGTTGATGATGAGCTGCGAGGGGTCGTCCGAAAGATGGACGACGCGATCGCGATACGCCAAGTACATCGGAAAGGTCGCGCGCGTCCGCACGTCGTTGAAGCCCAGCGTGATCACGTGGCGCTCGCCCCAGAGCGCGTTCTCGAGCCAGGTCGCTTGCTTCTGGCGCCGCAGTCCCGTCAGCCGCATCCGCAGCTCGACGAGCCAGCTTCGATCGATGAGCCGCGGCGTCCACGGGATCCGGATCCAGCTCGCCGGCGTGCCCTGTCCGAGCGGGCCCGCCTCACGCGTGTACGTGACGAACGGCGCGCCGCCGGCGATCGGCTCCGGCTGCTGGCGCTCCCCTCCGGAGTAGATCGCGCGCGCGGCGAGCGGCAGGCGCCCCTCGCGCGTGACCTGAAACCCGCGTCCCTCCACGGTGCGGCGAAGCTCGGGGTCGGGCGCGCCGGGCACGGGCTCGCCGTCCACCTCGCCCGGCCAGAGCAGGTACAGGCTCTGCTCGAGCGAGCCACCGCTGACCGACGCCGGCACGACGATACTGAAGAGCAGGCTGACCTCGATCGGTCCGGGTGCGGGGGCGACGTTGGCCCGCACCGAGAGCGGCCCGATCGTGAACTCGGGCTTGGGCTGCGTGGCGAGAAACACTTGCCCGTGCGCGGCGCCCAGCGCCGCGACGAGCATGAGGGCCGCGAAGATCGCGCGGCTAGACTTTGACAGGCGTGAACTCGCGCGTGTAGTAGGCGTCGAGCGGGAGCTTTTTCTTGATGAGGCCGTACTCGAGCAGCGTGTCCTGCATCACCGCCAGCGCCTCGACGTTGATGCTCCCGTCGACCGGGAGCAGCGGACCCGAAATCTTGTGCGCGTCGAGGACCGCCTCGGGGCTCCAGCCGAGCTTCTTAGACACGAGCCCCGCCGCTTCCTTGGGGTTGTCGCGCATCAGCTTCAGCGCACGGAAGAGCGCGCGCTGGCTTTTCCTGATCGCATCGGCTTGCTTGGCGATCGCGTCTTCCGACGCGTACTGGATCTGGCTGATCCATTTCGGCGTCACCGAGTCCAGGCGCATGAGCACCTTGGACTTGCCCTGCAGCTCGCTCACGGCGCCGCCGTCGCCCCAGACGTAGGCGGCGATCTCCTTGCGGGCCATCGCCGCGAGCTGGGCGTCGAGGCCGCCGAGACCGACGACCTGCACGTCCTTGTCCGGATCCCAGCCCTCTTTCTTGGCGACCATGCGAGCGAAGATCCACGTGGTCGCGCCCACCCGGGTGACACCGATCGCCTTGCCGCGGAGGTCGCCGACCTTCTGCACCTCGGGCGCCACGTTCAACGTGAAGTGGTTGCCCTCCGTGTGCGTGGCGATCATCTTGATCGGCGAGCCGGCTTCACGGAAGACGAGGATGTCGGTGCTGCCGCTGATCCCGATGAGACACTCGCCGGCCATCACGGCCTTGAGGAGATCGGGGCCGCCGCGGAACGGCACGAACTCGGCGGCGAGGCCCTCGGCCTTGAACAACCCCTGGTCGAGGGCGACGATGACGGGCCCGGCCATCGAGTAGTCTCCGAGCACCGCGGTCCCGATCTTGACCGCGGTCTGGGCGCGCGCGGCGCGCGCGAAGAGCGGCGTCGCTCCCGTCGCGAGGGCGGTGGAGAGGAACCGGCGGCGCGTGATCACGGGCATGGCTCAGGGCCTCCCTTTACGGGCGCACGGCTTGACTTTCCATGGGTACGCGGTGATCGTACAACTTCGTGAGTGTCGTCGACAATTTGTCTCGCGAGCCGAGGCGTTCCCGATGACGCCGGCTCCGGTCACCTACGAACTCCGGGACGGCGTCGGCTGGATCACGCTGAACCGGCCGGACGTTCTCAATGCGCTGTCCACCGAGCTCGCCGCCGCGCTCGCCGATCACGCCGAGTCCGCGGCCGGTGACCCACGCGTGATGCAGGTGATCGTGCGCGGAGCCGGGCGCGCGTTCTGCTCGGGCATGGATCGGACCGCGCTGGCGTCCGGCTCGATCGGCGAGGCGTTCTATCGGCACTGGAGCCGGGCGCTCGATTGCCTCGAAGACATGCCGAAGATCACGGTCGCCGTGCTGCACGGCTACTCGATCGGCGGCGGCCTGCAGCTGGCGCTCGCGTGCGATCTTCGCCTGGCTACCGACGACGCCGTCCTCGGTCTGGGCGCGACGCGCCACGGCCTGATCCCCGACGGTGCCGTGCTCCGGCTGGCGCGCGTGATCGGCGTCGGGCGCGCCAAGGAGCTCGCGCTCCTGAACGATCAGGTGAGCCCGACCGAGGCGCGCGCGATCGGCCTCGTCAACTGGGTGTGCGCGCCCAACGATCTCGACCGGACGCTCGCGTCGCTCGTCGAGAAGGCGCGGGGCGCGGCGCCCACCGCGACCGCCCACACCAAGCGACTGCTCCACGAATCGTTCCACCGCGACCCGCGCGCGATCCTCGAGGAGGTCTTGCGCGCGCAAGCCGAGTGCGGCGACGCGTGGGAGATGGACGAGGCCAATCGGGCGTGGCGCGAAAAGCGAGAGGCGCGCTTCTATCCGCCGCCGAACCGGCGGTCCCGAGATGGCTGACGACTTCATTCTCGAGACCGAGGGGCTCACGAAGGAGTTTCGCGGGTTCGTCGCGGTGAAGAACGTGAGCCTGCGCGTGCGCCGCGGGACGATCCACGCCCTCATCGGCCCCAACGGCGCCGGGAAGACGACCTGCTTCAATCTCTTGACGCATTTCCTCACGCCCACGCGCGGGCGCATACGGTTCAAGGGCCGCGAGATCACGGGCTCCCGGCCCGCGGACATCGCCCGCCTGGGGCTCGTGCGCTCGTTTCAGATCTCGGCCGTGTTCCCCCACCTCTCAGTGCTCGAAAACGTGCGCGTCGCGCTCCAGCGCACGCGCGGCGCCTCGTTCGACTTCTGGCGGTCCGAGCGCGTGCTCGGGCGGCTCAACGGCCGGGCCGCCGAGCTGATCGATGCGGTGGGTCTCGCCGCTTTCGCCCACACGACGGCGGTCGAGCTGCCATACGGCCGCAAGCGCGCGCTGGAGATCGCGACGACCCTCGCGCTCGACCCGGAGATGATGCTGCTGGACGAACCGACCGCCGGCATGGCGCACGAGGACGTCGAGCGCATCTCGGCGCTGATCAAGCGTGTCGCCGCGAATCGCACGGTCCTGATGGTCGAGCACAACCTCGGCGTGGTCGAGAATCTCTCGGACACCATCACCGTCCTGGCGCGCGGCGAGATCCTCGCGGAGGGCGACTACCGGACCGTGGCAGAGAACCCGGACGTGATCCAGGCGTACATGGGATCGGGTCGTGTCTGAGCCGCGGCTCGAGGTCCACGATCTCCACGCCTGGTACGGCGAGTCGCACATCCTCCACGGCGTCGATTTCGTGATCCGCCCGGGCGAGATGGTGACGCTCCTCGGTCGGAACGGCGCGGGGAAGACGACCACCCTGAAATCGATCATGGGCATCGTGGGCCGGCGGCGCGGCTCCATCCGGCTCGCGGGCCGCGAGCTCGTCGACCTGCCGTCGAACCGGATCGCGCGGCTGGGCATCGCCTTCTGCCCGGAGGAGCGCGGCATCTTCGCGAGCCTCACCGTCGAGGAGAACCTCCTGCTGCCGCCGGTCGTCAGCTCCGGCGGGCTCGGGATCGAGGCGATCTACGGCCTGTTCCCGAACCTCCGCGAGCGGCTCCGGGCCGGCGGAACGACTCTCTCGGGCGGCGAGCAGCAGATGCTGGCGATCGGCCGCATCTTGAGGACCGGGGCCCGGCTCCTGCTACTCGACGAGCCGACCGAGGGGCTGGCGCCGGTCATCGTCGAGCAGATCGGCGTCACCTTGCGGCGGCTCAAGCGCGAGGGCTTCACCGTGCTCCTCGTCGAGCAGAACTTTCGTTTCGCGGCCACCGTCGCCGATCGTCACTACGTGATGGAGCACGGCCGAGTGGTGGACATGATTCCGAACGCGGAGCTCGAAGCCAGTATGGGCAAGCTGCACGACTACCTCGGCGTCTAACGCCTCCAAAAAGGAGCGGAGAGCATGACCATTGCACGTATCGCGGCACTCACCATCCTCCTGAGCCTCGCCGCCGGCCCGGCGCGCGCCCAGATCTCCGACGGCGTCGTCAAGATCGGAGTCCTCAACGATCAGTCCAGTCTCTACGCAGATCTGGCCGGCCAGGGCTCGGTGGTCGCGGCGCGGATGGCCGTCGAGGACTTCGGGGCCGCCGCCAAGGGGCTGAAGGTCGAGATCGTGTTCGCCGATCACCAGAACAAGGCCGACGTGGGCTCGCAGATCGCCCGGCAGTGGTACGACGCCGAGAAGGTCGATCTGATCCTCGACGTGCCCAACTCGGGCGTCGCGCTGGCCGTCAACCAGATCACCCGCGACAAGGGCAAGGCGTTCATCGTGTCCTCGGCCGCGACGTCCGACCTCACCGGCAAGGCGTGCTCGCCCAACACGATCCACTGGACGTACGACACCTGGGCGCTGGCGAACGGAACCGGCAACGCGGTCGTGAAAACCGGCGGCGACACCTGGTTCTTCATCACCGCCGACTACGCGTTCGGTCACGCCCTCGAGCGCGACGTGGAGGCCGTGGTGCTCAAGAACGGCGGCAAGGTGCTGGGCAAGGTCCGCCACCCGCTCAACACGCAGGACTTCTCGTCGTTCCTGCTGCAGGCGCAAGCCTCGAAGGCCAAGGTGATCGGTCTGGCCAACGCCGGCGGCGATACCACGAACGCCATCAAGCAGGGCGCGGAGTTCGGCATCGTGAAGGGCGGCCAGACCTTCGCCGGGCTCCTGGTCTTCCTGACCGACGTCCACGCGCTCGGCCTGGAGAAGGCGCAGGGATTGACCTTCACCGAGACCTTCTACTGGGACATGAACGAGAAAACGCGCGCGTTCGCCAAGCGGTTCGCGGAACGCAATCGCCAGATCCATCCCACGATGATCCACGCCGGCGTCTACGCCGGAGTGCTGCACTACCTGAAGGCCGTCGAGGCGCTGAAGAGCGACGAGGGCGCCAAGGTCATCGCGAAGATGAAGGAGCTGCCGACCGACGATCCGCTCTTCGGCAAGGGGACGATTCGTGTCGACGGCCGCAAGATCCATCCGGCGTACCTGGTCGAGGTAAAGAAGCCGGCCGAGTCGAAGTACCCGTGGGACTACTACAAGATCCGCGCGACCATTCCGGCCGAGCAAGCTTTTCGTCCGCTCGATCAGGGTGGGTGCGAGCTCGTCAAGAAGTAGCCCGCGTTGCGCCGGGGCCAGCGGCGGGGCGAAGCCTGGGGAGGGGTGCGGCGACCACGCGGCGCGCTTGCGCATTTCCCGGTGCGGCTGGGCTCCATCCGGACGCTTCCCGTCCGGCGCTCGCATGGAGGGAACGGGTCGGCGCACCCCTCCCCAGCCGCCGGCCCCGACTCTGATTGGCTTAGTTCAAGACGCTCCGCTCGGCCTGGTCAAGCACGATGAGCTGCGCCTGGTGTTCGGCCGATTTTCTGGGCCTAGGCTGGGCATGTTCTTAGGGTGCCGGTCCGGCTTCTTTCCTCGGCGTCGATCGGCTCGCTTTGGGGGGCATCGGTCGGGCTTTGCCAGTTGGCGTAGGGCGGACGTCGCTGTTCGGTGTAGCTGCGCGTGACGATTTTTGGGGTGGCGACGCAGGCGTTGTTTGGTCAGCTGTTGATCGGGCTGATCAACGGGGCGTTCTACGCGATGTTGAGCCTCGGGCTGTCGGTCATCTTCGGACTACTCAACATCATCAACTTCACGCACGGCGCCCAGTACATGATGGGCGCGTTCGCGGCGTACTTGATCCTGAAATGGGCGGGGCTCGGATACTGGTCGGCGCTCCTCATCGCGCCGGTGGCCGTGGGCCTCACCGGCATGGTGCTCGAGCGCACGACGCTCAAGCGTCTCTATCAGCTCGACCATCTGTATGGGCTCCTGCTGACGTTCGGCTTCGCGCTGATCATCCAGGGGTTGTTCCGCCACCAGTACGGCGCCTCGGGGCTGCCGTACCCGATGCCTCGCGAGCTCGCCGGCGGTCAGAACCTCGGCTTCATGTTCCTTCCGAACTACCGGGCGTGGGTCATCGTGTTCTCACTCGCGATCTGCCTCACGACCTGGTACGTGATCGAGCGCACGCGGCTGGGCGCGTATCTGAGAGCCGCGACCGAGAACCCGGCGCTCGTCCAGGCCTTTGGGATCAACGTGCCCCGGATGATCACGCTGACCTACGGATTCGGCGTCGGCCTCGCGGGCTTGGCGGGTGTCCTCGCCGCGCCGATCTATCAGGTCAATCCGCTCATGGGCGCCGACCTCATCATCGTGGTCTTCGCGGTAGTCGTGATCGGCGGCCTCGGCTCGATCATGGGGTCGATCGTCACCGGCTTTGGACTCGGCGTGGTCGAGGGCTTCACGAAGGTCTTCTATCCCGAGGCGTCCAACACGGTGATCTTCGTCATCATGGCGCTCGTGCTGCTGGTCAGGCCCACCGGGCTCTTCGGGCGAGCCTCGTGACGGCGACGACCGGCCAGTACGTCGGGACGGCGCTGCCGGCGGTCGCCGGCGTGTCGATCTCGCGGGTCGTCGCGTTTTTCCTGATGACGACGGCGCTCGTGGTCGCGCCGTTCGTCGTGTACCCGGTGTTCCTCATGAAAGCGCTGTGCTTCGCGCTCTTCGCCTGCGCGTTCAATCTCCTGATCGGCTACGTGGGACTCCTCTCCTTCGGCCACGCCGTGTTCCTCGGCTCCGCGGGCTACGGGGCGGCGCACTCCGCGAAGGTCTGGGGATTCGCGCCGGAGCTCGCGATCGTCTTCGGGACCGCGGTGGCCGCCGCGCTCGGCGTCGCCATCGGCGCGCTCGCGATCCGGAGCAAGGGCATCTACTTCGCGAACATCACGCTCGCGTTCGCCCAGATGGTCTACTTCTTCAGCCTGCAGGCCGCCTTCACCGGCGGCGAGGACGGGATCCAGTCGGTGCCGCGCGGGACGCTCCTGGGCGTACTGAACCTGAGAGAGACGCTCACCTTGTACTTCGTCGTGCTCGCCATCTTCCTCGTCGGATTCCTCTTGATCTACCGCGCGATCCACTCGCCGTTCGGTCAGGTGCTGAAGGCCATCCGCGAAAACGAGCCGCGGGCGATCTCGCTCGGATATCGGGCCGAGCAGTACAAGCTCCTTGCCTTCGTGCTTTCGGCGACGTTCGCGGGGCTCGCCGGCGCGACCAAGGCTCTCGTCTTCCAGCTCGCCTCCCTCACCGACGTCCACTGGACGATGTCGGGCGAGGTCGTGCTGATGACGTTGCTGGGCGGCCTCGGCACGGTGTTCGGACCGGTGGTCGGCGCGTTCGTCGTGGTGGCCCTGGAGAACTACCTTGCCCAGCTCGGCGCCTGGGTCACCGTCGTCCAGGGCGTGATCTTCGTCGTCTGCGTGCTGACCTTCCGCCGCGGCATCGTCGGGGAGCTCGGACACATCTTGCGGAAATCGCTCTAGGAGCTCGGAGGCCCCATGGCGTACACGGACATCCTCTACGAGAAGAAGAACGGCGTGGCGTGGATCACGATCAACCGGCCCGAGGTGCGCAACGCCTTTCGCTCCAGGACCGTCGCCGAGCTAACCGATGCGTTCCTGGACGCGCGCTGGGATCCGGCGATCGGCGTCGTCGTGCTCACCGGCGCGGGCGACAAAGCCTTCTGCTCGGGCGGCGATCAGAAGGAGCGCGGGCAGGGCGGTTACGCCCCGGGCGCCGCCGGCGCCGAGCGCGAGCGCCCGATGGACGTGGAAGCGCTTCACAGCGCCATCCGCCACATTCCCAAGCCCGTGATCGCGATGGTCAACGGATTCGCCGTCGGCGGCGGGCACGTGCTGCACGTGCTCTGCGATCTCTCGATCGCCGCCGAGAGCGCGATCTTCGGCCAGACCGGGCCGCGTGTCGGCAGCGTGGACGCGGGCCACGGCACCGGCTTCCTCGCCCGCGTCGTCGGCGAGAAGAAGGCGCGCGAGATCTGGTATCTCTGCCGCCAATACTCGGCCCAGAACGCACTCGCGATGGGGCTCGTCAACAAGGTGGTCCCTCTCAAGGACCTCCGCGCCGAAGTGGAGAAGTGGTGCGCCGAGTTGCTCGAAAAGAGCCCGACTGCGCTGGCGCTGGCCAAGCAGTCGTTCAACATCGACTCCGAGCCGCGAGCGGGCGTGGCGCAGTTCGCGAGCACCGCGCTCGGCCTTTACTATCAGACCGACGAGGCGATGGAAGGCCGCAACGCGTTCGTCGAGAAGCGGCCGGTCGACTTCAAGAGATTCCGAAAATGACAAAAGGCGCGCAGGAAGCGACGCCGCGTCGTCACGCTGACACCCCGCCGGCGAGTCCGCCGCCCGATCGCTGACGTTTTTTCAATGATTCAGCGTGCCTCCGCGACATGGCAGGGGGATTGCCCCGCGAAGGGGCATGACGTCGCGGGAGATCTGGTCGTTCGTGGTGACCCCGGCCGGGATCGCGCTGGCCGCGGTCATGGCGCTGGTTTCGGTGGTGGCGAGCGGCGAAAACTCGTTGGCCGTCCGCCCGGCCGTCATGCTCGGCGACGATCTGCTCCGGATCTTCCAGGAAGGCAAGGACGCCGCCGAGCAGGCCAATCCACCCGAGATCAGCCTCGGCACCGCGTTCGACCCCCCGCAGCCGCAGCCGTCCGACTACCGATAAGACTCCGCTCGATGTAGACTGCCGCCCGGCACATGGCCGGGCTCCTCTCCCGCTACTTCGGCTTCGGCGAACGCTCGACCGATCTCGCGACCGAAGTCCGCGCGGGGTTCACCACGTTCATGGTGATGGCCTACATCATCTTCGTGAACCCGATCATCCTCGGCTTCACCGGCGTGCCGGGGCTCGACGGCAAGGGCGCTGTTCGGCGGCCTCGCCAACAGCAGCAGCAACACGACCTACATCGAGTCCGCCGCCGGCGTGACCGAGGGCGCCCGGACGGGCCTCGCGTCCGTGGTGACGGGACTCCTGTTCCTGGGCGCGATGTTCTTCTCGCCGCTGGCCAGTGTCATCCCGGCTCAGGCGACGGCGCCGGCGCTGATCATCGTCGGATTCTTCATGATGGCCATCGCGCGCGACATTCCCTGGGACGACTACGAGGAGGCCATCCCCGCGTTCATGACGATGCTGGTCATGCCGTTTACGTGGTCGATCACCAACGGAATCGGCGCGGGCTTCGTCACGTACGCGGCGATCAAGCTGCTTCGCGGGCGGGGCGCCCAGCTGCACTGGATGGTTTACGTCGCCTGCGCGGCGTTCGTCGTCTACTTCTGTCTGTCGCTGATCGAAGGCGCGGCCAAATAAGCCGCTCGGCTCGCCCCCCGTTCCACCAGGCGAGACGCGTCGCGTAAGTCCTCGTTATCCCGGCAATTTGACACTGTCCGCCGGCTTGGCTAGACTCGCGCCACCCCCTCCCTCGAGGCAGTAACGCTGATGGGTCGCGGAGGCGATTTGAAGGCAGCCACGGAGAGCACCACCGCGTCGGCGCTCGATCCCGAGCGCGATACGTTCCCGAAGCTCGTTCGGGACAACGCGCGGCGTCTCGCCGACAAGGTCGCGATCCGCGAGAAAGACTTCGGGATCTGGCAGGCCTACACCTGGTCGCAGTATTTCGAGCAGGCTCGCCTGATCGCGCTGGGCCTGGCCTCCCTCGGCTTCGCGCGCGGCGATCGGGTCGCGATCGTCGGCGACAACCGCCCTCAGCTCTACTGGGCGGTGATGGCGGCCCAGGCGCTGGGCGGCGTCCCGGTGCCGATCTACCAGGACTCCATCGAGCGAAAGATGGAGTACATCATCGAGCACTCCGAGGCGCGGTTCGCCGTCGTCGAGGATCAGGAGCAGGTCGACAAGCTCCTGGGCGTGCGCGCGCGCTGCCGCCACCTGCAGCACGTGGTCTACGACGATGCGCGCGGGATGCGCGGCTACCGCGAGCCCGGGCTCATGAGCCT
>WNFO01006199.1_pt1 | contig 10543 bp, 10 predicted proteins | sample 5400251 | NCBI WGS metagenome assembly WNFO01 (sample SAMN13153354, study PRJNA577476) | soil metagenome | isolation source: 100 cm saprolite under Madrone tree | place: USA:California | collected 2016-06-14 | reverse complement strand
TGATCTTCATCCCTGTCGAACGGCCGCGCTTCACGGCCTGCCTGAACATCGACGAGAGCGCGCTGATCATCTGGTCCGCGAAGCGCGGCCACTTCTGGTTGGCGCATTTGTCGCGCAAGCGTACAGGTCAGGCTGAGTGATGTCGGTCAGCATAATGTCGAATTCATCCCGCAGCCACTCGAAGGCTTCGAGGTAGTCCTTCCGCGTCGCCGCCGCCAGCTTGGTCCTCCACTTTGGATAGCCCTCGGGCTTGTCGCCAAAGCGATCCTCTGCTTTGCGTTCCTCCGCCGCGCGGTCGATGTCGCCGTTTGTGAACCAATTTATGAAGCCGCCGAGCGTCTCAACAGAGAACGTCTCCGCACGCCGCGCGCGGACCCGCGGTCGATTATAGGCCGTGAGCATGTCCGGCATGGAGAGCCTGCGCAGCAGCGCCTCCTTATCGCCATCGAAGCCCCTTAACAGGGTTTCGCCAGTCGCCCGGAGATAGACGTAATACTTGCCCCGGGCATGGGCGATCTTAAGACCTGACAGCTTCACCTTGAGCACCGATCTTCTCCCCAATCCGCCGTTTCGTCGGGGCGGAATTCGAACCATTAGGGTCTAAGCTGACAAGCCAATTGTCCAGGCTGGCGCGCAGATAGCGATGCCCGCGTGTGGATGGCGTGAAAGCAATTGGCTTGACAGGGGAGACTTCTTTGAACGTGTCCACGCTCAAACCGACATACGCTGCGGCCTGGTCGAGCCGCAGCGCGGCGGGCCAATATGGTAGGGCATCGTTCACCGGATGCCTGCCGCGCGTTCGACCGCCTGCGCTACCAAGCCGCGCCAGATGCGCGCTGGCGCGCGATTGATGGCTTTCGCTTTGGAGGCCTCGCGTCGCATTTCGACCCAAGCCTCGGCTCCGGCGAGATCCCACACAACGCAACGGCACGTCAGGTAGAAGCGCTGCGGAAAGTCGCCGCGTTGCTCCATATCGTGGATCGTGGTGTCTGCAAGCGGAACAATCTCGCGCAATTGCTGCCTACGAATAGTTCGTCTGGTCGGTGCTGGTTGCGGGGGACTCATAGCGTGTACCTCAGTTCTGAAAACCGAGGACGATAAAAGCCGACAATCTTCGCAGGCTGGAAGGCTCTAAAGCAGGTAGTAGAAGAAACGGCGACAGCGGGGCGCAAAAAGCGCGGCGACTGCCGGGCGGCTGTTGAAAGATTGACTCCCCAAGACGCTTGTCGACATCGATAGTCGAGCTCCGTTCGTGCGCCATTCCCTCGAGACGGACGATCTGAAAGCAGCGATCGCAGCGCGACATCCTCGAAAAAAGCCGCTAACGAACTTTGGGCGGCGATGTTGCTGAAGGGGTGGTTGTCAACCGCGTTGATTTTGCGCCTGAATGTCTAATGTTTCAGAAGAAAGCCACGATCTAAACCACGTAATGGGCAGGCCGAAATTGAGATTCGAACCCACGGTCGACCGTGTCTAGTCTGCACGCAAAGCACCCCAGGGCAATGCCATGTGATCTCGTCGTCTATCGGGTGGAAGACGTACCTAACCAATCGATCTTCGTGGACGAAAGCGACACTAGCGAATCCCTCGCGGCGTTCGATGCCGGCCAAGGCCGGAATCAGGCAGCAAAATGCCGCCGCCAAATCGCGGATCGACCAGCGCGCATACACCGATCTAGCGTCATGCATACGGCGTTATTGACGTTAGCGCCGGGACCGCGGAGCCTTTGAAAACAAGGGTTTGAGATTAACAGCTCGTTAAGGAAAACAATCTGTGAAGATCCTCACATAAGTCGGGGCTCCGTTGTGCCACAACGAGCCGTCGGCGGTGCCGGCGTCAAATCGGAGTCCGCCACGACAAATTAAGATGCCGTTAACCACGTCCTGTTCTTAATGACGGCCTGTCGCCGGCCAAATCATGTCAGAGCGGCAACCAGAGAGAGTTCAACATGGGCACCATCATTGTTTTTCCGGCGGATGCAGCGTCGCGGCGGCCGGCCTCAACCATGGATGGGGCTCCACGCGAAGGCATCGGGATCGTACTGATTCTCCCCGTCGTCCGGATCGAACGCAACACCGATGAAACCAGCGGTGGCAGTGGACCGGAAGAAGGTACGGCCCCCGGCCGCCGTCGCCGTCGGCGCACCTGACATCGGACACCCCAGATATGCCGGAGACGTGTTTTCCGATCCGGAAAAAACTGCAGCTTCTGATCTCGTCACCGGGTCCGATTTTGCTTTTGGCCGGCATGACCCTTGGAGGCTGCAGCGGCGGCGACTTCGGGCGCACCCGCCAGGATGTTCTGAGCGACGACATGCACCGCTGGATCGGCGGCGAGGCGACGGCCAGCGTCGGCCTGCGCGCGTCGCAATTCCAGCTCACCGACAACGAACGGCAGCTTCGCGATCTCGCTTATCCCCTGATCGAGCCGCCCCATTCACGGCCGGCCTGGAAGAGCGTGTTTGGCGATTACACGCCGATTCCTTCGCCCTGGCGGCAGAAGGTGATATTCGACCGCACCGCCTATGGACGCATGTTGATTGACGAGCCGCACCGCTCGCATTCATCGCGATACGCGCAATTGATGGAAGATGTGCGCAACGATCTGACGCGGTTCGAGCCGTTCTTTTCCGCTGCCGTCCGCGTGCTGGATCTCGACAGGAAACGTAACGCCAGCCTCACGCAAATCTCGCAATTATCACCGCGCGAACGCGGCGACGCGGTCGCCCGCATGGAAGAAAATACCCTGATCGTGCAGTGGGTGGAGCAATGCCTGGAGCGGAGGATCTCGTCCTATCGCTGGGGGCTGGAACGGCTGGTGATCCAGGCGCCGGATAACATCGCGGCCGACGCCGACCGGTTGATCGGCGAACTCGCCGCGCAGACGGCGAATCCACCGGTCGCGGCGCAGCCGGTCGTAGGGCATGCGGTAAGCGTTCGCGGCTAGAATTGCCGTTGTCTCCCATCCGTGATCTTGGCTGCTCGTTTGGCGCGGGGTGCGTTCGGCCGCTGCTTCCCAAGTTTCGCAATGAAATTTTGCAGCACGTCCGAGGCGGGCCGCACCGCGCTGTAGGCAAGTCCTACCTGGCGTTTCACCTCGACGTCGATCTCGCGCACAACGACATCTGGATGCGCGCGCGCCACGCCTTCCGGAACGATGGCAATGCCAACGCCGGCAGCGACCAGCGCCATGGCCCAATCCTCGGATTCCGCGATGGCCACGGTTTCGCGCGGCTGCGCGGTACGGCTGAAGAATTCGCTCTGTTCGCAATGACAGCGATCAATCATCGCGACGCCAGCGAAGTCCGACGTACGAAGCTTGTCTTTCAAGGTGAGCGGATGCGACGGCGGCAGCGCCGCGACATAACGGTCGGTCCAGAGCGGCATGAAGTGCTCGTCAGCATCGATCATGCTCCTGGAAATAATCCGCGCATCCGCGGCCTCATGGATGCCGACAAGGCGCAGCGCAACATCGGATGCGCTGGTCAGCGGCTTCAACAGCGCGATGGTTCTGGGCATATCGAGTGTTCGCATCAGCCCGAGCGTCAGCGCATGGCGTGCCGATGGCGTTCTAAACAGGTTTCGCGCCGCATCGGCGTCGTCGAGGATGCGGCGGGCGACCGAATGGAACTGCTCGGCCGATCGCGTCGGCGCGACGCCCTTCTTGTGTCGGATGAACAGCGTCGTACCAAGTTCTGCTTCGAGGTTGGTAAGGAGCATGAGATGGCCGTCCTGCATAAAACCGCCGCGCCGAAGGGCCGCTATGTCACCGATCAATGGAAGCATGGGCCCGAATGGATGTTCTACGGGGAGGGTGGCGACGACTGGTTCGGCTTCAAGGGCGTGCGGGCGCTGGGCGATCGCGAGCCGGACATCCTGATGATTCCGCTGCCCGGCCACACGCCGGGCCATTGTGGCATCGCTGTGCGGACCAAGGACAAATGGCTGCTGCACGCCGGCGATAGCTACTTCTTCCATGGCCAGTTGCAGGCCAAGGTTCGGATGCCGCTGGTGCTCGGCTATTTTCAACGCAAGGCCGATCTCGATCGCAACCTGCGAATGGCCAATCAGGAGCGGTTGCGCCAGCTGAAGTCAACGCATGGGCATGAGGTGACGATCTTCGACAGCCACGACCCGGTCGATTATGAGAATTGTCGTTGCGGCCAGCATTGAATCGAACACGCATCGCATCAACAACGACTGGCAGCCAATCGTTTCCCCGATCAGCGCTTGCCCCGGGGCGGAGCGGGAGCGGGTACAGGCGCGGGCGCAGGCTCTTCCTGTTTCGCTGGCGGCGGTTCGTTCTGCACCTTGCAGCTCGATGCCGCGAGCGTCGCCTGGGCCTGCGGCATCAGGCCGGGCTCCGGCGCCAGCGCTTTCAACACGATCAACCCGGTTGCGGTCGGAGCATCGATGATCAAACGGTCGGCCGCGGTCACGTCCTCGTCTTCCGGCAATTCGGCGTGTTGGGCTTCGGTCATGAGATCGAGTTCGATCACCTTGCGCCCGGCGGACCGGTCGTTGATGGCGTAATAGGCGACTTCGTTGCGGGTATAGAACGACACCGAGGTGTAGGCCTGGCTGACCGGCACCGCCAGCTTGATGGGTCCACCCGACAGATCGTAACGGCAAATCGCGATCGCGAACGCCGGATCCATGAACGGCATCGGGGCGTTGTTCGGAGCCGCCAGGGGCAGGGGAGTGACCGCGTTGAGCTTTGTCATCGGGGTCAGGCGCGAATAGGCGTCCTGGGTCGCAATGCGCGGCAACGCCAGAACGCTGACCAGATGCACGACGCCGCCCAGCAGCACGCCCGCGATGATCGTGAACAGCAACCGGATCATGGGCACCCCACGGTCGCAATCGAGGGCATCGGCGCGTCGCGCTGCGTCCGCGTCGCCACGCCGACCGGCGTATCGTAAAGCCGCAGCATCAGCGCATAACGCTCGATGCCGCCGGTGGGGAGCCAATTTCCGGCGCGCGATCTCGACGCCACCCGTATCTCGAATCCGCCATCCGCCCCGCGGATGATTTCCTGGCTGGTGAAGCCGTAACGTTGCAGCGAATTCGCGACCAGATGCCCCTTTGAATCGTAAAGCGTCAACGTCCAGAATCGCGCTGCCGGCGTGACGCCGCTGACGACCACGTCGCACCGCCCATCGAGCAGTCGCTTGCGGTCGTCCGTCGTCGCCGAGAATGCCACGCCGTCGCCGGTGCCGACCGGTAACTCGCCGCTGCGCGCGATCGACGCGCGCGAATACGGATCGACATCGGCGGTGCCGGTCTTGGGCCGGGCGGTCCAGGCGCCGATCGTGAGGGTGCCGAGATCGGTGCCGCGCGTCGCCGTCATCCAGGTCGAGCCGAGACCGACGACGGTCGCGAGGATCAGCGCCAGCAAGGTAATGAATATCAGCCGCACGGTCAGTTCTTGCGCGGCACTGGTTTAGGCGCCGCGTCACCTGGCACAGCCGCCGCAAAGCTTTCCGGGAATGCGACGGAGTTGGACGACACCGGCTTGACCGGCTTCACCGGATCGCCGGACGAGGTTTTTCCCGCGGCCTTGGCGGCCTCGTCGAGCATCTTTTCCACGCGCACCAGAATATCCGCACCGCGTTTGGTCAGGATCGGCGGCGGTCCCGGCTTGATGTCCGGAGGCTTGATGGCGCCGTTGGCCGCCATCGCCGCGGAGGCCACGGGAACAGGCAGTTTCGTGCCCATTCCAATACCCGGGATCTCCTTGATCTCGACGCCCTGGTGGGCCGCGACCATGATGTCGTGCCAGGTCTGCGCCGGCAGCGAGCCGCCGGTCATGCGGTTGGTCGGTGAGTAATCGTCATTGCCGTACCAGACGGCGCAGGTGAAATTCCCGGTATATCCGACGAACCACGCATCGCGATATGCGTTGGTGGTGCCGGTCTTGCCGGCGGTCGGGATACCGTCGAGCGCCGCGCGGCGCGCGGTGCCTTCGCTGACAACGTGGCTCATCATGCCCGCCATGTCGGAGGCGACCGAAGCCGGTATAGCCTGCACCGGCTTCTTGCCATCGCGATCGAAGCGCCAGACCAGATCGCCGGTGCCGGTGCGGACTTCCAGCACCGAATGCGGCGTGACCGATTTGCCCTTGTTGGCGAAGGTCGCATAGGCCACGCCGTGCTCGAGCACGGTGACTTCGTCGGCGCCGATCGGCAGCGACGGCGTATCGGGCAGCGGCGCCTTGATGCCGAAGCGGCGCGCCACCTCCACGATCTTGGCGCGGCCGGCCTTTGGTCCGCCCTTGCCGCCAATCGCAATCGACAGTTTCACCGGGACGACGTTGATCGAGCGGGTAATCGCCTGCGTCAGCGTCACCGCGCCGGAGTAGGAGTGGCCGTAGTTCTGCGGACACCAGTTGCCGATGCAGACCGGACCGTCGACCACGATCGAGGTCGGCTTGAAGCCGTTCAGCAGCGCGGTCGAGTAGACATACGGCTTGAACGACGAACCCGGCTGCCGGTAGGCATCCACGGCACGGTTGAACTGGCTGGCACCGTAGTCGCGCCCGCCGACCATCGCACGCACGCCGCCGTCGAGGTCGGCGACCACGGTGGCGGCTTGGGTCGCGTGATAGTCGCGGCCGAACTGGCGCAGCTGGTTTTCGATGGCTTCTTCGGCTGATCGCTGCACGTTCATGTCGATCGTGGTGCGGACCACGAAGACGCGCTCGACATAGGATTTCGGAAAGGTATCGACCAGCTTGCGCATCTCGTCGAACGCCCAGTCGAGATAATAGTTCGGCGAATTTTCGTCGCGGCGATCGACCGCGGTGGCCGGATTGCGCCGCGCGCCGAACACCTGGCCCTCGGTCATGAAGCCGGCGTCGACAAGGTTGTCGAGCACCACGTTGGCACGGGCGCGGGCGGCGGGCAGGTTGATATGCGGCGCGTATTTGGTGGGGGCCTTGAACAGCCCGGCCAGCATCGCGGCTTCCGAAAGATTGACGTCGCGCGCCGACTTGTTGAAATAGAAATGCGCCGCGCCATCGACGCCGAAGGTGCCGCCGCCCATATAGGCGCGGTCGAGATAGAGTTTCAGAATTTCATTCTTGGAAAGCCGCGTCTCCAGCCAGACCGCTAGAAACGCCTCCTTCACCTTGCGCTCGATGGTGCGCTCGTTGTTCAGGAACAGGTTCTTGGCAAGCTGCTGGGTAATCGACGAGCCGCCCTGTCTGACGCCGCCAGCCTGGGCGTTGGTCACCAGCGCGCGCGCGGTGCCGGCGATGTCGATTCCGAAATGGTCGTAGAACCGGCGGTCCTCGGTAGCGAGCGTCGCCTTGATCAGGTTGTCCGGAAAATCCTCGAGCGGGATCGAGTCATTGTGCTTGATGCCGCGGCTGCCGATTGGATTGCCGTAGCGGTCGAGGAACGTTACCGCGAGCTCGGATTTCTTCAGCCAGTCGTCGTCGGCGGTTTCGCGAAATGCCGGCACCGCCAGCGCCAGCATCATGATCAGGCCGCCGAGCCCGATGGTTGCGGCTTCGGACGCCGGTTCGATGAACACCCAGCGTTTCCAGCGGCCGACATAGAAGCGGTCCATGAACGTCGAAAACCGCTCATAGAGTTCGCGTGCGCCCTTGCCGGAGGAGAACAGGGTGGAGTCAATGCGCGCATCGAAATCCAGCAGCCAGAGCCGGATTTTTTGCTTCCATTCTGGTGGTACGATCAGGCGCACCGGGACCCTTGGTCAGTTCGCAGCGCTCAGGCACCCGGTGGGCACCGCTGAGACGTCTTGCGGGAATGTTGCGGCAAACCCAAGGCGCTTTTGCGTCCGTGGCGACTCGGTCATATCTAACCGAGCGGGCGTTACAAACCAATGGTGCTGCTACGATTTTAAACAGCAGGGCTAACCCCGCCCGGGTCATTGTGCTACCGCCGAACCTTGCCGTTTGCACCATGGCCAATCCAGCCCCCTATAGAGGGCTTGAGCCAACGCCGTTCAGGGAACGTTACAAGTCATGACCGTCCGATCCCCGCCGCCCTCGGATCAAGAGGGATTCTTTTGGAAAACCAAGACGTTGGAGGAAATGTCTAACGCCGAATGGGAAAGCCTGTGCGACGGCTGCGCGCGCTGCTGCCTCGAGAAGCTTGAGGACGAGGATACCGGCAAGATCTATTTCACCCACGTTTCCTGCAAGCTTCTGGATGCGGGTCTATGTGCCTGCAAGGATTATGCGAACCGGTCCGACCGGGTTTCCGACTGCGTCCGACTCACGCCGGCGAATGTCCGCACCTTGAACTGGCTGCCGCCGAGCTGCGGCTACAAGCTGGTGGCCGAGGGCCGTGATCTCTATTGGTGGCATCCCCTGATTTCGGGCGATCCCAATACCGTGCACGAAGCCGGCGTTTCGGTGCGCGGGCGGGTGCAGGGGACGGAGAACGAGATCGCGGACGCCGACCTCGAAGATCACATCGTGCAATGGCCCGCATTATTGCCGAAGCGCGCCCGCCTCAAGAAGCGGCCGCAATCCTGAACATCGCCTGGTGGCGTTCACGCGATTGCGATTGCCTCTTCGCGGGACGCACCCATGCGCGTAACCCGCTGCCGGAATTTGGGTTTGTCGCCTAAATTAACGTCATAGTGATTCCGCGCGGCCGCCTGTCGTCATCCGATTAGCACACGTTAGCACACGTCAATATGAACAAGTTTGAACGGCAGGGCCGTCGACCGGCTGACCAACAGACGTTGCCCGAAGCCATCGAAGGCGACCTGTCGGAAATACCCGCTGAGGTCATCGAACTCGGCGATGCGCCGCCGCTCGCCCCAAAGGCGCCGCTGACTCCAGGCGAAGTCCGCACCATCCTGATGAGCCTGATGCTGACGATGTTTCTGGCCGCGCTTGACCAGACCATCGTCGCCACGGCGCTGCCGACCATCGGCCGGCAATTTCAGGACGTTTCCAACCTGTCATGGGTGATCACGGCGTATCTGCTGGCATCGACCGCGGTGGCGCCGGTGTTCGGCACGCTGAGCGACATCTACGGCCGCCGCGCCATGATCATCACAGCCCTCAGCCTGTTCGTCGCGGGCTCGATATTGTGCGCGCTGGCGCCGAACATGCCGGTGCTGATCCTGGCGCGCGGGCTGCAGGGGCTCGGCGGCGGCGGCATCATGCCGATCGTGCAGACCGTGATTTCCGACGTGGTGACGCCGCGCGAGCGCGGCCAGTATCAGGCTTATTTCAGCGGGGTGTGGGTCGCGGCCGGTATCGGCGGACCCATCCTCGGCGGCGTGTTCGCCGAACATCTGCACTGGTCGATGATCTTCTGGATCAACGTGCCGCTCGGACTGGGATCGCTGGCGATGCTGCTGCCGAAGATGGGCAAGATCCCGGTGTTTCACCGCAGGCGCAAGGTCGACTGGCTTGGGGGCGTGCTGCTGATGGCCTCCGCTGTGGTGTTCATGCTGGTGCTGACCTGGGGCGGCAATCGCTATCTCTGGCTGTCGCCCGTCATCATGGCGATGGTCGGGGCGTCGTTCGCGCTCGCGCTGGCATTCATTTGGCATGCCGGCAATGCCGAGGAGCCGTTCCTGCCATTGCCGCTGATGGGCGGAACGGTAGCGCCTTACGCGATCGCCTCCGGCGGCTGTGCGATGGGCGCGATGCTGGGACTGACCGTGCATCTGCCGCTCTATTACGAGGTGGTTTATCATCTCAGTGCCAGCGAGGCGGGGCTTGCGCTGATTCCGCTGGCCGCTGTTTCAACCGGGGGTGCCGCGATCGCCGGCCGCACCATGGCGCGCGCCAAACACTATAAGCGGGTCGCCATCATTGGAACGGCGGGCGCGGCGCTGGCGGGATGCGCGATGGCGCTCACGGCGCTGCCGCTATGGGCGCTGCTGGTGCTGCTGTCGCTGTTCTCGCTCGGCCTTGGCACGGCATTTCCGATCAGCGTGGTCTCGCTGCAGAATTCGGTGGCGCGCTCGCAGGTCGGCACCGTCACGGGGGCCATGAATTTCTTTCGCGCGCTGATGGCCTCCTTCATGGTCGCGGCGTTCTCCGCGATCCTGTTGATGGCGCTCGGTGCGGATATCTCGCTTGGCGGCGAGCATCGTGGGCCGGTGAGTTCTATACCCGTCGCCGACATGGTCACCGCATTCCGCTATGTGTTCGGCGCCGCCGCGGTCCTGCTGGCCGGTGCGTCGCTGTGCATGATCCTGATGGAAGAGAGGCCGCTGGCCGGTCCGGCCACGCCGGTGGAGATGGCCGAGTAGGGGCACCACCCGCACGTCCTCGGCTATCCCTGCACCGCGATTTGTTCTAACAGCGGCGCCGGCAAGTCAGACATCGAAATTCGAGAAGGAACCCGCCATGAGCAAACCCACCATCGAGCAGGCCCGGATGGGCGCTGAGGGCATTGCCTTCTGCATCGCGCGCACCCTGATCGAACGCGACCCCTCGCTGAAGGCGCCGCTGCGCGCCAACTTACGCAAGATGTGGGAGCTACTGGAGGAGCGCGAAGACCACGGCGCCGCCGACATGGTCGACACCATGATCAAGGCGCTCAACG
>WNFO01006838.1_pt1 | contig 10544 bp, 6 predicted proteins | sample 5400251 | NCBI WGS metagenome assembly WNFO01 (sample SAMN13153354, study PRJNA577476) | soil metagenome | isolation source: 100 cm saprolite under Madrone tree | place: USA:California | collected 2016-06-14 | reverse complement strand
CGTCCAGGTGAAGAACGACGAGTCGCCCTTGAAGGAGGGCAGGTAGCGATGGACCCTGACGAATGTCTCCTGCGCGATGTCCATGGCCTCGTCTGCGTCCTTCGTCATGGCGAGCGCCAGCTGGACGACCCGGCGCTGATACCGCTCCACCAGCGCACGAAAGGCTTGCGCGTCGCCGGTTTGCGCCGCTTTGACCAGCGTCCGCTCGTCGCCCGCCCCTTTCGGACCCTCACTCATACCGACGCCTTGGACTGGGGCAAATTCACGCGGGTTCCGGATCTCGTGGCAACGTACCAGTCGGTACCATCGGGGAGGCGAGGGCTCGGCGGGAATCCTCGAACGGGCATCCTTGTCTAGACTTGTGTAATGCGGTTGTGACGGGCGCGAACTACAAGGAAAACCTCCGGATGCAGCTCGAGCAAAACATCCCCACGCTCGGCGGACTTGGCGAACCCCGCTGCTCGCGGGGGCGCTGGTCGCGAGCGTGGATGGCGCGCTCGTGGCTCGCGGCATCGCTGGGTTGCTCTCGCTGGCGGCGGCGGGTGGGGTGGTGTGGTTCTCGCTGCGATCGCCGTTGCAGCGCGCCGTGATCCGCGCCCGCGATCCGCGGCTGCTCGCGCGCCTGATCGGCGGGCCGTCGGAGCTTCTCAGCAGCGTGGAGCTTTCTCGCGAGGAGCCCGCTGGAGTCTCGACCGAGCTGCTCTCGCTTCTGCACGTCCGCGCGGCCGCGGCGGCGCGCAAGATCGATCTGTCGCGCGCCCTGCCGGGCTCCTCGTTGCGGTGGCCGCTCCTGGCGCTGGCCGCGAGCGCGCTCATCTGGGCCATCGCGGCGTCTCTCGCCGCCCGCTACGTGTCGCGGGGCGTGGTCCGGCTCTGGGCGGGCGACAGCGGGGCGCCTCCGGTGGAGCTGTCGCCCATCGCCGGGGACCTCTCCGTGACCTACCTGTACCCGGCTTACACGGGCTTGCCGCCGCGCACCGAGGAGGGCACCGCCGGCGACCTGCGCGCCCCTCGCGGGACCGAAGTGCGCATCGCCGCGCGCGCGGATCGCGATCTGTCGCAGGCGTTCGCCCTGGTGAACGGCGCGGCAGTGAAGCTGGAGGCAACCGGCCCGGGCCATCGCCAGCTCGCCGGCACGTTTCCCCTCATGCAGGCCGGACAATGGAGCCTGCGGTTCGCGGACGCGCGCGGGCGCACCATCGCGCAGGGGCCCTCGCGCCCGATCGAGATCGTCGCCGATCAAGCGCCGCAGGTCACCATCGATGCGCCGAAACAGGCGGTGCTGGAGGTGGACCCGCAAGGCCGCGTCCAGATCGGCTGGTCCGCCGCCGACGATTACGGGCTCACGGAGGTGACACTGCTCTGGCAGCGCGCGGGCGCCAAGGAAGAGCGCGTGGTCCTGCAGACGCCGGCGTCGGCGGCCCGGAGGTTGCGCGGCGCGGACACCTGGGAGATCGCGCCCCTGCGCCTGCGGGCGGGCGATCGCGTCAGCTACCATCTCGAGGCAAAGGACAACGACGCCGTCGACGGGCAACAGCGAGGCGTCTCCGCCACGCAGGCCATCAAGGTGTTCTCCGCCGCCGAGCACAGCCGCGAGTCCCTGATCCGTGCGCAAGCGCTATGGGAGCGGCTGGTGGCGCTTCTCGGCGATCGCCTGGAAGAGAAGCCGCCGCCCGCCGAGGTGGACGCTGCTGCGCAGTGGTACGCGCAGACCGCGCAGAAAGACCGTGATGCCCGCGCCCTGTCGCAGGAGCTGTACACGGTGGGCAGCGAACTGCTCAAGGACAAGCTGTCCCCGAAGGCCCTGGGGCGCGCGCTCCGTTACGCCTCGACCGGCCTCGGCCCGGCGGTGCACCGCACGAGCCTGGCCCGTGCGCCGCTCTCGCGAGGAGCGTCGGCGCGCGACGGCACGGTCCGGGCTTTCAACGGCGCGCTGCAGGCGGAGATCCGCGAGGAGGAGAAGGACGTCCTCTATCTGGAGGACCTGCTCGATCGCTCGCGCCTGGACGCGATGCAGGAGCTCGGCAAGGAGCTCGCCGCGTCCCGCCGCGAGCTCTCACGGCTGGCGGAGAAGCTGCGCAAGGCGCAGGACGAGGACACCAAGCGCGAGCTGCTCGCCGAAGTGGAGCGGCTGCGCGAGCGGATCCAGGATCTCATGTCCCGGATGGCCGAGCTGGCGAAGGGGATCCAGGACGAGCACCTGAACCGGGAAGCGGCGGAATCGATGCAGAAGGAGCAGGATCTGCTCGGCCAGCTCTCCGACATCCAGAAGAAGCTGCAGAGCGGAAGGATCGATGAGGCCTTGAAGCAGCTCGATCGTCTCTCCCAACAGCTCGAGCGGCTGGAGAAGGACCTGCAGCAGAAGGCGGGGCAGCAGCAATCGGGCCAGTACGCGCAGGAGTCGAGAGCGCTGCGCGAGGCCGCCGATCAGCTCCGGGAGCTGCAGGCGAAGGAGCTGAAGGCGAAGGCGGAAGCGGCGCGCAAGGCCATCTCGCAGATCGACCCCAGGGTCGCCGAGCACCTGGGCCTGGAGGACACCCTCGACATGGCGCAGGGGCGCGCCTCCGACCTGTCCCGCGCGCTGGACACGAACGATTTCGACGAGGCTCTCGATCTGGCGGAGCGCGCCGAGCGCGCCGTGGAAACGCTGCAGGGGCGGCTGGCGATGGAGGACAACGTCGCGCAGCGGTATCCCGGCTTCTCCCGTGACCCCGCGGGGGTGCGCAAGAGCTTGCGCGGATCGACGGACGCCCAGCAGCCGCTACAAGAGATCGTCCAGCAGCTCCAGGACGCTCTTCCCCGCGAAGGCCAGGGCATGTCGCAGGAGCAGCTGCAGCGGCTGCGCCAGCAGGCGCAGGAGCAGGCTCGTCTCAAGGATCAACTGGGGAAGGTGCGCGACGAGCTCGGGGAGGTAGGCAAGAAGCTCCCCATCTTCGGCCCCCAGCACGAGCAGATGCTGCAGCAGGCGCAGGACGGGATGAGCGGCGCCGAGCAGCACCTCTACCGTGGAGAGCCGCGCGGCGGGCAGGCGGGGGAGCAGCAGGCGATCGAGAAGCTCTCCCAATTCCAGGACGCGATGGAGAAGCTGGCGAAACAGTCCGGCAAGGGCGGCGGTCAGAGCGGCGTCCCGATGCCCTGGGGCGAACCGGCCAGCGACGGCAATGACGAGGAAGGGCCGGAGTCGGACGGCGTCCGCCATGACCACGTCGAGATCCCGGACGCGGAGTCCTCGCGCGCGCCATCCGAGTTCCGCAAGGAGCTGCTCGACGCCATGAAGCAGGCCCCGCCGGAGAAGTACAAGGAGCGGGTGAAGCAGTATTACGAGGAGCTGGTGAAGTGATCGCCCTGCTGCTCGCGCTGGCGCTGGCGGCGCCGATGCGGGTCCTCGCCGAGAAGGTGGAGGCGCAGCTCGAGGCCTGGGATGTCGCGGGGGCGGCAAAGGCGCTCGACGAGCTCATCCAGGCGCATCCGGGATCTGCGGAGGCGGCCTACTTCCGCGGCCGGGTGCTGTTCGAACAGGGCAATTACGACGAGGCGGCCAAGGCGTATGCCGAGGCGGAAGAACGGGGAGCGGGAAGCGCGTTGGAGAACGATGCCCGGCTGGCCAAGGCCGCCGCCGAGGAGACGAAGGGCAACGAGGTCTTCGAGAGCGCGCATTTCGTGCTGCGCACGCGGCCGGGCAAGGACACGCTGCTCGCGCCCTACGCGCTCGAGGCCTTGGAGAAAGCGTACGCGGGCCTGACGAAGGACCTCGGCATCGAGCCGTCGCAGAAGGTCCGGGTGGAGATCTACGACTCGGCGAGATCACTCGCGCACGTCTCGCCGCTCACCATCGATCAGATCAAGAACTCGGGGACCATCGCGCTTTGCAAGTACAGTCGGCTGATGGTGACGAGCCCGAAGGCGCTCCTGCGCGGATATCCCTGGCTGGACACCGTCTCGCACGAGTTCGTGCACTATCTGGTGACCCAGAAGGGGCGGAACACCGTGCCCATCTGGTTGCAGGAGGGCCTGGCCAAGTTCCTGGAGACGCGCTGGCGCGGAGCGCCGGGGATGGCCGTGGACGACATGTCGCTTTCGCTCCTGCAGGACGCCGCGAAGAAGGGCAAGCTGATCCCCTTCGCGAAGATGCATCCTTCCATCGCCATGCTCCCGACGCAGGAACAGGCGGCGCTGGCGTTCGCCGAGGTCGAGGCCGCGATCCGGCTGCTCTACCAGCGCGGGGGACAAGCCGCTCTGACCGAGCTGGTTTCCGCGATGGCCGCGGGGATGACGGACGAGGAGGCCGTGGCTCAAGCCTATGGCAAAAGCTTCGCGGAGTTCGAGGCGGACTGGCAGGCGGAGTTGAAGAAGCCGCGCGCGAAGGCGGTGTCGCAGAAGGCGGTGCGGCCTTCGGTGGCGAAGAAGCTGGTCTTCAAGGAGGACGCCAAGGGCAGGGCGGAGCCGCCGCCCCTGGATGCCACGGCCGCGGACGCGCCCCCGGATCAGGAGGGGAAGCGCGCCGCACGCCTGGGCGAGATCTTCTATGCGCGCAGGCGCTGGGCCGCGGCGGCGAAGGAGTACGCCCGGGCGCGCCAGCGGGTGGCGCGGGAGGTGCCGCACATCGCGCGCCGCTACGCGTTCGCGCAGATGCAGCTGGGGCGCTTCCCGGAAGCCGAAGAGGCGCTGCGCAGCGCGGTAGAGCGCGACCCGGACGACGAGGCGGCGCAGGCGCTGTACGCCCACGTGCTCGTCAAGCGCGGGGCGCTGGACAAGGCGCGCGTGGCGCTCGACAACGGGATCGCGGTGGACCCCTTCGACCCCGACCTGCACGCGACGTACGTGGAGGTGGCGAAGGGACTCAAGGACCCGGCGCTGGAGGAACGCGAGCGCAAGGCGGTCGCTCTCTCGGCAGGGGACGCACATCATGAGTGAGCTCGCCATCGACGGAGCGCTGGGTTCTGCCTCGGACGTGGAGCTGATCGACGAGCTGGCCCGCGCCCGCGGCCGCATCGCCCACGAGATCGCGAAGAGGGTGGTGGGCCAGGAGGCGGTCATCGAGCAGCTTCTCATCGCCCTCTTCTCGCGCGGCCACTGCCTTTTCGTCGGCGTGCCAGGCCTGGCGAAGACCCTGCTCATCTCGACGCTCGCGGAAGCGCTCTCCCTCACCTTCAATCGCATCCAGTTCACGCCCGACCTGATGCCGAGCGACATCACCGGCACCGACGTCCTGGAGGAGGACCACACCACCGGGCGGCGCGCGTTCCGCTTCGTGCCCGGGCCGGTGTTCGCGCATGTGCTCCTGGCGGACGAGATCAACCGCACCCCCCCGAAGACGCAGGCCGCGCTTCTGCAGGCGATGCAGGAGCACCGGGTGACGGCGGGCGGGCATACCTATCCATTGGAGGAGCCATTCCTGGTGTTCGCCACGCAAAACCCCATCGAGCAGGAGGGGACCTACCCGCTGCCCGAGGCGCAGCTAGACCGGTTCATGTTCATGGTGGACGTCGGGTACCCGAGCGCCGAGGAAGAAGTGCAGATCGTGCGCGCGACCACCTCGGGGAACCAGCCGCAGGTGGAGAAGGTGCTCTCGCCCCAGCAGATCCGTCTGCTCCAGGACTTGATCCTCCGGGTACCGGCCGCCGAGCACGTGATCCGCCACGCCGTCGATCTGGTGCGCCGCACCCGGCCGCAGGAGAACGCGGGCAAGCACGTGAAGGACCACGTGAGCTGGGGCGCGGGCCCCCGGGCCTCGCAGGCCCTCATCCTCGCGGCCAAGGCGCGCGCCGCGCTTCAGGGCCGCCCCGCCGCGGACGTGCAGGACGTGCGCGCGCTGGCGGAGCCGGTCCTGCGCCACCGCGTGCTCACCAACTTCCACGCCGAAGCGGAAGGGGTGGACTCGCGCCGCGTCATCGCGGAGCTCTTGCGCGAGACGAAGGCGTGACGCTGGACCCGGCGCTGCTCGCGCGGCTCGGCCCGCTTCAAGTGATGGCGCGCAAGGTGATGGAAGGCGTGCTCACCGGGCTGCACAAGAGCCGTCACCACGGTCAGTCCGTCGAGTTCTCCGAGCACAAGGAATACGCGCCGGGCGACGAGATCCGCCATATCGACTGGCGGGCGTTCGCCAAGCTCGACAAGTACTACGTCAAGCGCTTCGAGATGGAGACGAATCTGCGCGCGCTGCTGGTGGTCGACGCGAGCGGCAGCATGGCGTACGGGCGCGGGGCGATGACCAAGCTCCAGTACGCCGCCGTCTGCGCCGGCGCGCTCGCGTATCTGCTCTCGCGGCAGGGCGACCAGGTTGGCCTCTGCATCGCGGGCGACGGCGGCACCTGGGAAGGAGTGCGCGAGTTTCTCCCCTTCGCCTCCTCTCCCACCCACGTGCAGGAGCTGCTCAGGATGCTCGACGGTTCTCAGGGGCGCGGTGCGACTCTCCTGCCGGCGGCGCTGGATTTCGCCGCCGAGAAGGCGGGGCGGCGCGCCCTGATGATCGTCCTCACCGACCTGTTCGATGCCACCGAGCGCAACATTCCCGCCTTGAAGATGCTGCGCTCCCGCCGGCACGACGTGCTCCTCCTGCAGACGCTCGATCGCGAGGAGCTGGATTTCCCGTTCGACGACCCGACGCGGTTCCTCTCCATGGAAGACGACCGCTACATCGAGGCCCAGCCTCGACAGATCCGCGAGAGCTACCTGGCCGAGATGCGGCGTTTCTTGGAGACCACGCGCAAGGAGCTGGCGCGCGCGGACGTGGAAGTCGAGCAGATCGCCACCGATGCGGCCCCCGACCGGGTCCTGCTCAAGCTGCTCGCTCGCCGGGAGGCCGCTTAAGGGACCCCCGTGCTCCAGTTCGCCCATCCTGCCTATCTCTGGGGACTGCTCGCGATCGCGCTGCCGATCCTGGTGCACCTCTTCAACCAGCGGCGGCCCCGGCCGCTCAGCTTCGGAGCGATCGAGTTCGTGCTGCGCTCGCACCGGCAGAAAGCGCGCAGGCTGCGACTGCGGCAGATCCTGCTGCTCGCGTTTCGCTGCTTGCTGATCGCCGCCGTCGCGCTCGCGCTCGCGCGGCCTTCGATCAAGCCTCGCGGCGTGCAAGCGGCGCAATCCTCCGGGCCGCAGGCCACCGCCTTGGTGCTCGATGCGTCGCTTTCGATGCGCTACCGGGTCGGATCGAAGACGCTCTTCGAGAAGGCGCGCAGCGAGGCCCTCGCGGCGCTCGATCGCCTGGGCCCGGACGAGCCCGCGACGGCCGGCCTTTGCGCGGGTCCGGCCGGATTCGCCGGCGGAGGATTGTCGGCTCCTTCGTTCGATCGGCTGGCCGTGCGCCGGCTGCTGGAGTCGGCGCAGGCCACCTACCTGGCGAGCGATATGACCGGCTGCCTGGCGGCAGCGGCGAAGGCTCTCGGGGAAAGCCCGGTAGCGGGCAAGCGCATCATCGCCTTCAGCGACCTGGCGGCGCACTCGATCCGGCTGGACGCGCCGCCGCCCCTGGTGCCGCCGCCCGCCACCGCGCCGCCCGGCGCGCAGGCGATCCGTCCGAACGTCGTCCTGGTCGATGCTGCGCGCGGGAACGAGCTGCCGAACGCGGCAGTGATCGCAACCGTGGTCCGGCCGTCGGCCTCGTTGGGGCCGCGCGGGTACGAGGTGGTCGCGACGGTGGCCAACTCCGGCGCACAGCCGGTATCGGGGCTGCAGGTCTCGCTCAAGCTCGGAGCGCACACGGTGGCGAAGGGATTCGTCGACGTCCCGCCCCGCGGCACCGCGAAGAAGACCCTCGGCGCCGTGTTGCCCGCGGGAGTGGTCACCGGGCGCGTGGAGCTGACGCGCGACGAGGCGCAGGGCTTGGACGAAGACGACGGACAGGACTTCGTGGTGCACGTCCCGCGCGACGTGAAGGCGCTGATCGTGGACGGCGCACCCTCCAGCCTGCGGTCGCGCGACGAGGCATTCTTCGTCGAGGCGGCGCTGGCCCCGGCGCGGACCGGCGGCCGCATCCACGCGCAGACGCTCGACGCGGACGCGGCCGCGAATACGCCGCTCGACGGGTACGACGTGCTGCTGCTGCTGAACGTGGCCGCGCCACCGAAGGCGTTCGCCGACAAGCTGCGCCAGGCGGTGATCCAGCGGGGACTGGGAGTGTTCATCGCGCTCGGCGATCACGTCGATGCCGACGCATACAACGAGGTTTTCGGCGAGGTGCTGCCCCGGCCGTTGCACCTGATCAAGACCGCCGTGGAACCGGGAGCGCAGGGAGCGGAAGAGCACGCCGCGCGCTTCGGACTGATCGAATGGGCGCACCCCCTCTTCCGCGTGTTCGGTCCGGCGGAGCGCGAGGGCCTGGAGAGCGCGCGCACCTTCCGGTACGCGCTGCTCAAGCCGGAAGGGCAGGGGCACACGCTCGCCTCCTACGACGACGGCGCTCCGGCGCTGATCGAGAAGCGGCTCGGCGCCGGCCGCGTGCTCCTCTACACCAGCTCGGCCTCGCGGACCTGGACGGACTGGCCGATCCGCGTCTCCTTCCTTCCCGTCCTGCAGCAGTCGGTCAGCTGGCTCGCGGACGCCCTCGAGCAGCGGCAGCCCGGGAACGCCATGGTCGGCGAGGAGCGCACCGTGTCGGCCCCGCCGGGGACACGCGTGGAGAGGATCCTCGGTTCCGGAGGGGACGCGGTCCCGTTCCGCCGCGAGACCGCCCACCCCGACGACGCGATCGTGCTTCTGGGCGCTCCCGGCCAGTACCGGGCGCTGGTGGCGCCGCCCGGGGTCCAGCCCCGCGAGGAGCCGACTCTGGCGTTCGTCGCCACCCTCGATCCGAGGGAGAGCGACCTGCGCCGCGTCGATGAGGCCGAGCTGAAGGCCCGGCTCGGGGGCGCGGGCTCGGCTCAAGTGGCCGCCTCCGCCGCCGCTGCCCAGGGCGCCCAAGGTACCCCGCTCTGGAGCGGGCTCCTGCTGTTGGGGGCACTCGCCCTTCTCGGCGAAGGCGCCCTCACCCGCCGGTAACGGCCCACGGTTACACGCGGCGTTCGGTCGGGTCGATCGGCTGCTCGATCCGGGCGGCAGCCTCCAGCAGGCGGGCAGCGAATTGGCGATGCGCCGGCGCGGCGACCGCGACCGAGGCGGAGGAGGCATCGATCGCGCTCGCCGGGCGCGCGAACTTCTGCAGCGTCTCCATGCGAGAGGCCGCCTCCGCCAGCCGCTCGCGCGGCAGCGGTCCGGCCCGCGCGCCGCGGGCGATGGCGTCGATCGCGTCGTGCTGGTGCTGCAGCGTATGGCAGACCAGCACGGCGTCGCATCCGGCGGTGATGGATAGCTCCGCCGCGTCGGGCACGCCCCAGATATCGGAGATGGCCCGCATCTCCAGGTCGTCGGAGATGCAGCAGCCGCGGAACCCGACGTCGCGGCGCAACAGCCGCAGCGCGACCGGGGAGAGCGTCGCCGGCAGGCGATCGAACGTCTCGAAGCGCACGTGCGCCGTCATCAGCGATGCGATGCCCGCGCGCGCGGCGGCCACGAACGGGACCAGCTCGACCTCCCAGAGACGCTTCTCGTCGTGCGCGAGCCGCGGGAGCGTCAGGTGGGAGTCCTGCGAAGTGTCGCCATGACCTGGGTAGTGCTTCGCGCAGCTCGCAACGCCGGACCGCTCCAGACCCTGCGCTAACGCCACGCCGAGCCGCGCGACCCGCCGGGGATCGCGGGAGAACGAGCGGTCGCCGATCACCGGGTTGTCCGGGTTGGTGTCCACGTCCATCACCGGTGCGAAATCGACGTCGATCCCGCAGGCTGCAAGCTCGCTGGCGATCATCTCGCCCAACCGCTCGGCGATCGCCGTTCCGCCCATCCCGTCGAGCCCTCCCTGCTGATCGATCTCGCCCAACCGCCGCATGCTCGGCCACGCCGTCCAATGCGGGGGACGCAGGCGCTGGACGCGCCCGCCCTCCTGGTCGACGCAGATGAGCAATGGACCGGGGGCGGCCGCCTTCAAGTTGCGCGTCAGCTCCGCGACCTGGGCAGGCTCGGCGACGTTGCGGGCGAAGAGGATCACGCCGCCCACGCCGCGGCGCACCAACTCCAACTCGGCAGGAGCCGGCGTCGTCCCCTTGATACCGACGAATACGCATCGGGCTCCCTGGCGTTCGAACTCGTCCATTTGCCTACCCCTGGGGCGAAAGGCGGCGCGCACTCTCCCATGGCGGGATGCCGCTGGAAAGTCCGCTTGTTGTGCCAGCGTACGCGCCGCCCCGTGTCGCCCGCACGGCAACCAGCAACGCAAACGTTTGATTACCCGACAGTTTTGTTGCCGGGCGGACGAACGCCTGATAGCATTTCAGCCGCAGGAAGATCCCCCTCGAGGTTCAAGGTGCGAAGGATTCTGGCGGTCGTGATTCTCGCCGTGTCGCCGCTCGCGGCACGCGCTGACAAGTCCGACCGCGAGGCGTTGCGCAAGGCGGTCGAGCAGCTTCTCTCCCAGCCTCCCCTCTCCAACGCCCACGTGGCGCTGCAGGTGGAATCGCTCGACGATGGCCAGGTCGTCTACTCCCGCAATCCGGACGATCTCCTCAATCCGGCCT
>WNFO01014419.1_pt1 | contig 10545 bp, 15 predicted proteins | sample 5400251 | NCBI WGS metagenome assembly WNFO01 (sample SAMN13153354, study PRJNA577476) | soil metagenome | isolation source: 100 cm saprolite under Madrone tree | place: USA:California | collected 2016-06-14 | reverse complement strand
TGGTCGCCTTCTTTATGGCCGTGCTGCCGGGCGTCGTCATGGGCTTGTCGCAAGCCGCCCTCCGCGGCCACACGACGCTGCCTTTCGGGCCGGCCCTGGCCATCGGTGTCATGATGACCTGCCTGGGATGGCGAACAATCGGGCCTAGTGTTCAGGCTTTTTTCTTCGATGGACCATTTATTTTGGTCCTGGCGGTCGTTTGCGGTGTCCTGATGATCGGCGGCGGTTACCTGATTCGCTTCGTGCGTTTCTTGAGAGATTAAGCCCATGGCGACGACCGGTCGTCTCATCATCGTGGATTACGGCATGGCCAATTTGCGCAGCGTGCAAAAAGCCTTCGAAAAGCTCGGCCATTCTTCTGAAATAACCGGAGACCCCAACTTGGTGGGCGAAGCTGATAAGTTGGTCCTGCCCGGCGTCGGCGCGTTCCGCGATGCAATAGCCAAGCTGAACCAAACCGGACTTGCGGAGCCAATCTGCGATCACATTCGCGCCGGCAAACCATTCCTGGGCATCTGCCTGGGATTACAGCTGTTATTCACGAAGAGCTATGAAGACGGCGAATACGCCGGCCTTGATCTTATTCCGGGAGAGGTCGTCCGCTTTCAGGCGGTACCTAGCTTGAAAGTGCCGCACATGGGGTGGAATCAGTTGCACATCAAACGCCGGGCGCCTGCCCTGAGCGATGTTCCGGACGGGTCGTCGGTTTATTTCGTCCACTCCTATTACGTGGTTCCGAAAGACACCGGCGTGATCGCCGCCGAGACCGACTATCCCACTCCGTTTACGTCGGCCATTTGGCGAGACAATATCTTCGCCACCCAATTTCATCCGGAAAAAAGCCAGGCCGTCGGCCTCTCCATGCTCAAGGGGTTTGCTGACACATGAGCGCCAAAAAAGAGCCTTCCGGAACTCTGAAATTCTGGGAGGCCAAACAAGAAATCGTCAACCGCATGTTGGCCAAGCTGGACTTGGAAAAGTTGACCGATCTAGATGCCGACCTGCTTCGACATGAGCTTCGCCAAGTCGTGGACCGAGTTTGCGACGCCTTGCATCCCAGTTTCGACCGCGTGACGCGCGACATTCTCACCAACGAGATTGTGAGCGAGGTGCTGCGGGGACAGTTTGGATCATAGTGCCCAAATGCGAACCAATGAGTTATTTTGAATCTCATGGTCTATGCGGACGATGAACTCTTATCAGCCGATTTTCGAGGTTTCCGACCGCAGCAACGACTTGGTCAATTCGGGAAGCTTGGCCCAAGAAGTCTTCGTCCTCCGTGCAAACAATAATCCCCGAATGTGACGGTGTTTGGGAGTGAAGTTTTATGAAGTGGCGACGATTACGAGTCAGCACGGCGCGGTTTTGAGAAATGGCGAAGGCCAAAACGTCCGTGTCGGGAATTTTCTGGCCGGCTTTTCCCGCTTCCTGAGCGGTTTGAATATCGTGTCCTTGGCTTCGAAGCTCATCAACAATCGGCTTGGGAAAACCCTCGTCGGCATAGAGTCGAGCCATTAGGCTTCCTCATTTTCCTGAATGGCCTGCTCAATCTCAGCTCGATTTCGAATTTCATAATCCCAAGTCGCGTCCAGGTCCGCTTGCGTCAGCCCATCGATCACTTCCAATATTCGCGCATCGGTTAGCCCCAGTCTTCGATAATTCACGAGCCCCCATACGGTGATGCGCGTATTGCGAATGCAAGCGTCCCCGCCACAAACACCGGGCGTTTTCTGAATCCAACTTCCTGCGGGAAGCGGCACTTCACTCGCGCCAACTCCGGTGGTTATACTCTTTCCTGGCATTACGGATCTCCTTGCCCCCCGAGTATTTTAGCATTTCAGCAGACGCTACACGACCCATTCTTCTTAGCTCTGTCGACAACTGCTTCCCATGCTCGTTTCATTGGGTTAGACTTCCATTTTACCTTAAATCCGAGGGAACATCGTGCTCATTCTCCCGGCCATCGACATTCGCGGCGGACAATGCGTACGGCTACGGCAGGGAGATTACGCCCAGGAAACTGTTTTTAGCAGCGATCCGGCGGCGATGGCTCGTCATTGGGCAGATCAGGGCGCGACCTTTCTACATCTTGTCGATCTCGATGGCGCGAAAGAGGGCCGTCCGGTCAATGGAGAAAGCATTCGGCGTATCGTCCAATCCGTCAAGGTCCCGTGTCAGTTAGGCGGCGGACTGCGAACGGAAGAACATATTCAACAAGCTTTAGACTGGGGCATCAACCGGGTAGTAGTGGGAACCAAGGCGATTAAGGACCCTGGCTGGCTCGAAAGCGTATCTCGGAGGTTTCCTGATCAGATCGTCTTGGGAATCGACGCCAAGAACGGCAAAGTAGCGACCGAAGGTTGGCTGGAAATATCGAATCATTCGCCGGCTGAATTGGCCCGGCAATGTGTGGGTTGGCCGCTGGCCGCTCTGGTTTATACGGATATTTCTCGGGATGGGATGATGGTGGGACCCAACTTCGAGGCATTGACGGAGATGTCTCAAGTCGTGAACTTGCCCACCATCGCTTCCGGTGGAGTGACGACCTTAGACGACATCCGCCGGTTGGCTGCACTTGGCCTGGCGGGTTGCATCATTGGCCGGGCGCTGTATGAGGGTCGCCTCTCTCTGCCCGAAGCTATAAATTGTGCTTTATAGGCTTGACTCGACATTTAGCCGCGGAGCTTGCTCCGCGCGGGACAATTCCCGCGGCTAAATGACAAAAAGGATATGATTCATGGCCAAGTATCGCGTCGAAGATATTCGCAACATCGCGTTGGTGGGACATGGAGCGGCCGGGAAAACTTCGCTGGCCGATTCCCTTCTCTTCAAGGGCAAGGCCGTGGAGCGTCGCGGCAGCGTAGACGACGGCAGCAGCCTTTCCGATTATGACGACGAGGAGAAGAAACGTCGCTTCTCTATCGACACCACCATTTTGCATTTGGAGCATCAAGGGAAGCAAGTGCACACCTTGGACGCCCCCGGCTATCCGGATTTCGTCGGCGGCGCGATCGAAGCTCTCCAAGCGGTAGAAACGGCCGTTATCGTCATCTCGGCGCCCAACGGAATCGAGGTGAACACCCGGCGAATGTTCAGCGAAGCCGGGCGACGCGGCCTCGCTCGCATGCTCGTTATCAACAAGATGGATGCGGATAACATTCATTTCGATGCCCTGGTCAATTCCCTTCAGGAGACGTTTGGCAAAGGCTGCGTGTTGTTCAATGCCCCAATCGGTCAAGGCGCCCAATTCAGCGGCGTCGTCAAAGCTCGTCGATTCCATCGTGGAATGCGACGACTCTTTGATGGAGAAATATCTCACCGAAGGCACGGTGAATGCTCAGGAGCTGAGCGCGGTAATTCCCAAAGCACTGGCCGCCGGGACGGTCATCCCGATTTTTTGCACTTCGGCCAAGAAGGACTTGGGCGTGGCCGAGCTGCTCGATGCCTTTTGTCAAGATGCGCTGCCGCCCACTCTTGCCAAGCCTCGCACCATCACCAAAGGCACGGGCGACCAGGCGAAGGAAACCGCTCTCGAACCCAGCGAATCCGGCGAATTCTTGGGGCAAGTGTTCAAGGTGATCAACGACAAGTTCGTCGGCAATCTAAGTTTCATCCGAATTTTTTCGGGCAAAGTGAGCGCCGACCACCCGCTGGTCAACGCCCGCACGGGCAAGTCGTCGCGGACGGGCGGCCTCATTCAAATGCAAGGCAAGCAGCAGAAGCCGCTCACCGAAGCGATCGCGGGCGACATCGTGGCCGTGGCCAAGGTTGAGGATTTGGAAATCGGCGACACGGTGGCGACCTCCGCGCATCCACCCAAGCTGCCGCGTCCGATTTTCCCAACGCCGATGTTCGGCTTGGCCGTCGAGCCCAAGGCCCGCGGCGACGAACAAAAAATCTCCACTAGTCTGCAAAAAATCGCCCAGGAGGACCCCACCTTCCACATCACCCGCGACCAGCAAACCCACGAGTTGGTCATCACCGGCATGAGTCAGCTTCATCTTGACGTGGTCCAGCATCGGCTCAAACGCCGCTTCGAGCTGGAAATGATCACCAAGGAGCCGAAAATTCCTTACCGGGAGACGATCACCACGCCGGCGGAAGCGAGCCATCGCCACAAGAAACAAACCGGCGGCCGGGGACAGTTCGGCGAAGTGCACTTGCGCGTCTTTCCGATTCCTCGGGATATCACCACCGAAGAGCAATTGACGGAGAAGTTTGCCAATAAGTCGCACTTCGAGAAGATGCGCTCAGCTCATTACGACGCGGATCACAATTTTGCTTTTATCGACAGTATCGTGGGCGGCAGCATCCCGAATCAGTTCATTCCCGCCTGCGAAAAAGGCTGCAAAGAGCTGCTCGTCCGCGGCGCCTTGGCCGGCTACCGCCTTCAAGATGTGGCCGTCGAGATCTTCTTCGGCAAGGACCACCCGGTGGATAGCTCGGAGCAGGCCTTCAAGACCGCCAGCCGAGTGGCCTTCAAGAACGCTTTTCTGCAAGCTCGCCCGGTCTTGCTGGAGCCGATCGTCAATCTGGAAGTGACTTTGCCGTCCAAATACACCGGCGCGATATTAGGCGATCTCAACACCAAACGCGCCCGCATCGAGAACCAGGACAGCCTCCCCGGCGATTTGGCCGTCATCATGGCCAAGGCGCCGCTCGCCGAAGTCACCCGCTACGCTGCCCAGCTCGGCAGCATCACCCAAGGCCAAGGCTCCTACACCATGGAATTCAGCCACTACGACCAGGTGCCCGGCAACGTCCAACAACAAATCGTCAGCAAGTCCAAGGTCGCGGCGGAAGAGGAGGAGTGAGCGGTGATCAGTGATCGGTGATCAGTAATCCGTGGCTAGTGGCCAGTGGCGCTCTCACTAGCCACTGGCAACTAGCCACTAGCAACTTGCCACCACCCCCGCCCGCCAATCAACAGGCCATCGGCCGCTGCCTGCCACCCTGCCAACCCCGCCCGCCAATCAGCAGGCCATCGACACCGCCCGCCATCTCCCCAATCGTTTCATCGTTTCATCATTTCACTCACCCCAACCGGCATGCATTTCAATGAAATGCATTTCGTTTCGTTTCATTTCACCGAGTCGGCGATGAAATGAAATGCATTACATTTCATTTCATCGAATTGGCAGTGAAATGAAATGATGAAACGATGCAGTTTGACCTGTTGAACTGGGATACGCCGTGACCATAAGCCGTGTTTTTGCCGAGTTCAATCCGTGGCTTGACCGGCTTCAAGATTCAAGCCGCCGTCAACGCCAACGCCCAGAACCCGGGAATCAGCGCCGTCCATTCCCGCATCGAAGCGGGCACGCTCAAGATCATCGGCAGCGCGTGCCCCAATCTTGTGTCCGAATCGCAGTTGTACCAGTACGAAGAAGGAACCGACAAGCCGGCCAAGGAATACGATCATGGGCTGGATGCGTTAAGGTATTTGATTTTCAAGCTCGACGCCAAACGGCTGGCGAGGAAGAAGTGGTTTTGGCAGGGGGAGAAGAAGGAGAGCGGACGGCGGCGAGACGGGTGCGACGGCCGGGGCGAAGGAGAAGGTGGAAAGGGAGTGGTTGAGCGTGTGGAATGAGCAGTTGTGGACGAGGAATTATTAAGGGGCTGAAATGGAGGGCTAGAAGGCATTCCTAGATTGCAGTTGGCGAGAGGGGTCCGTTGGGTCGGCCTGGTGGCCGATTGGCTTGGGCGTAGCCGCAGATATCGACCAATAGGGCGCCGTTCTAGTTGACCTCGAAGAGGTGCTCGTGGGAATCAATAAGGATCCCAGCTTCGCCAGCATTGAGCAGGGACAATCCGGCGAGAGAACGATTCATTTCGTAGGATGAAAATTGCGCGCGGTTATCTAACCCGAATAATAGACAAAATGACAGAACCTTGCACTGGCCCAGCCGTTATGTAAAACAGAACGACGGGGTTAGTTGACCGTTCGCGCACCATCAAATCGGTTCTTCCTACCTAAGGGAGAAAGTCCAATGCCGCCGGACACTTCTAAGCTTACTCGTCAAGATCTTTACAACATTGCAGTCTACCAGAAGGCGATACTGGTCTGCATCCTGGTATACGTTCTTGCGGTAATCGCCCAATTTGCATTGCCCCAAGAAGCCCGATTATTCTTGGCTTTAGGTGTTGTCGGCCTCGGCGTCGTCGCTACCGTATTCGTGTTCCTGCTTGCTTTGAAAGTGTACAGCAAAGGGATGGGGGTCTTCTTGGGAATCCTAACGCTCATTCCCTGTATCGGTTTGATTACGCTAGTCATCATTAATCAACAGACTACGGGCCTATTGAACAAACACGGGTATAACGTCGGGCTCCTGGGGGGTAACCTATCGCAGTTCAACAATGATGCGACTTAACCGAATCGGTTACCGCGATGGGCTGAAGGCCTGCCCATCCCTTACAGCTTCCAAATAGATTTACTGAAATGTTGACCGACTAGCGGTGGTTGAGGACAAATGCTACTCTTGGTCATTCGCGATGAAAGTTTGAACTTGACGGATTTCTTTGATTTTTTTCAGTCTCATAGCCGATCGCGCCAATTCAAGCACTCCGAACACACATACCGCTAGAGCCAGATGATGGATGATGCCTTCAAGGTTTCCAAAAACGAGAACTAAAAGACCAAGAAGTAGGCAGGAGATTCCCCAGAAGAATGAGGATTTGGCTTTTCTCCGCAATTTTCGGGTTGGCTCGTCACCTTGAATACCCAACGTCCAATGCAAGTATGCTCTTATTTTTGCCAGACTTTCCTTTTCTGGAAGGAACCAAATTGGTTCTCCAGTATCGGCAACAATTCCCAAGTGTTCGATTGATTCCCAAAAAGATGGAAGGATGATCCTGTGGTCGGCCATCTCGTGGAGAAAAAAAGCAACTGCCTGACTGTCCGCTGAGTTTAGTCGGGCGCTCACTTCATCAATGCTGAATAGCCAAGGGACTCTCTTCTGCCGCGCGTCTACGGGTATCAGCCTGAGTTGAGGCATATTTCACTCCGTAATCCTTAAAACCCATTTTACCCCTTGTTGAACCCAAGGAACAATCGAAGTGCATAGCTGCGATTCAGAAACCCCGGGTGCCATCTTTCGCGGCCATTCCCACGCTCGAAGCTCTTACCCCCAATTATTGGGGCCGCGAAAGCATGTTAAGCCAGGCCGACAAATTCCACCAACCGATCCATGACCAGGGCCACGTCTTTTTCCCCCGCATAAAACCGGGCACTGGACCACGGCCAATCTGTTGGACGATCCACGAGGCCGCGACGCACCGGCACCGTTTTCGATGACCGCTATTCATCGAGGTTCTGTCTGGCTCCGCGTTATTCATGTTGAAAAGTTACATCGTCCGTGTGCGTCCGGTTTTCCGAACAATCATGCTAGGGCCGCGAAAGCATGCAGGATGGGGCCATGCTCGAGGCCACCTTCCCCTTGCAACCCGGTCCGACCAGGAAGTCAGCCGCATATCGAGGCCTTGGACGGAGTGACGAAGAAACAGGAGGTGGTAATAAAAGGCTCGACGGGACTTTTTCTTAAACTATCCGGGCGTTCCTTGTTCCGGCGCGCCCGCCGTCGGAGTGCTGCCGTTCGGTGTGGGAGGCACAGGCGGAAGGATCAGGACCTCGCCTTCCCGCTGGTTGGGCTGCTCTCCGTCATCGCTCAATTCGACCAGGTAATCCAAGGATTCAGTGCTAGTCGGATCACGAGTCATGGGAATACTCCCTAATCTCTTACGAATAGCCGTTGGCGCCCAATCACCTGACCTGAGAAAAGGACTTCCACCCAATATAAACCTTTATGAGGGAATACACAATTCTGAATGACGAACACAACGCCACCCACCGCGGCAGAATCTCCGACAAATCGAACTCGACGGGGACGGCTCCGGAAGACCGCTTTGGCCGATATTTCATCGACGATCTGCAACTCCAGCTCTCCGGCCCCCTGGCCACCCGACCAGACGATCAAAGCGCGCATTTTCGCATGCCTGACAGGAAACGGTGGCGCAGCGGAGGATCGAATTGAGGTAATCAGCCCGAAGATGTTTAGACGATGATAGTTGCTAGGATCCGCCTCAACTCTCTCGCACAGAATCAGGTGAAGAACTTCCAGTGCCATGGTTGACGCCTAATCCGACTCTTGTCGCAATTCATCAAGCTCCTGTTCGAAACGTTCTTTGAGCATCTGGGCCGCTTGGATGAGAGCTTGCAAGGTGACTTCCTGATCGGGGCCGTGTTGCAGGGGGTAGGTGGCCTCGAGCATGGCTTTGAACAGTTGATCGCGGAGTTCATGCTCGGTTGGCGAAGGAGTCATGACGGAAACTCCTCGATTGGAATACTCGGGCCGCAGCAAGGAACCACGAATCACACGAATTACACGAATAAGAAACCGAGGAATGCCATTTTTTCTTTTATTCGTGTAATTCGTGTGATTCGTGGTTGTCAATAATCTCAATCAAGCCAGAATCCCCGTGACCGGGCCGTGTTCCTCGACGCCGGTCAGACGCATGTCGAGGCCCTGGACTTTATACGTCAGGCGTTTGTGGTCGATGCCCAGGCAGTGGAGGATGGTGGCGTTCATGTCGTGGATGTGGACCGGGTTTTCGACGATGTTGTAGCTGAATTCGTCGGTTTGGCCGTAGACGATGCCGGGCTTGACGCCGCCGCCGGCCATCCAGACGGTGAAGCAGCGGGGGTGATGATCGCGGCCGTAGTTGTCTTTGGTGAGTTTGCCTTGGCAATAAATCGTTCGGCCGAACTCCCCGCCCCAAACCACCAGCGTGTCATCCAACAAGCCGCGCTGTTTGAGGTCGGTGATGAGGGCGTAGCAAGCTTGATCGACGTCCCGGCACTGGTTGGGCAGGTCGCCGGCGATGTTGAAATGCTGATCCCAACCGCGATGAAAGATTTGCGTAAAGCGAACGCCGCGCTCGGCCAGTCGGCGGGCCAAGAGACAGCTGGCTGCAAAGGTCCCCGGGGTGTGCACGTCGGGACCATACATATCGAGCACGTGTTTCGGCTCGCCGGACAAGTCGGTTAATTCCGGCACGGACGACTGCATGCGGAAAGCCATTTCGTATTGAGCGATGCGGGCCTGCGTCTCCGGATCGGCGACTTCTTCGAGCTGTTTTTGATTCAAGCGCGCCAGCGAATCGAGCATCCGGCGGCGAGTTTGAGCGTCGACTCCCGGGGGATTGGACAAGAACAGCACCGGGTCACCCTTGGACCGCAACGCCACGCCCTGATATTTGCTCGGCAGAAAAGCTGACCCCCACAGGCGGTTATAAATCGCCTGCGCTTCCTTTCGGCCGGTCCAGGAGGCCGTCATCACCACGAAAGCCGGCAGGTTCTTGATCATGGTCCCGAGACCATAGCTCAGCCAGGCGCCCAGGCTGGCCCGGCCCGGCATCTGGTGGCCGGTGCAAATATAAGTCACCGCGGGGTCGTGATTGATGGCCTCGGTGTGAACGGTTTTGATGAGGGCGATGTCGTCGACGATCTTAGCGGTCCAGGGCATAAGCTCGCTGACCCAAGTCCCGTGTTTCCCGTACTGCTGGAATTTGTACTTCGACGGAGCGATGGGAAAACGCGTCTGACCGCTGGTCATGGTCGTCAGGCGTTGGCCCATGCGGATCGATTCGGGCAAGTCCTTGTCGAACATCTTGGCCATCGCCGGCTTGTAGTCGAACAAATCCATCTGCGACGGGCCTTCGTTCATGAATAAGTAGATCGCCCGCTTGGCCTTGGGCGCGAAGTGAGGAAGATCCGGCAGCCCGCCGGTCGGAGAGGTTTGTTGAGCCGACTGGGCGCGACACGGTAAGAGTGTCGTCAGCGCGGCCGAGCCCAAACCCACGGCCGTCCGACCGAAAAAATGGCGGCGGGTTATGGCGTCGATACGTTCATGAATCGGGTTCATCATTAAGTCTCCATTGTCGCAGCGGACTCATCAGTTTTTTTGCGTTTTGCATCCTTTTGGGATTCCGACCAAATCCAGAGCAGCAGAATCGCAACGACGAAGGCTACAACGCCACTCGCTACCCAAAAGTACCAAGGCTCGTCCTTGCCCAAGTCGGTGAAGGGCATAGCGAAGAAACATAGAGCCAGAACAGCCCCCGCCGCGATTCGCTTGATCCATCCGATACTCATCGTACCTTATCCCTTATTCATCACCTCATCCAAATTCAAAATCAAATTGCCGATGACGGTCCAAGCGGCCAGCTCACTGGGGTTGAGCTTCGGATCGGGTTTGGATTCGCCCACGGCGATTAATTTCTTGGCGGCCTCCATGTTCTTCGTGTAGTTGGCAAGATGGTCTTCGTACTCGGCCAAGAGCTCGGCCAACTCGCGGGCGTCCGGCGATCGGGCCGTGGCTTGCTTGAACATGTAGGCGACACGGTCCTCCGGTTTGGCGCCTCCGTCCCGCATGGTCCGTTCCGCCAAGGCGCGGGCGCACTCGACGAACTGCCGTTCGTTCATCAGCAAGAGAGCCTGCAAGGGCGTGTCGGTTCGCTCGCGCCGCACGGTGCAGGCTTCGCGGGAGG
>WNFO01008412.1_pt1 | contig 10546 bp, 7 predicted proteins | sample 5400251 | NCBI WGS metagenome assembly WNFO01 (sample SAMN13153354, study PRJNA577476) | soil metagenome | isolation source: 100 cm saprolite under Madrone tree | place: USA:California | collected 2016-06-14 | reverse complement strand
GATAAAGCGCGGTTGCAGGACTACGGATAAAACGACCAACAATAGTATTTTCCCGTTCAATAGACTTTACCTCCTGTGTAGTTTTTCCACGGAGAACTCGCGCCCGACGCCGTGACACACCACGCAGCTCTCCTGCCCGTTTGCGGCCGTGAGTGTTTCCACATGGGCTTTAGCCGTCTCTTTGGTGTGACAAGCGATGCAAGCGCTGGTGATCGGCTGAATGGCTTTTATGGTCCCATCGGCTTGGGGAATAAGGGTCGGCAAGAGTCCCGCCGGCAGCGGCGGTTCGTTGGCGCCGGGGACGTGACACTTGACACAGTTTCTACGGTCCCCGGGAAAACGAATGTCGGATAAATCGACAGGGCCGGGTTTCGCCGGGGGACCGCCATAAACAATAAACGGCTCGCCCGCGTTGATGCCCGTGTGAATCCGATGGATCAGCCGCTTGTAGTGGACGTTCTCCGGCGGCATTGGGCCGTTTACCGCTTTTCGCTTCTCTTCGTCGGTGTGGGAGGGATTGTGGCATAAGACACAAAACTCGGCGTTGCGCCGCGCCTCGCCGTGGGTGGCGAGCATGGCGTGGCAGACGTTGCAGTTCTCGATTTTGACGGCTTTTCTTCTCGGAATGGCCTCTTTGTCAGTGATCGGAAAGTACTTGACGATGTTGTAACCCACGTCTCTGACGTCTTTGATGACGCTGCCGTTGGGCTTCTTTAACGCCGTGAGCTTGTAGCCCTGCATACCGATGGCGCCGGAGCCCGCGGCCTCGGTGGGAATCACGTATTTAAATGTGTGCGTATAGACCCCGTTTCCCTGGGCTTCGGCTTTGCGAACGTCTTCTTCGACAGCGATCTTGTAGTCGGTTGTCGGCCAAGCGACAACCAATCGAAGATTATCCATTTGGGCAGCGTTGAGCCCTTCCCCCTTCTTGTTCTTCACGCTGAATGTGACCGTCGGATTTTGACCGGGCTGGGTACCCTCGATCTTCAAGATCTCGAAAACGATTCCGGGGAGCTGGGTGGACCAACCGGGGTAGGTGTGCGCCCCAGCAATCGATGGCCCGAACTCGGGTCCTTCGGGTAAGTGACACCCGGTGCAAGTTCCCTCGGCCTGTGGACCCGCGAGGTGGTTCTTACCCGTCTTGAGATCGACGTTATCGTGACAGGAGGTGCAGGCGGCTTCGCTGGGAGATTGTTTCCAGTTCTCACCTCTGGCTCCGGCGTGGCAGGCTTTGCAGTTTCTTAAGTCTTTGGCGACCCCGTCGCTCATGACGACTTGGGTGTAGCGGAGATTCGTATAATCGGCGACTTGCTGCTTCGGGTCCTTCGGGTAAGTGACACCCGGTGCAAGTTCCCTCGGCCTGTGGACCCGCGAGGTGGTTCTTACCCGTCTTGAGATCGACGTTATCGTGACAGTTGTTACAGGTGGCGGTCACGACTACCGCTCGCTGGACTCGGACTTTGCCTCCTGAGGGGACAAATTCAAAAACTGGATTGGCTACGTACTTTCCTTTTTCCCGGGTGAGTTCTCCACCTACGACATGGGTGGCGGTTCGGTCGTAATTGGCAGGCAAAGCGGTTTTAAACGCGTAGGTGAAAACTCCCGCTTTGATTCGAGTGACAACTCCCCCATCGTCAAAGTCGGGCTGCAAGGCTTCGGCAAGAGTCGGGTTCCTTACCTTGCCTTTATAGACATACTCTTTGCCGGTAACTCTCTTAAGAATGTAGTTGTGATAGCGGCTCTCGCCACTGGCCTCAGCTGTAAGGGTTGCAATGGCAAACCGGATACTTTCTTCATCGATAGCGGACAGATCGACGGGCTGCCCTTTGGAGTCGGCGATTTCAAAAGTCACCACCGGCTTTCGGTGAGTCGGTATCGTCACGCCAGTAATTTTGGCATTGATACCAGGGTTGCCCGCCAAGATGGCGGCGGGCCAATGGAAAAAGACAGCTAGCGCTGCCAGAGAAAGATAAGTCTTAAGTGTTGGACGTCGGCGATAATTCAATGCACCAATCAGCCTTCCTAGAACGCCGACGGAATGAGCTTTTAAATCATCATTCGTTCGATGATGACCACTAAGCCAATCGATTGGCGAAGAAATGGATTGCCGCAGATGATTTGCTTAGTGCAACTAAGGGCAATGTTCGTGCCAATAGGCCGTCCCGGCGCAATGAATCCAACGCGCGGAATTTTAAAAAGATTTTGTAGCGCAATTGCGTTGAAACCTTATGGGGTGTCTATTTTTAGATACTTGGGTGTGTTCAAAAGGATTCAGGAGATCTCGAACGACTTCATGAGCCGCAGCAGATAACTTCTCTGCAAACCCAGCAGCCGGGCGGCCGCAGCGCGATTTCCCTGGGTCTGTGCCAGGGCATTAACGATTACTTCGCGACGGTATTCGTCAATGCTCTCGTGATAGGACTGCGGCGTCGAGGGGCTCTCCGTTTCCGCTTCTGCCGCAACAATTCCCGGAGACAGATCTTCGATCTGAATGGTCGGGGGTTGTCCGAGAACGACGGCCCTTTCGATCACGTTCGCCAGCTCGCGCACGTTACCCGGCCAATCGTAAGCATGGAGCGCTTCTAAAGCCTCCTGGGATATGTCCGTGAAACTTTTTTTGGACTCGATGGAAAATCGTTGCATAAAGAACTGCGCTAAAGACGGCACATCTTCTTTCCGGCCTCTTAAGGGAGGAAGCACGATGGGAACCACGTTGATGCGGTAGAATAAATCCTCGCGGAAGCGCCCCTCCTTGACGGCGGCGTCAAGGTTCCGGTTAGTGGCGGCGATGATTCTCACGTCCACCCGAATGAGCTGAGTGCCGCCTACACGCTCAAACTCTCGTTCCTGCAGAAATCGCAGGAGCTTAGCCTGAAGCTCCTCGGAGATATCACCGACTTCGTCGAGGAACACTGTCCCGCCGTTGGCGATTTCGATCTTTCCTCTCTTGAGCTGGCTGGCGCCGGTAAAGGCGCCTTTTTCGTAGCCGAACAACTCACTCTCCAACAGCTCCTTCGAGAGACCGACGCAATTGATGGCGATAAAGGGCCGGTCTTTTCTCTCGCTCCAGTTGTGAATCGCCCTGGCGAAAAGTTCCTTGCCTGTCCCGCTCTCTCCCAGGAGCAAAATCGTGCTCTTGCTGGCGGCGGCTTTTTTTGCGGCACCGATAGCCGCATTGAGCTTTGTGCTGTTGCCGGCCACGAGTCGATAGCGCTTGTCCACTTCTTCGGAAAGCACTTCCTTTTCGCGGCGGAGTCGTTGCCTTTCCATGGCTTTCTCAACCACAAGCGCGATGTGATTCGCCTTGAATGGCTTGGGGATAAAATCATAGGCCCCTTCTTTCATAGCCTCCACTGCCAGATCTATGGAACCGTACGCGGTGATCATGACTACGGGAAAATCCTTTTCCCGTTTGCGTATCTCGCGGAGAACGTCGAGGCCCTTCATCCCCGGCATTTCAATATCGAGAAAAACCATTTGAGGGTCCTGGTGATCGATTAACTCCAGAGCCTGTTGTCCGTCGGATGCGCGTGAGACCCGATATCCAAGCGATTCCAAACGGTCTCCTAGAGCTTCCTGAATATAAGGATCATCATCAACCACAAGGATAGTCTCACCGAGCGCAGTCATAATTCTCCTTCTTGGCTAGCGGGCGCATTAGAGTCATGCGGATGGTACGCCGGAATCGTGAAGGAGAAACTGCTGCCTCTCCCAACCACGCTTTCAACCCCAATTTCTCCTCGATGCATCTCCACGAGTTTCTTTGCGATCGCCAGACCGAGCCCTACTCCCTTAGATTTATCTCGGCCCGGTTGATTCATCTGATAGAACTCGTCAAAGATCTTACTGGCTTCTCCCGGCGGAATGCCGGGGCCCGTGTCTGTTATGGAAACCTGTAGCCATGGGTCCTTCGTGGAACTTACCATCATTGTGATCTTACCGAGGTTGGGGGTAAACTTAACCGCGTTACCGATCAAGTTCGTCAACACCTGGGTGACTTTGTCCCGGTCCGCCCAAGCCAATGAGTGACCGTTGGCCGAAGCGATCTCAAGACTGATGTGCTTTGTCTCCGCCATGGGTTTCAGCGTCTCTGCAACTTCCCGCAGCAGGCTCATCATCGAGAAGCTTGTTGGTTTCAACTGCGTTTTGCCGGCCTCAATGACCGATAGATCCAGAAGATCGTTAATCAGGCGCTCGAGGCGCACGGTGCTCTCTTTGATACCGACCATGTAGTTCGCCTGCTTGATGGTCAGCGGGCCCGTGATTCCATCGAGCAGGTTATCCGCCAAACCTTCGATGGCCGTGAGCGGCGTTCTGAGCTCATGGGAGACATTGGAGACAAAGCTGGATTTCAACCGGTCAAGTTCCTTAAGCCGTTCATTCGCTATCTCGATTTCTTTATTGTAGCGGGCCAACTCCTGTGTTCGATCCTTCAGCTCTTGGAACAAATGCACGTTGTCGAGCGCGATAGCGGCCTGATTAGCGAAGGTGGTAAGCAACTCTATATGACGCTTAGTAAATGGCCGAGGCTCTCGCCGGGTCAAGACAATCGCGCCGACGAGTTTGTTTTCTTTGAGCATCGGGGCCGCCACCACCGCGCAAATTCCTTCGCGGCGATAGATTTCAGGCGGAGAGAATCTCGGATCGGCGAAAATATCAGATGTGTGAATAGGTCGTAACTCCAAACCGGCCCTTCGTAGAGGAGTTTCGAGCCCTGGTCGAATCGGCAGATCTCGAAGATAAGCCAGGGCCTCGGCAGAAATGTCGCTGGGAACCGAGACACAAAATTTTTCGCCATCAAAGACGAACGTCACTCCACTGTCCGCCTCACAAAGGCGCAAAGCATTATGATGGATCGTCGCCAACACGGCCCCGAGTTCCGTGGGCGAGCTCGCCATAACCTGCAGCACATTCGCGATCTCCGTTTGCTGTTCCAACGCCTCCACAAGTTCGTGATTGGTCCGTTCTAACGCGGTCTTTTTCTCCCTCAATTCGTCAAAGAGATTGATGTTATCGATGGCCGGACCAATTTGATCCGCCATGGAGCTCATCAACCGAATCTCCTGCTCTGTGAGCCGTCGAGCCAACCGTCCATTACACGCGATCGCGCCCAGGGGTTTTCCCTTTGCCTTGATTGGAACGACGGCAAAAAACCGATACCCGATTCCCTTGGATCCCAGGCTGTGGCTCAATTCGGCATAGCGCGGGTCGTTCTGCACGTCCTCGAAAATGATCGGTTCGCCGGTTTCCGCGGCCTTTCCAACGATCCCTTGTCCTCGCCCAAAAACCCTTTGGATAAAACCTTCCGGGTTATGTCCGCAAGCGGCCCGCACGCGAAACTCCTCTCCTTGGCGGTCCAGAAGATAAATCCGGGTTGAATCGAGGCCAAAAATGTCCGTGATCTTCGCCGCTACCCCCTGGAGGATCGGATTTAAATCCATGGATCGGGTTGCGGTCGCGGCCACGTCAAAAAGCGCCGCCAGCTCTCTGGTTCTCTGTTGCACTTTATCTTCCAGCGATTTGTAGGAATTCTTGATTTCGTCTACCATTTTATTGAATTGTTCCGCGAGAACTTCGATCTCATCGCCTGTCTTAATTTCGAGATGGTGGTTCAAATCGCCTTTGGCGATTTTTTCAACGCCCCACCGTAGCGCCTCCAAGGGACGAACCACGCGTCGCGCCACGTAAACAGTCGCCAATAGGGCGATGCCCAACCCGATCGTTACCAAAGTGTAGGTGCGTAGCAGAGAGGCGTAGAGCGGTTCATACGCCTCTGCGAGTGGCCGCTCAACGATGACGGCCCAATCAAGGCTGGGAAGATAAGCGTAAGAGCTCAACACCTCCTCGCCGTTCAAACCCTCCGCTACTATGCTTTCCGGCTTTTGAATGTTGGGAGCGGGGCGCAAGGCTGACTTGACCTGCTCCAAGTGGCCCGCCTTGTGTCTTCGTAAGACCATACTGATATTCGGGTGAGCGATGACGTCCCCTGACCTGGCGACGATATAAGCATAGCCGGCCTTGCCCACCTGAATGTCCCGGACGATTTCCCAGATGTAACTAAGATTCACTTCAGCTTGGAGGACACCGATGACACTTCCCGGGAACTCCTCGATGGGCACCGCCATGGTCATATAGGGCTCAGAGTCTCGAACGAAATAAACCGGACCAAAAAAAGTCGCGCCTTGTCTTGCCTGTAAAAAAGCCGCGGATTTGGAATAATCGGTCTCTTCGTTGGGGAGAATCGCACGAAACCGGGACACATGGAGGCGGGGCGCGCCGTCATGATCGACGGCGGCAACCTCACTGATGGCCGGCGCTACATAGAGGAGTTTCATCAATTCGAATTTTTGAGTAGGGACGAATCCCCGTTCGGCAATCTGCTGGCTGAGACTCGTCGATTTCATTTGCCCTTCGATGGTCAAAACGTACTGCGCTATCTTTGAGAGGGCTGCATTGGCGGCTTCGCCTTGAACCAGCCCGATCTGCTCTCGCGTCTCATAAGATCGAAAATAAATTTCCGTGAGACCGCTTAGGACCATGCCGCCGCCGATTAATGTCACGAAGATGAAGAAGTAGTTGCGAACCAGCTTCCCTCGACGCCGGCCAAAGAAACCAAAAATTGAAAAGTTCGATAGGAATTGAGTGATTCGCATCCGAGTGCGCTTCCGGCGGCACGCGACTATCTAAAGACTCTATCCGCCAGCATTAACATTTCCGGCGGAATCTTTAGACCGATTTCGCCGGCCGTCTTGTTGTTGATAACCAGCTCAAACTTTCGGGGTGTTTCCACCGGTAGATCCTGCGGCTTCGCTCCTTTCAAGATGCGGTCTACAAACCAGGCGCCCCGATAGCCTAAAGAGTACAAATCCGGCGCATAACTCAATAAAACGTTCTGCTCGGCTACCTGAAAAGCATTGCAGCCAAATAACGGCAGCTTTCGTTTGGTCGCAGCCGCGGCTAAGCCCTCCACGTCTTTAAATAGACCGGAACAATAGACAAACACGCCGGCGCTCATTCCCCGATTGGGAAGCGAGGCGATTTTGCGCGATGCCTCCGCAGTGGACATCACCGGCAGCTCGGTCAGATGGATGCCCAGCCATGGAGCAACGACACCGAGTCTTTTCCAGCTTTCGTTAAGACCTGCGGGTTTCAACCGTTCGTCGAATACGACCCCGATCCTATCCAGGGAAGGGACGACCTGCTTAAAAACTTCTAACTGCTTGCCTAAGTTTTCATTGTCGGTAAAAAAGGTTAAGCCTGTAAGGTTACTTCCTGGACTTGCCAACGAATGAACGAACCCTGATTTAACCGGATCCGCCGCGGGCAAAAATACCGTTGGAACCTTTTGCGCGATTTCTTTGGCGACGTTGGTTTCTGCCGTCCCCAAGGTCACCATCACGTCGACCCGCTGTCTTTGGAGTAGTGACTTCAGATTGGCGCGAAGCTCCTCGCTGGTCCCGCCGTCGATCCGTTGCCAATTGAGATTTTCTCCCTCAACGTACTTGAGCTCCTCCAACCCGTCGCGTAGGCCATTCACTTGGGGCTGGAACCGAATGTTGTGCCCCTCCATCACCAATACCACGTAACGGGTGTCAGATTTATGGCTCGGACCTGCCCCTAGTCCCATCGTCGCCGCCAGCGCAAGGGAAAGCATGCGGCGAGATGCTGTCGTCAGGATGAAGTGGCTAAACAGTTCTATAAGGCGACGGTCGCCGAAAATGCAGCTAAGTTTACTCATGACCTTCCGTTCAGCGGATGGCACCGCCTCGCATCACTGTCTGAAGGGTCGCGAGCGTAAAGAGGCTAGGCTGATAGCCTTGGTTGTAATTTCTGACGGCGTCTACCAGGGTGCTCCGGCCATTTTGCACATTGATAATAACTACGGTCCCCACAGAAAGAGCTAGCTGGCCATCGGGAAGTGTCACGGGGCTGCGCAAAGCAAACTGTTCTTTCCAATAGTTTCCCTTGGCGTCCCAAATCATAGTCCAAAAGGTTTCGAAACTTTGTGTGTCAAAATAGATAACCTTACGAGGGTAGCAGTAATTTGGATCCTTGGGTGTGATCTCAAGACCATAGGTTTCGACGATCTCCCAACTCTCTTTCAGCGGCAAATAATCCCCAATCTTACGATAGAATGGGACCTGTTCTTGGGCAAAATTTCCCAACATTCTCGATCGTCCCAGGAAACGATAGTTAAAATCAGTGATCTTGCCGCCGAAACTGTTAATGTCATCAAAATTAAATTCACTGGGGGCTATGGTCGCGCATCTTTGAATCGGTGGGGCGCGGCGGACGCGGCGTATACTGGGAACATAGATATAAAGATCGTCTTCTCTTTTGGCATCCGCATAGCGTATCTCTAAGGTTGTGGTGCCCGCGGTGTCCCGGGGATATTCGTCGGCGCGTAGCTGCATCCAATCGATATGCTCATAGCCGTCAAGCCGGGGTTTCGAATCCAAGGTTACTCGCCCGCGAGTCTTGATGGTATGATGCAAGACCTCCGCACGGCGTTCGGATCCATCTTTTTCGATGGCGTAACGGATAATCTTACCTCCGCCTGTGCCTCCTCCGGTTTTGTAGTCATCACCCACCCAGCGCCAATAGAAATTCCAAGCCATCTTCAAGCCAATTTGCGGATCGTCGAGATGGACGTTAGGAAAAGGCAGCCCGGCAATATAATTAAGAAGCTCTCCGTTAGATTCCAACTTGACCTGATCCGAATATCGCGTCGTAGCCACGTTGAACTCTTTCGGAACTCCGATCGACCGGCCTGGCTTAATGCGAAGGGTATAGCCCTGCTTGATGCGGTTAAGAAGGTTTTCTCCCACCATGCCCTTCGCTTTTTCCCAGTTCTCCGGTCCGATGGTGTCGCCGGGCTTGAGGTCGCCGTCATTAGCCGCGGCCGGTGAAAAGTTGAGCAGGACAAAGAAGATGGCTGTTCGAATGCAGCCGGAGTATTTAAACATATCGGACCACGTCACCTGATCGTTCCACCCCGCATCACCGTTTGCAGCGTCGCAAGTGTAAAAAAGGAGGGGCGATAACCGTAGTTATAATTTCTCCCGACGGTCACCAGGGTGGAGCGACCGTTCTGCATGTTGACAATCACGACGGTTCCGACCGAATGGGTCTGTCGCCGATCAGGCAGCCCGAGCGGATAGCGAAAGGCAAATTGCTCTTTCCAATATCTCCCCTCCCGATCCCATATCATCGTCCACATCGACTCAAAATGGATTTTATCGAGGTAAAGGACTTTTCTCGGGTAACAGTACTCTGGGTTTTTGGGCGTGATCTCTAATACGTACGTGTCACGGATCTCCCACTCCTCATCGAGCGGTAGATAGTCCCCCGTCTTGCGCCGAAAGGGGAGATTGCCCTGGGAAAAATTGCTTAGCATCTGCTTTTCGCCGAGAAGCTTATATTTGAAGTTCGTGACTTTACCGTTAAAACTATTGACGTCGTCATAGTTAAACTCGCTGGGCGCGATCGTTGCGCATCTTTGGATAGGCGGCATGCGGCGAATACGGCGGATGCTGGGAACATAAACGTAGAAGTCATCCTCGGAAGTTGGACTGGCGTAGCGCATCTCCAAGACCGTGGTGCCGGAAGAGTCTCGCGGATACTCGTCCGCAATGACCTCCATCCAGTCGATATGTTCGTATCCGGGAATGACAGGTTTAGGATCGACGGTGACTCGATTGCGCGCCCGTATGAAAATGTTAATCACGTCGCCGCGCCGCTCAGATCCATCCCGATCAAGAAAGTAGCGAATGATCTTTCCCTCTTTAAGCGCAGCTCCATTCTTGTAGTCATCTCCCAACCACCGCCAGTAGAAATTCCAGGCCACCTTTTGACCCACCTGGGGATCATTGCGATCGAAGTTGGGAAAGGGCCGGCCGGCAACATAATTCAGCAGCTCGCCGTTGGGTCCAAGACTCACTTTGCTGGCATACTTCTCAGTGGCCTCATTATATTCCCTGAGCGGCTCGATTGTCTTAGGTTCTTTGATTTTGAATGTGTAACCTTGCTTGATGCGATTGAGGAGGTTTTCGCCAACCATTCCCTGAACTTTCTGCCAATTGTTCGGACCGATAGTATCGCCGGGCTTCAGATCGATCTCCGCACCCCGGAGCCCGTAATCAAAGCCAGAAAGTGAAATAGCAAGAAACCAAAACGTTACCAGAAGTGGCAGGACCGACCGCCGATACCTTTTTTTGAGTTTCATCTCATCACAACCTGACACCAGCAAAGGGCGACGAGTGAATGCCGAAGATCTCCCTTAATTACAACGCGATTCAAGATCACGACAGAGCCGCGAAGGAGCCGGGGAAATGCTGAGCGACCCTTATCGTAGTCAATTTTAAACAGCAAGCTTTAAGCCAAGAAAGAAAGCCGAGATTGTTCGGGATTAAGGCTCAATCTAAAGCGAAAATTATTGCCGGCAACTAAAAGCTGCAACAAGGGTGTCTACAAAAGTACACTCGGGTGTGAACTTTTAGAGACAGGGCGACTTCTGGATTTCTAATCGATTGGGATCTGCAGTGAT
>WNFO01006193.1_pt1 | contig 10546 bp, 6 predicted proteins | sample 5400251 | NCBI WGS metagenome assembly WNFO01 (sample SAMN13153354, study PRJNA577476) | soil metagenome | isolation source: 100 cm saprolite under Madrone tree | place: USA:California | collected 2016-06-14 | reverse complement strand
GCCGTCACGTAAGTCCAGCAGACGCCAGAGCTGCCGTTTCATCAAGTAATTGAGTCCGCGCAATGGCACGGGGATTTCACCGAGGGACTCCAAGCTTTGGAGGGACTCCTCGTGCCCTTCAGCGTTATGTCCATCGATTATATCGCGCAATCTTCGGCCGAGAGTGCATATGCTTTGAATTTGCTGCCCGGGGAATATTAATTGTGGAGGAACGGGAGTGGTACCAACAGAAGGGAAATCGAAGGCTTTGCTTATCATAATAGGTGAGGCGGAGTCGAGCTTGTTAAAAGATACGCCTGGGAGTCGTTGCATCAACTCGTGTGTGATCTCATTCATCCTCTTCTGGAAAAGGGAGATTCGCCAGTCAACGGCCTCCACGCCAACGGCCTCATCGGCGATACGCTCCAGCTCGGAAATCGATTCTTCGCGACTTTGAAGGATCCCTCTGATGTCTAATTCCGTCCTGTTCAGGCTCCAGGGCTCAAATGCTAGATGAAGGTCCACAACAGGCGCCCATGCCTTCATCAGATAATCGTCGATCCTTTGACCAATGGCCATCAACGCTATCGTGTTTAGCATACCATACTCTTGGAGGCCTGCAAATCCGTCCAGTGTGAACTTTACTAGTTCCTGTAGCGTGTTGGCGTCGACAATCTTCCAGATGGCCACGAGTGAGAGGCATGTCCAGCGGACGGTGAACAATGGGTTCGATATGATTGTCGATGGATCGTTTGTCTGTTCTTTGTCGCCCACTTTGCTAAGTACCTTGATGAGTCCCTTTTCGACCTTTCCAAAAAAACTCAGTTCGACACCGGCACAGCATACAAGGGACGCTGCGGTTTCGACGCATCCGCGCATACGCCTACGTCGCTCCTTCGCGTCTATGAAATCTCCTTCGTCACTGTAGGCATCGAAAAAGCTCTGCACGCATCTACAGAGTTCGTAGACGGTGGATCGTTCGCGTGTAAACGCCCGTTGGGGACCGGGATGAAGTTGGGCGTGGAGGTTAGCATGGGACGTCGACCGGTCGTCGCTCACGACCTTTTTCCAAACATCCCTTCCCCACTCCTGCTTGAAAGAGCCGGGGATTGCCAGTACGAAGGTATGTGTCTCGTTGCTCCCATTAATGTTGTCAGCTAGCCACTGAACGGCGCGCACGTCCCGATCCTTGCGGCTTGGGGTCTCCATCGCATAATGTTCCTGCCGTACTTCCATGTTCGCAGGATTGGCCCCCTTTTTAGGGATGGAATTATAGTGAGATCGGCGAGGAAGGTTTTGGATGAGAAACCAAATGATGCCTGAGAATGGGGTTCGATAGGGTGATTGGGGGTTCCAGATTGATTCAACCACCCAGTAAAGATAGAGGGATCCGCAGACGACGATAGGAACCAGGGTGGGAATAAAGACGGCTTGGTCGATGTGCAGGATAAGGTCACAGAGTCCACAAAAGAAAAGTATGAGAGAGATGTGGATAAGCCCGGGGACGAACTCCGCGACCGTTGGCAAGCGTCTTGCGCCTTCGAACAAAAACATTCGAATTCGCGCGGTCTTCAAAGGGTTGCTGGACTGCTGGAAGATGCGCATATATGCCCTAACCCATTGCTGAACGAGCGTTGCAAGAAGGGCGGCAGACAGACTGCATACGAGGCTTATAAGCCAGACAATAATCACTCGACGGTCAGACGCCGATGGACGAAATGTCGGGTAAGGCGATGGAGGGTTAGAATCGGTTGATATTGGGTCGCCCATTGATGCGAGTTGTTGCGATATTCGATCAAGCATCTGAACGGTTTGATTCTGGTAATATGCCGACTGATCTGCGGGATTCACTTTCAAATCCTGGATTTTTGGCACAACGAACGCAGTGAGAACAGCAGAGAATAAACCGGCCTGGAGTGAGAGCGACATCAATACTGGCAGAGCAGAAAAAAACATTGCACATACGAAAATAAGGACGCCATTCATATCACCTTTCAAGGTTTCTATCCGTGCTTCATCCTGACTCTTAGCTTCTTTTCCATATAGGGACCAGAAGTCATTAGCATCTTCGTCAAAATCCTGCTGTTCGGGGGATGGACTCGGACTTGGATCGTTCCCATTATTCATGCCTTCAAGGACCATACCATCGGATCATCAAATTTCCACCCTTATTGGTATGAGATACGTACCAGTATTTGGATGTTCATCGTTCGGTGGCTGAGCTGATCCCTCTTGCAATGCGATCACTTCGGACCCTTCGGGGAACCCTTCTTGACCACATGGCAATCAGCACTTCGAAGAAAGGAAGTGAACATCCCAGACTCACCTTGTGGACCTTGCTCTACATCACTCTGATGACTTCCCGTCCTAAACATCACGATCACAATGCTTGCGCGGAGATATACGGATGGTCACGAAATAAATGACTCGGAAATTACTCGGAACAGGGCTCGCTTGGCCCAGAACTGTGACGGCAATTTCCGTCAGCGCCGTTTGCTCAGCCTGGGAATCAGCGTCAGGAAAGAGCCTAAGCTCACAAGCGAGAATCCTATTCCCAATGTCTATCTTTAGTACGTCAGATAACCTCAGTGTAAGCAACTCAAGGTGAGCGATCACTAGCACGGCCGATATTGCCGTGACGAGTTCGCTCTCCACGAGCTCATGCTCAGTAGTAGCCTCGAGTCCTCGACACGTATCTCCTAGTCCATCTCAACTGAAGTCAATATGGTCAAGACAAACAAAACCTCAATGTAACTGGTGGGGGTCTGCTGAGGGTTGATGAGGCCTCAGCCCGGCAATACAATTTGTTTAATGTGTTTATATCAAGGTCAATGCATTGAATAAATTACTGGTACGGTGGAGGTATCCATGCATATTGTGGGCAGAAAGCAGAAAGAAAATCTATGTGAAGGCCAAAGTTACAGGAGACAGAAAGTGACCTGTAACAGCAGAGGGATGTAAAAATGGAGCACGAGATGCACCAGTCGGTGGGTGCCTTGTACAATAACTTTTCTCATCCCATTGAGCAAGTGTCGAATGGTCGGTACGGTGTGACTCAAGTAAGACACCTACTTGCAGTAGGGGGGACACAGAACCTTTTGATCAAGTCGATCATTTTCTCCATGACGAGGTCATTCCCGCAATACATGGATGGTCCCTCGTCTGTAATGAAGCGGCGAATGTCGTGGTGCATGCGCTCCTGGAGTCCAGACATGATAGTTCATGACCTCTTGAACTTTGCAGGCTGTTACATCCTCGTGGGTAGAAACAAAGAGGCCATGTAAAATGATGGTCAGGTCTACGATGTAGCCCACCATGTAACGGGTGTTTTCGATGCTATATGCCCAATTAGGTAGAGTTGGTAAGTGAATACAGAAGGGTGCTTGCCTATCTAGGTACAAACTGTATGCCTCGTGTATGGAGCCTTGGCGCCACGAAGCTGGTGTACTACAATGACCGGAAACATCCTTAGTTCCGGTATTGGGTTACAATTGAATCGTGCTCACCTCGGTCAGTGGCTCAGCTAGATCCTTGACAAGGTCAGACATCTTGGACTTGAATTCTGCGCTCGAAAGATACTGGTCTCACAGAGGGAACAAGAGGACAGAGACGAAGAAAGGCAGACCCCATCACTATCTCGGAGCTTCCGGACGTCAATAATATCGGTATGAACCACGTCAACGCGGTGTTCAAGGGGCTGGTCAGCGAAGTGTTGACTAGACCAAAGGTTACGCCAATATGCTATGCGTGAGAGGGAACGAGTCAAAGTCTATCTAGTGATATGGGATCGATGCATTGTACTCACAACACCCGATTCTGTGGAGGATTATGAGATCATGCAGAACAGAACGAACGAAGACGTCACCAACTCTATAGAGGGTTGAATGATCAGATTATGACCGACCCTCTGCTCAATCGACAACTCGCGTTACGGGAGTCTGCCATGATGAGCTTGTGAGTGGTCGTAGTCAGTTTTTCGAGGAGATCGTCATATCCCTGTTTCGCGAGAAGTAAGACAGTAAGTAAAACGTCTTTCAACGCAAAACATATAGAATGGTAAGTACTAGAAACAATCTCAACTGGCACATCCCTGAGTTTTCAACGGAACAGGGAGCGACGGGACTCTTCGTATTTCATGTGTGCGGAGCCTCTCGCTCTTTCATGGTGCCAAGCATCACACCCAGCAATATCGAAAAGAACTTGGGAGATAAACAGGTCGAACGTCGTGCCCACGAGGACAGTGGGTACTACTGTTGAGCGCTTGAGCGTTTAGTCAAGTAGACAGGTGGTGCATCTGAGGGGCTCACCTCTGTTCGAGCCGAGAATGTCTTCCACTCTGTCTCCAAGGTTTTTGGAGATAACATCTAACCTAGGCACACACACCCTGGATTGACCTTCATCAGACAATCGTTACTTCCATCGTGAACATGACATTTCAACCAAACAAAGTGTAATCTTTCCAATGTTGAGCAGTTTTCACCGGTGCGATGCTCAATAAACTCCGAGACATTCAAATTGTTTTGATCCCATCCGGGTTCAAACTCAGGATATTCGTGAATTGACGAGCGATAACTTGCCGGAGCGACCTGTAGAAGAGGGTTTACTAGGTTAGACCTGTACCGAGACACATAACGGTCAGTACGCACATTGCCAACCACGAGAATCCTAAATCTTCAAACGATTATACTAGTAGCTACGGTGTATGACATGGCGTCTGGGTGCATACATGAGTTTGTCAGAAAGTACTCTCCGCACGGTGGTGAGCGGTTGGCGGCTGGGGGTCGTGGGGCGGTGAAGTAGGAGGCACCACACGCCGGGGTACTTCTCGTGCTGGCGTTGCTTGCATGGGTTGCAGCGGCAATGGGGACGAAGAAGGGACGGTAGTGGTACTCCCGAGTCCCGCAGCAATTTCCCACGGGATGATGGGGAACACAGTGGCAGTGGATCAGTGAAGAACGGTGGCTGGCACGAAATCTATCATGATGAAGATGTCCAAGACTCCAAGAAAGTCGGAAGGATGGGCGGCGGAAAAAAAAAACAGGAGGATGCCATGCGTGTGTGGCACACTGTTAGCTACAGTACTCTGCTGCCTCAGAAACTGTATGAGTCAAGGTATGAATGTGTCAGGTAGGACTGGCACAGCGTACGGATCTTGGCAATAGAGCGCATCAAACAACGTGGTATATGTGTGAAATTTCTCGACATCATGCAAATGAACTTGAAATGAATGAATCAGCCATGTGGTTCAATTCAAGTCGCGACTGGGATGCCAGTGTTCCGAGTCGGTGGCCACGCGCTACTAGCCACGCAACGACTTGTCTCGATCATGAGTACAGTACCAACTATCCTTTCCTTCACCTCGCACAAGGAATGACATCTCGTTCCTCAGATGTCCGGCATAATATCCAGGTCTACAGTATGAAGTCATGAAGACCTCCAGCTCACAATTTCTGCGCGGGATGGCTATTTTCAAATAACTGAGCCCAATGTTTGTTTGTTTTCAACCCGGAACACGATGTTGACTCCCTCATCAGGGATCATGTCCCCATTGACCATTTATATTTTCCCAACACACGGAGGAATCAAATGTTTACAGGGCCATCACCATCATGATCATGTTGCCGAGGATAAGAATTGAAATATCCTGACCATGATACACCAATTTTTACGCGGATACCATCCCCCACACAAGTTTACTGCAAGGACAAAGAGTCAATGTGAAAATACTATGCGTTACGTTGAAGGTAAAAATAGCTATACTGTAGCGTGTTCATAAGCGGCAACGTGGACGAGGCAAAAGACACCGAAGTTTACAGGGGACCATTTCATATCCTACTCAGAACCCCGACAAGCGAACACCCATGACGAGGGCGTTCCCATTTTCCGTAACGAAATCGCGTTTCTCTGGATCCTCGGAATTTTTGACAGTATCGATCTCATCGGTTCGCCACCATTTTTGATCGCGGGTTTACTAATACTGTGCGAAAGGGCGCTACCCATGGGGGCAACTGCGAAAGTAAGCGAGTTTGGGACCACAAGACCGCGCGGCCAGACAGTAGAGTGCCGCCAAAAGGCTACAACTCGCACCTGTCTGTAACTTGAAGGCCACCACGTTTTAGTTGCGGACTTTTCACTGAGTCGTGTTGCAGTGGCTATGAGACACAGTCACGATGACCGCCGCCTCCGGCACCCTTGCAACGGTCAGGTTCAGCCACGACTTCTTCCCTTGTCCCTCTTTTAGGCCCTTGTGTATATTCTCATTCCTACAGTACCGGAGCGAAGATCCATGGCTTCAAGCCTATGCTGTAAGGCTTGAAGTTTGAAGTTTGGCCGGTTCACTGCCAACGGCATCATTAATAATGTCTCACAGAAGAAGCCCTCACAGTGGCTGTGCCCAATCTTGTCGCCTTCGTCCTTCTCGCAAAGGTCACGTAATTCGCTTTGTTGACGGCAAATCGAAAGCGTTCGCCGTCCAAATGAACGATATCGCTAGCCCTTGTTGGTGTATTGCGGATAGATATGAGGTGTTGACTTGATGCACGGCACGCCTGGCGTGCCAACTGAAGGATGTAGGAGGTGATATACGAGTACAGTAGGGACCAGTGCTGTACAGTAAGTTATTAAGCACACTAGCGTTATTCAATAAAGCCATAACATAATGCAGATATGTAATGGGTTGATGAGAGAAGGGGGACCTAAAGAACCTGAAGTACAAAGGGAAAGAGGGAAGCGGACAGCCTGAGGAAGTTGTTGTAAGATTGAAAATGTCGTGGGTAAAACGATGATACGTGACGAATGTATTGACGTGTCAGGGAGTTAGGAACGCTAGTCGTTCACTGACGCCTAGAGTAGCCTTTTACATGCGGGTAGAGGGCGAATCACAGTTTCGCTTGATCAGGTCACTAATTTTGGCCATGACGACATCGTTGTCGTGATGCTCGTATTGGTTCAGCATTCTGATAAAGTTGCAAATCTCGCTGTGGATGCTCGTCTTGGGTCTAGAATTAGCAAAGTTGTTTATCACCGAGTGAACACCACTGGGTGATACGTTGCCATGAGACCCGAAAACGCCACAGAGGATAAGAGTTAGGTCCACAATATAACCCACGACAAGGCAGATATCCTCATTGCTGATGAAGGGGTTGAGGTCGAGTATGTAATGCAAGAAGAGCTCACTTACCTATTGTCGTAACGACCGTTCAGCCACGAAGCTCCCATATCTGGTGTGCCATTTGATCTAGGTCCGCAAGAAAATAGATGTGTTGAACATTTAATTTAAATCAATGAAGTTGATACTTGCGCTCACCTTGATGAGGTACTGATAGGTGGCCTACTTAAATCCTGGATAAGATGAGAAATCCTCGCTTTGAACACTTTGCTTGACAAGTTCTGATCTCCTTAAGCAAGTAAGACAAAGATGATGAAAAGGAGACATACCCTGCCCTCATCAGGAAGGTTCCAGACGCCAACAATATCCGAATGAATAACTTCCACACAGTTTGCTAGGGTTTGTCCAGCAAAATATTCACTGGACCCGAGACGACGCCAATATCCTATGTGGGCAAGTAATCTTGTTGAGTTGCTTATTTGGAAGACATAATCCACTCACGGCTTTGTCCAACCCTGTCGTGCGGTATGAGAAGTAAAGTTTAAAAGTAGAATTGAGGTTACGCACTCAATAACGGCCTGAATGTTAATGCCACGGCTTGTTCTCTGTGAGACAGACCACGAAAGTGTCACAGGGGACATTCGTGATTGTGTCCTTTGTGTTCCGGACGATGCAGAGATATTGCGTGAGTGACCGATGATGACCCCATCTGTTGTTGCGACTAGCTTGTCGATTAGACCGGAAAACCCCGGCTGTGCTGAAACAAAGTAAGGCGTGAGACCACTCTTCTGCGCAACACGCATACGAGAGAATAATTACTGGAAACAATCTCGGCCCGCGCATTCCCGAACAGAGCGCGACAGTGTCCCTCCCACGTCGCGTATACCGTAGCCTTAGTTCTCTCATGTTCATCGCCATGAGACGAAAAGTTAGGAACGATCAAGTCGAACATCGTGAAGACGATAACGAGAGGCACTAAAAGTCATATGTTCATTTCGATAGTGAGATCTTTTTAAGAGCCCTCACCTCCAGTGCCCAGAATAAGATCCAACCCCTCGTCTAACTGTCCATCAATAGCATCCGATATCGGAACACATATCCTAAGTTCGCATCAGCCGCACAATTTAACAATCGCACACATAACATTGCTTTACCAAATTGCGTGTAATCTTTCCGAAGCTTGGCGGCTTTTGTGGTTACGGTTCGTGATAAAATCTCTGATGGGTTGCAACTCTCCGGGTCCAAATGCCGAACACTCATGAACTATAAGATGACGGTTGTCGCGGGGACGAAATTCAGCAGTTCTCCCGGAAACATTCGTCGGTGCCTTCTTTTTAATTTTATAAGGCGCGTAAGTGGGTGACGGAGAAATGCAACAATGACTGGGTACATACCGACATATCCACACCGAAAATGGCATTGATGAGTGAGGACTTGCCAGAACCTCGCTGCGATGAAACGCGATATCAGTTGCGTCTGTGGCCTGTGTGATGGAGAATACGCACCTTTCCCACAACGAGAATTCTGAACCTGTGAATGATGGTACTTTAGCTATTATGGCTGACAGGGCGATGTTTGACCATATACCTAAAGTCGTTAGGAAGTAGGCTCTGCAGAGCTGAAGGGAAATGCGAGCAGCGTTCTTGTCTCTCGGTTGGGATTTGGTTTGGAGAATCCACTCCACGGGATCGGAATGGGTGCGAACGAATTTCCTGGGGATGTGGATTGGAACGGGATGACGAAGGCGGATGGTCCATATCATCGCGGCGGCGTTGCGAGGACGTAGGATCCTGACGCTCAGGCGTTACCGCGGTAGATGTGGGCGATGTTGTCGAGGTCATTTCATAATCGTGTTGAGCGGTATTGAGCGTAGGCATTCCGGGACTGCCTTTCGATGAAGGGGCATATGACGAGGGTATCGGATGAGATGATGGAGCCGCCTCCTGCGTGGGCGCGGGCAATGGCGGCCGAGTTGGGGTTGAAGGTACGGTAGCGCTACCGCCACAGCAATTGCCCATGGTGATGGCAGAGTATCTGGGACGGAACCCATAACTCAGACAAAAACCAGCGGGAAGATATAGGAAGCCACGTTCGCTGGGTCGGTTACGTCACCAGTGCCAACACAGTGGCTGTTTTGGGGTGGACGACGAGTCAGTCTGCTGACCAGGGTCTGTTAGTCTGATATCGGCTTGGCACACACCCGGCAAACCGGATAACTGAAGGACACGTCCGTGTTTGGGTAGAGTGCATCACAGTACGGGGAGCTGGACGCGGAACCTCCGCAGGGCAGTGACCCGGAGGCAGGCTTTGGGCAGAGGGTGGTAGGAAGGAAATGGCGAGGCGACGAGGTTGTGATGAGAGGGCCGTTTCCGCGTGGCCCGTGCTAAACGCCACTTTTCTTTTAGTACTGTACTGTTTGCGGTTTTTGTTATTTAAAGATAGAATCGGGTCCATTGTGTGGACGCCACTGGCTCCGTGTTGATCAGGCTGAGATTTCACACTGAGGGCATGAGCAGAAGCAGGATGGCCCTGGCCGCATACCTCAGGTGATGATCGCGCGCATTACGATATACCCCAGTAGTTTCAGATAAAGAACACATACTACATCACGAGCTTGAGTTTCGTATACCACACCTTTTGATATTCAATGCAAAATTTGTGACCATCCCTTGTGTAACCTAAGATAGTATACTATAATGACCGAATGCCCACAAGGTCACTGCCATCGGTGGCCACCGGGGGCTGTCCTTTACCCATCCTGTGCGTAGCCACTTTGGGGCAAAACACCCGACACGACCTCAGCGCGAGGCTGCGGGATGAGTGTAAGGGTGTCCGAAGATCCATTTGTTGTCATCATGATTATTGTTGAATCTGTGCTCAGGAGAGAAGAAAACGAGGGCACGGCAGATTTTGAGTTTGCCGAGGATATCCGCAGAGGGTAAATTCCTGTGCTATCATGCCGCGCTTGCAACGAGGGAGTCGGATGTGGCATGGCCGATCATGGCCGCCAAGTGTCCTACATATTCCATGGACAAAGAAGATCGGCGACCAGACAAAACCGAACAACGATACAAACGCACCTGTCTCACAAAGACCGCTCAGCTCCAGCTGTTGGAATTCCCCCACCGAAACCAGTGCTAGCCATATTCAAGCCTCTCATGGCACGTTGTACTCGTAGGGCAAGAGCATCATCGAGCGTTTGATATTTGGCGCTGACGCGGGAGGAGTTGGGCGCTTGGCACTTGAACGGAACATCATTTCAAGGTTAAGTAGCAAGCACAAAAACGCGACCGCCTTGGTAACCATTTATAAAAGCGCAGTACAACAGGTTGCAGTGGGTAGGTCTGACAAGGACGTTGAGCAGCGGTGGATGGTGGCTGTTGTACTGTACAAGTCAAGTTGACCTCGAGGTCGGGGCAGTCACGTCACCGAGGTAGTGTTGCCGCAGGTCTGGTGTGA
>WNFO01013062.1_pt1 | contig 10547 bp, 10 predicted proteins | sample 5400251 | NCBI WGS metagenome assembly WNFO01 (sample SAMN13153354, study PRJNA577476) | soil metagenome | isolation source: 100 cm saprolite under Madrone tree | place: USA:California | collected 2016-06-14 | reverse complement strand
GATTCCTCGAACAGATCGCCGCTCACCCTGAATTAAAACACTTCTGCACTTCCTCAGGCCGATTATCAGGCAACAGGCTTTCGAGGTGAGGCTGATCCGCTGCCGCTGGATCCTTAGGTGAGAGAATCTCAAAAACGGTCGGCGCGACACGCCGAAAATGAAAGCGCGGTTCGATCTTTACCAGCTCGTTGATTTCGCTGACATGCCAACCGCACGGCTGCCACCAACGCGGATCCGCGTCGAGAAAAACTCGGCGACCTGACTTCAAATAATCCGCGATCGTCTGATCCAATCTTCCCTGCGGCCAGCCGGCTCCGGGTCCAATCACTTCCCACTCGCCCGCGCCAATACCGCGCCAATAAATCACCGCCACGGTTTGCGCGCCTGAGATCATCACTGCGTCGCGCGGAACTTTCATCAGCTCCTGATCATATTCTTTCGACGCAGCTCTTACTCTCACAGACGCGCTGCGTATCGGCCATAAGTACACGCCGAAAGAAACGCCAATCAAAGCGATTACCGCCGCCGTGGAGACAAACGCGCGCCGCTCTGTTCCCAGCAGCCGCGTTGCTGATCGAAAGAGATAGAGCGAACAGAGCGGCAAGAGCGCCGGCAAACCAGTCGAAAGGTAACGCCAACCGATCGTCGTGCTGTAGTTCAGCAGCAAGAGCAGGTTGGCAAACAATCCCACGGCGGCGAGCAGCAGAATCGGAGAGAGCCTGCGCCGGCGCCATTCCGAAACGAAAGCCATTGGCAAAGTGAGCAGCACCAGCGGCGATGTCGCCAGAAAGAAAAGCAACCAGGGCCAGACGTTGCGGATGCTGACCGGATGCAAAGCGGATTCGACACGCATCGATTCGCGCCAGCCATGCCAGCCAGAGCCCGCGAAGATCAGAAAGACCATGCACGACAAAACGACGAGCAATAATCCCCGGCGATTTGGCCGCCATCCGCAGACAAACGGCGCGAAGATCAGCCATGGACCATAGAAGCCGACCGTCTCGCGTAGATTTACTCCCGCGCCCAACAGCGCCGCGCCAAGAATAACCAGCCAGACCTTTCGCTGTTGCAGTCCGCGCAAATGAACGATCAGAGCCACCGTCGTCAGCAACAGAGCGGGCACATCGGTCATCACCTGTCCGCTGTAGATCACAAACACCGGAGAGAACGTCAACAGCAGTGCCGCGATTGTCGCCGCATACTTTGATCCGGAGAGATCGCGAGTCAGTATCCAGCACGCGATCACGGCTAACGGCCCTTGCGCTACGACTACATGCTTGAACAGCAAATACGCGTGTCGCGGTTGAAGATGAAAAACCGCGTGGGCGAATACATAAAGGGCATGATTGAAAAAGATGAACAGGCCCCGGCCCAGGGCCATCGACGAAGGTGTTCCGTGCAGCGCATTGAGGGTGTATTCCAGCGCATCCCAATCGCCAATGAATGGATCGACAAAGACCAGGATAAAGACGAGCGCGATGGCCGCAGGCGGTAACCACCAGCGCCATTCAGAAAGCAGTGCCGGCCCGTTCGCTGATGTGCGAACAGCCTTAGCTGCTCGTCCTCGAGCAGCGAACTGAGGTTTGTCGGACATTACTCAGATGAAATGCGGGAAACTTGTCCGCGCGAACGCGGTAGAGACTGTCGGCGCGCCGGTCATCGGGAGGGGGAATCAAGTCTTCGAATATGCCACCCGTTTCTGTGATCAGCCCAGGGAATAACTGACTCGGCGTTGAAGTTTCAGATTCTTCCGGTATCACCAGAAATTTTATTTCGTTCTTGCGCAGAAACCCGAGGAAGCCCTCTCTGTCTTTCGAAAGCCCCTCGGAAAAAGAGTGATAGTAATGATCTCCTGGAATGCCGGAGATGATCCGGATCTCGGGACTGTCGCAGAAAATCTTGATCGAAGGATCGGCGGCATATTCCTGCTTCAGATAGTTCGCGATTGTTTCCGGCCGCGTCTTCTGCGTTACAAATCGCGTCAGGTCGTCAGCTTGAATTTTGAATTGAACCGCGAAAATTACCAGGGTTATTCCCAGAGCTACCTGGGCCCAAACTGATGGGCGTCTGAAAATTCGCTGGGCCGAGTATGCCAGCACCGGCAAACCAAGCGCGAAGAGGATCAGACCGTATCGAGACCAGATATCGGTTTGGTTTTTCGTAAAATAAGCCAGCGCGATGAAGCCCAGATACGCAAAAAAGAACGACAGGCAGATCATCAGGTCGGTCGCTTTCAGCCACTCGCGCCCTTTCCGCCAGTCACGCCAGAGAAACCACAGTCCCGCCAGACAGCCGGCGATCACCGCGACGTTCACCGAATAAACGAGGCGGTTCGCATCGATAAATATGCGGTCAAAAGTTAAGCGGCCAAGTTCGGGATGCGCCGCGAGTCTCTCCAGCATGTATTGATGTTGGGCCCGGAAAGATGCAAACAGGTTTCCTTTCGCCTGCCAACAAATGAACAACCAGAACGCGGGCCCGCTGGCGAGAATCAACATGCTCAAGACCGGCACTCGGCGCCGCCGGAGAAAATAAAGCGTTGGGAACACGGCAATCAATGCCCAACTTTCCATTCGAATCAGACAGGCCGCGGCTCCCAGGCACGCTGCCAGAATCCATTTTTCGTGAAGGATGAAATACAAACACGCCAAAACCAGCAGCGCATGCGGCATGTCCGTCATCGCTGAAGCCGAATACTCTATATGGAAGGGATTAAGAGCAATCGCCAGAGCAGCGAGTAGCGACAGCCTTTGGCTCGAGGTCAGAATCCTGGTGCCCAAATAGACGAAAACGCAGACGCCGGTGCCGGCCGCCGCGGCGACCAACTTGCTGATATAGATCGGCTGGTTAACTACCAAAGAGATGAGTGCGCAAAAGAATTGATAAAGGGGAAGCCAAAACCCGAAGAGGTCTTTGACCGAGAAAGTGCCGGCAGCCATCTTCCATCGCATTCCCCAGACCTGCTCGACATAGCAGTAGGCGTCGCCGAAAGGCTCCTTATGTAGATAGAGCGCGCCGACAATTCGCGGCACTCCAGCTAACAAGGCGATTAGGGCCACACTGCCAATCGTCCGCCTACGGAGAACTCGAGTTTGCTCAGTCATCACAATTGATTTGACGCGCAGGTTAGCTTAGTTGAGAGTTCTAGTGCTCAGTCAACCCCGGCTGGAGCTTGAACTTTGAAGCGGCTAAGAATTCAGACCGGGCCTGTCTGAGGCAAACCTTCTGGGCGCTTTACCATCTTGAGGCGGGTGCCGCGTTCGCTGTACTCGACTTCGTCCATGATGTTGTAAATCAGCAGCACACCGCGGCCGTTGGATTTGAATAGGTTGGCCGGGTCCCGCGGATCCGGAATATCGTGTACATCGAAACCTTCGCCTTCATCTTCTACGGTGAAGATAGCTTCGTGGGCGGACAACTCAGCGGTGACGCGCAACAACTTTGACGGATCGTTTCGATTACCGTGCTTCACGGCGTTGACAAAGGCTTCGTCCAGCGCGACGAACAGATTCGATTGCTCGATTTTGATCAAGCCCAATTTGGCTACGCGATCCAGCAGGTACTCAAGCACGGCGTTCATCAGCGTGAGATCGCTGGGCAGTTCCAGGTCGATCTTTTCCCGCACGGCTTTCTGATCGGGATCGATCCGCCGCAGCTTGAACAGGAGAGTCTTCTCGATGATGTCGTGTAGTTCGGTAATTGTGCGGCGCGCCTGCAGACTGGTAACGCCCATCTTGAACGAGCGCACGCTCTCGGCCTCAGTTGCCGGATCGTGATCGATCAGATCGCTGACCATCAAATCGAAACGGTCCAGGTCGGCGCGAGCCAGGGCCCTGTCTCGCTCGTCCTCCAACGTCACTTCATGGCCGAGCTGGTTCAGCTCGCGGGCCAAACCGGCACGAACGTCCTTGTTATGCTCAACGATCAGGACGCGGCACTTGTCATGACTGCTCTGGACCATCTAGTCGAAAATTTCGGCGGCGGAGAGATTAGCCGAAGGCCTTCCTTGCTTTGGAATACGAAAGGTTCGCCGATCGCGTTGCAGAATATATCAGAGGAACAGAAACGTGACGAGTAAAGCGAGATTTGGAGTGCGGCGGCAAGCGTAGCGCGACGCCGCTTTGGAGGCCCCACCGGTACCGCGTTCAACGTAAAATCCAAAGCGCCGCCGCAGTGGGCGCACTCCAAATATTCGCCTGTCCTGCGCTACACTCATCTCTCAATGAGTGGCACAGACTTCAGTCTGTGCCACTCTCAATCGCTTCCGCAGATGAGCAAATCCAATCTACAAATTAACGTCGAGTACCTGATAGCCCGTTCGCTCCTGACGCTTTTCGGTTGGCTACCACTGCGGGCCGCGCTCTTTGTGGGGTCAGAGTTGGGCGGCGCCGGCTACTATTTCTCCGGGCGGCTTCGGCGCACGGGTCTCCGTAATTTAGAGTTGGCGTTCCCTGAATTGGATCAGAATGAGCGCCGGCGTTTACTGCGCGGTTGTTTTGAGAATCTGGGCCGGCTGCTGGGAATCTTCAGCCAGTTCGCGACCGCCGACTCGCGGACTCTGCAGAGTTTGATTGAGTGCGAAGGTTTGGAACACATCGACACGGCCCGTGCCCGCGGCCGGGGAATCATTCTTTTCACCGGGCATGTCGGGGCCTGGGAACTTTCGAGTTTTGCGCTCTCGCTGTTCGGTTATCCTTTGAGCTTTCTGGTGCGCCGCATCGATAATCCGAAGATTGAAACATTGGTCGAGGCGCGGCGCGAGCGACTCGGCAATCGCACGATCGACAAACGTTCGGCCGCGCGCGAGATGCTCCAGATTATGCAGGATGGCGGGACGCTCGGAATTCTGGTTGACTTAAATACCCTGGATCGGGAAGGAATCTTCGTCGACTTTTTTGGCGTACCGGCGTCGACCACTTTCATGCTGGCCAAGCTCGCTTTGCGCACCGGAGCTGCGGTGTTGCCGGTATTCGTTCCCTGGGATCCAGAGCGCCGGCGCTTCCTGCTGAAGATCGACGAACCTCTGTCTGTCGAACAGTCGGGCGATGATGAAGAAGATGTGCGCCGCCTGACCCAGTTGTTTACCGGCGTCGTCGAGAAATACGTGCGGCGTTATCCGGATCAATGGCTCTGGATTCACCGCCGTTGGAAGACCCGGCCCCCGGGCGATCCTGGGATATATGACTGAATCGCGGTTTTGCCGCTTAGCAACGGGGCAGTAGCCCGACCGTAAGGGAGGGCTCCTTGCGGCGGCGGTACTGAGCCCTCTCTGACGGTCGGGCTACTGCCCCGGTTCGCGCAAGACAATTATGCCGGTCTCAACCGAACAATCAATCATTGGGACGAAGCAACGCTTACGCTCCGCCAACATCGCTCGCGCCTATTCCTTTGCCGGCCTCGAGGCCTATTCATTTACTGATCGCCTGCTGATTCGCGCTGCCGACCTTTTGTTCTTCCTGTTGATCAAACTGATCGGGCGCACGATCAATTTTGAAATCGAAGGTTGGGAGCACTGGGAAGCTGCATCAACGAACGGCAGGCTGCCCATCTATGCGTTCTGGCACAACCGTGTCTTTCTCTCGACCCATTTTTGGCAACGCCGCCGCATCGTGGTGATGACTTCGAAGAGTTTTGACGGCGAGTACATCGCGCGCTTTATTCAACGATTCGGTTATGGCGCGGCTCGCGGATCATCTACCCGCGGCGCTACCGGCGCGGTGGTGGAAATGATCCGGTTGATGCGCGCCGGTTGTCCGACGGCATTTACCATCGACGGTCCCAAAGGTCCGCGCCACATAGCCAAAATGGGCGCGGTGCTGCTGGCTAAGAAAACCGGCAATCCGATCCTCCCGTTCACGATCACCGCCGAGAAATTTTGGGAAGCAAGCAAAAGCTGGGACGGCTTTCAGGTGCCTAAGCCGTTTACCAGCGCGCGCGTGGACATCGCCGAGCCGATTTACGTGAGCGCTGATGCAGACGAAGATGAGTTAAGAGCGAAACGTGACGAACTTCAGCGCGCGCTTGATGAGATCACTCGGCGCGGCGAAGAGTGGCGAAATTTTAGACCATAACACTATGCAGTCAGTACCGGGAGCGGTAGCGACCGGATCTCAATTCACGGACAGTCGGGCCTGCGCGGCCACAACCCGGTCGCTACCGCTCCCGGTACTGACCTCATCACTCCACCCGCTGGCCACCTCTATTTCATAGCCCCGCCCCTGTTGTAGTAGGATGGCCCAAACCTGAAACTGGACGGAGGCCGAATGATCAATCAGGAACGCATCAAGAACCTGCTGCTCGAGTTGGTCCAAATCGACAGCCACTCGCGCAAGGAACGCGAGGTCGCGCAGTGCATAAAAAAATACTGCGAAGAGATGGGAGCAGAGGTCGAGATCGATGACGCCGGCGAGAAAGTCAGCGGCAACACGGGCAACGTCATCGCGCGTTTTCCCGGAACGATTTCGGACGCCGAGTCGATCATGATGAGCGCGCACATGGACACCGTGGTGCCCGGCGAAGGCGTCAAACCAATTGTCGAAGGCGACATCATCCGCACCGATGGCACGACCGTCCTCGGCGGCGACGATAAGTCCGGTTGCGCCGTAATCATCGAAGTGATTCGCTGCCTGCAAGAGCAGAACATTCCCCACGCCCCCATCGAAGCAATCTTTTCCATTTGCGAAGAAGTCGGCCTGCTGGGCGCAAAGAACGTGGATGTCTCAAAGATCAAAGCCAAGTACGGCATAGTCTTCGATTCTGACGATCCGGGTTTTCTCTTTACCAAAGGTCCTTCGTCGAATCACATGGAATACCGGATTCATGGACTCGAGTCGCATGCCGGCGTGGCGCCCGAAGAAGGAATCTCAGCGATCAAGATTGCCGCCGAAGGAATCGCGGCGATGAAACTCGGCCGCATCGATTCTGAGACGACGGCGAACATCGGCGAGATCCAGGGCGGCATGGCCACCAACATCATTCCGAATCTGGTCGTGCTGAAAGGCGAAGCCCGCTCGCACAGCGAAGAGAAGCTGGAAGCGCAAACACAGCACATGACCAAATGCCTGGAGGACGCGGCCGCCAAATATGAAGTGACTGTTGAAGGCAAGACCACGAAGGCTTCAGTCGAATCACACGTCGAACGCGACTATTCATCGATGGACGTACCTGACAGTTCGCATGTCGTGCAGTTAGTAATCAAAGCAGCATCGCGCATGGGCCTCGACGTCAAGACGATGGCATCCGGCGGCGGTTGTGATGCAAACGTTTTCAACCGCAGAGGTATCGAGTGCGCGAACCTCGGTACCGGCATGCGCGCGATTCATACAGTCAAGGAATGGCTGGACGTGAAAGACATGTACGCCGCGGCCGATATGACGCTCGAGATCATGAAGTTGAATGGTGAGCTGGCGTCGAAGTAGTGAATGGAGCGCAGGCATCCTGCCTGCGGTCCGCCGGCATCTTGCCGGCTCTTATTAAAAGCGCGAGCAGGATGCTCGCGAACCGCCGACAAGGATGTCGGCGCTCCATCGGAATGCCGCCACGCTGGACCCACATCACAATCAACGCGAGCGATCTCGGCGCTTCGGTCGACTTCTACACTTCCTTCTGTGGTCTTTCGATCGTGCGTGATCGCCGGCTTGAAGGTCGTCACAATGTCTGGCTTGGTCCGGTAACTTCTACGGGAGAAGATCCAGTCTTCGTTCTGGTCATCGTGCAGGATGAAGTGAAAGCCCGCCTCGATCACTTTGGTTTTCAATGCGATAGCCGTGAAGAAGTTGATCGGATTGCTGAGCTGGCACGTCAACAAAACATTTTGGTTGAGCCCCCAATCGACGTGGGCGGGGTCGTGGGATACTTTGCGATGGTGCGCGATCCGGATGGACATATCGTGGAGTTCACTTTCGGCCAGCCGCTAAGAGGCTTGTAGCATCGATGAGTGAAACCGCGCCTCATATCATAGTCATTGCCGGACCGAACGGAGCGGGGAAAACCACGCTGGCGCCGTTTCTTCTGCGGGATACTTTGGGTGTGTTTGAATACGTGAATGCCGATCCAATCGTCCTCGGTCTTTCTGGTTTCGATCCGGGAAGCGTGGCAATCCACGCGGGACGTGTGATGCTCAATCGTTTACATGATCTTTCCGAGCAAAGACGAACCTTCGCGTTTGAGACGAGGCTTGCTGCCAAATCATATGCTCCCTGGATTGAACGATTGCAGAATCGCGCCTACAGATTTCAACTAACCTTTGTTTGGCTGAGAAGGGCAGATCTTGCAGTTCAGAGAGTTCGCGAACGCGTGCGGGCTGGGGGACATGACGTGGCTGAAGACGTCGTGCGCCGCAGATTCAATAAAGGGCTGGGAAATTTCTGGAAGCTTTATGCGCCATTGGCGGACGCTTGGTCTGTATACGATGAAGGATCAGTCGAAAGCCATTCTGACTCACGATTACTTTGCTACGCATGCAAAGGACATCGAAAGAGTGTTCCGGCTTGCCGTTAACGACGCCCTCCTAATGCACAAACGTCTCGGCAATCCCATCGCCACCTGGAAAGACGGAAGAGTCGTCATCGTCCCGCCCGAAGAAATTGTCATTCAAACGGATGTCACCGAACCAAACGAATAATCTCGCCAGCTATCGCGCTGGCCATGTCGCCTTGATCGGCCGGCCGAATGCCGGCAAGTCAACGCTGCTTAACCGGTTGGTCGGCGAAAAGATCGCCGCCGTGTCGAACAAGCCACAAACTACACGCTTCAAAATTCTCGGCATCGTCACGCGACCCGAAGGCCAGATCGTTTTAGTCGATACTCCGGGCGTGCATAAGCCGGGTTATGAATTGAATCGCCGCATGATGACGTCGGTCCACGACGCTCTACTCAGCGTCGATCTCGTTTGCCTGATGCGTGATGCTGCGGCGCCCACCGGCAATGGCGATCGCTTCGTGCTGGATCTCGTCAAGCAATCCGAAAAGCCCGCGCTGCTGCTGCTGAACAAGACCGACAAGCTGAAAGACAAATCACAATTGCTGCCATTGATCGAGTGGTATCAGAGCGAGCATGAATGGCAATCCATCGTGCCGATCTCGGCTTTGAAAGGTGATCAAATCGAGAATTTGCTGGCTGAGATGACGCGGCACTTGCCCGAGGGACCGCCGCTGTTTTCAGAGGACGAACTTACCGATCAGCCAGTGCGCGCGTTGGCTGCGGAAATTGTGCGCGAGAAAATACTCGAGACCACGGGCGAAGAAATTCCTTACGTGACCGCGGTGGTGACCGAACGCTTTGAAGAAATTCGCGAAGACTATGCGCGCATCTATTGCACAATCTTCGTCGAGCGAGACTCGCAGAAGAAAATCATTATCGGCCACGGAGCCCAACGGCTGAAAGACATCGGCATCCGTGCGCGTCACGAGATTGAAAACCTCCTCGGCCATCCCTGTCATCTCGAACTATTTGTGAAGATCGAAAAAGACTGGCGCGAGCGCGCGCATCTGCTGGATGAAATGGGAATCAAGCAGTGAGCGTCTCTGCAAAAAGTTGGCACGCCTTCGACGCCGTTGCCGTCCGCGAAGCGTGCGAAGCGATCGAGTACGGCCTGATGGAAGCCGGCGCCCAGGGGACTGAAACGAATGAAAGCGGCATTGCGAACGTGAGGGTGTCTGGCTATTTCGCCGCCGCACCTGAAATAGAAATCGTCCGATCCAATATTCTCGAAGCGCTGCGAATCTACAATCTCGAACCGGCGTCCTTGATCGATCTGACAACTCGCGAAGTCCCCAATCGCGATTGGCTGGGGGAATGGAAGAAAGACTGGCAATCGGTCGACGTTGGTAATTTCATCATCGCCCCGCCCTGGATTAAGTCAGTACCGGGAGCGGTAGCGACCGGGTCTTCCAGAGACCATATCGTGATCCGCATCGAACCCGGGATGGCATTTGGCACCGGTACCCATGAAACGACGCGTCTGTGCCTGAAAGCTATCGAAAAATATTTCCGCGGCGGGAGCCTTCTGGACGTCGGCACAGGCACGGGCATTCTGGCGATCGCGGCCGCGAAACTGTTTCCCGAGGCGCGCGTCGAAGCTTGCGACACCGACGCCGAGGCAGTCGAGATTGCCCGCGAAAATGCGCGGCTAAATGGGGTTGGCGAACAGATTGATTTTCGCGTCGGCAGCGTCACCGCACAAACATCGTCGGCTGATCTGGTCTGCGCAAATCTGACCGCGCCGGTAATCGTTGAGCTGCTGCCGGCGCTGCTCGGCGCAACTTGCGGACGTCTGATCCTTTCCGGGATTCTGTCTGAGCAGAGCGAGCTGGTGCAGGCGCGTCTGCTGGAACTGGGCGTAGACGGCTTTCAGACTGAACAGGACGGTGAGTGGATCTCGCTGGTGGTGTGATTGTGAATTGCTATTAGCTCCCTCTCCTAATGGGAGAGGGAGAAAAGACAACGATGACTCGTCGAAGATTCTATGCGCCACCGGCAGCTTTCGCTGCTGATGAAAAATTCTTAACGTTGAGTGCGGAAGAGACGCGTCACGCGCGTGACGTCTT
>WNFO01040556.1_pt1 | contig 10548 bp, 10 predicted proteins | sample 5400251 | NCBI WGS metagenome assembly WNFO01 (sample SAMN13153354, study PRJNA577476) | soil metagenome | isolation source: 100 cm saprolite under Madrone tree | place: USA:California | collected 2016-06-14 | reverse complement strand
TCCCTGTTCCATGGAGACGGAACCCAGGCTCGGAAACCCGATCAAGTCGCCGACGGCAAAAATGTGCGGCTGCTTGGTGCGGTATTCCTCATCCACGTTAATCCGTCCCCGCGCATCGGCCTCCAGTCCGCCGGCAGCGAGATTCAATTCATCCACGTTGCCCTGCCGGCCCACGGCGTAGAGCAGCGCCTCGCCGGAAACCTTTTTCTTGCTTTTCAGGTTGGCCACCACCAGGTGATCCGGCGTTTCCTCGACGCTCTCGACCTCTTCGTTCAGCCGCAGGGTGACGCGCCGGTCTCGCAAATGGTAGCAAAGCGCCTCCACCATTTCCGTGTCTGCAAATTCCAGCAGCCGGGGGCGCTTTTCGATCAGCGTCATGCGCACGCCCAAAGTGGCAAACATGCACGTGTACTCCACGCCGATGACCCCGCCGCCGACGACGATCATCGTTTTGGGAATCTCCGGCATGCGCAGGATCTGATCGCTGTTGATGATGGTCCGATTGTTGAACGGCACCAGGGGCGAGACGGCGGGTTTCGTGCCCGTCGCGAGAATGATGTGATTCGCTTCAAACTCCGATTGCCCCCGTGAGTTCGTCACTTGCATGTGACGCGGATCGGCAAAGCTGGCAGTGCCCGTTATGACTTCAATGCCGTTTCGCGAAAGCTGCGCGCGGATCACGTCGATTTCGGTCTTGATGACGTTGAGGGCCCGGAAAGAGAGATCGGCCATCGTGATCTGTTCTTTCACGCGATAGTTGAGGCCGTAAATACTCTGGTATTGATATCCGGAAAGATGCAGCACCGCTTCGCGGATCGTCTTGCTTGGGATCGTGCCGGTATTGATCGCGGTTCCGCCGATCACCTCCAGCTTCTCGATCAGGGCGGCCCGCTTTCCAAATTTAGCCGCTTGAATCGCGGCGCGCTGTCCCGCAGGCCCGGAACCAACCACGATGAGATCGTACTTTTCCATGGTTTGCCGCGGGAGTATATCACCGTTGCAATCATGCAGTCCTCAGTTGACGCGCGCTCAGCGCTCTGCCATCATTCTGAAAATTCTTTTGTCGGCCGCTCTGCGGTCGCGCTTGAGGAACGTAGCTCAGGCACATGTCCCGGCCCGGCCGGGAGGTCTGAGGCTTGTTCTTGCGGGGGTTCTGATCGGCTTGCGGGTCTCCATCTTGGCGTCCGGCAGCTCGGGCAATGTAACGTTACTCGAGACCGAGCGCACCCGCCTCCTCGTGGACGCCGGCTTGGGCAAGCGCGAAACCCTGGCCCGGCTCGCCGCCGTCGAAAAAACCTTCGATCATCTCGACGGCATCCTCATCACCCACGAGCACACCGACCACTGCAGCGGCCTGCCGCAAATGCTCCGCATCTGGAAAGCGCCGCTTTACGTCACCGAGCCAACTCTGGGCGAGATGCAGCGCATTCTTCCCGAAACCTTCGGAAAGCGCCTCAACGGTGTCGAACCCATTCACGCCGGGGAGCACTTTTGCATCGGTGACATCGAGGTCCACGCCTTTGCCATCCCGCACGATGCCGCCGATCCCATCGGCTTCACCTTCCGTTCGAACGGCGCAAAAATGGCCCTCGTCACCGACCTTGGCTACATGCCCGAGCTCGTCAAAGTTCATCTCCGCGGGGCCGACTGCCTCGTCCTCGAATCCAATCACGATCTCGACATGCTGAAAGTCGGCCCATACCCGTGGCTCGTCAAGCAGCGCGTGCTCAGCCGCACCGGTCATCTTTCGAATCACGCCGTCAGCGAATACCTTTCCGACCCCGACGGCTTCGACGCCATCGCCCGCTATCTGGTTCTCGCCCACGTCTCGTTGGAAAACAACAATCCTGACCTGGTCCGCCTCTCCGCGGAAGAAGCCCTGAAACGTCGTCCCACCGAGTCCACCTTCACCGGCGAACTCCTTGTCGCTTCCCAGCACGTCCCGCTTAAGCCGCTTGAACTCTAGAGGGGTGCGCGCCACAGTTGGGCTTTTTGTGGGGTAGTAATTCGAAGGCACGGCAGGCAGTGGGAACCAGAAAGACCGCAGTTCAGGAATCTCCCAGCCTTTCCTTGAGATCTCTCAGCCCCTTCAATTCTTCGATCGCTTCAGTATCTTTTTTTCGTCCCGCAGCAGTCTTTGCCCGGATTAGCCCGTCGAGAGAAAGAATACGACATTCCATCTCTTCGACCTGCTTGATCTGCGAGTTCGCAAGCACGGTTTCAAAAAACCCCAGGCCCGCAACTTCGCCCAGGAGGTCAAGATCTCCCAAGTCTGTTTCCAGCGTAAAATTCAATCCGTGCTGTACGGTTTTTTTGTCGAAACGAAACGGAAGGTCCTTGGGGGCCCCACGGAGGCGCGGATGAAAAGGTTGCAACGCGCCGCATAGCTTCTCTATGTTCTCATTCGTCCGCCGGTAACAGAGATCCAAGTCAAAAGTCGCTCGCGCGGAACCGTGGGCGACCATCGCCACGCCACCGATGACAACATATTCAACTTTTGCTTGATTGAGGACAGCCAAGACCCTCTGAGATTCAGGGATCATCCGCGTGGCAGACTATTGCCCGTCCGCACTTTTTGCAGGAACGATGCAACGGCGTACAGCTTGCGCAGGCGGTCGGCGACCGACAGATCCAAATTCTCCACCAGCAGGGTCAGATCAATCCCATACTGCTTGGCTTCCGCCAGCTTGCTTCCAGGCGGAGGATTGGTGATGAGTTCATAAGCGATTTTGCGCTGTTCAGGGCTCATAGCTTCTTCTCAAATCCTCTCACACTGGCAGGACTCCTTCAATTCCATGTTCTTGCGTTGCGCGGTGAATCGTAACGGAAAGACCAATAGCCTGGCGGCATGGCTACAGCGCTCTTTCGTTGAGACGCACGCAAGATTTCGTTCGCTTTTGGCGCGTGACTCCGCTAAACTTAAGTGGTCTTGGTAGAGGTGCGGAAGCCATGAGTAGCCGGGCGCGCAATTCCGATCAGCTTCGGACGCCCGCGCGAAAGGGGCCATCCTGCTGTTGTCCGCCGAAATCGCAGCGGTAGCTGAATCCGCAGCGGTTGGGGGACAGGTCTAAGGCCTGTCCACTGTCATCCTTCAGATGCCGGCCGCTTCCGGGCCGCATTCGAACCGGATGGAGCGCTATCGAGAGGCAGCGGCCCCGAGTCTTATCCTCGCGGTTCCTTCCTTTCGCTCCGCTTCATCCAGAAACGCCCGGTACCGATGAACCTTTTTGAACTAACGCGCGCGCTCGTGGACATCGAGTCGGTCACGAACGGCGAGAAAAAAGTGGGCGACTATCTTTTCACGCACCTTTCTGCGCTGGCCCCAGACCGCAACGGCCGCATCGAGTGCATCCCCGTCGCGCCCGGCCGCGACAATATTTTTGTTTCCTGGGGGCAGCCCCTCGTCACGCTTTCCACTCACATGGACACGGTTCCTCCATTTTTTGGTTCACGCGAGGATGGCGAATTCATCTGGGGCCGCGGCGCTTGCGATGCGAAGGGAATCATCGCCGCGATGATCGCCGCCGCCGAGAAATTACTCGCTGCTGGCACGCGGAATTTCGGTTTGTTATTCGTCGTCGGCGAAGAGCGCAACAGCGCGGGAGCCAAAGCGGCGGCCGCAAATCCCCGCGGCTCACGATTTCTGATCAACGGCGAGCCCACCGAAAACCGCCTCGCTCTCGGCTCGAAAGGCGCGCTGCGTTACGAGATCATGGCCCACGGGAAACTCGCGCACTCCGCCTATCCCGAACTTGGCCACTCCGCCATTCACACGCTGCTTGATGTCCTTCACGATGTTCGAAAGATTCCTTTGCCGGAAGATCCCTTGCTTGGACGCAGCACACTGAATATCGGCACCATCAGCGGCGGCCGCGCGCCCAACGTCGTTGCCGACCATGCCGCGGCGGAGATTATGTTCCGCACCATCTGCGATCCTTCAACCATCCGCGAGGCTGTGTCCGCAGCGGTCGCAGGCCGCGCCGAAGCGCGCGAAGTCCTGCATACGCCAGCGCTGCATTTGACCGGCTTCGACGGACTGCCCACAACTGTTGTTGCTTTCACAACCGACATTCCCACCTTCAATGGCGCTTGGGGGCAACCATTTCTTATCGGTCCAGGAAGCATTCACCTCGCACACACGAACGAGGAGCGCGTCTCCAAGACTCGTGGGTTACGGAAAGATGGGCCGCCTCATCGAACATCTCGCGCCTGAATACGGCTTCGATGTGCGCGCCAAATTCACTCGAGCAAATAATCTTCATGATGCCGCGATAAGCCGCGAATCCGTGCGCGGCGTCGACGTTGCCGTGGAATTCACAGCTTCCGGTTCCGCGCCCGACAATCTCCGCCGCCTCGCTTCTCTTGGCATCAGCACGGTTTGCGGCACTACCGGCTGGTTCGAGCGACTCCCCGCGGTCCACGAATCCGTTCTCTCTGGTGGAACTGCTCTCGTTTACAGTCCTAATTTCTCCATCGGCGTCAACATCTTCCTTCAAACAGTTGCATGCGCCGCCGCCCTCTTTGCGAAATATCCCGAATACGAAGCCTGGGGTTGGGAAATTCACCACTCCGCCAAAAAAGATTCACCTTCCGGCACGCTCAAGAAACTCGCTGAAGGAATCCGCGCATCCGGCTACAACTGCGCCGTCACGCTGACTGCCAATCGCGCTGGTTCGCATCCGGGCACGCATGAAATTGGATTTGACTCTCCGGTGGACACCATCACATTGCGTCACACCGCGCGCAGCCGCGACGGATTTGCCCGTGGAGCGCTACGAGCGGCGCGCTGGATCGCCGGAAAGAAGGGTGTATTCGAATTTCGCGAAATTCTCAGCGAATTAGGCTGAGATGCAGCAGCGGCCTTCAGGCGGCCATCTGTGATTTTCGGCAGTCGGACGTTCAACCAGGGAAGGAGAAACACAATGTTTACTGGAACCGGCACGGCTCTTGTTACCCCATTTCGGAAAGACGGTTCGCTCGACGAACAGGCGCTGCGCCATTTGGTTAAGAGGCAGATCGAGGCAGGCATCGACTTCCTCGTTCCGTGCGGCACTACCGGCGAGAGCCCGACACTCACACGCGAGGAGCATCTCCGCGTCGTGGAGATCACTGTCGAACTGGCTCAGGGCAAGGTACCCGTCCTCGCGGGCGCCGGCGGTTACAACACCGCGGAAGTGATCGCCCTTGCGCGTGAGCTTGCCGCCCTCGGCGCCGACGGCATACTCTCCGTCACTCCTTATTACAACAAGCCGACGCAGGAGGGTCTGTATCAACACTATCGCGCCATTGCTGAAGCGGTGCCGCTGCCCATCATTCTTTACAGCGTGCAGGGCCGCACCGGCGTGAACGTCGAGCCCGCAACGGTAAAGCGCCTCGCCGCAATCGAAAACATCGTGGGCATCAAGGAAGCCTCCGGCAACGTCTCGCAAATGGCCGCCATTCTCAACGCTGTCCCGGATGACGTCACCGTTCTTTCCGGCGACGACGCCATCACCCTCCCGCTGATCGCGCTGGGTGGCCGCGGCGTCATCTCCGTCGTTTCGAACGAAATTCCTGCGGAAATGTCGCAACTCACGCGGCTCGCTCTCCAGGGCGATTTTGATGGTGCGCGCCGGATTCACCGCCGCTACCATCCGCTGATGGAAATCAATTTTGTGGAGTCGAATCCCATCCCCGTGAAGGCTGCACTGGCGGAAATGGGCCTGCTCGAACCGGTCTGGCGCTTGCCACTCGTGCCGCCGAAAGCGGAGAATCAGGCGCGCATCCGGGCCGTGCTCGAATCGCTCGGGCTCGCCGACCGCTCCGCGGCCGAGCCCGCTGCACAGAGGGTTCATGCTGGCTTCGCAAATTGAGGATTTATTTGATAAAGCCCCGGCTCACTACGAAGAAGAACATTTTTCGCTCTTCCGCGACTTCAAAGCCGCGCTGAACTGCGGCGAAATCCGCGCCGCGGAACCGGATCCCGCGACGAAGACCGGATGGCGCGCGAACGCCTGGGTGAAAAAGGGAATTCTCCTGGGGTTTCGCCTGGGCACCATCACCGACATGTCAATCGACGCTGCGAAGCAACCTTTCTTCGACAAATCCACGTATCCCGTGCGCGCGTTCGCATCTTCCGACGGCGTGCGCATCGTTCCCGGCGGCTCCAGCATTCGCGATGGAACTTTCATTGGCCGCGGCGTCATCTGCATGCCGCCAATGTTCGTCAACGTGGGCGCTTACGTGGGCGAGGGCACGATGATCGATTCGCACGCGCTTGTCGGCAGTTGCGCGCAAATCGGCCGCAACTGCCACCTCTCCGCGGGAACACAAATCGGCGGCGTCCTCGAGCCTGTCGGCGTCCTCGAGCCTGTCGGCGCGCTGCCGGTGATCATTGAAGATGAAGTCCTGGCCGGCGGAAACTGCGGCGTCTACGAAGGCACCGTCGTAAAGCGCCGTGCCGTTCTTGGCACCGGGACAATTCTCAATCGCTCCATACCGGTTTACGATCTCGTGCGCGACACCGTCTACACCGCAACGGAAACGGACCCTCTGATTATTCCTGAAGGAGCTGTTGTGGTTCCCGGCTCGCGCGCGGTCTCGCAGCCTTCTGCCGCAAAGCGGGGGCTCTCGCTCCAGGCTGCCGTCATTGTGAAGTACCGCGATGCGAAAACGGACGTCCGGATCCAGCTCGAGGATCTGCTGCGCTAGCGCTTCACTGCGTCAGAATTTTTTCGAAGAACTGCAGGGCGCGCGGATCGTTGGATTGCCCAAGCCAGAACATCGCCTGCTTGCGCACCGCCGGATTCCGGTTCGTCTGCGCCACTTCGATCAATTTCGGCACGCCTTCATCTTTCGGCAACTGGCTCAGCGCAAACACGGCTTTCTTCTTCACATCCGTGTCGGGATCGTTTTCGATCGCACCGGTAATCGTGCCGACGGCTTTCTTACCCGCTTTTTGCGCCAGCCAGAAGAGCGCCTGTCCGCGAACGTGGCTGCTTGAGTCGTCGCGGGCCATGCGAATCATTTCGTCAACCGCTCCCGCTTCGTGGCTCACGGACAAGGCAAACGTCACGTGCGCGCGCACTTCCGAACTTGGATCCGTTTTTGCCATGCGCTGCAAAGCAAGCAAGCCGGCCTTTCCTCGCGCCGCACCCATCCAGAATGCTGCCTGTCGCCGCAGGCCTTCGGGTTGCTCCGGTGCGACAAACGAATTCATCGCTCTGTCCGCCGAAGCATCGGCATGTAGCGCGATTGCCGTCAACGCTCCTTTGCCGACCCCGTGGTCTCCGTGTTTTTCGAATTCGGGCCCGCGCACGTAGGCCGCGAGCAGCGCCACACTCTCTGCGGGTTTCACGCCGGTCAGCCACACGAACGGCAGCCCTCCGGCGTCCAGAGTGCAATCTTCCGACGCCGCGCGAATGCGCACCACCTGCTTCGCTTCCAGGCGAAACAGCACGACGAGCTGCCGCGCGCCTTCCAGCTTGAAGGTTCCGTCCTTGTGCGTCGTCCCGCCCATCGCCTCATGATCCTTTTCGAGCCGGCAGGTTCCGCAGCCTCCTTCGTCGCTCCAGTTGCCGCAGCATACGGTTCGCTGGCCCGCAATTTGGTCGACGCCGTAGCCGACCCACTGCGGCTTCTCCGCTTGCGCTGTTATCCCGTGAATCCCCACCACGATCATCGCCAGGCCGAGAACGCGCCTTGCTGTCGAAACGCTTTGATTTCCCTGCATTACCCACCTCACTTCTGCAAGAGTTCCATCAGGTAATCGGTCGCTTCTTTGGAATGCATCAGCGACAATTTCCGTACCGCCACTTTCCTGAGATCCGGATCCTTCTCGCTGCGCGCGATGGCGACGATCGCGGCGGCGTTGCCTTGCAGGAAATAGGCATTCAGGACTTCTCCCCGCAGCCCGCGGTCCGATTCCTTCGAATAAATTGTCTGCAGGGCTTTTGCCGAATCATCCGAATGAATGAGCCCCAGATTGCGGATCGCAGCGCGGCGCACTTCCGGATCTTTCTCCGATTGCGCGGCCTGGACGAGTTTCTGGGCATCGCCCGCGAGAAAGAACGCCTGCAAAATCTCACGCCGAACGTCGGAGGAAGTCTCCGTCTGATACAACTGCTCGAGCTCGCTTGTTCCGTGCACCAGTCCTAGCTGGCGAATGGCTTCGCGGCGCAGTGATTCGTCTTTTTCACCTTTCGCCGCTGCAAACAAGTGTTCACGGTCGCCTCCAATCATGTAGCTTCGAAGAATGGCGTGCTTCACAGAAGCGTCTGCGCCAGAGGCATAAACCTCCGCCAGCGTCTGTTTGGATTGCGCGCCGCCGAACAATCCCAGGTATTCCACCGCTTTCCGTTGCAAATCCGGGTTGCTCTGGCCCCGCGCAATCCTTCCCAGAATCTCGCGTGCCTGGGGTGATCCGCTCTGGGCAATCACGAACAAAGCTTTTGACTTCTCTCTTGGAGAAGCGGATCCATTCAGCACTTTTTCAAGCAGCGGCAGAGCACGCTCCGGGTCGCTGTTCATCAGTCCCTGGATCGCCAGCATCTTCAATTCTTCGTCGCTCTGGTCCCCTGGTTTTACGGATTGTCCGCTCGACTGCTTCACCTCGAGTTCCAGCACGTTTGCATCTTTCTGCCAGCGGCTTTGGGGAAAGCGTTTCTTCAGGTCGGCGATGGTGGCCAGTGCCACATCGCGCTTGCCAAGCTTGTTTTCCGCGTAGGCCTTCCAGTAGAGCGCGGCGTCCGTCTGCGGGCCGTTCAGATCCGCCAATTGCTTGAATTTGGCTTGCGCCTGATCGTACCGGTCTTCATCCAGCGCTTCGCGGCCGTCCTCGTACAATTCCTGCAGACGGTCGGCCTTTTCCTGTGCGCGGTCGCGCGCTTCCTCTTCCCGGTCGCGTTTTTCCTGCTCCCTGTCGCGCCGCTCCTGTTCGCGTTCCTGGTCTCTCGATTCTTGCGGGTCCTGCAGGAATTCCACGGCCCGTGAGTTTGCGATCTCAAACCGTTGAGCGCGGGCAGCTGAAGGCGCCATCAGCAGTGCCGCGATGGCCATCCAGACGATGCCTGTCTGTTTCCATGAGCTTCCGAGGGTCATATTTTGTTTCCTTCTTTCTTCGTCGAATCGTTCTGCGACGGCGCCGGCTTAATTTCCTTTTGCCGCTGTTGCAGCTCATTGCTGACCACCCGAACTTTGAAAAGAATCCCGCGCGCTTCGATCTTCTGCCGGATCGCTTCGAGTTGCGCCGGCGTGACTTCTTCGGGGCTGTGGGCCACGTCCAGGAGCACGCGCTCGAGCTCGTCCAGCACGCTGGCGAGTCCGGCGTCTCCCTGTTGCAGCGCCGTCCGCCGGTACAGGCGGTTTTCTTCGAGTAAATCTTCGGCGCGCCGCTGTTCCGTAGAAATGTTCACCAGCTTCTGCGCAGGATCGATGGGCTCCGCGTTCGAAAGCTCGACGAGCATCATCTCCGAGCGTCCCAAGTGCTGTCCGACCGCCACGACGAGCACACGCTCGCGAACTTGCTCCCTGTTGACGATTTCTACGGCGACGTGATTCCGCTTGGTCACCCGTCCGATCCAAAACGCCGCGATAATCAACGCAGTTATGGCGCCCAGGGCCGCCAGCCGCCGGGGCTCAAGCCACACCCGCCCCGAGCGGGTTGGTTTTTCCGGAAGCCGCAGTGCAATCTGCTGCCACACGCGCCGGCCGTAATCCGCGCCGGGATCGGGCACCGGCAGCGTATCCAGCGCCGCGAGAACGGCTTCGATCCGCTGCAACTCCGCACGACACCGTTCACAGGCCGCCAGATGTTCTGAAATCACACTTCGTTGCGAGGTCAATCCTTCGCGATAGGCAATCAACTCTTCTTCCGTCACATGTCTCATGATTCCGTTCCCATTACTCTTGCCTGGGTTCCTCTTTCAACAAAAGGCTGCAGCGAGCGTCTCAGTTTCTGCACGGCGCGAAAGACCGTGTTCTTCGCCGAGCCCGAGTTCGATTTCAGGACGGCCGCGATCTCCTCGATCCCGCAGCCTTCCCAGTGCCGCATCACGAAGGCTGTCCTTTCCGCATGAGACAGAGCGGCGAGCGCCTGCTGCATCTGTTTTCGCAACTCGATGCTCTGGGTCAGGCGTTCCGGAGTGGGCTTGCCATCATGAACAAGGTTCACCGGATCACTCTCTGTTTTCTCGTGGCCTTCTGCTCTTGGCGCTTCCCGCCGCGCCTCTTCCTTCCGCCGTTGGCGCATGCGGTCGATGGCATAATTCGCAGCGATTCGATAGACCCACGTTCCGAAGTTCGCTCGCGATGCGAATTGTCCCAGCTTTTGGTACGCCCGCAAAAAGGCCTCCTGAACCACCTCTTCGGCGTCGTGCCGATTCCCGGTCATGCGGTAGGCCAGGCGGAAAACACTCTGGCTGTGCCGTTCGACGAGAACGCGAAACGCATCGCGATCGCCGGCGAGCGTGCGCTCGACGGCGAGGGCGTCGCTGTCTGCGATGGCATTGGCGCTCTCGACGCTCTGCGGCATCCGATTCATTAGACAGGATTCAAGGCTTGCGGTTAGGT
>WNFO01013866.1_pt1 | contig 10548 bp, 11 predicted proteins | sample 5400251 | NCBI WGS metagenome assembly WNFO01 (sample SAMN13153354, study PRJNA577476) | soil metagenome | isolation source: 100 cm saprolite under Madrone tree | place: USA:California | collected 2016-06-14 | reverse complement strand
TGGATATCCGGTGAACGGGCCAGCCGGGACTGCCGTTCTATGGTATTGTAATATCAACTGATTCAACCCATTCGAGGAACCGCAATGACCGCCCATGCGACCAAAATAAGAGACCACTTTATCCGCAGGTATATTGACCGCCTTGATGCCCCATCACCACAGACGCGCTCCCGGCTCGCGAAAGCTCGCGCAGCCGCCGACGATCGGACCGTGCTCACCCAGGCCGAGTACGACGCGGCGGTGCGTCTGGCGCACAAGCTAAGTCCCAACGGAACTAGGTGATCCGCGACGACCGGCCGCACGCCATGGCGTGGATAGGGCGGTGGCTACGGTTCGATGGCCGTCGAAGTGTGGATGTTTAAATCGGAGGACGGGTTTGTGTGTTACCGGTGTCACACCACGCGTTAATTTTGTTCCGAGTCGGGAACCGAACTGACAAAAGTGATTTGTGTGCTCGATAAATTGCCCAGGGTGGGGGGAGGCCGCACATGGGCGAGTATCGAGCATACATCCTTGACGAGGATGGTCATATCAGCGTGGCTATCCCGTTTTTATGCCCCGACGACGAGGCCGCAAAAAAATACGCCAGGCAACTCGTCGATGGTCACGACGTAGAACTTTGGCAGGGCGACCGTCAGATCGCGACCTTTGAGCTTGAGTGAGGCCGCCCGCCTACCCTGCCAACGCACGGAGCGTCGCGCGGAAGCCGCTAAGTTCACTTTTGTACATTTGGCCGGAACGAAATCCCCATCTCCGCGTGATCTGTTTGGCTGGGCAGTAGCGTGTAGAGCGGGGGAACCCATCGTGATAGGCCGAGACTATTTCGCGCGTCAGGCGGCGATTCTTCTCAACTTTGCCAAGGCAACCAAGGACCCCAATGTTGCCGCCGGTCTAATCGAGAAAGCTGCCGATCTTAAATTGCAAGTTGACGAACCGGGTGCGCGGCCGCGGCCGAGTCCTTTGGCGCCGGATGTCCAATCCGAAGAGTAGAAGGCCGCCCTCCGTCAGTATCGCAACAGGAAATGGCCCCAGCGTTGGGGGACGCTAGGGCCGTCGGGTGTGCCTTGGGCGGGCCGTCGGTTCCAAGCCGTAGCACAACCGTTATCAAACAATAATCGCTTCGGTTGTGTCCATCCGTCGGCCCGTTCCGATGGGGACGGACTGCATGCCGACGGGGTGACAGTTGCACACTGGAGCCGCTGGCAGCGTGGTTCGGTTCCGACGTCCGTGGGTGCCGACAGAGAGGTCCAGCAGTCCCCCGGATGACCGCCATTACCGGATTTTCCCTACTGGCTAGAATCCTCTCTTAAACATCCTTATTTTATCTCTTTAGAAATCTTGACTTAAATAGAAGATAAAACGGTCATTAAGGTCATAGTTTCTTACAACTGCTTGGTACCACGTCGGAAAAGTGGATGACCATTAGCATGACCGTTGCATGACCGGTCGGTTAAAAGCTCTAAAACCGACAAATCGGTCACATGACCGTTCTTTTGGATGACCGCTCGAGAAATTGTTACCCCGAGCGGTCATCCTGGAGCGGTCATCCTACGCCATCGGTATCAAGATGCGTCATCAGCAAGTTGACTTTGCCGCCCGGTTCGACTGTACCGGTGATTGTGAGGTGCCTATTACGCATCTTCTGGATGACCGGTTTGTGCAGCCATTCCTCGCTCATACGCTGGTTGACTTGCTCGCTCGGTGCGGTTGCATTTGCTACTCTTCCCTGCAGGTCCCGGCTCTCATATCCGGCCCGGTGGAACGCCAGCCCCTCCTCATTCAACACAATCCCGGCGTAGTAGCGGCGCTTGGTGTCGCGCAACACTTTCCTGTCTATGGCGATCTTCTGGTCTGACATCGCCTGCAGCGCCCTGCCGATACTCTCGCTCGCCGGCGTGCCGCTGCTATCGCTCTTGTTGGCCTGCCACCACGCCGCGAACGCTAGGCAGAAGTCTGGCGCGGACATCGCCGCCGTCGGTAGCAGTCGACCGCGCCTCAGCGCCCTTTGCAGGCCCGCCACGGCCCACGCAAGCAAGCCAGACATCTCCTCTTTGAGCACCAGCGTCGAGGGCTTACTGAGCCCGAGCCGTTTGGCCTCCTTTGCGGCGCCGACCGGTTTGTCCTCAAAGAACTCGCGTTTGCACTCGATGACCGTGAGTCGGTTTGTGATCGCCTTGGTCGATTCCTTGAAGGCGGGTGGATGGTTGGTGCCCCAGAAAATAGGCGCGTTCACCCGGATCGAAAGCATCGGTCCATTTTTCACATTCACCGCGATCGGCTCGCCCGTGACGATCGCCTTCACACTCGAAGAGAAATGCCACTTCCTCTGATCGAACGCTTCGTGCAGAATCCACGGCTTCCGATTCATGAACGGCATTAGGCCATGAGCACCCTCGAGAGCATCGATCGGGGTCGAATTGACTTCCCCTCCGAACAGCCCGCCGAGCACCTCGAGCAATCCCGACTTGCCGAAGTTGGACCCGCCCTGGAAGATAAGGGCCTTGGACAATTCCCGCGGTTTGTCGTCGATGAGACCAGCACCGAGCAGCTCTTGAATCATGGCTATGGTGCCGTCGCGCTCTTCCTTCGATCGATCCTCAAAGCAATCCTCCAGCATCTGAAGCCACCATGGGCACGTCGCGTGTTCATCGTATTCGGCCTCGACTCGCCAGGTGCAGTAGTCGTCCGGCCGCATCGGTCGGATCTTCAAGGTACGCGGATCGACCAACCCTGATCTTGTCGGAATGAGACCGTGAGCATCCCACCTGATGTCATCGGGCTCGCGACGTAGCCTTCCCTGGCACTGCATCCAGCTGCGCGCTTCGTTGCGCAGTTTGATAGTGGAGGTCATGCCCATTTGCTTGGCGCCCTTCTGGATCTCGACGTTTAGCCAGTGCGCCCCGTCCGTATCCATCTTCCACAGCCCGTCGGCGTAGCGGTAGGTTGCCTTGCCGACAAATATCAGATCCTGCCCTCGATGCTGAATGACATCGATCACAGCAGTTCCGAGTCGAATATGGGGTGCTTCGGATGGTGCGCCGGGCAAAGCTTGCGGCTTGGGCTCACGGTCGGCCTTCTTCGCGGCCATACTAACAACATTGCTTGCCGGTGCAGCTGCCACTTTCTCGCGTTCCGCCAGTGAGCAGCTCAGTGAAGAACCGCTTGCATTTTGCAACCGGTATGATTATTTTGATCACGTCGAATATCCTTGTTGTTCGGCCGTGCCCAGGAACGTTGATGCGTTCGCTGGGCAAACTTTTTGTTGGGGGTCATGGGATTTTCCTGTTCAATTTTTTCATCTGTTTTCCTCCGGCCATGTAGTTCGGCGGGAGGCTGCACCGGCCCGTGGGCCGAGTAGTGCCTTGGTTGTTGGTCGGACAAGCCGACTACGGGGTAGTTTTCATGCGCCAGCGCGCCGTCGCGGTGATCGCGATGACGGAACGCTCCGTGAACAACTGATCCTGATTTTGGGGCTGATGCAGCCGTGGTTCAGGGCCGGTTCAGCCGACTTAGCCGAGGTGTGGAAATGCGAAAAACCCTTTGAAACATAGGGTTTCAGTGGTGCCGGTTGAGAGGATTGAACTCCCGACCTTCGGTTTACAAAACCGCTGCTCTACCGCTGAGCTAAACCGGCTGACCCATTGAGAGCTTCTGATTTCGGCGGCTGGTTTTGCAAGCTTGGCGCCTGCTGCCGAATGGCGACCCAATGGCTTTGGTGCGCCTGTTTATTGCAGCCCCCTGGGCTCCGTCAACGCGTTCGGCGGGATCTTCTTGCATCGCCGCTGCCCATCCCCGGTGTCCGATGGCTGTTCAGGTCCGGTATTCCCCGTCTTTGAACCGGTCGGCCGCGCGCATCGCAACCTTGGGATGGGCACCTTGGCCGTCTCGCGAGAAAGCGTCGCGACGGCGGAGCGGCATCCGTAACTCTACGGGGCCGAAAATTAACGGTTCGAAGAGCGCGGGTTCCCTAAAGCTGCAAGAGGCGCATTTTCGAACGCAAGGCCGATTGGAGCGGCTCAACCGTTGGGCGGGGTGGCCGGCATTCGCGGCCGCCAACCAGCCCAAAAGCTTCGCGCAGTGACCGCCCGGCAGGTCGGCAACCCCGTCGCAATTTGGGATCGCCGACGCTGAATTGGCCGGGGTTGTTCTGATTTAAGGTCTGCCAAATGAGCCAGTCAAAATCCTTCCTGCAAGATCTCGACGAGGCCATCTCGCGAGGCACGCCCGAGAGCCGCGCGCGGGCGTTGTGGCACGCGACCGATTTGTTGATCGCCGGCCGCTATAGCGATGACGAAATATGGACCTTCGGCGAGGTCATCGGGCGGCTGGCGGATGAGATTGAAGTCGCGGCCCGCGCCCAGCTTGCAAAGCGGCTGGCGCGCACCGACCATGCCCCGGCCAACATCATCCGCAAACTGGCCTTCGACGATTCGATCGATGTCGCCGGCCCCGTGCTGCGCGAGTCCGGGCAACTCGATGCCAAGGCGCTGGTCGCCAACGCGCGGACCCGAAGTCAGCCGCATCTGCTCGCGATCTCGAAACGAAAATCCATCGAGGAAACCGTCACGGACGTGCTCGTGACACGCGGCAATCGGGAGGTCGTGAATTCAGTCGCCAACAACGGCGGTGCGCAGTTCTCGGGTTTCGGCTTTTTGCACATGGTCAAACGCGCCGAAGGCGATTCCATCCTCGCCGAGCAGCTTGGTCTGCGCAAGGACATCCCGAGGCATCTGTTCCAGCAGCTGATCGCAAAGGCATCGGACGACGTCAGAAAGCGGCTCGAACGCGAGCGTCCCAAGATGGTTGGCCACATTCAGACCTCGGTGACCGATGTCACGGGCGCGCTGCATTCCAAATTCGGCCCTGCCTCGAAAAGCTATTTTGCCGCAAAAAGGACCGTGGCGGCGCAGCATCGCTACGGCAATCTGAACGAGGACAGCATCTCCGGCTACGCGCGATCCCATAAATGGGAGGAGGTCACGATCGGACTATCCTTGTTGTGCGCCTTGCCGGGCGACGTGATCGAGCGCGCCTTGGCGGACAACAGCCGGGAAATGGTATTGGTTCTGGCCAAAGCCCTCGACTTTTCGTGGGATACGACGATGGCGTTGCTTTTCCTCGGCGCAAAAGATCACCGCATCACCGCAAAAGACCTGAATGAGATGAAAAGCGAGTTCGGTCGCCTAAACATCGAGACATCCCGCAGCGTTCTCAAATTCTATCAATCCCGGAAGAATGCCGCGCGGGCTAATTCGGGTCCAAGGCGGCTACCGCCGCTTCATGTCCATTGAGATTGCCAGTGAGATTGCTAGCTGAAACCGGCTGCGCACTGTCGATAAGCGAATGCGACCCGGTTCGGCGCAGTGGCGCGCGAACGGCTCGGGCTCGGGCCTTACCGGCGCGACAGTCTGGAGCCTGAGGGCCGGAGTCCTAGACTTCGGCCCTCTGCTTTTTCACAAAGCAATTCAAGCTCGCATAGCCGCACGAGGTTGCCCTTAAAAGCCCGACAGATAACCGTCGACGGCGTGGGCGATGAATATGCCTACGCTCATAATTCCGAAGAATGCAGTGACAGCTTCCAACATGACGATGATCCTAATTCCCAGCGATCAGACCTAACGGCATGGGTCTCTACACAGTCAAAAGGATTCCTTTCGAAGCTGAACTTCGAAAGCGAGTGATGATTTGATGCAACAGGGTTCAAGGACAACCTGTGATCAAACGCGGGCACAAAAAAGGCGGTCTTGCAATCGCCTTTTTTGCTTTCGTTTTTTTGAGCTGCTCTACTGGCAGAGATGGCGACGGCCGTCTTCGCCCTTGAACCAGGTGCCGGGCTGGCAGACGAAGCCGTTCCGGGCCGCGTAGCTGTCATTGTATCCGTATTGGCCGTACCCGCCGCGGTAGCGGTTGTCGTAGGCATATGAATCGCCGCGGAAAGGCGCCGTCGCGATCGCACCAGCGGTGCCGATGTTGGCATCGCCGTTCCGGCGGTAGCTGTTTTGATAGGCCGTCCGGCGCTGATAGTCTCCGGTGTAGGGATTTCCCGGTCCCTTGTTCTGGCAATTGGCGTTCGGATAAAACTGGGCGCAATAGCCGGGGCTATAGATCACCTCCTGTGCCATTACGGGGCTCGCCAGCGCGGATGAAAGAATCAGGGCGGCCGCGCCGAGAAGTCTGAGCTTTGTCATGCGTTTCTCCGTTTTTTGTCGGGACGCAGGGCTAAGCGCAGACACGGGGCAGACGTTCCGATTTTCCTCGCCGATTTTCCTCGGCGATTTTCCTCGATTGCCGCTTCAAACCGACGTGACGATCGGAACATCAAAAGGCGGCCTTTCGCGGGCTACCTTTTCGGTTCATGTCACGCGTCCATCTTTCTGTTTGCGCATGAATCTTTCGGAAAACCGGCTGCCGCCCCCGGATCAAGTCCGAGGGCATGCTTTTCCGGATTATGCTTTAGCAGGGATACCAGCGTCCATCCGGGCCGAGATAGGTTGCGCCCGGTTGCAGGCCGCAGGTCGTCCTGGGGTACACAGGCCGGGTCTGGTAATAGGTGTAAGAATCGTCATACGTTCGGCCGCCGTCATAGTAGTCGTAGGCATCATAACCGTAGCGATAGCCACCGCGGAACGGCGCCGTTACGATCGCATCCGCCGTTCCGATCGCGCCACCGATTACATCCGCTGCGACGTCGCCCGGCCAGAAGCCGGAGCGTCCGTAGCGATAGTGATAGTCGTTCGCCCACGGGTGGGCCTGCATGTAGGCGCCAGGTTCCTGCAGCACTTCTTGCGCCATCGCAGGCGTTGCGATCACCGCGGCCAGCATCGCCGCCGTACCCAGAAGTCTCGATTTCGTCATGGTTGATCTCTCCGAAACGGTTGCGGGGGCAAAACAGCCAGGAGGTACCGGATGTTCCGAATTCCAGGTTGTGCCGTTTTCACTCCGGTGTGAAGTTCCACGGCCATGTTCCCTTGAGGAAGCCGACCATCCATGCAAGCGCGCGACATCGACTACCGCGACCAAGCCGTCAATTTGCGCGGATATCTCGCCTGGGATCAAACCGCGACGGCGCGGCGGCCGGGCGTGCTGGTCTTTCACGAGGGATTGGGATTGGGCGAGTTCGCGATGGCGCGTGCGCGGATGTTGGCCGAGCTTGGCTATGTGGCGCTGGCCGCGGACATGTTCGGCGATCGCCGGCAGGCGCGCAATGCGGAGGAGGTGGGCGAACTGCTCGGCGGCCTCCGTAAAGAACCGGAATTGATCCGCGCCCGTGGCCGCGCCGCGCTGGCGACGCTCGCCGCATTGCCCGAGGTCGATGCGAGCAGGCTCGCCGCAATCGGCTTCTGCTTCGGCGGCTCGGTGGCGCTGGAGCTCGCACGCGGCGGCGCCGATCTCAAGGCTGTCGTCAGTTTCCACGGTGTTCTCGCCACCAGGACGCCCGCGGTTTCCGGCGCGGTGAAGGCCAGCGTGCTGGTCTGCACCGGCGCGGACGATCCGCTGGCACCGCCCGACCACGTCAAGGTCTTCGAGGACGAGATGCGCGCCGCAGCGGTCCGCGACTGGCAGCTCATCAGTTACGGCAACACCCTGCACGGGTTCACCAATCCGGAGGCCGACGGCTCGATCATGCGCGCCGCGCTCTACAGCGCGCAGGCCGACCGCCGCTCATGGGCGTCGATGCGAAGCCTGTTTGAGGAAGTGCTTTGAAACGAGGGCGGCAGGCTTGGATTGAGTCTGGAATCCTTGCTCCTCGCGATGACAAAAAGCAAGGTTGTCGGCAGACGTTAACGTTTCCGTAGTGCCATTTCTCGGAGTTGAACGAAGGCGGGTGCGTGGGCGTTAGGCTTATCCGCAGTTTGAGCCGCGGCCTTAACCCTTCATGCGGCCCGTTGCATTAGGCTGCCGTCTGCAACCGGAACCTGAAACCATGCGTGCGGGCCTCGCACTGGCCATTTTGATCGGTACGAGCTGGGCCGCCGTGGCCGACAGCGGTCCTGTCATCGTCATTCCCGGCCGGCCCGGTGTGCCCATCATCATTAACGGCGTCGACGCATCCTATGCCGTGGTCGAAGGCGACTGGGGTCTCGGCAAGGGCGTGCATCGGCAGCCCACCGTTTATGGTGGCCGCCCTGTCGATCCCGATCTGCATGTCGGTCATTTCTATCCGACGGCCGGTCACTCGCCGGGCTACGGGCGCCTCGAAATCCAGCCGCCGGCCGACCGCAAGCTGCCGCAGCCCGCGGAGAGCTATCATGAATCGTGGTCCTCGCACTCAGCTCCGCCCCAAGCGCAGCCTGAGGTGCCGTTCTATCCGCCGCCGCTGATCATCGCGCCGCAAAACAGCGGCATGCCGCAGGATTTCTCGGGGTCGCCGCAGGATTTCCGAGGTCGAAAACCGGGCAACGTCCCTCGCTGAAACGCCAACAAGAAACAGATCCACAGGAGAGAGTGTAATGCGTCAGACGATTGCAGGAGTGGCGGCGGCGATCGCCGTGACGACCGTGAGCGCTGTGCCCGCGATGGCGTGCGGCGGGCTTTATCCGGGCTATGGCGGCCCCTGCGTGCAGAGCTACGTCCCGATCCAGTATGATCATGGCGGCTGCTACGGTAGCTGCGGCGGCTGGACCTATGCGCGGTTGCCCGATCCGGTGCAGCAGTATCATTCGGTCAGTCCGGTGCAGCAGTATTATTACGTCAACCAGGGCCCGACCTATACCGGCCCCGGCGCTTTTGCGCCGTATCCGACCTATCAGGAAAGCGCGGTATCCGGCTGGGATGCCTATCGTCGTCGCCCGCATCATTATGGCTATGATGGCGGCCGCTACGCCAATGCCGTCAATCATCGCTATGACAGCGCCCCCAACATCCAAGGGCCGGTGATCTACAGCTACCACGCGCACCGGCACCATCCCTGGCGCACCCGCGTCGGCTACCGGTATCGGGTGGGTCCGAGCTTCCGTTACGGCTACGCGCCGCATCACGGCATGCGCTATGGTGCCCACACGGGCACGCCCCATGATGATGGCCATCGCGAGCGCACGATGCGCCGCGACGACTGATCGCCGGCTTGATCCAGGAAACTGATCCAAGAAACTGATCCAAGAAACTGATCCAGGAAATTGGCGCCCGCTCGCAATCATGTGAGCGGGCGCTCTTCTTTGGGGCGCTCAGAGCCCCGTTTCGACAGAATCGAAACGGGGCTCTGGATTCCTGATTTGACGCGCTTTCTTGATGCGAACCGGTCTCCACTTCGCTTGAAAACGCTTTAGCCCATCAGCCCGAGCCTGCTGGCGCCGATATAGAGCGCCAGCACCGCGGCATTCGAGACGTTGAGGCTTTTGATTTCGCCGGGCATATCGAGCCGCGCCACCACGCTGCAGGTCTCGCGCGTCAACTGTCGCAAGCCCTTGCCCTCCGCGCCCAGCACCAGCGCCAAGGGCTGCCGCAAGGCAACCGTGCCGAGATTCTCGCTGCCCTGGCTGTCGAGCCCGACCGTCATGAACCCCTGGTCATTCAACCCGGTGAGCGCGCGCGCCAGATTTTGCACCGTGACCAGCGGCACCATCTCGAGCGCACCCGAGGCGGATTTCGCCAGCACGCCGGTTGCCTCGGGGCTGTGACGGGCCGTGGTGACGATGGCCTTGACCGCGAACGCCGCCGCCGAGCGCATGATGGCGCCGACATTGTGGGGATCGGTGATCTGGTCGAGCACCAGCACGATGCCTTCCTGCGGCAGGGCATCGATATCCGGCGAGGGCAGGGGATCGGCCTCCGCCAGCAGGCCCTGATGCACGGCGTCGGGCCCCAGCCGCTGATCGATCAGGCTTGGGCGGACGATTTCCGGCGTCACGCGGGTGTCGATGTTGTCGTCGGCCAGCCGCCGCGCGGCGTTTTCGGTCAGCAACAATTTGCGAATCTGCCGCTGCGGATTGGCCAGCGCCGCCGCCACCGTGTGCCAGCCATACAGGATAACCGGGCCATCCGGGCTGCTGTCGCGGTCGCGCCAGGCCGGCCGGCGGCCGGTTTCGCGCCCCCGATCGGCTCCTTTACCGCCTCCGCGCCTAAAATGCTGCTTTCGATCGCGATCGCTCATGGCAGGCTTGTGTCATGGGTTCCGGATTATGGCAATTTGCGCCCCGCGGGCCACGTATTAACGGCCGGCGTTGGTTGACTTTGCCAGGTTGATTCCCCCATAAACCGCCCGACCGGGAGCCCGCCATCGGTGCCCGGTTTTAGCATCATCCACGGCCTTATCTGTCGCCATTTCGGCGGATGAGCCAGCGATGGGGTTGAGCGGGGGAGTGTCCCGAGTGGCAAAGGGAGCTGACTGTAAATCAGCCGTCTTATGACTTCGAAGGTTCGAGTCCTTCTTCCCCCACCACGCTTCGCCCTGACGGGCTACGCGTCACGCAGCCAGGCGCAGACCGTCAGGAAGGCCGACGCTGGCTCTCGCTTCCAGCTAAAATATCGAAAACAACCCCATGCAAAGTAGCATGGTGGTCACTGGCATGGATGCTTTGAGCGAATCCTACGAAAACATTTTGACACGTC
>WNFO01006190.1_pt1 | contig 10548 bp, 10 predicted proteins | sample 5400251 | NCBI WGS metagenome assembly WNFO01 (sample SAMN13153354, study PRJNA577476) | soil metagenome | isolation source: 100 cm saprolite under Madrone tree | place: USA:California | collected 2016-06-14 | reverse complement strand
TCATGTCGATGCCATCAGGTTTCCGGCCGTGCCGATCAAGTCAGCGCGGCTTCGAATCCAGCTGAACGCCGGACATCGCCGCGCCGACATCGACCATCTGGTCGACGTCCTGAGACGCCATCAGCATTTTGCCGAGCCCTGTGTGTACCGAAAACCTCATCCGTATTGATTGCGTGACCGAATCGCCTAACGTCAACGGCGATGATCAAGAATCCATTCGCTCCGATTCGATTGTTGCGTATTTCTATTCTACAGCTTCTCCGCGGCGACTTTTGCAACACAATCTGCCAGGACCGGACTCATGCAATGCAGCAAAGACGTGGTTATTCGATCATCTCGTCGGGGCAAGCAAGGCGCTAGCTTTTTCCGCCCTTGTTCGTCCGTTCAACGGTTCCAATTCCAGAGGTTTTGATTGTAGCCAAGGCTACCGCCGTGGCTGCCGGACTGTCCGAGTTGGAAAAAAGCGGAGCAGTGCGCGGAACGCCGCGGCGAACCGTGCTGCGGCTTTGGGCGCCATAGGCTCGCGAGGTGTAGACTCGCGAATCGCCGTAGGGGCCATAGGTCTGTGCGTTGGCGCTCTCCACCCCAACGCTCACAGCGAAAATGCCCATGCTTACGATACCGATCAGGGCGCGCTTCATCGTTCTTTCCCTTCGCATATGACGTGTTGAGAAAGACAACCCCTCTGCACGATGAATATTTCCGTAAATTAGAGACCGGTTTGCATAGATTACAACGAGTATCTTCCTGGCCCCGAAATCTTACAATTGCGCTGTTGGTGGGAAGTCGCAGACCTCCTCTTGATTTTCGATTTTCGACATCTGTGCGGACAGTTTCCGCCGGGTAAGTATGGAACGCTCCGGTGCCTTCTTGCCACCGGATACCGCCGACTTTAAGCTCTGTTCAAAATTTCACGCGAGAGGATCCGCGATGGCGGCTTTTTCGCTGAATGTGAACGGGCAGGTGCAAAATGTGGATGTGCTGCCCGACACCCCGCTGCTCTGGGTTTTGCGCGACGCGATCGGGCTGACGGGAACGAAATTCGGCTGCGGGATCGCCCAATGCGGCGCCTGCACCGTCTTCATGAACGGCAAGCCGCTGAGGTCGTGCTCAATCCCGGTCTCGGCGATCGGCAACCGCGCGATCACGACGATCGAGGGCATCACCGGCCGTGAAGCGGCGGCGGTGCAGAAAGCGTGGATCGCGCGCGACGTGCCGCAATGTGGCTATTGCCAGTCCGGTCAAGTGATGAGTGCGGTGGCCTTGCTCAAGCAGGTCAAAAAGCCGAGTGATCAAGACATCGATCTCGCCATGAACGGCAATATCTGCCGTTGCGCGACCTATCATCGCATTCGCGCCGCCATCCGCGACGCAGCGAAGTCGCTGGAGGGCTGACGCCATGACCCTTCACGACAGAAACATCTCCCGGCGTTCGGTTCTCACTGGCGGGGGCGCGCTCGCTATCGCTTTTCATTTGCCGAGGTTAGCGCGGGCGCAGGCGGGCGCTGCCTTAGACGCGCCAGCAATGCCAAACGCATTCCTCCGTATCGGCGCGGACAACACCGTCACGGTGATCTGCAAGCATGTTGAGATGGGTCAAGGACCGTATACCGGCCTCACGACCATCGTCGCCGAAGAACTCGACGCTGACTGGTCGCAGATGCGCGCGGAATCCGCGCCCGTGAACGCGAAACTGTACAACAATCTAACGATGGGTCCGATACAGGGCACCGGTGGTTCGTCCGCAATCACCAATTCATATGTTCAGTTGCGCAAGGCCGGTGCGGCCGCGCGTGCGATGCTCGTGCAGGCGGCCGCGCAAGCTTGGAACGTCTCGCCGGCCGAGATCACCGTTTCCGGCGGCGTGCTCCGCCATGCCTCATCAGGACGCGAAAGCAAGTTCGGCGCGTTCACGGAAGCGGCGTCGAAATTGCCGGTGCCGGAGAACCCGCCGCTCAAGGATCCGTCGCAGTTCCGGCTGATCGGCAAGGAAGGCGCAGTCAAAAAGCTCGACGTGCCGGCGAAGACCAACGGCGCGGCGCAATTCACCATCGATATTCGCGAGCCGGACATGCTCACCGTCGTGGTCGCGCGTCCGACGCGGTTCAACGCCAAGATCGCTTCTGTCGATGACATCGATGCGCGAAAAATCCCGGGCGTGATCGACGTCAAGACATTGCCGTCTGGCGTTGCGGTTTATGCCACCGGGATGTGGCCTGCGCTGAAGGGCCGGGACGCGTTGCGCATCACCTGGGACGAGGCGGGCACGGAGCAGCGCAACACCGAGCAGCTGGTGAGCGAATATCGCGCGCTCGCTAAGACACAGGGCACGATCGCTGCCGCGCACGGAGACGTCGCCAGCGCATTAAAGCGCGCCGGCAAGATCACCGAAGCCGAATTTGTCTTTCCCTATCTCGCGCATGCGCCGATGGAGCCGCTCGACGGCTTCCTGAAATGGGACGGCGCGCGCGCGGTGGCGCGTTTCGGCTGTCAGTTTCAAACCGTCGAGCACGCCACGATTGCCGCCGTTCTCGGCTTGAAGCCTGAGCAGGTGCAGATCGAGACGCTCTATGCGGGCGGCAGTTTCGGCCGCCGGGCGCAACCGTCCGCTCATCATGTCGCCGAACTCGCAGCTGCCGCGAAAGCGATCGGTCCGGGTCGGCCAGTGAAGCTAGTGTGGACACGCGAGGATGACATTCGCGGCGGTTATTACCGTCCGATGTTTGTCCATCGTCTGCGCGGCGGACTCGAAAACGGCAAGATTATCGCCTGGAGCGATACCGTTGTCGGGCAGTCTTTCATCAAAGGCACGCCATTCGAAGCGGCGATGATCAAGAACGGCATTGATCCGCTTGCGGTCGAAGGATCGAGCAACATTCCCTACAGAATCGAGAATTTCTCCTGCGACCTTCATCTCACTGACGTCGGCGTACCGACTTTGTCATGGCGTTCCGTTGGCCACACCCATACGGGTTACGCCGTCGAATGCTTTGTCGATGAGCTGCTGCAGACTGCCGGCAAAGACCCGGTGGCAGGCCGTCTCGAAATGATGGAGCAAAACTCGCGGCACGCGGGTGCGCTTCGTGCGGTCGCCGATCTTGCGAAGTGGTCTGGCCCCAGCCCGAAAGACGGGCGTGCCCGTGGAGTGGCGGTCGTTGAAGCGTTTGGCAGCTACATCGCGCAGATCGCCGAAATCTCGATCGGGGACGGCGGCGAGCCGCGCGTGCATAAAGTGTGGTGTGCGGTCGATTGCGGTGTGGCCGTCAATCCGGACGTGATCCGCGCGCAGATGGAAGGCGGAATTGGATTTGGCCTCGGGCATATCCTGTTTGCCGAGGTGCCGCTCGCGGACGGCCGCCCGGTGCCGAAAAACTTCGATCGTTATCGATCGCTGCGCATCAACGAGATGCCCGATGTCGAAGTTGCCATTGTGAAATCGAGCGAGCACCCGACCGGCGTCGGCGAGCCGGGCGTGCCGCCGATTGGCCCTGCTGTCGCGAACGCGCTGGCGCGGCTCGGCTTGCAGCGCCCGCGGCGCCTGCCGATGGTGCAGGGGGTTGCGTGATGCGTCCAGGGTTCTCGCTGCTGCTTGCCGTCGCATCGTCGGTGATTGCGGTTGGCCTCGCCGCCACATTCAGCCAAAGCGCGGGACAGGAACGCGCACAGCTCCGCGCGGTTTCGAGCTTCGAGTCGATCAAGGACAAGCGCGCGCGTTCGATCGCGCTGTTTCAGGAAGCCGGTAAGGTGTTGCAGCACCCGCGTTGCGTGAATTGCCATCCGGCGAGCGATAGTCCGACGCAGACGGACCGAATGCGTCCGCATCAGCCGCTGGTCGTGCGTGGTGCGGACGGGCACGGCGCACCGGGCATGGCATGCGCGACCTGCCATCACGAAAGTAATTTCGGTCCGGCCGGCGTGCCCGGCCACCCAGAATGGCACCTCGCGCCTCTCTCCATGGCGTGGCACGGCAAATTGCTCGCCGAGATTTGCCGGCAGATCAAAGACCCGAAACGCAACGGCAACCGCGATATGGCGGCCCTCGTCCATCACATGAGCGAAGACAGCCTGGTCGGCTGGGCTTGGAACCCCGGAGTTGGACGAGCGCCGGCGCCGGGTACACAGGCGGCGTTCGGGGATCTGATCAAGGCTTGGGCGGAGAGTGGAGCCTATTGTCCCGGCTAATTTCGGGACAAGCATTCAACCGTCGACGACGGCATCGAGCCGACTAGCGTCATCCCGCTGGCGATCACCTCGCTCGCCATCAACGACCAACTTGGTGCGTCACAACGAACCGGCGCTTTGTGCCAATCGCGACCTAGCGCATTGCAGCAAAAGGCCACCGCTATTCGATCACCTCGTCGGCTGTGGCAAGCAGCGTTGGTCTTAATCCAGACAGCCTACCGTCAGCCTTTTGCCAAGATGATGTGGTGTTCGGTTAAGGATGCGGCCATGGGGAGGCCGCGGGGGGAAATTACCATGTCGGAAGATCTGAACGAAGTCGATCTCGTCGAGACTGATGCATTCGCGCCGTCATCAGACATCGCTTTGGCGGTTGCGATCTCGCAAAAGATTACGCCGAGCCCTTCAGTATTGGAGGAACGTGATCGCCAGTACGAGTTGCGAGCGCAGCAAAGCCTGACAGCGGCTTTTTTTGGCGATCCTCTGCCGGGCAGATCGGCGCTTGATCGGTGGCGAACTGAACAAGAGCGAATCGCCCGTCAGAGTAAGGATGAGGAAGATTAATTCCGCTCGCTCACGACCAGTCGCCGCCGCTGCTCGTCGCTGAGATCAAATTCTGCCACCGCGGCGGCTTCGGCCGCCCTTTCACTCGGGGCCTCAATGGTCCCGAGGTACTGCCCGCGCTTCTGATGAGCGATACGCGCCGATGTCCGCTTTACCCCGCCACACGCGGCAGGGGAACTGCCATGAAATCACTAGTGATCGCGGGTTTTTTGTCAGCTTTGATGATTGGCCGAGCCAATACGCAGGTCTACTATAACTATCCGGCGTGGGACCGGCTTAGCGACCAGGCCCGCGCCATGTACATTGCGGGCGCTTACGATTCCCTTGTCAGCATCGCGTCTCCCGATACTGCGTCTACCTCTCGGCACTATTCAAAGTGTGTGAGCGGCCGGCTCCCGGTTGAACAGCTTGCGAGAAACGTCCGTACATTCGTAGCAGCGCGCCCAGATTTGCAGAACAAACCAGTGCAGGTCGGGCTGATTAATTATCTGATTGAGCTTTGCGGCGCGCCTCCGAATTAGGGAGCGCTTTCGTGGGGCGAAGAAGCAGATTTTGAAGTAGTCCCCGCTCCATCGACGCATCCGACGACGCGGAGATCGCTGCACTGCGGGATTTCGGTCCAGCCTATGACCGCTTGGGGTCATTTTCGTCAGATCAACCGACCCCTGCCGCTCGCGGCATGTCCGCTTCTCTCCGATCGCGTCCGAAATCGGCCGGGCTCTTGCCCCGCAACTGACGGAAGCTCGCAAAAGGGGAGCTTAGTTCCGAGAGCTGCGCGTCAACCGCGGTTGTCAAGCTGTCAACTTGTCAACCTGTCAAGCTTAATCTTGGCGGTCTGCAACCAGCGGCCCCTCGCGCCCCACGATGCCTTTGACGGCGGGAAGGACCCGCGAAACCGTCAAGCTGTCGCCGAGAAGCAACTCCCTCAAAATCATCTCAGCGGCCACACTTCCGCTCACGAGAGAAGCCGAGACAAGCCCGGCCATGACGCTGATGCGGGTCGCTCATCTCACCCCGCCCTTGTTGATCGGCGGACCTGTGTAGCCCTCAAAGCGCTTGCGCAGATCGGTGACTAGCTCGTCGTTGGTCATGAACTCCCGATAATTGTTGCCGATCTTGTATGACGTGAGCGGGTGGAAGCCCTCGGGCGGCGGCACATCGACGCGCGACGAGAACGAGCCGACGCGGCTCTGCTGCTCCTTGGCGAGAAACCATGTGAGATAAAGCTTCGCCGCATTGGAATGCGGTGCGTCCTGGAAGATGCCGCCGGTGAGCGTGAATACCGGCGTCTCGTCGACCGGCGACCACACGATCTCCAGCTTTCCCTCGCGCTTGAACGGCCAGACCGACGAAGAGGCATCGAACGTGGCGATATTCTCGCCGGAGGCCACGCTGCGCGCGACCGGAAGATGGCCCCGGATGAAGTTCGGCTTGGTGACCATGTACTCGTCCATCCAGCCCCAGCCGTACTTCTGTACAATCAGGTAAAAGAGATAGAGCGTGGCATCGTCATCAGCTGGGTAGGCAGTGATCACCTTTCCCACAAACATCGGCTTGAGGAAATCCTGTGCTGATTTCGGCGCATCCTCCGCGCGCACCTTGGACGTGTTGTAGGCATAAGTGAGCGCGTTGGCGCTCAGCGCCATGTAGGCACCGTCCTCATCGCGGAAATTCGGCATGATCTGGTTGAACCCCTCTGGCTTGAAGGCCAGGAGCTTGCCCTGCTTCTTCCAGGTGACGAAGTCCTGCACGGTCTGGAAGAATGCCATGTCGACCTGGAGCTTCTGGTCCGCTATCTGCCTTTCGATTCGTTCGTTCAGGACGTTGCTAAAGCCGCCGGTCACCGACACCGTGATGCCGGGGTATTTCTGCATGAATTCCTTGGCCCGATTCTCGTGTGGCGCCGCCGGACCGCCGGCATAGAACACCACCGTCTTTTCGAGCTTAGCCTTTTCGTAAAGCTGATCGAGCGTCTCGGCGCGCGAGGCCGCCTCGGCGAATGGCAACAGCGCGGTTATCGCGAACCATGTCTGCAGGAATCGTTTGCCCATGGTTTTGGTCATCCTAAACGCCCCTTTTTAAAGTGATCGACGATAATCATCCGCCTGACGGGGAGGTCTCCAGCCATTCGTATCTGCAGTACCCCAATAGCCACCGTAAGTTCTATGCATCGGTGACACAGTCGGAGATGGTCCTCGCTTACAGCCGCAGCAGCCGCTCGGCATTTGCCGTTGGCGCGCGTGAGGATCACCGAGGCAGGGCGGCAGGTGCTGGCCGATCAACGAGCTACGAAGCAACGCATGAACCGCAATGGTCGGAAATTCTCTATTGAGAAGAGCTATCGAGGACGTCGCGCAATTTTTCCGCGAGCGCGTTCGGCTCATAGGGCTTGCTTATCTGTTCGATTCGAGGGTCAAGCCCTTGGCGGATCTCTGCGTACTCGAAAAAGCCCGATGTGAATACTACTTTTAGTTCTGGCCGCAGCCGACGCGCCGCGTTCGCGAGTTGAGGGCCATGCATTCCGCCTGGCATGAAGACATCAGTGAACAGGAGATCGATCGGCGTGTCTTGATGCAGAATCTCCAGTGCCTCAGGGCCGTTACAGGCCGTCAGTACCCGATAGCCCAGTTTCTCGATCAGGCTTTTAGCGGCCGGGAGTACCAGGTCGTCGTCATCGACCACCAGGATCGTCTCGCCGCCATCTGATGGAACTTGCATAGCCATTGCCTAAGCTGTCGCCGAATTCATGCCGCGCGCCGAGGCGCCAGGTGCAAAAGCGTACCCATATTTGACGAGCCCGTATGTGATGGCCATCACAAATGATCGCGATAGCCGATTGGCTATGGACGCTGGCCTTTCCGCCGTCATGCCGGTGCGTTTCGCTCGCCCGCCCACTGTGCGATAGGCAATGTGCTGCAGCGACGTGGGCACGTCGTCAGCTATTGAAAGGTCTTACTCCCGGCACCCTTGGGTCATATTTCCGCCCGCCGCCGGAGGTTATTGAGAGATGGTGCGCCTGGGGATCGTCGGGGCGCGAGTCGGGGAACACTTCGCTTGTTGATCCGTCGCCAGACCCGCTTGAGCCGCGGCGTCAAAGACATCCTCGTGACCGGGATCACGGTGACGACGCTTCTCACCTCTGCGGCTACGGCCTCTGCCCAAAACATTTTCGAGGCGCTGTTCGGCCGGCTTTCTCCTGGTCCCGTGCCGGACGCCAATTTCACGGCGCGCGACAGGCAGCAACTGGCGAACCCTCCCTACCGGCAGGCGTGGATTCCGCCCGCCTATCGGCGTCAGGTCGTTCGCTACCACCGCAAGGAAGCGCCAGGCACCGTCCTGGTCGATACCGCCCAACGTTACGTTTACTACGTGCTTCCCGAAGGTAAGGCGATCCGCTACGGCGCGATCGTGGGCGAGGATGCTCAGGCTTGGGCCGGCGTGGCCACGGTCGGCCGTAAGGAAGAATGGCCCGGATGGACGCCGACCGAGGGCGAGAAGCGGCGCCTTGGCCCGCTTCCGAACTATGTCGAAGGCGGTGCAAGCAATCCAATGGGTGCGCGCGCGCTCTACCTCTACGCAGGCGGCGAGGACACGCTGTATCGCATCCACGGCACGAACCAGCCCGGATGGATTGGACATGCGATCTCGTCGGGCTGCATCCGGTTGACCAATGAGGATGTGATCGATCTCTACAGCCGGGTGAAGATGGGCGCGCTCGTGGTGGTGCTGGGACCGAAGGAGGGAGCCTCTCGGTCGGCCAGCGCCCTATAAAACCATCCTCGCCGCACAGTGCGTAAGATAGCTTTTGAGAATCGTACGGAGCGCCGCACCATCGCGGAGGCAATCATGAAAGTTGCCCGGCGACGATTCCTGCATCTTGCCGCCGGGGCTGCTGCGCTGCCAGCAGTGTCACGGATCACGAGAGCGCAAAGTTATCCGTCTCGGCCGATCCGGCTCGTGATTCCCTTTCCCCCCGGTGGTGCATACGACGCCGTCGGGCGTCCCTGGGCGGATAAGGTGAAGCCCCTGCTCGGCGCGGTGGTGGTTGAAAACAACGGTGGCGCCGGCGGCTCGTTAGGTGCCGCCGCCGTCGCGCGCGCGCGGCCTGACGGTTACACAATCCTGCTTGGCGGCACGCTGACGCACGTCAACGAGGCCTTGCTTAAGAGCCGGCCGCTCTATGATCCGGTGAAAGACTTGGATCCGATTGCGAGTGTGGCCGCTAATTCTCTCTGCATTACCGTGCATCCTGCCGTGCCGGTTCAGTCGCTAGAGGAGCTCATCACATATGCGAAAGCCAATCCCGGCAAGCTGTCCTACGGGCACGCCGGTGTGGGCTCGATCCAGCATCTGACCGGTGAGCTATTTAAATCGCTCGCGGGAACGCTTGAGATCGTGCAGGTCCCGTACCGTGGCACCGGTCCACTGATCACGGACCTAGTCAGTGGACAAGTTCCGATGGGTACGCCAGGCGTGACCGGGCAGCTCCTCGAGTTCCATCGGTCTGGCAAGATCCGGATTCTTGCCGTGACGAGTCCCACGCGTCTGATCGCTGCACCTGAGCTTCCGACGGTGGCAGAACTGGGCTTCCCGCGCATGACTGTGATGGGCTCCATCGGGCTGCTCGCGCCCGCCGGGACCCAGACTGAGATCGTCGAACAGATTGCGAAGGCGACGCGCACGGCAGTCGCCGAACCGGCCTACAAGCAAATGTTGATCGACGCGGGTATCGAACCCACTCTCGACTCAAATCCTGAAAAATTCAGGCGGTCCCTCGCAGCCGACATTGCTCTCTGGACACCGATCGTCGAAGCGCTCGGGTTGAAGATCGACTGAGATGTCCGCTGTGGGTCGCCGCGACCGCGTTGGCCGAGGCGACACGCCCATGCATGTCCGCAGTACCCCCAATAGCCACTGTAAGTTCTATGCGTCGGCGACACGCTCGGACATGGTCCTCGCTTACAGCCGCAGCAGCCGCTCGGCATTGCCGTGACAGACCTTGGCACGCACCAACTCACTGATCGGCGCAGATTCGATGAAGGCTGCGGCGGTTTGCGTGTCTTCATAGGGATAGTCGACGGAGAACATCACGCTGTCCTCGCCGAGCGCCGCGATGGCGTCGGCGAGCGGCCCCGGGGCGCAGACGCCTGATGTGGTGATGACGAAGTTGCGCTTGATGATGGCGGAGGGCAGCGCGTCGGGCGGGAGCTCTTTGCCGAGCTCGCATTGCCAGCGGCTGTCGAAGCGCCACAGCAGGACCGGAAGCGTCTCGCCCATGTGACCGAGAATGATTTTCAGTCTCGGAAAGCGCGTGAACGTGCCGCCGAAGACGAGCCGTAGCGCATGGCTCCCGGTCTCCACGGTCCAGGCCCAGACAGCGCCGTTCAACTCGGGGCGGCCGGCAAACATCGCCGGGTGATCGGCAAGGTCTCCCGGATGCAGGTAGATCGGAACACCCAGGTCCTGCACGCGCTCCCAGAATGGGAGATACATGTCGGCGTCGAGATAGTGGCCGTTGGTCTGGCCGTTGATGAGCGCGCCCTTGAACCCAAGCTCTTTGACGGCACGCTCGAGTTCCGTGGCAGCGGCGGCGGCATCCTGCATGGGAAGATGGGCGAAGCCCGCATATCGCTGCGGCCGCTTCTGCACTTCGCGCGCCAGCAGATCGTTAGCGCCCCGCGCCAACTCGATCGCCGTCTTTGCATCCGCTTCCGCCTGCACGCCGGGCGTGGTGACCGAGAGTACGGCGAGATCAATGCCCGCCTTGTCCATCGTCTCCAAGCGCAATTGATCGAAGTCGGCAAG
>WNFO01035576.1_pt1 | contig 10550 bp, 11 predicted proteins | sample 5400251 | NCBI WGS metagenome assembly WNFO01 (sample SAMN13153354, study PRJNA577476) | soil metagenome | isolation source: 100 cm saprolite under Madrone tree | place: USA:California | collected 2016-06-14 | reverse complement strand
GGGACCTTGCTTTTCTAACTGAGGAACAGTTTATGACCAAGTATTCCGTAACAGTAGAAGAGTACAAAGAATTGGCCTTGAAAGGGATAAAGTGATCGATCAGCTAGCTTTAGCTGTCATAGTTGCGGGGTTAACCTTTTCTGGCATCTACGCTTACGGTCGGATCGAGCACTGGAAGGCGGCGTATGAAATGACCTCGGACGATCTGGACAAGGCCCTCGTACGAATTAGCGAAGCTGAACGAACCTCGCAATCTACGGTTGAAAAACACGAGGCAGTCATGGCAGTATTTAAGTCTATGAGTGATAGACCTATCGTGGCCGCGTTGAGTGAAAAACATATTGACCAGATAGTTAATAGCTTATCTATGATAGCCGCACAGAATCAATCTCCGAGTAGGTTGAACTAGTGACTAAGCAAGAGAAGGCTAAGGATAAAAGACTACAGAAGATCTACAAGAAATCCTTGGCCGAGTTCAATGCTATGCTCGAGGAACAGGGTAATAAGTGTGACATATGTGGAAAACCATTTCCGGAATATACTCCATTCTTTGACCATTTTCATAAATGTTGCCCTCGTAGTTTGAAAGAATATTGTGGAAAATGTTGTCGTGGTGGGCTATGTTTCGGGTGTAACAAATTCGTAGTCGGGGTATTAGAACGTCAGAATATTCCTATTGAAGGACTTTATAAGTATATGAAGAAATGGGAACATCTAAACGTACTAGCTAAACCTAAGTCCGAGAAACGGAAGAAGAAATGATATCGGAGTATATAGCAAAACACGAGCGGCTAATCATTGCTGTCGGAATACTTGGACTCGTGTTGTACATAGGCACTCGATGGATAGACTACCGTGCTAAAGAAGCTGAGTTGGTTAATAACAAGGCACAAGCAGTTGCTGCTCAGCAGGCACAAATAGTCTCGGCTTTGACCTCGCAACTCCAACAGGCCCAGCAGAATAGTAACGCAGTTGTGACACAGACTTCGATGCAGGTTGCGGCCCTACAGAGTCAGATTGCCTCTTTGCAGATTAACCTCGCATCTCAACAGAGCGCAATTCGTACGAGGCCAATTTCTGAAATCGCCTTGCAGTGGAGCACTTTGATAGGGCTACCAGTCCAGAATACGGACAAAGGTTTGTTAGTCGATGACTCTGGTGCGAGAGCAACGGTCTCGCAACTCATTGAAATTCCAATACTTAATGAAGAGATTAAGACTCAGACCTCGGAATTAGCTGAGAAAGACAAAGCGATCTCGGCGCAGGCGGATACTATTAAGGCATCGACCTCGCTTGTAGCAGGGCTAAACATCCAGATTACGGACAACGGAAAGGCATGTGATGCCAGAGTAAATGTAGTCAAAGCGGAGGCACGGAAAGGAAAAAGGAACTATTTTATTGCAGGATTTATTGCTGGGATAGCAACCAGGGTTCTTGGTAAATTTTAATCTCGCATTTAACTAACAAAAGGACATCATGTCTAATTCTGGGCCGAAGATTTTACTTCTGGATTTAGAGACACTACCTCATCTAGGTTTTACCTGGACGAAATGGGATACTAACGTTATTAAGTTTAAGCAAGAAACTTGCATCGCAACGTTCGCCGCTAAATGGTTGGGAGAGAAATCAATACTTGGTAAAGCTTTGCCCGATTATTCTGGGTATACACCTAACTCATACGATGATAAGAAGTTAGTCAAAGATCTATGGAATTTGCTCGACGAGGCGGATATTGTTGTCGCGCACAATGGTGCAGATTTTGATGTCAAAGTATGCCGTGCAAGGTTCCTATTTCATGGTATGAAACCACCATCTCCTTTTAAAGTTGTTGATACTAAGAGAGTTGCAAAACGTGTTGCACGTTTTAGTTCTAATTCATTGAACGATCTTGCCAATTATCTCGGATTTGGATCCAAGATTAAAACGGACTTTGATTTGTGGCTAGGATGCATTTCAGGTGATAAAAAGTCCTGGGAGTTGATGCTTAAATACAACAAGCATGATGTACTTCTTTTGGAGAAACTATACTATCGTTTGTTGCCATGGGCCGGTAATCATCCTAATTTAACCTTGTTTTCAGATAGGTCGAAATGTCCCAAATGCGGGTCAGAAAATATTAATTATAGAGGGACTATGACTCTATCTACTGGAGAATATCGAAGATTCCAATGCCAGGACTGCGGCGGTTGGGGGCGCGATACTAAACGGGAACGGGCAACGGCCTTTGTTAATGCTCAGACTGATTAACTATGGGAAAAAAACTTGATGAAACTGTTATTGCTCTAGAAAAACAATTTGGCAAAGGCACGGTTTTGACTGGCGATAAACCCATTGAACCCGTGTCTGTGATATCAACTGGATGGCCGAGTCTCGACCTCGCGCTAGGAATTGGAGGATTGCCTCGAGGTCGAATTGTAGAAATATACGGCCCTGCGGCAGCAGGAAAAACTACTATAGCTTTACAAACTATTGCTCAAGGTCAAAAGGCAGGCGGCCTGTGTGCAATAATTGATGTCGAACAAGCCCTGGATTTACAATATGCACAGAACCTCGGGGTAGATATAGACGCTTTAATAATTAGTCAACCAAGCTGCGGGGAGGAAGCCCTAGAAATTACAGAGCAACTTATTCGGTCTGGAGAGATTTCTGTTATAGCTATTGACAGCGTGGCCGCACTAACCCCAAGGGCTGAACTCGAAGGGGAAATGGGAGATGCGCCCATGGCTTTGCAAGCTCGATTAATGAGCCAAGCAATGAGAAAACTTGTTAGCTCCGTTGCTAAAACAGATACTATACTTATCTTCTTGAATCAGATCCGAGAGAAGATCGGCGTAATGTTCGGATCACCAGAAACAGTTTCTGGGGGCAGGGCTCTTAAGTTTTTCAGTTCTGTTAGAATTGACGTAAGAAGTTCTCAACAGATAAAAGACGGAGACAATATTATAGGTACTAGGACAAAAGCTAAAGTGGTTAAGAATAAAATGGCAAGACCCTTTCTTGTTGCAGAATCAGACTTAATCTTTGGGAAAGGAATTAGCATTGAAGGCGACGTGCTTGATTTAGCTACTGAAAAAGGAATTGCCGATAGAAGAAAACCCGAAAGTTCTGGCCGAACTAAAGGAGAAATTGTGATAAATTTTAAATCACCAAAGACGAGAACTTTTGCCCTATTGAATGTTCCAAATATGATGGATCCTGTAGGCTATTGGCCTTTAATAGAATATAGTGCGTACTTAAACAAAGTATCAAAAGAAGGTGATCTTATTTGTGTAAAACGCTGGGCAGGATGGAAACCTAAATTAATTAGTTTCCTAATTAGATTTTTGCTTCCAGAGCCTACTTCAGTTTATGTAAGTGATCCTAGTCGAAAGGAAAGACTGTGAAATTAATTTCATTGTTGTTAGCAACTCTATTATTGGCCGGATGTTACAAGGAGAAGCCGAGACCAACTATCCCTCCAGTTCCCGCGTCACTTCCCGAAGCTCCTGCCGGATTTGATACTTTAACAAACGGGTTTACTGATCAGAAAACTATGGACGCCGCCCTCACACAGTTTATTGAGGATGCTGGTGATGAATTGGGTCCTTACTTTAATGCGAGGTCGTGCGTCGATTGCCATTCCAACCCTATCATCGGAGGAAATAGCCAAGTCGTTGAGCATCGTATTGCTCCAGACGACAAGGACGACGGGATTGCACAAGCGACATTAGTCCACGATCAAGCAGTGCCCGGATTCAATCAACAGGTTGCCCCGCGAGATGCTATCAATGCTCTGCGGTCTTCTCTTAATTTGATGGGAGATGGTTTTGTCGAGGCTGTTCCGGACGAGGAGCTCGAGGCTATTGCATCTGTAAACGGCGGACAGTTTATTCATGTCCAGATTCTGGAATCTCCCGGCGTAACCAAGATTGGCCGATTCGGTTGGAAGGATCAACAGGCTACTCTACTATCGTTTGCAGGAGACGCGGACTTCAATGAGAAGGGCGTGGAAAACAGCCTCGTTCTAGCTCAACTGCCACAGAAAAGTAACGGTATTGAAGATCAACAAACTGGCAGTACGGTCGGTTGTTCTGATCCTAATTGCGAGGACATTGACTTCTACGCCGCCTTTATGCGGTCTCTGAAGGCTCCGCCTCGCGGTCTGATTACAGACGAGGTCAAATATGGTGAATCCGTGTTCGATTCTATTGGTTGCAACAGCTGCCACGTCGATACTTTGTACACCAAAGGACTTAAACCTCGTGATGTCCAGTTCCACCCCTATAGCGACTACCTTCTCCACAATATCGGAACGGGGGACAAGATTGCTCAAGGTCCGGCTCCTGCTAACAAATTGCGGACAAAGCCTCTTTGGGGACTACGGGTGCAGTCCCGATTCCTGCACGATAATAATGCATTTAATATAACTGATGCGATTAAGAAACATAGGCACGAGGCTAACGACTCGGAATTTGCTTATGAGCGGCTTACAAAGAAAGATAAACAGGCCTTGTTAACATTTCTTAACTCCTTGTAGGAGCTCGATGAAAATATTCTCGGCAATCCTTGGTATTCTACTTTTCTCCGCAGGCGTCGGTGCGCAAGATAATACGAATCCATATTGTGGACAGGGAAACGTTCCGTCGGGAGGAGCGGACGGCCCGGCAGTTTTGATGCAGCGTTGCATGTTTACACAGATTAGTTCAACGCCCTCTTCTAATTATCCTAAACTTATAAAGCCAACAGATGATTTGCAGACAGCACTAAACACAGCAATGCCAGGAGATGTGCTTCTAGTTGATCCATTGACTTCGTTTTCCATCAACGGAAAGCTAATTTTACCCAATGGAACTGCCTCGCAATGGATTACGATTCGGACTTCATCTAGTTTCATTCCGGATGAGTATACGAAAATTACCCCGGCATTCGCCTCGTATTTGCCTAAGCTAATAGTTAGTATGTCTAACGCATCTATTACAGGAGGGCAGTATGTTAGATTGATTGGATTCGAGGTCACCCGACCAGAAGGAACAGGAATAGTTTATAATCTATTTTCTGGACTGGGACATGATGTAATCCTCGACAGACTTTACATTCACGGAACTCATTCGGACGAAACCAATCGTGGCGTTATCCTTAATGATGCTAGTAATATAACAGTAATGAATTCATGGTTCGAGGACTTTCATTGCTTTGCCATCGTAGGAGCATGCGGAGATTCTCAGGCAATCTCTGGCGGGGGTTCGACCTCGTCTGACGGAAACTTTAAGATCGTCAACAATCACCTTGAAGCGGCGGGGCAAAGTATTCTATTTGGAGGATCACCGGCCTCGGTTGTGCCGACCGACATTGTGGTCGCATATAACGACCTCATAAAACCAATGTCCTGGAATCCAAAGGATACATCATACAATCCAGTTTCCGGACACGACGGGTTGCCGCATCCTTGGATTGTGAAAAATCACCTCGAATTGAAGAACGCGAGTCGAGTTCTAATAGAGGGCAACCGATTACAGAATATCTGGGGAGGTTTTACACAGGTCGGAGCATCTATTCTGTTGACAGCTAAGAACCAAGCAGGGGCTAACGGAGCCAGCGTCTGTCCGATCTGCGCTGTCACAGACGTAACGATTAGATACAATTACCTGTCGTTCGCGGCCCAGGCTCTACAGATAGGATGTTCTCAAGGAGGAAATGGGGGCTGGCCAGCGGAATGTGCTCGATATTCTATACATGACAACCTATTCGATCATCTTCAGTATCAGACATGTTATAGCTGCGGATCATTTACAAATCTAATAGGAGGTGGCGGGCCGACAGTTTTGCATGACCTCGTAGTTGATCACAATACGTTCCAAAACGCGACGTTGGTAATTCTGGAGCGTATTCTTCTGGTGGCGGGACGAGCAACTGCTGGAGTTTGCCAGGAACATTGAAGCAAAAATTCGCTTCGTGCTGGCCCTCCGGGTCGTTTACCGGAAATCAGTTTGTGACAACAGTTACATTCCGATACGGAATTTTGCCGTGGCCAGACGGGAATACTGGTAATCCTGCGGCAGGCGAGAACATTGACCTCGTAAATACGGCACTAAATAAACGGAGATGAAATGGCAAGACTTGCGTTCTTTGGCGACACTCACGGCGATATTAGTACGATGTATAAACTCGTAGAGAAATATGAGACTGAACGAGATATTCCGATTGATGGGATTGTCCAGGTTGGTGACCTCGGAGTTTATACTGCCGGAACCGAATGGCATTATTATTGGAATGGTATTAGGAAAGCTACTAAGCCTACTCTAGTAATTATGGGAAATCATGAAGAACCCCAGGCAGTAAATCGGTGGAGCGCTAATCCAGATAAAGTTGAAAACATGAAACTCCTCCAAGATGGGACTATTGAGAACTTTCTTGGAGTCCGTATAGGTGGAATCTGGGGTAATTTTTCTCCTATAAGTTACAAAGATCCAGAACGAGTTATCCGTCATAGAATGACCGGGGAAAGCCCTCGCATTGCAATGCATATCAATAGGCTTGCTGTAGAGAATCTTCTGGCACAACCAGGGTCTATGGATGTTCTTATAACGCACGATAGTGCGAGGTCAACGTTCCCGGAATTCTTCCGGAATAATAGAATGGACCCAACTATTGCGGATATTCTTGGGCTAGTTAGAGAGGAGATTAATCACGCTCAAGGTTGCCCGGGGTTTGATGACCTTCTGGAGAAATTTAAACCTCGAGCTTACTTCTATGGTCATCTCCATGTTTCAGATTACAAACGACTTGGAGAAACTAAAGTCCGGTGTCTCCAGTGCATTCAGTATACTAAAGACGGCGATTGTATGGAAGTACTAGAATTCTAGGAGGAAAAATGGTAGAGAAAGATCCGACAGGACGAGATCCTAAACAAGGCGGGGCAAAACTAGACGCGGGAAAAAATCCTATATTTCAAGGGGTGTTATCTTATTTTCCTAGAGCCCTGGAAGCAGTCTCAATTGTGTCTTTTGAAGGGGCGAAGAAATATAGCTGGAAAGGTTGGGAATCAGTACCCGATGGCGTAAATCGCTATTCCGACGCCCTCGGTCGTCATTTATTGGAGGAAGGCAAAGGAAATTTGTACGACAACGCCGCCGGGGGTACAAATTTGCTTCACGCGGCACAAATTTGTTGGAATGCTTTAGCCAGGTTAGAATTAATGCTTAAATCTGGTATATCAGTTATTACTTTAGAAAAATAATGAATTGTCCTCATCCTGACCGACCTATAAAAGCACGAGGATTGTGTGGAAGCTGCTATAACTCGTGGTTGGATAATCGCAGTCCAGAAATTAAGAAACAAAAACTTAAAATTCGCGCGGCGGCCTCACAACGAAGGAGGGATTCCTGGACACCAGAACAAATCGCAGAAAACAAAATAGTACAAGTTGAGAGACGCCTTAAACATAGATATGGAATATCTAAAACTGAATACGATGAAATGTATGCGCAGCAGGGTGGTAAATGTAAACTTTGTGGGTTGGAAAAAGAATTAGTTGTTGACCACGTTCATGATGAAACTAAAAGAGTCAGAGGATTAATTTGCGATGGATGCAATAGAGATGTGGCCGTGGTTGACCGAGGTCGAACATATGTTGAAAAATTATTTTGTTACGCGGAGAAGAAATAATGCGATGTTATTTGGCGTCTTGGTTCGGCAATAAAACTCGTTTAAAGAAGAAGGTTAAACTTCTCAGCAAACATGGAATCATAGTAACATCGCGGTGGCTAGATGAAAATGTAGCCCAGACAGTTGGTATTAAAGATGTTACCAAGAATCATCTTATTGAAACGTCTCGAATAGATATCGAAGATATTGATTCTGCCGACGTTGTAGTCCTAGTAACACCGAAAAAGAAAGATCTAAAGAGGATATCTAAAACTGGGTGGGCCAGAGGGGGAAGGCATTTTGAAACAGGATATCAGTATGCATTGATGACCCATCTTTATCCTAAGAAAAGACTGATCATTTTAGGGCCAAAAGAAAATGTGTTCCACTGGTTACCGGAGGTGGAACACGCTTCTAGTTGGCATGAATTGATTGAACTTTTAACGAACTAAACCCATAGACCGCATACGTTGATACGTCTCATCTGTCTCTCGTTCTGTAGGACTAAGACGATTTAGAATCTTAGTCCTCTCTTTTAAGAGATCCGGAAGAAGTTTTTGTTTCTCTTGAGCTGTAGCCGTTTTCCAAACATCTAGTTTATCGCTGGCTGAAAGCCGACCGAATTTTGATAGAAGAATGTCTTCGTGGCCCGCAGTTTGGACACGTCTCATCTCAGTCGGGGTCAATCCGTGCATATCCACGGTATGCCCCGCTCTCATCTGATCTTCGAGGTCAAGTAAATGATGGTGCCTTTGAACCGCACTCGGATCAGCAACACCAGCGGGAAGCCTGTCACTCAAGCGTTGGCTAGCTAGCTTCTCAGCCGGTGTCCGGTTTACGGCCGGATTTAAACCAACGGCTCGCATTATGCTGTCATAGAACTGATCCTCGGCATTCCCTGTTTTAAACTTCGAATAAACATCCGGGATCAAATGGTGTATAACGCTCCCAGCAGGTCCTTGTAGTATCAAAGGAATCGTATTACGGATTCCATCGCCTACCATCTGAGTGTCGCTAAGTTTCTTTCCCTGGTCATCTCGTCCGTATAAAGCCTCATAAGCAGTCTTGGCAACCGGGTTCATTCTATTCCTAAAGAATGACTGTGGCTCGGTCAATGCTCTCCATGTATCTTCAGGTAATGTCCTCATCGACCACGAACGCTTTCCATCAGGATCTGCGACTGAGAACGGGTGTTCCAAATGAACTTGGCCATGTAGCAACAAGTTTAACGACTGGGCGGCCAAGAAATTGTAGAACATCATTCTACCGAAACTTTGGTATATAACAGACCCGCCTGGCTTGAACATTGACATTGTAGTATCAATATGCGATCCAGTAAAATCTGGTGCGAGGGCAATCATTCGGAGCATGTCTACGTTGCTAGCACTTACACCAAGCTGCTTCCAGTTCAGCCCACCAAAAATTCCATTCGTAATCCTCGCCGCTTGAGAATAGATTTGATGATCTTCCCAGTTATGATTTTGTTCCCGAAGTTGTCCTGCAATCTTTTCAAAGCCGACCGCCTTCAAACGAGGAATATACTCGCCAAATAGTTTCTGTTCCGCTACTCTCTGGATATCTCCTAGGACAGGAATCTTTTGGAACAAAGGCCCTGTCGCTCCGACCCCTTCCCCGGCTCCCGCATCATATAGACTTTTCTCCGTTTGAGGGTGTAGCGTCAATCCATGAGTTACGCCTTCCGTCAAGGAGATATGATCTTCTGGAATTGGCTTCGCATTGAACGGATGCATAATCTCTTCCATCGGCAAGCCGATCTGAAGACCTCGCAACCCTTCTGTCACAATGTGGAAGGGGGACAATGCTAAAAGGAATGACTTCGTCGCCTGCGCCGTCTTGAGAACAGAATTGGCCCACGGAGTTTTACGAACCCAAGATGTGTCGTCGAACATATTACGAACGTCCTCGATATGATCTGGATGGAACATCAATGCCGTCTTTCTCATGACAGGAAGATCGACAGGTTTTCCATTCGGCCCAATCATTACATCTCCGGTTTCCGGATCTTTCTTGAAACCGACCTCGGTCACACGATTACGGGCAAAGACCTTAGGTCCTTCTGTATAGTCGCTGACATCTAGATAGTGGTTTCCGTCCTCGTCGGTTCGGACTTTATTTTCAATAGTATCGAGGTCAAGTTTAGAGATGTCCGCAATCCGGACCATTGGTACGTGAATAGTTTTTCCCGTTTCCGTATCCGAATCTAAATATCTAACTGCTGCCGGATTAATAGCGAGCGGCCTGCCATCGGTATCTGTCTGCTTTAGATAGATATCCTCCGCCTTTTTTATACCAACAGCCCCTCTGTGTTCCTGTACGTAATTAGAAAAAGCGTCAACAGCCCCAATATTCTTAGGAACGTATCCTTTCTCCATTGCCTCAAACATGTTATCAAAAGCTTTTGATTTAAGATGAGTAGGTTTCTTTGTGGCTCTTAAGATACTTTCCGCGGGTCGGTACGCACTTCGACCTTCATCATCTGGCTCATAGCGAACACTTCCTGCGTAATCTTCTCGGCCTTTGTAGTCTGGATGGACAATGCCTACATCTTTATAAGTTTGGAACATATCTGCATATTCTGGTGTTAGTGTCTTTGATCCAAATTCTTTGACCTCGGACCTAAGCTTCTGAGCATTGCGGATAACGTTAATCCATCGTTTTCGAACTGCTGGAGGAAGATGGTCCATATTCTGGACATTTACGGCCTGGTTATCGAGGTAGTCATTTGTAGGAACACGGTTTTCTGCGAGGTCAATGAACCTCGTTTTACCGTCTTTATCAAACTCTGCGTCGTGACGCTGGGAGATTCGTTGCCAGGCATCCTTACCCTCGTCTGTCAAAGTCTTATCAGATTCAAACCTGTCCATTCCACTAGACTTTGCCCACTGGATAGCGTTGTCATAAAGACG
>WNFO01007903.1_pt1 | contig 10553 bp, 9 predicted proteins | sample 5400251 | NCBI WGS metagenome assembly WNFO01 (sample SAMN13153354, study PRJNA577476) | soil metagenome | isolation source: 100 cm saprolite under Madrone tree | place: USA:California | collected 2016-06-14 | reverse complement strand
GTCCTCACCGGTCAGCACCGCGACGACGCCCCGCGACTGACGTGCCTTCGTGACGTTAACGCCACGAATCAGCGCATGAGCGTGAGGGCTGCGCACGAAGGCGGCGTGGAGCAAGCCGGGCGCGGTGAGGTCGCCGACGTAGCTGCCGCGCCCGAGGCAGAGCTTGCGCGTCTCGCGCGGGCTCAGCGCCGCGCCGACGTACCTGGTCGCACCGTTGATGGCTATCGAGGCCCCCCTGATGACTCGTCCGCGCGGCACAGGTCGTGCCCGCGGGCCACACATCGTACCCCGACTAGGATTCACTCGGCCGGCGGGAGGCCCAGGGGCGCAACGCTTCGAACGTCGCCGCGGCACGGAGCACGAGCGCGTCTTCGCCACGGCGGCCGACGATCTGAAGACCGACGGGAAGGCCGCTGGCCGTGAAGCCGGCCGGAACGGAGACGGCCGGCTGGCCGCTGTAGTTGAACGGATAGCAGAGCGTCCAGCCGAGATGCGTGACCTCGCGGCCGGCGACTTCACGCGGGCCGACGATGCCGAGCGAAAATGCCGGCAAGCAGACGGTCGGGGTGAGCAGCAAGTCATAACGCTCGAAGAAGCGCCGTAGCGTATCCACCAGCGTCTGGCGAGCGGCGACCGCCTTGACATACTCGACCACGGTCAGCCCGGCCGCGGCGTCGGCATACTTCACCAGCTCGGGATCCATCAGCGCCTTCTGCTCAGGCGGACGCGCGGCGTGGGCGCCGGCCTGAGCGCCACCGTAGAGCGTCCGGAGAACGGAGCTCGGGTCGCCCAGATCCGGGCTGGCCTCTTCCACCTTCAGCCCGCCGTCCGCGAGCGCTCGCGCCGCGGCAGCACAGATCGCGCGCGTCTCGGACTCGACCGGAGCGAATCCGAGATCCTCGGACCACGCGACGCGAATGGGATCACTCCCGCCGGTGAGCGGCTGATCGCAGGCGGCCAGGTAATCCACGCGGTCGTCGGGCAGCGCGAACGGATCACGCGGGTCGTAGCGCGCGATCACGTTCATCATCAGCCCCACGTCGCGCACGGTCCGTGCGAGCGGACCGTGGGCGACCAGCTCGTGAGCGCCCGCTGCCGGGTAAAAGGGCACCCGCCCGAACGTCGGTTTCAGCCCGACGAGTCCGCAGAAGCTCGCCGGAATGCGGATCGAGCCGGCGCCGTCGGAGCCGAGCGCGAGCGGCCCGAGCCCGGCCGCCACCGCGGCGGCCCCGCCACCGGTCGATCCGCCTGGTGTGAGCGTCAGATCCCACGGGTTACGTGACTCGCCGAACAGCGGGTTGTCGGTGGAGCCGCGCCAGGCGAACTCCGGCAAGTTGGTCCGCCCGACGAAGATCGCGCCGGCCGCGCGCAGGCGCGCCACGCTCGGGCTGTCCTCGGGCGGGACGAAATCAGCGAGGAGGCGCGAGCCGGAGGTCGTGCGGTCGCCGGCGGTCCAATGGTTGTCCTTGATCGAGAGGGGGACACCGTGGAGCGGGCCGAGCGGCTCACCGGCCATCCCCGACTGTTCGGCCTGGTGGGCCTGCTTCAGCGCTCGCTCGGCGTGGACGAGGACGTAAGCGCCGAGGCGTCCGTTCAGCCGCTCGATCCGATCGACCACGGCCCGCGTGATCTCGACGGGCGACAGCTCGCGACGGCGGATCAGCAGCGCGAGCTCGACGGCCGGGGTGAAGCAGAGGTCGCTGGCGGTCACGTCACGGGCTCCTTCTTGTGCTACTTTCGCGCTGCTACACCGTAGGCCTGCGCCCCGGCCACCGCAAGGAGGAAGACGATGGCCTCGAGAATCGTGACCAGGGAAGAGATGCTCCAGCGGGTGGCGCGGTTCAAGGAGCTGACACCGAGCTCCCGGCCACTGGTCGACGCGGTCCTGCCGCAGTTCAACCGTCAGATCTTCAGCATCATCGGCGGCGGCGTCACCGAGGACGCCTCCATGAAAGTGCCGATCACCGCCGTGGACGGCTTTCACCTGTCGATCATCAAGGCCGGCCCGAAGAAGGGCACCGGGTTGCACAACCACCGGACCGTCGAGGTCTTCATGCCCTTGACCGGAACGTGGTCGGTGCAGTGGGGCGACGACGGCGAGAACGAGCTGACCATCGGCCAGTGGGACGTGATCTCGGTGCCGACCGGCATCATGCGCGGCTTTCGCAACGAGAGCGCGGAGGAGGCGTACCTGCTGGCGCTCGTCGGCGGCGACGATCCTGGCCGCGTGGCCTGGGCCACCAACGTCATGAGCGCGGTGCGCGAGAAGGGATTCGATCTCGACGCCAACGGCAAGATCGTCGAGGTCGGGCGATGACGGCGCGGTCGGCACTCACCCTCGGCGTCGCGCTGGCCATCGCTGTGCTGGCCGTGGCTCCCGCCGACGCAGCGCCGGCAGGCGAGGTCAAGATCGGCCTCGCGGCCGAGCCGAACACGTTCGACCCTCACCTGACGGTTGGCCGCAATAGCCAGATCTTCATCGTCAACGTCTACGACGGCCTCACCGCCCGCGACGCGCAGGGCCATCTCGTGCCGGCCCTGGCGGAATCCTGGAAGCGGCTGAACCCGACGACCTGGCAGTTCGTCCTGCGCAAGGGCGTGAAGTTTCACAACGGCGACGACTTCAACGCCGAGTCGGTGAAGTTCACGCTCGACCGGGCGACCAACCCCGAGACGAAGGCGACGATCAGCTCGGAGCTCGGCACGATCGCCAGCACCGAGATCGTCGATCCCTTCACCGTGAACGTGATCACGAAGACGCCCGACTTCCTGCTGCCGGTTCGATTGGGTGAGCTGTTCGGGCTGATGCTCTCGCCCAAGCACACCAATGCGGTCGGCAAGGAAGCGATCGCGATCAGGCCGAACGGGACCGGCCCGTTCAAGCTGGTGTCGTGGACGAAGAACGAGCAGATGGTCCTGGAGGCGAACGAGAGCTACTGGCGCGGCGCGCCGAAAGTGAAGAAGATCATCGTGCGGCCGATCCTCGAGGACGCCGCGCGGATCGCCGCGCTCCAGGCCGGCGAGGTGGACCTGATCACGCCCATCCCCTACGCGCGCATCGCCGAGCTCAAGCGCAACGACAAGCTCGTGATCAAGACGGTCGCCGCGCCGCGGGTCTTCCACGTCACGATCGACGTGCGCAAGCCGCCGTTCGACAACGTGAAGGTCCGCCAGGCGTTGAACTACGGCGTCGACGTCAACGCCATCGTGAAGTCGCTCTACTTCGGCTACGGCACCCGGCTGGCGACCGTCGTGGACCGCGGCGGGCTCGGCTATGACCCCGGCGTCCAGCCCTACCCGTTCGACCCGACGAAGGCGAAGGCACTGCTGGCCGAGGCGGGCTTCCCGAACGGCTTCGAGACCGAGTTCGACAGCTTCACCGGGAGCATCGCCGATCACGCCAAGCCGGCCGAGGCGATCGTCGGCTATCTCCAGAAGATCGGCGTGAAGGCCAAGCAGAACGTCTTCGAGTTCGCCGCCTTCGGTCCGCGGCGCGTGCAGAACAAGACGGCGCCGCTCTTCATCTACAGCATCGGCGACGCGTACCTCGAGCCCTCGTGGGTGATCCGCTGGCTCACCCAGGGCGGCCTCGGCATGCATTACAAGAACCCGAAGCTCGACGAGATGCTGACGCGGATCGAGGCCACCGACGACCGCGCGAAGCGCGCGCCGCAGTACAGCGACGTCCAGAAGCTGATCAAGGACGAGGCGCCGTTCATCTTCCTGTTCCAGGCCGACGCGGTGTTCGGGATGAGCACCCGGATCGACTACGCGCCGCGGCCGGACGAGACCCAGTGGCTCTATCCGCTCGGGCTCAGGGGGTGATTTGCGGGCCTACGTCGCCGCGCGCCTGGCCACCGCGCTCCTCGTCGTTCTCGGAGTGTCGGCTGTCTCGTTCGTCCTGACGTTCCTCACCGGCGACCCGGCGGAGATCATGCTGCCGCCGGGCGCGACGGCGGTGCAGATCGCGAAGTTCCGGGCCGAGTGGGGCTTCGACGATCCGCTGCCGGTCCAGTACTGGCGGTTCCTGCGCCGCGCCGTCCAGGGCGACTTCGGGATCTCGCTCCGGCACGGCCAGTCCTCGCTGCCGCTGATCGCGGCGCGGCTGCCCGCGACGTTCCAGCTCACGGTCACGGCGATGCTGCTGGCCATCGTGCTGGCGGTGCCGCTCGGCGTCCTCGCGGCGACCCACCGGGGCGGCACGATCGATCTCTTCGCGATGGGCGTGGCGCTCTTCGGGCAGTCGGTGCCGAACTTCTGGCTGGCGATCATGATGATCCTGCTGTTCGCCGTCTCGTGGGGCGTGCTGCCGACGTCGGGCCGCGGTGGATGGGCTCACGTCGTCATGCCGGCCGCCGCCATCGCGATCAATCTCGCCGCGTTGTTGACCCGCCTCGTGCGCACGGCGGTCATCGAGGTGCTCGCCGAGGACTACGTGCGCACCGCCCGCAGCAAGGGGCTGCGTGAGCTGTTCGTGCTGGGCCGCCACGCGGTGCCCAACGCGCTGATCCCGCTCGTCACCGTGATCGGACTGCAGTTCGGCTACATCCTCGGTGGCGCGGTCGTGATCGAGACGATCTTCACCTGGCCGGGCGTCGGGCTCTTCACGATCCAGGCGATCCTGAACCGCGATTATCCGGTCGTCCAGGCCTCCGTGTTCATCCTGGCCACCGCGGTGGTGCTGATCAATCTGGTCGTGGACCTGCTCTACGTCTGGCTCGATCCACGCGTTCGGTTGACATAGGCATGTCGCAGGATCGAAGGGTGCCACGGCGTAGCCCCCTTCGCTTGACGAGTCGTGGGGGCCATTTCGGGGCCCCCATGTTGGATGTCGGCGCTCTGATCGTCGGCCTGGTCATCGTCGCAGCGCTCGGAGCGCCCCTGCTCGCGACGTCCGATCCGGTCGATCAGGACCTGACCGTCGTGCTGAAGCCACCCTTCTGGCTCGAGGACGGCTCGCTCCAGCACCCGCTCGGCACCGATCATCTCGGACGCGACGTCTACTCGCGCCTGATTTACGGCGCTCGCATCTCGCTGACGATCAGCGCGCTCGCCGCGCTGATCGGCGCCGTGGTCGGCGTGGCCGCCGGCCTGATCGCGGGCTACGTGGGCGGTCGCGTGGACGCCGTCATCATGAGGATCGTCGACCTGAACCTGGCGTTCCCGCTCATCCTGCTCTCGCTGGCGGTCGTGGCGCTCCTCGGTGCGAATCTGAAGAACCTCGTGATCGTGATGGCGATCACCACGTGGATGATCTACGCGCGAGTGGTCCGCGGTCTGAGCCTGACGCTGCGCGATCAGGAGTTCATCCAGGCGATCCGCGCGCTCGGGGCCCACGACGCCCGCATCATCGCCCGCCACGTGCTGCCCAACGTCTTCGCGCCGATCGTGGTGATCTGGACGCTCGAGGTGGCGCGCGTCATCCTGATGGAGTCGGCGCTCTCGTTTCTCGGCCTCGGCGTGCCGCCGCCGACGCCGACGTGGGGCCGGATGCTGGCCGAGGGCCGCGACTACCTGACGGTGGCCGGCTGGATCTCGATCTTCCCGGGCCTCGCGATCATGGTGACGGTGCTCGGGATCAACTTCCTCGGCGACGGCCTGCGCGATCTGCTCGACCCGCGGCTGCGCGGGCAGATGTAGCTCCGGGAGCGCGGGCCTAGTCCACCGCCTTGAACATCCGCTCGTCGTAGAGCGCGCCCGACATCGGCCCGAGCTTGTCGCGGAACTGGCGCGTGGCGTCCGCCATCGAATGAGCCTCCACCGCCTTCGCGTCCTTCCAGACCTCGACGACGGTGAAGTGATTGGGGCGGTTGGTCTGCTGCACGACCTCGAACCTGACGTTGCCGGCGCCGGCGCGGCTGTCCTCGCCGAGCTGCTTGACGGCGGCCAGGCCGTCCTCCTTGCGCGGCGGAATGACGTCGACGTGCGTCACGACGTACACGGCGTCACTGCCGACCGTGGCCTGGAGCGGACCCACCGACACGCCGACGTGCACGCGCTCGTCGGTCGGGGCGTTGCGGATCGCCTGGATCCGCTCGCGCGTCTGCATCGTATTCGCCGAGCTCCGGTGAGCCTCGAAGGCCCTCTGGTCCTTCCACACTTCCAGGACCACGAGCTGGTGCCCCTGGCCGATGCGGCTCGCCACCTCCGTCCTGAGATTTCCGTCTTCCTTGCGCGTCGCTTCGCGGTAGCGCTTGAGCAACGAGACGGCGTCGGCACGAGACGTCGGCATCACCTCGACGTACGTCACCGAGTAGATGTTGCCCTCGATGGGTGGCTGTGCCGGCGTCTGGGCGGCGGCATCAATGATCACGCCGGTCAGCGTCACGGCCAGACCGAGGAGGACGACGCGAAGGAGCACGCGCGCGACGTTACTGCAGACCCTGGGGCGGCGTCAACGGCGTGGACAGGCGAGCGTCCCGCCGCTACACTTCCTCCACGACCGTTGCGGCCCGACGTGCAAGGAGGACTCGAGATGAGCGAATCGAAACAGCTCTTCAGCGCCAACCTGGCCAAGGATGCGGTGTACAAGACCGGCCTGCGCAGCTTCATGGAGTACCGCGACCTCGGCATCGAGAAGGCGACCCACGGTCAGTTCCGTGCCCACGTCGTCCGGATCAAGAAGGACGGGCCGGGCGCACACGACCTCCACACCACCGGGCTCCACAAGCACGAGTGCGACTTCCAGATGTTCTACGTGCTGAAGGGCTGGATGAAGTTCATCTACGAGAACCACGGCGAGCAGACGTTCCACGCCGGCGACTGCGTGCTCCAGCCGGCCGGGATCGTCCACAACGAGCTCGACTGCTCGGACGACGTCGAGATCCTGGAAATCTACTCGCCCGCCGTCCACGCGACGCGGAAGGTCGAGCAGATGCCTGAGGCCGCCGCGACGCACTGAAGTCTCGATCGCGCTGAAATTTTGACCGCACGCGGGGCGGTGCAATAGTTGAAGGATCGCCTTCGACACGCCGCCCCGCGCCGTTCGCTCTACCTCCCGAAAGCCTCGCGGGCGTCCTGCCCCGCGCGGGGCCGTCTGGGCATTCGCTCGCTGGGCCCGCCGTGCCCTCGTCACGCTCCTGGCTGCACCGCTGGCGCTCCGCATCGTCGTGGCTGCGATCGTCGTCGTGACGGTATGGTCCGCGGTGAACTGGACGTATCAGGTCATCCGCAAGCCGACCGAGCTGTTCTTCCCGGTGAGCGGCGCATTCACCAAGACGCCTCGCGAGACGTGGCGCCAGTACGGGCCGCTGTTTCGCGCTCACGCGACTCACGTCATCACGCCTGATCTGCTCGCCGCCCTGGCTCAGATCGAAGGCGCGGGCAATCCGGTGGCTCGGACGTACTGGCGGTGGCGTCTCACCTGGAACCCGTTCAGGGTGTACGAGCCGGCGTCGAGCGCCGTCGGCATGTACCAGATCACCGACGCGACGTTCCGGGAGGCGAAGCGCTTCTGCATCCACGGTCACGTGGTCGTCGAAGACGGCGCCTGGTACGACCCGAGCTCGTGCTGGTTCAACAGCCTCTACACGCGCGTCGTCCCGAGCCACGCCGTGGAGATGACCGCCGCGCTCCTCGATCGGAGCGTCGCCCAGACGCTCGAGCGCCAGCGAGTCGGCGCCGCGACGCTCGAGCAGAAGCAGGATCTCGCCGCGATCATCCACCTGTGCGGAGCCGGCCCGGCCGACGCCTACGCACGACGCGGCTTCCGCCTCCATCCCGGCCAGCACTGCGGCGACCACGACGTCGCTCGTTACCTCGCTGACGTCAACGCGCTGAAGCGGCGGTTCGTCCGGCTGGCGAGCGCCGGGTAGTCGCCCCGGCGGAGTGCGACGCCCGTGGGACCAAAGTCCTATGGGCGCCGCGTGGTGGGTCCCCTAGTATTGCGCGGACGCGATATTCCACCTGATCGGCTCGCGGGATGGAGGAACGACGTCCATGCAAGCGAACACCCGACGGATTGTCATCACGCTACTCTCGTGCGCCCTGATCCAGCTCCTGCTGACGCTGGCCGGGCCCGAAGCAGCGCGCGCTCAGCAAACGTTCTCCATCGCCTTTCCGAAGAAAGCGGGCGAGCCGAACTCCTGCATGACCCAGATGCCGGGCGGAAACGGTGGAACCTTTCTGCGGTGCCGGATCCAGCTGCCCGCCGATGTTCCCTCGGACCTGTTCATCCGCGCCGTGTTCTTCGAGTGCCGGCCCGGCAGCAGCCAGGCGTGCCTGAACACGCAGCAGTGCCCGGGCAACGGCGCGATCTGCGACCGTCACGTGAACCCGGTCGTGCCGGTCGACTTCAACATCTCGCAGCCGGGGGCGCGGGCGGTCGAGTGGTGGGGCTGGACGAGCGACGTCGGGGACGCGACCCTGCACTTCGACGTCACGGTCGGCCCGTAACCCGCAACCGCGGAGGAGGCGGTCACGGGCACGCGAGTCGCGACGGTCGAAACTCCGCCGCACGTCGTCATCGTCGGCGGCGGATTCGGCGGCCTCGCCGCCGCACGCGCGCTCAAGCCAGCGCCCGTGCGGGTCACCCTCATCGATCGGACGAACCACCATCTGTTTCAACCGCTGCTGTATCAGGTCGCGACCTGCGTCCTCTCGCCTGCAGAGGTCGCCGCTCCAATCCGCCATCTGCTACGCCGCCAGAAGAACACCGCTGTCGAGATGACCGACGTCCTTGGCGTGGATCCACAGAAGCGCGTCGTCTCGGTGGGTCAGCCCGGGCTCGGCGCCCGGTCCGTCCCGTACGACTACCTGGTCCTGGCTACGGGCGCCACCGGTAGTTATTTCGGGCACGACGAGTGGGCGAAGATCGCGCCGTATCCCAAGACGATCGCCGACGTGCTGACGATGCGCGACAGAATCCTGAAGCTGTTCGAGCTCGCCGAGATCGAGGACGATCCGGGCCGCCAGCAGGGTCTTTTGACGTTCGTCCTGGTCGTGGCGGGACCGACCGGGGTCGAGATGGCAGGCGCGCTGGCGACCATGACGCGGGCCACGCTCAAGGCGGAGTTCCGCCGCATCGATCCCGCTTCAGCCCGGATCCTCCTGGTGGATGCCGGCCCCCGCATCCTCGCAGCCTATTCGAAAACGCTGGCCGACCGGACGCACCGCTATCTGACGCGCATGGGCGTGGAGATTCGCACCGGCGCCCGGGTGGAGCACGTGGATGAAGATGGGGTCGTCATCAACCGCCAGCGCGTCGGAAGCCACTGCGTGTTCTGGACGGCGGGCGTGCACGCGTCGCCGGCAGCGAGCTGGCTGGCGGCCGAGACTGATCACGCCGGCCGCGTGAAGGTCCTGCCCAACCTCACGGTGCCCGGCCATCCGGAGATCTTCGTGGTCGGTGACACTGCTTCCATCCCGCACGAGGGGCGGCCGCTGCCAGGGCTGGCGCAGGTGGCAATCCAGAGCGGACACTACGCGGGCGAGACGATCCGCCGCACCCTCGCCGGCGAGTCCCGGTTGCCGCCGTTCAGATATCTCGACAAAGGGAATCTCGCCACCGTCAGCCCGACGTTCGCCATCTTCGAGAAGGGACGCTGGCAGTTGAGCGGATGGTTGGCCAAGGGAGTGTGGGCGTTCGTCCACATCCTGTATCTCTCCGGCTTTGAAAACCGGCTCCTCGTGCTCATCACCTGGACGTGGGCGGTCCTGGCCCGGCGGGGTGGCGCCCGCGTGATCGAGGATCCGAGTTACGCGCGCCTCGAATCGGCGGGCGAACGATCATGAATTTGGGCTCGAATCCTGAGCAACAGCGCCTCGACGAGATCGACACCGCCGGAAAGCCGTGGCGGCGGTGGGGAACCTATCTGAGCGAGCGCCAGTGGGGAACGGTGCGCGAAGACTACAGCGCGAACGGCAAGGCGTGGGACTACCTGCCTCACGATCACGCGCGCAGCCGCGCCTACCGCTGGGGCGAGGATGGCATCGGCGGCTTCTGCGACGATCAGCAGTTGTTGTGTCTCTCGGTCGCGCTCTGGAACGGGAAGGATCCGATCCTCAAGGAGCGGCTGTTCGGCCTCACCAACGCCCAGGGCAACCACGGCGAGGACGTCAAGGAGCTCTACTACTACCTCGATGCGACCCCGACCGGCTCGTACGCGCGGATGCTCTACAAGTATCCGCACGCCGCGTATCCCTACCAGCAGCTCATCGACGAGAACGCGCACCGCGGCCGTCAGAGCCCGGAGTTCGAGCTGATCGACACCGGGCTCTTCGACGACGACCGCTACTTCGACGTCGAGATCGAGTACGCGAAAGCGGACGTCGAGGACGTGCTGTGGCGGATCACCGTCGCAAACCGAGGGCCGGCGGCGGCGCGTCTGCACGTGCTGCCCCAGGTGTGGTTCCGCAATACGTGGACCTGGTCCACGAATGCCCGCAAGCCTTCGCTCGCCGCCGACGGTCAGAGCGGCGTCGTGATATCGCACGCTGAGCTGGGCATCTACCAGCTTCAGTTCGAGGGGCCGCGTGAGGTCGTCTTCTGCGACAACGAGACCAACGTTCGGCGGCTGTTCGGCGAGCGAGACGCGACGGGCTTCTTCAAAGAC
>WNFO01027355.1_pt1 | contig 10554 bp, 6 predicted proteins | sample 5400251 | NCBI WGS metagenome assembly WNFO01 (sample SAMN13153354, study PRJNA577476) | soil metagenome | isolation source: 100 cm saprolite under Madrone tree | place: USA:California | collected 2016-06-14 | reverse complement strand
GCGCCCCACGGCATCATCGCTTTGCATATTTCGAATCGGTATCTTAAATTGGATCCGGTGACGGCGACACTCGCAAAAAGCTTAGACCTTGCGGGCATCATTCGCTCGGACGACGATGATCGCAGAGGAAAATCCCCCTCGACCTGGGTTCTCTTGGCTCGCGATGAAAATGATTTATATCCCCTCACGGATAACCCGGAGTGGTGGTCTCTTTCCATTATTCCCGAAGGACCCCTGTGGACCGATGACTTCTCCAACATTTTCCGAATCTTCCGATGGAAGAGGGAATGAAGGGGAAATCCGAAAGGCGAAGCCGACAAGGATTTCAACCTCGTCGCTTGACCCGTTTGGCTTAGGACAACTAAGATATCGAAAACGACCAAGGAGCGTTGATCATGAGTTATCGAATTGGGGTCATGGTAGCCGTCGTCTTAATGTTCGGCGCCGACACGCAAAAAGACGACGCCGTCAAAACCGAAACCAACAAGCTCCAGGGCACCTGGCGGGTCGTCGAGGCCGAGCGCGACGGCGTCAAAGCTCCCGGCGACGAAACCAAGAAGATCACCTTGGTGATCAAGGGCGATAAGTTGACCGCCAAAAGAACCGAGAATGCGACGAAGCCTGAGGAGAAAAGTTACGAGATGTCCTTTACGCTCGATCCCACGAAGAATCCCAAATGGATCGACGTCACCTACACGGACGGAGAGCGCAAGGGAGAATCGAGCCTGGGGATCTATGAGTTGAAGGACGACAGCCTCAAAATCTGCATGAGCCGCGGCACGACTCGACCCATGGAATTCGAAACCAAGGCGGAGTCGCAGCGGCATATGATGGTTCTAAAACGAGAGAAGTAACTATCGATAACCAAGTATCACTTCTTCGCGATTAGTTGAAAACAGAGAAGCTTGTCATGGCCCCGGACGTACAAGAGGCCGTGGGACAGAATTGGCGCGGCCCAGCATGGCGGCCGAAGCAGGGATGAATCGGGCTCGGTCCTCTTATAAAGCTCCATCCGGGAAATCTCTTCATATTTCCGCGGGTTGATTCTTAATAGCAGCAGCTTTCCGTCTTCGGTCAGGCAAATGAAATGACCGTCGACCATGAGAAGCGAGCTGCGGGTCAGGTCCGGCTGGCTCCACATGACTTTGCCCGTGGCCATTTCAATGCTGCGTAGCTCGGCTTCATGGGTATGCCGCCCGCTGCTCCCATATAAGTAGCCCTCGTGAGCGATGGGCGTATTCCAATGGCACCTCATGCTCTTGTCGAAACGTTTCTCCGCGTCCGCCCACAGAACCTCATAACCGCCTTCCTTGGCTTTGAGCAAGGCGCTGCCCAGACCATAGCATTCCGAAATGAAAACGCGATCGTCAATCACGACGGGATTGCTGGCATTGACGCTTTCGTAGGCGCGAGCACGCCAAGGAAAGTGGAAATCGATTTTGCCGGTAGCCGGCTCAAAGGCGATGAGTCCGCCGCGCGCCAGCACAAAACACCAACGCCGACCGTTAATCGTCGCCAAGGTGGGACTCGAGTAGCTGGCGAGCTCATCGCTGATCTTGTAGCGGACTTTGCCGGTGAGTTTGTCGAATGCCACCACTCCGGAGCCGTTGCCCTTCTGCGGCCCGTCATTGTTGTCGCTCTTTGTGCTGCCGCCCACCTGAACGATCAATAAGTCGCCTTCAATCACTGGCGCGCTGCCCACGCCAAAGAAATTCTGAACGACGTGAAATTCGGACCGGGTGTCGAGCTTCCAAATCAACTGTCCATCGGCGGCGTTTAGGGAATGGAGCATTCCCTCGACGCCATAAATATAGACCCGGTCTCCGTCCACAACGGGACAACACCGAGGGCCGTTGTTGTAGCCGTAGTAGTCTTCGTAATCCGTGGCGTACTCGAATTTCCAAATGAGCTCCCCGCTCTCAGGGTGCAGACAGCTCAGTCTCGCTCGATCGCCCTCTCGGTCAAACAGATAGAGACGGCCCCGGCTGACGGATGGCATGCCGTAACCGGTTCCCATCGGTTTTTGCCAGACGAGCCGCAGCCCTTCGGCCGGCCAGGGACTGATGATTCCCTTTTCTGACGAGACGCTGGTGGCGCGGGGACCCAAGAACTGTGGCCAATCGCTTCCCTCCGTTGATAATTGGTCTTGAACGAGCTTTCTATTCTCACCGGCGGAATGCGTTGACTCACGGCTGGCCGGTTCCTTGGAATCCGCTCTCGATTCCGCTCGATTGGATACCGTTTGACTGTCGCCGCACCCGGGCAGCATGAAACCTACGCATGCCACGGCAAAAAGCATGCGGTAAGGACTCCACGATCGATTCGGAATTCTCATAGAGATGTACTTTAGTTATCGATCGCATATTTCGCAATTCCTTCCTCTGCGTCTGAAGCGCGGACTGAATCCATCTTCATCCCGGTGATCTGTTCTACCCAAGTGAAAATTCGATCGGTGTTGTCGAAGATAGGCGTCGGTATTCTCCAAAGTTGAACCGTGCCATCGGCGTCGCCGGTTGCCATCCATTGACCGTCGGGAGCGAAGCCAAGGGCGCTAATCGGGAAAGAGTGCCTAAGAATGGGACCAATTGGTTTACCCGTAGCCACGTCCCAAAGTCGAGCTTCATGATTGTTTTGATCGGCAACCAATACGTTTCGTGCGTCTTCACTGACAACTTTGTGCGGCTCCTTGGATGGACTTTGCGAATTCTCCTTCGCAGCCTCCGACTTGGGAAGGGCAAATGGATTCACGACGCTCCAGGACCGAAGCACATGATCGGAGCCAACGGTAATAATCCTCGTTCCGTCCGGTGAAAACTCGACGCTAGTTAGTCCACAAGGATGCAGCAAAGGCTTACCGAGCGGTTGACCGGTCCTGGCATCCCAGAGGCGAGCGGTTTTGTCTAATGCGCCTCCTCCGGTGACAATCATGTGTCCGTCAGAACTGAAATCCGCCGCCTGGATGGTGCCATTGTGTTCTAAGGGCCAGCCGATTGGCTCGCCCGTTTTCACCTTCCACAGGCGAGCGGTTCCATCCCAACTGGCGGTAAGAATGGTCTGGCTGTCGGGCGCAAAGCGGATCGCTGATATTCGGGCGCGGTGTTGCAGCCGATGCAACATTGGAGAGCCGCCCCCGATTTCCCACAATTTGGCTACGGTTTCTTGATGACCACTGAAGACTCGCTTTCCGTCCGGGCTGAGCACGGCCGTAAGAACCTTGTCAACTCGAGAGAGAGAACTGCCAATGGGCTTGCCCGTGCTGGCGTCCCAAAGTTGCGCAGTGAAATCCGAACAAGTCGGCAGCAGCACTTGGCCATCGGGACCGAACTGAACGGATTTCACAGCGCCTTGATGCGAAAAGGACCATACTTGCTTGCCCATGGCCGTCTCCCAAATGCGAGCGGTTCGATCGGCGCTGCCAGTGGCCAAGCGGATTCCATCAGCACTGAATGCCACGGTCAGAACCCGGTCCGAGTGACGCAGCGGTTTGCCGATGGGCCGGCCCGTCGCCGTATCCCACAGCCGGGCGGTTCGATCATCGCCGCCCGTGAGAAGAATGTGTCCATTGGGACTAAAGGAGAGGGCGCGGATCGGCCCCTCATGCTTCATCATAAAATCTTTGGAGCGATTCGTTAGGATATCCCAAAGGTGAACGATTCCGTCCTCAGAGCCCGTGGCCGCGAGCTTGCCGTCCGGACTGAACGAAACGGTCGTCACGACCGCCTCGTGGTGAAGAGGGACTCCCATCGGTTGGCCGTTGTTGATATTCCAAAGACACGCCATGTGATCCGCGCTCCCGTTCATCACGATTTCGCTATTGTTGCTGAAGGAAATCGAAGTAACCTGCCCCTGATGACGAAGAGGCGCCCCGATGATTTGGCCGGTCGCAGCATCCCACAACTGTGCCTGATTGTCCGGACCACTCATGACGAGGGCGCGGGCGTTGGGAGTAAGAGCTACCTGGGCAACTAATCCTTTCACCTCGATTGGCTTGCCAATGGATTGACCGGTCGCGAGATCCCAGAGTCGCACTTCGCTATGCTGATCCGACGCCGAGGATCGGACGTGACATAAAGTGAAACCCACTTTGCCGTCGGAGCTAAAGCCTACCTGTTCCACCGGGCCGGAATGGGGGAACGCGAAAAGGAGCGCGTCGAGACTTGCTCGCCAATGAGCCAGGTTGGCCCGGATGAGATGCTGAAGTTGCTCATCTTGCGCCGGCGTCTCCCGAAGGCTTTGAGCCAGCCAGAGCATGCCTTGACCGATTTCTCCCTTTTCGCAAAGGGACATGCCCCGCTCGAATGAACGCATGGAGGATGGTTCGTTTGTTCCTTGTTTCGAGTTGTCCGCCGTGAACTCCAATCCGGGGACGGCTAAGCGCTCCTTAACGATGTCTCCGCCGCTGAAGTTATTCTCTCGTGCGGTAAGACTTTCGGATCGAATCTCCTTCTCGGCTCGTAAAACCTGCCAGACAGTAAGTCCGGAGCCTACCGTGGAAATGACCGCCAGCACAACTTGAAGAGCGACCACCGTGGGCCGACGAGCATGGTTTCGCACCGTCGTATGGGACGCGTGAGCGCGTTTCCGCAAACTCACTCGGTAATTGGCCAGCTCGTCCGCCAAAGCGGCCGCACACGCATATCGGCGCTTCGGATTTTTCTGCAGGCATCTGAGACAAATAGCGTCGAGCTTCGAATCGATCTCCCGATTGAGTTTGGAAGGAGGAAGCGGGACTTGGGATTTCACTTGAGCCAACGTCTCAAGCACGGAGTCTCCGCGGAAAGGACACCTCCCGGTGATCATTTCATAAAGAACCATGCCTAAAGCATGAATATCGGTCGCCGGTCCGATGTCTTGGTTGCGACCGGCGGCTTGCTCCGGCGCCATATAAGGCGGGGTTCCCAGGACGATACCGACCTGAGTCTGCCAAGGAGGGGAATCGGGATTCTCATCCAACAACTTCGCTAGTCCAAAATCGGTGATTTTGGGACTTAAATTCAACATCCCCTTGTTGTCTTCGTTTTCGGGTTTCAGATTTCGAATTTCGGATTTACTGAGAAGGATATTGGCCGGCTTGAGGTCTCGGTGAACGATGCCGCGTTCGTGAGCATAATCCATGGCTCGCGCGAGTGGCTCAACGAGTGCGACCGCGTCTTCACCTGACCAAGGCTTGCCGAGTTTGTCGGCCAGGCTCCCCCCCTCGACCAGCTCCAAAGCGATGAAAGGCTGACCATCCGTCTCGCCCACCTCAAAAATCTGCACGATGTTGGGATGTTGCAGGCGAGCGATGGCGCCGGCTTCGATTCGAAAACGGGTCAGCTTTTCCAGGAGAACTTTCATGGCGACCAAGCGGTTCAGCTTTAGTTGCCGCGCCTTGTAGACGATCCCCATTCCCCCACGCCCGATCTCTTCCAAAAGCTCATAACCTGGGATAGACGGATATGCGAGCACTTGAAACTCTTTGGTACTTTCCCGGAGTGCTGCAGCCATGGATGCGTCCCCTTGGCACGAATGTTCTTGACTTGAGGCACATGGAAGTCCTTTCCATTTTGTCCGATTTGCCTAATCGGCCTATCAGTCAAAATCCATTTCTTCTGCGCGACATCGCCAGACACGAAGTCGAAAATCCGCGACGAAAGTGAAATGAAGTCCGTATCCATCCTACACCCGCGGTCAACTGCGCGTAGCGGAGTTCGGTTGACACTGGAACCGTGACCATTTACTTTCTTTCGGAATTGACGGATAACTCGCGAAGGAGGGCGGCGATGGTCTGGGGCACATCGATTATTCAGCATCTTGCTGACGGCCGGGTCAGCGCCAATCTGTTGACGTTTTACGGCCTGATTGTTGCGGCCATTCTGGCGGGTCTGGTGATCCGGTCTTTGCTGGCCCACGGCCGCAATCGTATGACAGGCTTGAAAGGATTTCGTTGGCTGGAAACCATCGGCCAGGAGGCCGTGCGCCGGCTCCGATTCCTCGTGACCTGGTTGACGCTCGCGGTCTCTCTGCTTCTTGTGCTCGGAGGCATTGCCTATCATTGTGCCGGCCGCGATATTCGCCAGGATGTCAGCGACTGGCTCCAGCTCCTGACGACGAGCGACCTTTTTGCTGTCGCGGAAAAACTCGGCATCGTGGTCGCCCTGATATTGGGTTCCTGGCTAGCGGTTCGAGGCATCCGTCGAATTCGTCCTACCTTCCAAGCCAGGGCCATTGGTTGGGTAGGTCGCGCTGAAAATGTCGAAGACATAGAGCGCTGGTTCTCATTTCTCCAAGTCGTTCTGGTCATGGAAGTTCGACTTCTGATGTTGGACGGAATTTGCCGCGCGTGGGGCGTCGGCTTGGTTTCCATGATCCGGCTCGTCATTCTGTTCGTGGCGGCCTTTGCCGGCGCCCGGCTGGTGACCTTAGGTTTCAAAATCCTCTGGCATGCACTTTTGGACTACGGCGAGCCCTATCTGGGGCGCGGCCATTTTCAGCATTACTGGGAGCGCGTAACCCGTCTCGTCCCCTTTGGACAGCGCTGCTTGGAGGCGGCCCTCTATGTGCTGGCAGCCACCCGCTGCGCCCATGAATTCGACTCCCTCGCATTGCTGGAAGGGTTTGGCCCCAAGATCGTCCATTGCATTGTCATTCTCTTCGGCACTCGACTATTGATCGAGTTCCTGCAGGTATTGCTTAACGAGGCTTTCGGATTTTATCGCCAAGATCGGCGGATCGACTCCCACGTTCGCACCTTAGTGCCTCTTCTGCATTCCGTGTGTCAGTTTGTGCTGTATTTCGGGTCGGCCATCGTCATGCTCGGCACGTTGGGCGTGCAAACGGCGCCGATCCTGGCCGGGGCGGGAATCGTGGGCCTCGCCGTCGGGCTCGGTGCTCAGGGACTCGTGACGGACTTGGTCTCCGGGTTCTTTATTCTGTTCGAAAATCAATATCTGGTCGGCGACTTCGTGCAAATTGGAGACGCCTGCGGCACGGTCGAGGCCGTCGGCATTCGCCTCACTCAAATTCGCGACGGCCAAGGCAGGCTCTTCATCATCCCCAACGGCCAAGTGAAAGGCGTGGTCAATTACTCGAAAGGATATGTCAATGCCGTCGTGGACCTGAAAGTCCCAGCCGGCACCGATCTGGAATCCGTCTTCCGTGCCATGACGGAGGCGGGCCGGTTGCTACGGCAGACGCGCAAAGAAGTCCTCGAAGACACCCAAATCCACGGACTTATTGATCTGGGAACTTCCGACATGACCGTTCGAGCCGTCACCAAGGTTCAGCCCGGCACTCACGGCAGCATGCAAAATGAGTATCGCCGGCTGCTGAAACAGGTCTTCGATCAGAACCCCTTGACGCCTCGCTTGGCAAAAGCGGCTTAGGAGCGAGCGACGCGCTTCGAGCCACGGCGAAACTCATTGCAGCGCACAGCCCGAATGGTCGATAACTCTTATAGACTCCGTACATCGTGTCGCTTAAGGGGATGGCCATGAGGTACAAAGTTCCTTGGACGATGATGCTGGCAGCTCTTGCGGTTGGAATATCAACATCCGCTCGCGCCGATCAACCGCTTCCTCCAGGATCGCCGGTGGCTGTCATCCCTACCAACCCCGCGGCGACTCCTACGGAAGCAGCCCCACCCGCGGGGAAGTTAATGCGCCTCAAATGGCTTCATTGGTCCAAGCACGCTCCACCCGCGCCCGCCTGCCCGGGGTGCGGTAGCCTCGATCCGGATTTCGCTTGCAGCACGTGCGAGCGTGAATGGATTTTCCTCTTCGGCTCCTGTCGAGCGTTTTACGGCGAGCGTCCCCACCGGCCCGTCGACGGCTATTTCCCCTATCCGTGAATCCGTCGTCCCCTTCGAAATGAAATTGGATCACATTTAGAAAGTCGGTCGACAATCTAATGCATCGCGGAGACGCGCGAGGTATTCCATCCTTGGAATCTCCATGGCTCCCAGTCGATCTGTGTGCGCATTCAGGAATTGAATATCAAAGAGTTGAAAGCCACGCTCGCGCAGCCGATCGACCAAATGGACCAACGCTACCTTGGAGGCGTCGCTGCATCGCGAAAACATGGACTCGCCGGCAAATAGCCCGCCCACGGCCACTCCGTAAATCCCACCGGCCAAACGGTTGTCTTTCCAAACCTCAACGCTGTGGGCATGGCCTAGTCGGTGAAGCGTCTCATACGCATCCACCATTCCCGATGTGATCCACGTGCCTTGATCCGGACGATCGGCGCAACATCGAATGACTTCCGAAAAGGCTTGATCGACCGAGACTTGAAATCTTCCCGAACGGCAAGTCCGGTGTAGCCGCCGTGAAACATGGAAGCGATCCAGCTCAAATATGGCCCGAGGGTCCGGCGACCACCAGCAAATCGGCAGACCCTCGTCGTACCACGGAAAAATACCACGGCGATATGCTTCCAGCAGACGTTCCGGACTCAGATCGCCGCCAATGGCGACGAGGCCGGTCGCATCGGCTCGTTCCGGATCACGCCATAACCTGGATCGCCGCCACCCGAAGATCATTTTTCCAATTTCTCCAAGAGCGCCTTGGCTTCCTCGGCCGGTTTGGTCTTGGGGTATTTCTTCACGATCTCTTTGAGCTTCTTGATGGCCACGTCGTTTTTGCCGTCCTCGATGTAAGTCTTGGCGTATTTCAATTGCCGACCGGCCTCGCGCTCAAACTTATCCGCATCATCCTCGGGCTTGTCGGCCGAAGGTTTTTCGACGGCCGGCTTGGTCTTCGGCTTTTCGGTGGATGCTTTCTCCTTGACCGTTTCTTTGGCTGCGGATTCTTTGCCCGAATCTTCCTTTTCGGGATAGCCTCGTTCCTTACCCTTGACGATGAGTAGCCAGCCGTCGTATCGGCCGTTGTATGTCTTGTATTCTTTGGAAACCACGACGTAGCCTAAGTCGCTCGGCTTGAGCATGCCGTTCAGAATTTCAGCGACCGTCTTGTCCTTGGCGGAATAGCTCAGCGTGCTGTTGCCGGACACGCCTCCCGGACCATCCAAATAAACGCTCAAATCCATGCCGGAGGCGTCGTTGACCTTTTGTTTGATGTCGTCCGTAATCTCCTTGAGGGACACATCCTTATATTCCACGCTGATTTTCGTTTGCAGTTTTTTGCGCGTGGCGGCCGCCGCCGGCGTGTCCTTTTCCGCCGACCATGCCAAAGAAAAAACCACGCCCATTGTCATCAGTGTCAGTATCCGGCTTCGCACGATTGATTCCTCCCACTTGAGCACCAAGCACTCTCCTTTTCTCTCATCCTACCAGGCGGATCGCCAAATGAAAGAAGATTGATCTGTGCCTCGGTTAAGAACCTCACCCCTAGCATGGAATCCGACAAAGCATAAACTTATGGAGGACTTCATTCGGCCGCGACTGTCCGAAAAGCCTTCCCTGTTATGCACCGCGAGATTTCACGCGCTGATCAGATCGTGTATCAGGAACGCAATCTGCCGCTCTACCTGCTGACCGGGCTTGTCGGGTTGCTGATCGCTCTCGATCTTTGGCCAGGGTTTGCCGATTGGGCCGGCCTGGGTGTGAGCTGGTCTCAGGAGATCTATCCCGGATATCGCATCGCGCTCGTAGCCGCCATTATTGGCGGCGCCCGGGTGCTGTTCCACTCCTTCGAGCAACTCCTGGAAGGAAAGCTGGGAGCTGATCTCGCGCTCGCAATCGCCTGCGTGGCTGCGATTCTCTTCGGGAAACCCTTGGTGGCCGCGGAAATCGTTTTTATCGGCATGGTGGGTGAGTGCCTCGAAAGCATCACCTTCGAGCGGACTCAGCGGGCGATTCGAAAGATCGTCGAAGTGTTCCCCCGCCGATGCTGGGTATTGCGACAAGGCCAGGAAGTTCGCGTCCCGACCACCGAAGTTCAAGTGGGGGAGCGCGTGGTCGTCAAGCCCGGGGCCCGCATTCCCGTGGACGGAGTTGTCGTTGAGGGCCGATCTTCCGTGGATGCCAGCGCTCTTACGGGCGAGAGTTTTCCCGTGGACAAAGCACCGGGAGATGAGGTCCTTGCCGGGACGTTGAATCAGTTTGGGGCATTAACCATCGAGGCGCGCCGCGTGGCCGAATCCACCGTCGTCGGCCGCGTGATTGAGCTGACTCGCGCCGCCCTCAAAGAAAAGATGACCCTGGAGCGGACCGCGGATCGGCTCGCCCGCTATTTTCTCCCGGCCGTCTTAGGACTGGCCGCGTGCACGTTTCTTGGAGCCCTTTTCCTGAACTGGGGCATTCCCCTTGGAAGCAAGCGCGGATTTGCCCAAGCACTATCTCTGAGCATCAATCCGACTTTGGCCGTCCTGGTCGTCGCCTGTCCGTGCGCCCTGATCTTGGCAACTCCCGCGGCCGTGATGGCCGCTCTCGGGCGACTGGCTGGAACAGGCGTCTTGGTCAAGGGAGGAACCGCGCTCGAACGACTCGCGCAAGTGACCGCATTTGTGTTTGATAAAACCGGCACGCTAACTGAAGGAAAACTCGAACTGGGCGAAATCCTGCCCCTGCCGGGGATCACCGAATCCGAGCTGCTCCGCTTGGCTGCCACCGCGGAA
>WNFO01013290.1_pt1 | contig 10557 bp, 15 predicted proteins | sample 5400251 | NCBI WGS metagenome assembly WNFO01 (sample SAMN13153354, study PRJNA577476) | soil metagenome | isolation source: 100 cm saprolite under Madrone tree | place: USA:California | collected 2016-06-14 | reverse complement strand
AGGCCCGAAACTGCCGCCGGTAGACGCCGGTCTCGCGGTAGATCGCGGTCATGAGATCGTGCGCCCGTTGCGTCTCTTCTTTGGTGAATGTCGCGGTGCGCGTCACCCAGCTTTCGCGCTTCACCGGCAAGCATTGCGCGACCGGCGTGCCCTTCGGCAGCACGCCGCTGAAATTCAGGTCGTGCCAGTGTTCCGGAAAATGAATCCAGTTGTCATGATAACGGTCGCAATCGACCAAACCGGTCAGTGTGGTGAAAGGCAGGTCGAAACGATTGACCGGACGCGTGAACAGCAGCGCGTAGCCGTCCGGCGCCTCGATGGTCCAGAGATTGTGGAATTTGATCACGAACCGGTCGTCTTCGAACAACGGCGTGCCGGTAACCTGACTGGCGTCATGGAATCCGATCGGCGAGCGCACGAAGTTGACTTCTCCGCCCGGCGGCAGATCGTTGTCCCAGGTGAACTCGCCGTTCTCGACCTTGAGGTCGCAGATCAGCGGGATCAAAAAGCCGTAAGTCATGGCGTCGATAAACGGCGGGCAGCGCTTGACAGTATCGCCTATGCAGGAGTTGACCGCATTGAACGCTTGTGGCGGCATCGCCTTGAACCAGTCGGGCAAACCGAGCGTCGCCGGCACCGGCGCCGGCAGCAGGCCTTCGAGTTCCGCAGGGCAGCGGAACGTCAGCGTCATTGGATGGTCTTTATTGGACGTCACGTCTTGCTCCATGACCGCCGACTAACGACATCCTTGTGATGATGCTGGCGGAGCCGGAGGCCTTTTCTTTTTATCCGGCTAAGTCCGCCACTGTCCACAAGTGCCAATAATTCCAGTGGTTTTCGCAATTCACTGTCTTTACATGTCCGCCACTATCCGGCTAAGTCCGCGTCTAAAGTGTACGTAGCGACGTGCGCGCAGCGGGGTGGCAGGAATGCTGATCTTCAAAACAGGCCCAATTGAGATTTGGTCGGTTGGCCTTGAATATCTCGTTTTCGGTGTGACCGCCAACGGCGACCCGATCGCCTGTCCGTCGCTCGGGATGGCGTTCGAAGTCGCGGCGCGGTGACCGGGCGTGGCCCGCCCAACGAATCGCCTGTCGACTCTGACCCTTAAGAAAAACCTCCCGCCCGGTCTATATGCCGACGGCGGCGGCCTGTACCTGCAGGTTTCGCAGCAAGCGACCAAAGCATGGATTTTCCGCTTCACCCGCGCCGGCGTGCCCCGCAAGATGGGCTTGGGTCCTGTCAGCGTCAAACCCGACGATAAACGGATCACGCTTGCGGACGCCCGTCAGAAGGCGGCGGCGGCCCGTAGCTTGCTCATTGACGGTATCGATCCCATTGCCGCTCGAAACGCGCGCCGCGCCCAGGAGGCTCTGGCGGACGCGCAAGGGGTCACCTTCAAGCATTGCGCCGACGAATTCCTGAGAGACAACGAGGCGAGTTGGAAAAATGAAGTCCACCGGCGCCAATGGGCGTCGACCCTGAAAACCTACGTTCACCCTGTATTAGGTCACCTGCCCGTCGCGGGGGTGGATACCGGCTTGGTCCTGAAAATTTTACGTCCGATCTGGAACGCTAAGCCGGAGACGGCTGATCGCGTCCGTGGTCGTATCGAAACGATTTTGGATTGGGCGAAAACTCACAGCTACCGGCAAGGCGACAATCCCGCGGTCTGGAAAGGGCACCTCAGCAACGTTTTGCCGAAAGGGTCGAAGGTTAAGCGCGTCCGCCATCACCCGGCGCTGCCCTACGCTGACGTTCCCGAGTTCGTCGCGGAGTTGCGCGACGTCGAAGGCATATCAGCCCGGGCGCTCGAATTCACCATCCTTACAGCCGGCCGGACCGGGGCGGTTATCGGCGCGACGCCGGACGAAATGGATCTGGACGCAAAAGTCTGGACTGTCCCGCCCGAACGCGCCGGAACCAAGATCGACGGCAACGAGCCTCGCCGCGTCCCGCTCTCCGATCGCGTCATTGACATTTTGAAGGCGCTGCCACGGGAGAAGGGCAACCCTCACGTTTTCATCGGCCAGAAGCGCGGCAAGGCGCTGAGCAACATGGCGATGCTCGAGCTCATGCGGGAAATGCGCCCGGGCTTTGTGCCTCACGGTTTCCGCAGCACGTTCAAAGACTGGTGCGCGGAAACGACCAACTATCCCAACGAAGTTTCAGAAGCGGCGCTTTGGCATGTCGTTGCCGACAAGGTTGAGGCGGCATATCGGCGTGGCGACTTGTTCGAGAAGCGCCGGCGCCTGATGGCGGATTGGGCTCGCTTCTGTGAGTCGCCGCCGCGAACAGACGGTGCTGTAATTCCGATCGGCGCACGAAATGCCCGGTGATTACCCCCTCAGTGATGAAATGAAATCGCGTTACCGGGCGAGCGTTGCGCTCACGGATAAAGAATTCAAAAGCCATACCAAAAACGAACGCTGGGCCATCATCTCCATGTTGATCGGCTTCTGTGAGGCAGCCCGCTCCTATTCCTGGAACGAAGGAAATGAGGCCAGAGCAGCCGACAAAAAGGCGCTAGGCAAGTCCACTACAGCAGCAAACTCCGCAAGGCGTCTTTCTTCGATCTTGAAACAGTACCCTCGACAATTTGGCTTCGCGGTCAGTGCTGCCAGCCTCGGATGTGAGGTCTTCCTCCGCAAAGAAGATGACACGGTACCGATTGGCTACGTGCCTGCGGTTCAAGGGATCGATGCATTGCGACTCGCAGAGTTGCTTGACCATCTGGAGCAAAAACTTCGAGACAAATTTATTTTGGCGAAGGCCGGCCCGATGATGCATCGGACCAGGCACGGCCCGCTGCACTTCACGAAGCCGATCGAGGATCAATCCAAACTCCCTGATCCCGAAACCTGTCTCGCAGTCTATCTTGTCGCGAAACTGCGGAATTACGATTTAACAGGCAATTGGCGTATGGGCGCCGGCTCGCCGATCCCGCGCGACGGCCGCACGCGGTGGGATTTAGTTGAGCAATGGGTGCAAGATGCGCTCGCCGACTCGCGCCGAACTTTGCCGAGCAAAGTCCATGGTCTTTTAGCCGCGTCGCTTTCATCTTCAATCAACGTCCGGGATGATCCGGTCGGTTGATTGAGGACCAAAATGGCTCAAAGCCTTGCGGCCGATTTGGCCAGGAATGGACTGTATCCGACAGGCGGAATCGGATCACAGGATCAAGTCGACACCTTTTTGCGACTTGCGGCCGTCAAGCAGGCGACCGGACTCGGCAGGTCCACCATTTACGATCTGATGGCAGAACAGCCGCCGCAGTTTCCGCGGCCGGTCAAGATCACCGAGCGCGGCAAAGCCGTGGCTTGGTTGGCATCCGAAATAGCGCAGTGGCAGCGTGACCGCGTTGCCCAGCGGGACAAGGGCGCCGCGGCGTGATGCACGATCATCAGCAAATCGTCGAGCGCGATGACGGTAAATATCAAATCGGCCTGATCGAAGCCGCGGGCCCGTTCGAAAGCCGCGGTCATGCCCAGGCCATCGCGCATACCATCGCAGTAGCGAAACAACTCTCGGAGCGGATGCGCGCGCCGGCGGTGAGCAGGAACGGATTGCCGAAATAATGGCCCGAATCCGCACGATCAAGCCGGAATTTTGCCAATCGGAATCGATCGGGCGTATCAGCCGCGAAGCTAGGCTCTTGTTCGTCAACCTCATCACGATCGTCGACGATGCCGGCCGCACTCGCGCGCCCTCGCGAATGCTCGCGAGCCTTCTCTACCCATATGATGACGACGTTCCCAACCTGATTGAGGGATGGTTGGTCGAACTTGAGAACGAAGGATGCATCCGGCGATACGACTTTGAAGGCTCTACCTACCTCGATCTGCCTAACTGGTTGAAACATCAAAAGATTGACAAGCCAAGTAAATCGCGTCTTCCCGCTTTCGAGGAAGGTTCGCGATTAGTCGCGAAGCCTCGCGAGCTTTCGGCGCCTGACCTAGGACCTAGTATCTTGGACCTAGGACCAGGACCTAGGACCAGGACCAAGGACCTTACGGTTGCTTCGCAACCTGCATCTTCGAGGCGACAACGATTAATCAAATCGAAGATAGCGACGAGTGAGTTAGACTCTGAATATGAGATCTGGTCGTCGCAGTTTCCAAATCAAAACGGACCTGACGCAGCAAAAAAAGCATATCGGTCAGCAAGACGTTCAGGGCGAGCTACAGCAGCGGAATTGCTGCAGGGCGCAATGCGATATTCCCAAGAGAAAACTGGGACCGATCCCACCTACATCAAAACAGCAAAAAATTGGTTGAACGACGGCGACTGGAAAAACCCGCCCCGGGTCAGATCGCCGGGCGCATCGTTCCATGACGCCGACCGCGGCCTCGAGGATTTTGTGAACGGTGGCCGCAATGGGTGAAATCACCGAATTCAATCCCGCCGCTCTGCCGATACCATCGAAGCTCGTTCAGTTCGAGAAGCGAGCAAACGCAGCGATTCAGCTTCTATACGGCTCATATGACGCGGAGTCCGGCGACCTAACTAAACAGCGCGACTGGATCCGCCGCTATGGTGAACTGGCGCCCGTGCTTGCAAGTCTTGTTCCTGATCTCGACGCGCTGGCGCGGCCAGCGACACGAGCCGAGATCGCCGATGCCATCAAGGCGCCCCGCGCCAACTTCCACAACAGCGGCAAGAACGTCACTGCCGATACCATCCGCATCCTTGCCGAGTGCATCGGGTCAAAGGAGCCATCAACAGGGGCGTTGAAGTTGGCAGTCGGACGGATGATTGATGATCTCGAATTCTTTCCCGTCACCAAGAATGCCTTGGATGCGCTGGCCGCCATGACGGCCTTCCTAGATCACATCCGATATGGACTTGCGTCGCTGCCTGGTTGGCATGCGCGCGTCGCCCAAGCGCTCACTGAATCAGAGCGCGAGCACGCGCAATACGTCGCGCGCCGCGCTGCTCAGGCGGCATACGCGCGGAGCCTGCAGGCGCCGTCGTCAGCACCGCACCAACCACCAACCACAGCCAAAGGACGACAACGGACATGATCACCAAGCAAGACCGCACCGTTATCCGCAAGCTCATCAGAGCAACCAAATCGCCAGTGGACGCGTCCGCATTGAGCGACCAAATCCAGTCAGCCCTGCCGCACTACACGCCGATGGAGATACGACACTTCCTCGACGATGAACGCGACAGGTTGCATGCCGCGATGGTGAAGCGGGCCGCGCAACAGGCGCAGTTGGAAAGCGCGTTTAGCGGGATCCAGGCAAAGTTTGCCAAGCATACACCGGGCACCACACTCGGCGATCTGATCGATATGGAACGGGCTGCCAAGGACAAGCACGGTGCACGGCAGCAGTGAGGTGCCAAGGTTGGTGCCTGTCTCAGACGACAGCACCACCGCCGCGCGCTGGCCGATGGCGGCGCTGTGCAATCCAAAGCCGAAAAAGTCTGGAGTGTTTTGGGAGCCAAGACCGCTCGCGGGGTCAAATTTTTGCGCGGACGGATTGCCGTTTCCAAAAATTTGGGAATGCGCAGCACTTCGACAACGGCGCCAAGGGCTTGGCGGGGGCGCAATACGTCGAAACGCATCTCTTTTGCGGGCGATATCAGCGATTTCGAACGAAGGGGGATGGCGCCTCAAAAGCTTGGGGAACTCCGGCGCCGGCACCGCACCCGCCGCTACGTTCACAAAAAGCGCGCGTCGACCGGAAAAATCAGGCCGAAACTTCAATTCTTATAAGAAATCGGGAAGTTCGGAATTTCACGGCCGGCAATCACGAAAGTCCCTGCGGCATAGTGGGAAGTGACGAATTGAAAACTGCAATCTGCAACCGAAAGGATTACGACCATGACCGACGAAGCCAAAAAGGCACGACGGCGATCCCCCGATGAACTCTTCAACCGCTACCGCGAAAAAATCAAGGCCTTGGAGCAGGCGCTCGCGGCCTCCCGCGAAACTGAGTTGGCCTATTTGGAACTGCTTCACGGTCTTCACGAGCACATCGCCGAATCTGTCGGTTTAATCGACGCCGGCAAGAAGTCGGCGGCCCGCAAAGCGCTCGACGCAGCCGTGGTCATGCTCGACAAGGTCGATTTTTCGCGCTTGGCTGAGCCGGATCAGGCCACGACGCCCAACGAACGGCCGCTGCTGCAGTTCACGAAAGCAGAGTCAGACGGCCTTGCCGATTTCATGGTCTCGCATTCTGGAACCATCGCCGGAGCGAAAGCGGTGCTCGTGAAGGACGGACCAGACGAGGCAAGATCAAAACTTACCGACGCCGTTCAGGTGCTTGTGCGGCATCTCGCAACCATCGGAGTGACCAAGCGAGGCGAGTGACTCTTGCGCACGGAATCGCGGTCGTGTAGGTATTGATTCGTTCACGTTGCTGCTGGAACAGCGGTGGCGTCGATCAGATCCTTGCCAAAGCGCTGCGATTGCCGCGCCCGCGAGTCCAAAACCGCCCCCTTCATTGGGCGTGATTTGTATTTTGCAACGGCAGGGATTACGCGCTTGATGCGCACACCGATCAAAATTCCATCGTCTCAGCGGCCATCCGGGCAGAAACAGCGCTTGTTCGCGCGTGCCACCGGCGCCGGCTTCAATGTTCATGCCGCGGGAAACGCGACCGTCATTGAATTTTTTGACGAGGTCGGATCGGCCGGGATCTCGGAAAAAGCATTCTCCGAAAAGCTGAAGGCAGCCCCCGGCGACATCATTCTTAAAATCAACAGCCCCGGGGGTGACGTCTTCGAAGGCATCGGGTTCACAACGATTTGGTTGCCCATACCGGCAACGTTCGCGTCGAGATCACCGGCGTTGCGGCGTCAGCTGCTAGCATAATCGCCATGGCCGGCGATCAAATAGCGATCGCCGAAAACGCCGCTTTCATGGTGCACAACAGTTGGGCACTCACGATCGGCGACCGCAACGACCACGGCGACACCGAGGATTTGCTAGGCCAGATCGACCAGGCGTTGGCCGGGACCTATGCCGCGCGATCAGGACTCAGCGTCGCAGACTGCGCGAGCATGATGGATGCAGAAACATGGCTGTTCGGTGCCGACGCCAAGGCAAAGGGATTCGCCGACGAGATCTTGGGCGCTGCAGACGTCGCCGCGCGGTTCGATCTCAGCGTTTATAGCCGTGCGCCGGCCGGCTTGAGCCATCAGGCCGAAGGCGCAGTAAATCTGAATTCTCCGGTGGAGTTGGAAAAACTGCTCCGGAATGTGGGCCTCTCGAGGCGGCAAGCCAAGGCGGTCTCGTTTTCCGGCTGGTCGGGACTGACCGGCACTACAGAAACAACCGAAATCGCAACTCTCGCCGCGCGCGTCGCTGCGGCGACTGCATCACTGAAAGGAAATTGAGATGAACGCCCTTGTTACCCCGCCGCGGAACGCAATTCGGCTTCCCGCCAATCCCCGCGGCTTGCCTGTTTTCGGAATGGCAGGCGAGGTGAGCGATATCACCGCGTTGGCCCGCCAGTTCGAAACGCACCATGGGACGGTACAAGCTGCGCTCGCCAATATCACAACGGAGATCGACAGGATCAACACGACGCAAGCCGCGCTCCGCGTCAGTGGCGGTGGAGCGCCGGCCGATGGTCTCCGAAAGGAACTCAGTGCGGTCGCGAAGTTCTTCCGCAAGAAGGATGCCACCGACTTGATGAGCCTGCACGCCGGCGCCGTCAGTGCGTTGGCTGACATCAACAATATGTCCGTCGGATCCGATCCTGACGGCGGATACTTCGTTCTGCCGGCGCTCTCAACGACCATGACGAAAAAATTATGGGACGTGACGGCAATGCGCCGCTTGGCGCGCGTCGAAACGATTACTGCAGGGGATCGCTGGGAGGAGCCGATCGATAACGATCAGGTCGGATCGGGTTGGGTCGGCGAGACTGACTCCCGGCCGCAAACCGGCTCGCCGAAAATCGGAATGCTGAATGTTCCGCTACATGAAGCTTATGCAATGCCGCCGGTCACCCAGGCGCTTCTAGACATGGTTGGCTGGGATTTGGGCACTTGGTTATTTAACAAAATCACCGATCGTTTCGGCCGGGATGAGGGCTCAGCGTTCCTAGTCGGCGACGGCGTCAGCAAGCCTCGAGGGTTGCTGACCTATCCCATTTCGGCAGCAGCAGACGATACTCGGCCGTGGGGTACCGTTCAGTACCTGCCAACCGGTGCGTCCGGTGCCTTCAAAACGGGGTCGACCCCACCAGACGGTGGTGATTGCCTTCGGGATCTGACCTGGAAGCTGCGGACACCATATCGCGCCGGGGCATCCTGGTTGATGAACTCCAATACGATTTCGCAGATCGACAAGATGAAGGACCTCCAGGGTAACTATCTACTCCGGCCATCTATGACAGCTGGAGCACCATCATCGCTTCTCGGCTACCCCGTGGAAATCGATGATGTTGCCATGCCTGACATTGCTGCGAACTCGCTATCGATCGCCTTCGGCAATTTCCAACGGGCCTATTTGGTGATCGATCGACTCGGTATCAAGATGTTCGTTGATCCGTTCAGCGCGAAGCCGCTGGTTTTGTATTACACATACAAAAGAGTCGGCGGCGGGCTATCAAATTCGGAAGCCGTGAAGTTCCTGAAATTTTCGGCTAGCTAATGATCCGGCCGGGCGCCGTGTACGCGCCGCCCGCTTCATTTCTTAGTTTCATCAGGATCAGCGCCTAATGACAACTGCCCTCGCAAGTCTCAGGGTTACGGCGTCGATGGACGGCGGTGCTTACACCGCCGGCGCCCAAGCAATCGAGTCCGCAAATCAGCGCATGGCGGCATCGGGGCAGACCGCCGGCGCCGCCTTTGCTGCACAGGATGCCGCAGCTGGACGCACAGGAGAAATCTAGAAAATGATCGTGCCAAAAATCCCGCCGCAGGGCGATGTGATTTACCTGATGACCGCCAGCCCTCGGAAGACTCCAAAGTTTCCGGAATTCCCAAACCCGGCCCGCCGGCCAGAAGGATCACTGCCGCCGCTCGTGATCAATATCGTTTCGGAAGTCTCAAACGGCACCGACCTGGCGCTTGGCAGAATCCCACAACGCAACTCGGCGAACTTTGTGAACGCCATACGAGCAGCTGGAGACAGATCAATCCAGGTCAAAATCGATTGTGCCGGCGGCGATGGCGACGGAGCGCTGCAGATTGCAACCGCGCTATTGCAACACGAGTTTGCAGTCCATTGCAGGATCGTCGGGCGCTGCTCAAGCGGGGCGACTTTCATCGCGCTGGCGGCGGACACTCGGAGCATTATCGATTCGGGGAGTGTCTTGGTGCACGCCGCGTGCCGTCTCTGTACTCCGACCCAATACGAGGCGGTGCGGCGGCTTGCGGCAAAAGACAAACAAGAAATATACGACTCGCTGAATGATCTCGACGACGCGCAGGTGTCGCTATTGGAGACGCGATTGGGTGTGTCGGAAGCGACTGCGCGGAAATGGTTGAACGAAGACCGCAAATGGACCGCTGCCGAGGCCCTTGAGCGTGGCTTCGTCGATTCGATCACCGCCGACATGGAGATGGGCGTCGTGAACGCAGAGACCGGCGCAAACTATGCCGTTGAGTTTACCGCTGTGGCGATTCTGAAATGCGCCATCGGCGAGCCGTCATCCGAGTGGGCAACGTTTGATGGAGTTGCGGCAAACACCGTTCTTAGTAATGGAGACCTAACCGCAACGCATAACAACAGCTCCACTGGCGGCGCCAGAACTGCGTCAATTAAAACCACAGGCAAATTTTACTACGAGATGACTGTAAATAATCTCAATGGTGCGAACTCTGGTCTGGAGTTCTTAAGAAGCACTACAAGTTACGCCGGTGATTTCCTTTTGTTTGAAACACTAGTCATTGTAGGCACTACTTTTCCGGGGCAAATAATTGCCAACAGTGGATTCACCTTTGCCGACATCGGTCCAATAACTGGATTGACGACTATTGGTGTTGCCGTTGATTTAGATCACGCGGAGAGCTGGTGGCGTAAATTACCATCCGGAGACTGGAATGGTGACCCGACCGCTGATCCAGCAACAACTACTGGCGGCATTGTAATAACTGGTGCGCTGACTGGTGGCGTCGGGGCCGGTCCAACATGCCTGTTTTTTGGTGACAACACCGAGACATGCACCGCAAACTTTGGCGCCTCCGCATTTGTAGGTGCGGTCCCAAGTGGATTTACTCCGGGTTGGACGAGATGAGGTTGCTTGGGGCCGCTAGGTAAAATTGAAAATGCCGATACTCGAAAGGGACTCTCAGTGTCATTGCTTTTGACAGGCGCAGGCCGCAGCGGCGGCGGCGGCGGCGGGGGAACGCCGATCACCATTTTCTTGACTACCGGCACAAGCTGGACGGTCCCCGCTGATTGGAACAACTCCAACAACACGATTGAAGGCATTGGCGGCGGCGGCGGCGGCAATAACGCCGATCCGGGGTTCTCGGGCGCGGGCGGCGGCGGCGGCGGCGGTGCCTACGCCAAGGCTGTGAACGTCACGTTGACGCCGGGTGCCGGCATCTCTTATGTGATCGGCCAAGGCGGCGCGGTGAACGCCGACGGCA
>WNFO01010639.1_pt1 | contig 10557 bp, 10 predicted proteins | sample 5400251 | NCBI WGS metagenome assembly WNFO01 (sample SAMN13153354, study PRJNA577476) | soil metagenome | isolation source: 100 cm saprolite under Madrone tree | place: USA:California | collected 2016-06-14 | reverse complement strand
TTGATCGAGGGGAGTTTGTGGATGGACGTGCGCAAAGCACAGGACCCGAAGCGAGGCTTCGGCACCGCCCCGACGGCGGCCTGGAGCGCCTTCCGCCAACGCGTGCCGCTGGGGCAGGGCGCCGCCCCGGAGGATTCGCAATCGGCCTCGCTCGCGGCCGCTGAATTCTTGAAGAGCACTGCGGCATCGTCTTTTTATCGCGGCAGCGGCGAGCCCTAGGACCGCGCTTGGGCGAGCGGCGCGGCGTTCCCGCGGAAACGTCGAAATGACCAAGCAACGGACGACAGGGCGTTCCCGCGGAAACGCCTGCCGTCAAACCCTTTCCTAGGCGGATAGCTTGAGTTCGTTGAATTGAATCACGGGCGCCACGTCCGTGTAGCGCGGGATATCGGCCTGGATCTCCTTGGCGGCGGGACCCCATACGTCGGCAAAGGCCTGGATACTGTCAAAATAGAATTGGCAGCCGCCGTAGAACGCGGGCGGCTCGCCCGGCGCGGTGCCTTGAATGCCGGCGTCGACCTCGGTCTTGCGCAGGCCCTTGTTCAACAGGCGCATCGCCAGCGGCATATGCTTGCCTACGTAGTAGTTCATATCGAAGTGCGAGCCGGGCTTGTTCGGATACAGCACACTAACTTTGATCATGGGCCTGCCTCCCGTGGATTATCGAAGAGCCGAAATATACTCCAGCGACGGCTGGCCGGCAGCGGCTATGGCGCTGCCGCGGATCCGGCGGGGGCTCGAGAGTCGCTGGCTCCGTAGAAGATTCCGGGGCGGGGGAATCCCAGGGCCCGGGCGTCGGCGGCATCCGCGGGTGCGATGCCGATGGCCTCGGCTGCATTGCCGGTTCCCCAGGGTTCCAAGGGCACCACGTGGTAGCCCATGTGGGTCAAGGACTTGGCGGTGTCTGCGGAGAATGCGAACGGTTCGCCGGCCAGAGTGTCCGGCAGCCATTGATGATGTATACGCGGCGCATCGACGGCTTCCTGCAGCGCCATCCCATGGTCGATGACGTTGACGATGATCTCCAGGACCGTCGTGATGATGCGCGATCCCCCCGGTGTACCGACCACCAGCACCGGTTTGCCGTCTCTGAGCACGATCATGGGTGTCATGGAACTCAAAGGCCGCTTGCCCGGCGCAATGGCGTTCGCCTTGCCCTGCACCAGGCCAAACATGTTCGGTGCCCCGGGCTTCGCGGTGAAGTCGTCCATCTCGTCGTTCAACAAGAAGCCGGTGTCGCCGGCGATGACCTTGGCGCCGAAGTCGTCGTTGATGGTGTAAGTGACCGATACGGCGTTTCCTTTGGCGTCGACGACCGAGTAATGCGTGGTCGTGGCCTTTTCATCGGCTGCCGCGCCATCGCCGATCGCCGACGAGGGCGTCGCACGATGCGGTTGAATGCGTGCTCTGATCCACTCGGTGTGATGCATCGACAATAGGCGCGCAATCGGATTCTCGACGAAGGCGGGGTCGCCCAGGTAGGTGTTGCGGTCGCGATAGGCGTAACGCATGGCCTCCGTCATCAGATGCACCGAATCGCTGGAGTGAAAACCGAGGGCCTTGAGAGGATAGGCTTCCAGCACTTGCAGCATCTCGCACACGGCGACTCCGCCCGAGCTCGGCGGAGGCGCCGACAGAATGGTGTAGCCGCGGTAGCGGCAGGAAATCGGCGCGGATTCGGTAATTTCATATGCCGCGAAATCCTTCTGAGTCAGGATTCCGCCGTTGGCGCGGGAGGAGGCGGCGACCGCGTCGGCGATCGCTCCGTGGTAGAAGGCCTGCGGGCCGCCGTCGCTGATGGCGCGCAATGTCGCTGCCAGATTCTTCTGCACCAAGCGTTCGCCGGGTTTGAAAGGCATTCCCTGATGGAGGAATACTGCGGCGACGTTCGGCTGCGCGCGGAATTCAGCGGTGCCGACTTCGAGTACGTCAACGTCACCGCGCGTCAAGACGAATCCGTCCTCTGCCAGGCGAATCGACGGCGCCATGAGGATGGGCCTCGGCAAGGTGCCGTATTCGCGGCGCGCGGTTTCGAGCCCCAGGACGGTTCCAGGCACTCCGGCCGCGAGATGGCCGTTCACGCTTTTATCGCTGACGGGGTTTCCCTGTGCGTCGAGAAACATATCGGCGCGCGCCGCGAGCGGCGCTTTCTCGCGAAAGTTGATGAAAGTGTTTCTGCCGTCGGCCAGGTGGATGGTCATGAAACCGCCGCCGCCGAGATTGCCGCAGCAGGGATGCGTGACGGCGAGCGCGTAACCCGCGGCTACCGCCGCGTCCACGGCATTTCCGCCTTGACGCAGAACCGTGGCACCCACATCGGAGGCCAGGTGCTGTGCCGTCACGACCATGCCGTCCGCCGATTCCAATGCCGCCGGAGCAGCGGCATGGGCGAGTGCGCCTGGGAGTACCGCCGCGGTCAGGGCGATTGAGGAGAATATGAGGTTGGGGGCGGGCATTCGATTATAGCCGCGGGGCCGGCGGAGTCCCCAGCGCGCGCTCAGCGCTCAATCCGAGCGCGAGCAGCGCGCGGTCGGCTCCGGCGGGCGCGTCGAACTCGATCGACACCGGAAGACCGGTGTGGGTGAGTCCAACCGGCAGAACGAGCCCCGGCACACCCGCCGTGCTGCCGGGCGCGATGTTGCGCGCGACGGCTGTGTCGAAGGGCAGGGGCCGGCCGCCAACGTCCACGTTGGTTTCCTCGCCTATTCGCGGTGCAGGGACCAGCGTCGTCGGGAATACCATGGCGGCGACGCCGGTCCGGGCAAAGTAGTCCTGATACAGCCGCCGCAATGCCGGCAAGTATTGGTCGCGCGCCGCCGCGTACTTGGGTTCAGTGACGAAATTGGCCCCACCCGGCAGGACATCGCTGCGAAACACTCGCTGTATGTCGGGGCTGGCTTGGGCGACCAGAGTGTCGAAGTCGACGCCGGCGCCGTACTCCTTCAAGTAGGCGGGGAGCGCGATGCGAACATCGTGGTTCTGGACTGCGTCGGTGGTGAGATCGATGAGCGAAGCCAATCCCGGCAGCTGGGTTTCGACGATCAGCGCACCGGCCTCTTTGAGCCGTGCGAGCGCGAGTTCCGTTTGGCGCTCGATCTCCGGATCGAGATCGGTGAACCAATAGTCGCGGACGACGCCGAGGCGCAGGCCCTTGAGCGGCGCCGCCTGCAGCCGTTGCCAATCATTGGCCACGACCGAGTCGAACAACGCGAGATCGGCGACGCTGCGCGCATGCGGTCCGACTTGATCGAACAGCGGCGAGATGGGTACGCACCCACGAGTGGAATATCGTCCGGTGGTCGGCCGAAAACCGGCAATGCCGCAAAGGGCGGCGGGCACGCGGATGGACCCTTCCGTGTCCTCGGCAATGCCGAGCGGAGCGAGACGGGCGGCGATCGCGGCCGCGGTTCCGCCGCTGCTGCCGCCGGGAATGCGCGACGGATCATAGGGATTGCGGACGGGGCCGAACGCCAGATTATTGCTGGTCCAGCCATAGGATAGTTCGTGCAGATTGGTTTTGCCGAGCACGAGGGCTCCCGCCCCGCGCAATGCGGCGACCACAGGCGCGTCTTGCGAGGGACGAAAATGGCGCAGCGCCGGCGTGCCGCCGGTGGTTGGATAGTCCTTGGTATTGACGCTGTCCTTCACCGGTATGGGAAGACCGAACAGAGGGCCCGGCTTCGCCCCGGCATGACGTTCGTGGTCGCGGGCGCGGGCGGCTTCGAGCACCAGGGCCGGATCGAGAGTAATGAATGCGTTGAGGGCGTGCGCAGATTGGCACCTTGCGAGCAGCGCCTGTGCGTAGCGCTCCGACGTGAGCGCTCCTTTCGACATGTGAGCGACGGCTTCCACGGCGCTGAGATTGCAAAGGTCGGCGTCCGTGGGCGCCTTGACGCTGTCCGACTCGGTCCTGGCGCCGGCCGCCGACATCGCCACGGTCGCCGTCGTGCCGAGGACGAAGGTACGGCGCGAAATGTCAGGAGGCTCGGACACGATCCCGCCTCAACGCTTGACACATACAATGCACGGCACCGCCGCCGTTGCCGATCATCGACACGTCCGGGTCGTAAACGGTGAGCCCTTCCGCGCGGCAGGCGGCGATGAGATTCTTGCTCGAGGCAGGCACCAGCACACGCTCCTTCCCAAGCGCCACTACATTGGTGCCCATTTGCATGGCATCGCTATAAGGAACGGATATGGCGCGTATCCCTTTCGAGCGCAGCCACTCGACGAGTTCCGGCTCGACCGCTTCCACGCACACCACGGCGAGGCCCTCGGCGATCATGCCCATCTGCACGTCCAGATGCAGGAAATGCGAATCGAACGCATAGGTATGAAGCTCCCAACCTTCAGCCTCGAACCAGCGTTGCAACTGCCGTACGGCGGGCTCGATCGAACGCTCACCCGAGTAGCCGCAGGCCGCGACGCCGGGCTTCAGCACCATGAAGTCGCCGCCCTCGACGTTACCCGCGGTGATCAAATCGTAAATCGGGATGCCGGCATCGAGATAGAACTGCAGGCAGGCCGCATACTCTCCGCGCCGATAGGGTTTTTGCAGCTGCATGATCACCGCGCCCCAGGGAGTCATGACGCTGCTGTCGCGCGCGAAGATTTGATAGGGCAGCGTAGGCTCGGGGGCGAGAAAGTGCACCTTCACCTCCGCCTGCCGGTAGGCGTCGACCATCTCGCCGTATTGCCGCCGCGCAACCGCGAAATCGAACTTCAAGCCGACCCGTTCGGCGCGCTGGCACACGGCGTTGCCCGGCTGCCATGTGAAATGATCGATGGGCCCGACCAGCACATCGCGCAACGTGCCGTATTCGCTGTCGACGCCCCAGGCGTCCAGCGGGCGCGTGCCGCCTCCCTCGATTCTCGTGCGCAATGGCATCGTGAGGTCTCCCTTGTGGTCCGGCGCCCGAGGCGCGCCCGTATCATACCAATCCCGGGGATGCCAGCGTGTCTAATCAGGCGAGCGCACGCCCAATGAGGCGGACTAGACGATTATTCATCGCCGGCGAACTCGCCACGACGCGTCATTCACGGCACCGGGGTGGCGAGAGGCTGACCCTTGTCGATGATCCAGGCAGACACACCCGTGCCGCCGTCGCCACCCGGCGCCGCCACGAGGCTGTGCACCGCGCCGCGCGGATTGAAGAAGCTGTCGCCGGCCTTGAGCAGCCGATCGGGTTGGCCCCGGGTCTTGAGTATCAGGGTGCCTTTGAGGACGTAGCCGGCCTCGTCGCCCGGGTGCGTGTGATAGCCGATCTCGGTGCCCGCCGGCAGCATCGCCGATCCGATCACGATTTCCTTGCCCGGCACGCCCGATTGATCGTGCCGTTCGAATATGGTTCGTACGGGCTGGGCGGAAGCCTTCGGCTCGTCCGCGGCGGCATTCACGGTCAAGGCAACGACGGCGACCAATGCAATATGTGTCAATTTCATGGGAATTCTCTCAGTGGGTTGACAGGTCCACGCTCGCGAAATATCCGGTCACTGCGGCGATGTCGGCATCGTCCAGCCGCTCTGCGACCGAGCGCATCAATTCGCCGGCGTCGTTCTTGCGCGTGCCGTCCTTGAAGGCCTTGAGCGCGCTCGCGAGGAATTCCGCCGATTGTCCGGCCAAGTAGGGCGCGGCGTGAGGCACACCGACGCCGTCCGGACCATGACAGGCGTTGCACGCCTGCACTCGCTTCGCCTCGTCGCCTTGAAACGCCAGTTGGTGGCCACGCGCCAGATGCACGGCGATCGGCGGTTTAACCTGCGGGATATAGCGCGCCGACATCGCCGCGTAGCGCGCAGCGAACTTGGCGCGTTGTTGCTGGCTCAATGCTTTGGCAAAGTTTGCCATGATCGGATTGTCGCGCGTCCCGGCCGCATAGTCGTCCAACTGTTTCTTCAGATAGTCGGCTGACTGTCCGGCGATACGTGGAACATGCGCCGCCGCCATGCCTTCGCCGTGCGCGCCGTGGCAGGCTTCGCAGGGCGGCGCGGCAGCGGCGGCCGATGCCGCAGGCGTTGCGGCGGCGGGCTTCGCGGCGGGCGTCGCAGCCCCCGCGGGTGTTGCGCTCGCCGCAAGCGCGCAGGGGAGGGCCGCGATCAATAGGAAGCTGAAGGCGAATCGCGCGCAAGGGGGCGCAGGCGCGTTCACGCCGACACCAATCGGCCGGGACTTTTCAGGTACTTGTTTTTGAGCGCGTCGATGGCCCAGTAAGTCAACGCGCCCAAAGTACCCGTCGGATTCCACGTGGCGTTTTGCGGGTAGTTCGAGGCGCCGATCACGAACACGTTCGGCACGTCCCAGGACTGCAAGTAACGGTTGACCACGCTGGTCTTCGGATCGTCGCCCATGACGGTGCCGCCCGTGTTGTGCGTGGTTTGATACTGCGTGACGGTATAGGGACCCTTGCGCGGACTACCCACCACCTGTTTCGCGCCCATGGCTTTGCCGATCTCGACCGCCTTCGCCGTCACGTAAGCCGCCATTTTGATGTCGTTCGGCGGGAAATCGAAAGTGATCCGCAGCACGGGCTGGCCCCAGGCATCCCGATACGTGGGATCGAGGTCGCAATAATTCTGCCGCTGCGATACCGAGCTGCCATGACAGCTGAACATGACCGTGTGGTTGTAGTGTTTGACCACCGCCTGTTTCCAGCCCTTGCCCCACGCCGGCGTGCCGGGCGGTACGGGGTGGTACTGGATGGGACGGCCGTTGGTGTTGACGGCACCGATGTAGGCGCCCCCGATGAATCCAAGTCCACTGTGATCGAAGTTGTCGCCCGCAAAGTCGTTGATCAGCGTGCCGGACGCGCCCGAGGCCATGAACGGGTTGACGATGACGTCTTCGTCGAAGAATGACGCCACCGTGCTCATGGTCTGATAGGCGTAGTTGCGGCCGACCACGCCATGGCCGGTGGCCGGATCGTAGGGCTTGCCGATGCCCGACAACAGCAGCATGCGGATGTTGTTGATCGCGAATGTGGAGGTGATCACCAGCGACGCCGGTTGTTCGAATACGCGGCCGACGGCATCGATGTAGGTGACCCCCGTCGCGTGCTTCTTGGTGGAATCGAGGTTGATGCGCTGCACCTGGCAGCCGGTGCGCAGCTCGAAATTGGGATTGGCCAGCAACACCGGCAGGATCACCGTCTGCGGTACGGACTTGGCATAGTGCTCGCAGGCGTAGCGTTCGCAGAAACCGCAGAACACGCAGGCATTGAGCTTCACGCCTTCCGGGTTCGTATAGGGCTGGCTCAAGTTTGACGAGGGCTGCGGAAAGGGGTGATAGCCCAAGCTGCCCGCGGCCTTGCGGAACATCGCACCTTGGAAATGCTCCTTCTGCGGCGGAGTCGGATAGTCTCGAGATCGCGGCGATTCATGGGGATCACCGCCGGCCTGAATCCGGCCTTTGATGTTGCCGGCCTTGCCGCTCGTTCCCAGCAGATATTCGAAGCGATCGTAGTGCGGTTCCAAGTCATCGTATGTAACCCCCCAATCCTGAACGGTCACATCCGGATCGAGGAAGTTCTTGCCGTAGCGCTCGCGCGTTTGGGTCGCCAGCTGGAAGTCGGTCGCCTGAAAGCGGTAGGTTTGACCGTTCCAATGCACCATGGAGCCGCCGAGGCCGGTGCCGGGCAGAAACGACTCCCAGCGTCGAACGGGCAAAGCCACCTGCGCACCCTGGTTGCGGAAGGTCACCGGTTCACGCGTGTTGTCCTGCATCAGGGCCTTGCGGATATCGAAACGCAATTCATCGTGAACGGCCGGGCTCTGAAACTCAGGCACCGTGAAACGCGTTTGGCCGCGCTCCAATCCCACCACCTTGTAGCCGGCGGCGGCCAATTCCTTGGCGACGATGCTGCCGACCATGCCGACTCCGATGACCACGACATCCACTTCTTTGAGACGCTGCGCCATGGCGGTTTTCCTTATAGATTGGCGGGGATGTCTTGCCGCACGTGGATATGTCCGTGTCCGTCCTCGGCGAGGCTCATCGGCTCACGCTCGAACTTCACGCCATGACGATCGATGGCCTCAAAGTAGTCCGCGTAGGCGCCGGGGAAGCCGATCATCCGCCAAGCCACCATGTTGCGGTTGCCGCCATAAACAGGATCGCTGAAAAATCCCTCGATCGACATTTACTCCAAGGATTTGAGATAGGCATCTTGAGCTTCGGGCGACATGCCATGGAACGGCGTGCCATGCGCGTCGAGGTCGCGATTGATGGCGCGCAACGACGCATGAAAGAGTTCCGCCGGCGTGAACGGCAATTGATAGCCTTGAGACGGCGTTCCCGGCTGCCATGGGCCGCTTCGATAGAGCCGCTCGCCCGCGCCCCACGCGCCGCCCAGTTGCTTGTCGAGATAATTGGGAACCCCGGCACCCAGTGCACCCGGCCCCGACTCGTCCGCGGGGATCAGCCGCTCGCAGGCCGCCTCGATAAACAGCACTTCGGCGGTGTTGAAAAAGAGGTAGGTAGTCTTGGGCGGCTGGGTGAGGTCCGCGGATTTCGCCGGGGGCGCAGCTGCGGGAGCAGTCAGCGGCAGAAGCGCGGCGGCGGGGGCGACGGTCGCAGCGCCCACGGTGGTGACAAACGAGCGCCTGGTGACTTTGTCCATGATGGCCTCCGCCTTGGTGTGCGCCGAATATACTACATTGGATCGCGAGTTTGACTTGTACGACAGTGCTGTCACACGACTGAAATCCGTTTCGGTCCGCCAGGGCGCAACGACCTCAGACCAGCCTCGGCAAGAGCTTCAGACCCGGTCACCCAAAGTTGCATCGATGAAAATGTTGCGGGCGCGAAACGGCGGCGGCGACACAAACATCCGTTGTCGGCGTGGTAATGTCAATACAGTCGTATTGACAAGGCCGTTCAACTGGCTAGTTGCGCAGACGGACGTCGGCTGAATCGGCCCGCCAAGGCTAGAAGCACCCCAACTATTAAAGCTTCATTTCCTCACTGAATTTGCGAAACGGCATGATCCGTGCTTTCGCATCGACCCACTCGGAATCCTCGCCGTCGCTCTGCAAGTGAACTTGATAGAAAGCAGGAATCGAGGTGCGTTGTGAGAAATAGACGATATTCTTGCTGAGGGTTCGACCGCCACTTTTGCATTCGACTGCAAACTCCGGTTTGCCGTTCTTGAGAACCACAAAATCGATCTCCCTGCCGACCGAATCGCGCAGAAAGCGCAAAGACATGTCGTCGCCTTCGGTGTCCTCCCGAAAGTGGCAGTATTTAAGCAGGTGTGAAGCCACAAGATTCTCGAAGCGCGCGGCTGCGTCCTGGCACAGTGACCAGTCCCACAGATAGAGTTTTCTTTCCTTCTTCACTGCGCGCAGGTGTGGCAGCCCGTAAGGCATAATTCTGAAGCAATAATAAAGATTCTCGAAAATTCCCACCCACTTGTCCGCCGTTTCAAACGCTACGGACAGATCCTGCTTCAGGTTGACGATCGATAATACCGATCCCACCCGGTCAGGCAACATCTGGGCAAGGAGTTGCAGCTGGGAAACTTCCTTGACGTGCTCCAAGCTGATGAGATCTTCCTGGATGACACGGCTAAGCCGCTCCCGCTGCCACCTTTTCCAGTGCCGAGTATTGTGCCTCAGGAACGGCTCCGGAAATCCACCAAATTGCAGTAACGCATCGAGATCCGACTGTTGCGGTTTTCTATTGAGCTCGTGCAGTGAAAACGGATGAAGCCGATAATAATGGTATCGGCCCTGCAGTGAATCGCCACCGCGGCGATAGTGATCCAACCGCGCTGATCCCGTAATCAAAAACTGCTTGGTCGATTTGTAGCGATCATAAAAGCCCTTCACCAAATTTCGCCAGCGCTTATATTTATGGATCTCGTCGAGAATGATCAGCGCCTGATCCCCGGGCAATCCTCCCGCCAATAGCAGTCGTTGGCTTTCGGGGACATCCCAGCTGAGATGTGCCGGATGTGATTCATCGGCGCCTTTAATAAGACCAAGCGCCAGCGTAGTTTTGCCAACTTGCCTCGGGCCGCCGAGAAAGACCATTTTCTCCCGTAAGTCTTCCCTGATTGAATCCACCAGATAGCGTTTCATGATCGCTTCCCAGCGCCCATTCATCACTCACAGGGGCGCATGTCTAAATTAGAGTGTAGTTGATTTTAGTCATGTATATATTAGAGTCAAGATGATAATTAACATAGTTTGGTGGTATACGACCAATCTATAGTCCTCACAGTTCGCGGTTGAAGGGCGAAGGGATATACTGGAGGGACCCGGCTTGCTAGGTGGCGAACAGTGAGGATGTTCCTAAAGGCCACGGGTTTTTGGATCTGGGGGCTGATCGCGATCGGTCTCTCCGTGAGCCTTGTGACCGAGCGGAAGTCGCTCTAAAGAACATGGACAGCGCCAGAACGGCCTTCGCGAACTTAAAGACGGTACCGAACACGAGTCCCAAGGTGGCGAGGCTTTGGAACTTGTACGCCGAGACATTCGCTCAATAATTGATTCCCGCCACGACGGAGGCTGGTGCGGTCTTCGGTACAACCAGGGAGAGAGTGCCGAACGCCTCGGCGA
>WNFO01006183.1_pt1 | contig 10557 bp, 10 predicted proteins | sample 5400251 | NCBI WGS metagenome assembly WNFO01 (sample SAMN13153354, study PRJNA577476) | soil metagenome | isolation source: 100 cm saprolite under Madrone tree | place: USA:California | collected 2016-06-14 | reverse complement strand
GCTTCGCGGATCGCGACCTCTCTGCGGCCGTACAGGCGCGCATCCAGTGAAATTGCGCCAGGCCCGAGGATAACGAGCGCCGCGGACATCACCACGAACTCGAAAACGGCCATCCTCGAATCGAACAGCAGCAGCGGTGCTGGAGGAATGCACGTAAGCATGATCCCCGCACCTCCCAGGCAAACCAACACGCTCGCAATCGGTGTCAGGAAGCCGATCATCAGCGCCAGACCCGCGATCGCCATCGAGATGGCGGCGACCGTTGCCACGCGCACGGGGTGACCGCCGGCAATTAGCAAGCCGGCTTGGAGAGTCGCCGAGGCTCCGACGACGACGCGCAAGACGAGCAACGCCGCGCCCGCCCAGCCCGACGGGAAGCTCGAAAATGTCCTTTGCAGTGACATGCTCCTTGCTGATTCGGCAACGCGGGCTGGAGCGTACAGGCGCGTTGCTGGTGGGAGATCCCACCGGCAAGGTACCCCTCGATAACACTATCGAGGCATGTCTGAGTCGTGCCGCGGCCGCGGTCTAGATGTGGATGACGCCGCGGCGAATGCCGATGGCCACGGCCTGCGTTCGATCCTTCGCACCGAGTTTGTCCATGATGTGCTTGATATGGACCTTCACAGTCTCCTCCGAGATCGCGAGGCCCTCGCCAATTTCCCGATTGCGGTCGCCCTCGGCAATCCGCTTCAGAACCTCGATCTCGCGCACCGTCAGTGAATCACCGCTGAAACGCTCGGCCAGAGTCTGCGCCACCTCAGTCGTCAGGTGTTTGCGCCCCGAGTGAACCTTGCGGATCACCTCGACGAGATCCTCGAGCGGCGTGCTCTTCAACAGATAACCGCGAGCCCCGGCCAGAAGCGCGCGTTGAATCTCGACGTCGCCTTCGAATGTGGTGAGCATGATGATCCGGGCTTCAGGGAAGTCCGTCCGAATCGAGGCGACGGCGCTGATGCCGCTCATGTCGGGGAGTCTCAGGTCCATCAGCGTGACATCAGGCTGCTGTTGCCTGAATTCTTCGATGGCCTCCTTTGCAGTGGCCGCCATCGCGACGAGCTGCATGTCCTTCTGATGGGCGATGACCGTTGCAATGCCCTCGCGAAACAGCGGATGATCGTCCACGCACAGAATGCGGATGCGGGTGAGGTCGGTCATGGTTTCGCGCTGCGCGAATAGAATCGGGCCAGCCAGTCCATCGAGCCGCTGCGGGCCGAGTGTTGGAAGGCTGCGGCGGCCGGGACGGTCAAGTCAATCTCGGTTCCCGCCCCGGCGGCACTCAGCACTTTGAGCCGGGCGCCGATTTTCTCGGACCGTTCGCGCATCCCGGACAGTCCCCAGTGACCGTCCCGGCCGCGGCGCAGAACCTCTGGATCGATTCCTCGGCCGTTATCTCGGACGACGATGCGAAAGCGATCCTGGGCGTAGTCGAGCACCGTCTCGATGACCGACGCATGCGAGTGGCGGAACGCGTTGGCGAGTGCCTCTCCGCCGATGCGATATACCTCGTCGCGGATCAAGGGCCGTAACGATCGGGGAGTACCTTCCACGATGAACTGATACTTGATCTTCTTATCAGCCGCCAGATCCTCGGGGATTTGCGCAAACGCGCGCTCGAGGTCACCGGGGTCGTCATCAAGGCCGGACTTTCCGGTCCGAAGGCACCGAAGGGCGTCCCGACCTTCATCGATCATCTGTCGCAGGAGCTGGAAGACCCGCTCCACCAGGGGCTTCGCCGTTGCACCGGGCGAGATCTGGCTGTTCGCCACGGCCAGTTGCAGAGAAGCGCTGAGCAGGCCCTGCAGCAGCGTGTCATGCAATTCCTGGGCGATGCGCTCGCGCTCGAACATCCGTGCTTCGAGCCTGTCGCGCAGTCTTGCCTGGATCTGTCGCAACCTAAGGGTCCAGAGTAGCCACAGCGCCGCCGCTCCTGCGGTTACACAGATCGCCAGGAACCATTTCGTCTGGACAAATGCCGGGGGTATATCGAAATCAACGGTCGCTCCCTTTTCGTTCCAGACACCATCGTTGTTCGAGGCGATCACGCGAAATCTGTATTGCCCGGGGGCAAGGTCGGTAAAATACGCCTCTCGCCGAGGACCTACGTCCTGCAACGGCTGCCCGACGCCCAGCTGGTACCGAAATCTGACCCGCTGTGGAATTGACAAGCTGAGTGCCGTGTAGCTGATTTGCAGGTTGCGCGTCCTGACCGGTAGCTTCAGGCCCGCCGACGGCTCGTAACGGATGCCGTCCGCGATAATGGACTGCACGTCGACCGTCGGCGCAAGCGCGTTCCGCACCACGTGCCGCGGATCAGTCCACGCGATCCCATTGGTCGTGGCAAACCACAGGCGGCCATCGGTGCCCTCTGCCATGGTTGGCAGCGGTCGAACGGCTGACGGTGTACCTGGCATGCCGTCGAGAAAATCAAGTAGAGTGTACTGAACCGCGTAGAGCGGATTGCTTGCGACCCGACGCACCTCATTTGCCGGTACCTTCATCGCGCCTTCGCTGGTATTGAGCCAAAGATCGCCCTCCGCGGTCTCGACAATTCCGGAGACGCTCGGCAGTGATGTGCCGCCCTGGCGCGTGACCGCATGGAATTGGCGGCCATCGAAAAGCGCGAGACCATGCTCTCCGCCCACCCAGACGTGACGGGGCCGCGCGTCAATCGAGAGCACAACCCCAATATTGAGCCCGTCGGCGGCGGACAGGCGCTGTACCGTATCCTTGTCTGCGATTTGAACCTGATTGTTCGGATATCCCAGCCAGACGCGACCATCGCTGTCGGTTGTCAGGCTTACCGCGGGGTCTCCGTAGCGTTTCCACTTGCCATCGGCCAGGCGGAACACACCGGCACCCACGACTGACACCCACACCGCGCCTGACCGATCCTTGGCGATGGCCTGAACACCTGAACAGCATTGTTGATTGACTATGCGGACGGGCAGATCCATCGCGACCCATCGCTGCCCCGCCGAGTGCCAGATCCGGTCCGAACCGCCCAACCAAACAATGCCGTCAGGATCGCGATAGGCGCAGGTGATATTGCGCGGGCCGGGCACCGCCTCGACGATTGACCCTTCCGTGACCTTGAAAGCGCCATTCTTCGAATATTCGCCGACCAGCACGGCTCCATCGTCGCCGGCCGCCAAGGCGAAACCCCCCGAATTGGCAGCAAGGTCGACTCTACTCAGGCGCGACTCGCGAAACCTGTCCAATCCTCCGGTGGTTCCGAGCCAGACGTTGCCCTCTCGATCTTCAAGGCCTGTGAATGATCCGTTTGCTGTCAGGCCATCGGTGCCCAAAAAGACGTCCACCGATGCCCCGTCGGCCAATCCATGGCGCAGGAGGCCCGCCGCGTCTCTCAGGCGACGAATGCCAGCTGGCGTTGACATCCAGAACGTGCCTTCACGGTCAATGAACAGTACGTCTATCGGGTCTGATCGCGGGCCTCTGAGTCGAATCCAGTCTTTGCTCGTATTCGTTGGGCCAAACGGTACATACAAGGCACGAACGCCCTTAATCGCATCCATCAGCCACAAGATCCCGTCGGGGCCTTCAAGGAACCTGATCTCGCCGTCGAGCTGAATATCCGTGGTTGCGAGGGCGTGCTGCCCAGGCTGCAGAAACATGATCGAGTCGTTGACGGCGATCCAGAGAGTTCCACTTCCATCGAAGCCGAGCGTACTCATGTATGTCTTGGGCAAAAGAAGTGCGGCACCTACGTCGACCCATTGCGAGCCTTCGAGGCGCCTTAGACCGCGCGAGGTCGCCACCCATACAGTGCCGGATTTATCCTGCGCGAAACCGCGAACGCTGGCGACCGGGAGGCCCTCCCGCTCACCGTAATTTGTAATCCTGCCGTTGCTGATGAAGCTCGCACCACCAAACGCGTAGCCGACCCAAAGGCCGCCCGACGGCGGCGCCCAGAGCGTGTATACGTTGCTGGAGGGCAATGGCTGCCCACGAATGGCGTCGATTCGCTCGAAGCGAACCCCGTCGAAACGGAACAGTCCGGCCGTAGTGCCGATCCAGAGATAGCCGTCTCTCGTCTGAGCAAGGGCCCCTATACCCGTGGGCGCGCCTTCTTTGGCGGTCCAGGCAGAGTGATAGAACTGCGTGATTCTCAGGTCGGGCGGCAACGCGCACGCGCGCCACGAAAGCAGCAGCGCCGCCACGCAGGTGCAAACACATAGCTTGGGTCGGTATGCAAAACGAACTGAGCGCCGTCGACAGCGGTCGATAGAGGAGCGGCGGATAGGACGATGCCCCATCTGACTGACGAACTTGAGCCCCGGCTTTTGCAAGCGGCACTTCGACGTACCGGGGAATCATAGCGCAGCGTGCCAAGGCCCTTGGGTATTCGACGCCACGCCCTTACCCCAAAGTGGTAGCAAAGCGTCCCTGCATGTCGTGATGCGGACAGCGGACGTCTCCGGTAATTTTCGATCAGCGGATCGGGGAGGAGCGTTACGGTCTCATGACTCACCTTGCCGACACACGGATGCCGAATCAGCGAGATGACCGATGCACTGTTCCGATTCCCAGACAGGCTCTCTGGCGGCTTCCGTATTCGAAGTGCACGGCAGCCCGATGCATCCCGAAAATATCGTCGATGACGAGCTTGAGTGGCGAGTTCCACGCCAAGCCTGCGCGACGGCTTTATCCGCATCGAGGGTAATCGCCACGCGATGGCATGCCGGCAGCGAGCACACGCTGGAGTTTGGCGCCGAAACGACCGCTGACTGCCACGTGGTCAAGATCGTGTTGCGGACCATGAATATCCGGTTCTCGGTGTCCGGCCGAACCGTGCAGGATGGCGTCACCACCCCTGGGACGGTTCACGTAACCGAGCCCGCCGTGCCCGTTCGTTGCCTTTTTCGCGGGCCATACGATGTCCTGCACCTATATGTACCCAACACTCTGATCGCCGAGTGCGCCCACGACATGCCTAGCCGCCAGGCGCCGGTGCTTCGCTCGAGGGCCGTTCCAAGCAAAGATATAACGATCGATTCGCTGGGGCGCGCTTTGCTTGAAGCCAACCGAGTTGGAGGCGCGTTCGGACAGACCTACGCGGACTGCATCAGCATGGCCATCGTCGCACGGCTGCTGGCCTCGGCCAGCCGCGTGAGCACTCCCGAGCGATCGAGGGCTGGCGAACTTGCGCCATGGCGGCTGAAGCGAGCCCTCGACTATATCGAGGCCTGCCTCGGCGAGCCCGTAAGTCTTGCCGATGTCGCCACGGCGGCCGGTCTCACGCGCATGCATTTTGCAGCGCAGTTCAGGGCTGCCACCGGCCTGCGGCCTCACGAATACCTGCTGCAGCGCCGGATCGAGCGGGCTCAAGAGATGCTGGTCGCAACCGGCAGGTCGCTGGTGGATGTCGCGCTATCGGTCGGGTTCCAGACCCAGTCGCACTTCACCAGCGTCTTCAAACGCTACTCGGGGCAACCACCGCGCGCGTGGCGCGATTCCCGTGGTGTACACACCGGATAGTTCTGCTTGCGACGCGCGGGGTACGCGTCGCTCGGCGTGCTGCTCGATGGCCCCACGGCCTGAGAAGGCATCGCTGCGGACGCCCTCGAGCGGGCACTGCGCTGTTGGAGCCGACCGTCAATACTCCGAGCGACTGGTGATTTTTCCGGACGTGCAATTAAAGAACCGGACCGGCGATCACAGAAGATTCATTTGCGCCTCGGGATCAGGATCGTTCCTGCTCGGGGTGCCCGATATCTATCCCCGCCGCCAGCCGGGAGCGGCACGCTCCGAAATGAATGACTGATAAAGGAGTTAGGGAGATGAAGACACTCCAGAAATTGGCGGTGGTCGCAATCAGTATGCTTTCGGCGACGCTCTTTGCGGCGGAAGCGTCAGCGCAGACCGCCAAGCCGGCGGAAGCGCGCAATGTGGTGCTAGTGCACGGGGCGTGGGCGGACGGCTCGAGCTGGACCGAGGTCATCGCGCGCCTTCAGGCGGCCGGCCTGCATGTAACTGCGGTGCAAAATCCACTGACATCGCTCGCCGATTCCGTCGCCGCGACACGCCGCGCATTGGCGCTGCAGGATGGACCGACCGTGCTGGTGGCCCATTCCTGGGGCGGCACCGTCATTAGCGAAACGGGAGTGGACCCTAAGGTCACGGCGCTTGTCTATGTAGCCGCGCGGGCGCCCGATGCGGGCGAGGACTTCGTCGCCCTATCCGGAAAGTTCCCCACCATGCCGGTGCGGGCAGGCGTTCAGGAACGCGACGGCTTCACCAATCTCTCCGAGGAGGCTTTTCTCAAATATTTCGCGAACGGTGTCGCGCACGAAAAGGCAGAAGTCCTTTATGCCGAACAAGAACCCACCGCCGCCTCTCTGTTCGGCGGGCGAACCACAGTGGCGGCTTGGCGCTCCAAACCGAGCTGGTATGCAGTGTCGAAACTCGATCAGACGATCTCGCCTGACTTGGAACGATTTTTAGCAACACGCATGAAAGCGACAACCGTGGAACTGGATGCAGGTCATCTTTCCTTGGTCTCCCACCCACAGGAGATCTCCGACTTGATCCTGGCCGCCGCTGGTCGGGGCAAGTAGCAGCAAGCGGTGGGGATAGCACTCAAACCATGACGCAATCGCCAGAGCCAGACGAGCACCGGTAGCACCACCATGAATCCTCTCTTCCCGACGTGCAATTAGAAAATCGGAAAGGCGATCAGGGAAGGTTCATTTGCGCCGCTCCAGGATCAAGGTTCTCCGTGCTCGCGGTGTGAAACCGTTCCGGGCACCAATGATGAGGAGAGGGCCAACATGTCGGAACCACGATTCATGCGCAGCCGCCCCACTTTACGCCCTGACCCGCCCTTCTGGTTGGCGGCGGCACCGCTGGTGCTGATGGCCGGAGTGGTCGGTCTGCAATCCATTGTGCTCGACGCGACCGCAGGCACGCATGAGGCGACCCAGTTTTCCGTGCCGGCTGGCGCTCCCGACGAATACATGCAGGCGGGCGCCGCTTTTGTACGCGAACTGGATCCGAACGTCGAGATCTTTTACTGGGACTCGCAAAGCGGATCGCTGTCGGTGTCACGGGTCGAAGGCGACCGCGTCAAGTGCATTCTGCGTGTTTCCCCCGGCATCGCTGAGGCCTTGAAGCCGCTCGGGCGGTTCCTGAACGGTCGCATCGAGCCGCGGGCCCAGGCCATGTTCGCACTGGGCCACGAGGTCGGACACTGCAAGCTGCGTGACGCGTTCCTGAATCGGTCCGACGGCGGCGCAGCCGATGCCAGCGCATTTCCATGGCTTGCGCAGGAGGCCGCGGCCGACGCCTACGGAATCCTTTCCGTGGAACGCCGGCTGGGAGACAACGTGCCGGTGCGCCAGGCGGTCATCATCGCCCGCATGCTGAGCTCGGCCATGGACCGTGACTCGAATCACGCAACTGGCCACTACGTGTCCGACGCGCTGGCTCTTTGCCATCACAATCGCGACGATTCCGACGCCGCGCAATGTGCGATCGCGACCGCCTATTACACGGTCGGCAGCCTAGCCAACGACGAACAGGGATCCCCGTACCCGGTCGATTCCAAACCAGAACTCATCTACGAACTGGGCGTTCAGAAAATGACTCAGACCATGCGTGTGTACCAGAACCTTGCCCAGTACAAGGCGCAGTTTTCCGGTGCCGATCTGAGCCGCTTCGCTTTCAACGAGGTATACAGGCACGGCCAATCGCGCTACATCACCGCGGCCGGCAGCCAGCACACGGATAGCACGTACGCGCTGGCCGACTATTACGGGTTCAAGACCGGCGATCTGGTCACCGACGTGCAGCGCAATATCACCGCGCTGCGCATTGACGGTCCGGACGAGCTGGATTGGCTGCTGACCCTCGGGGCCGTGGTGCGCACCGAGGACGGCCAGTCCCTGCGCAAGGGCAACGCCCAGTATTGACCGGGACCTGGTTCAGAGCCAAACCAATGGATCAGCTCACCATATCAATTGCCGAGGGCATGAGCAACAATCACCGGGGCAATTCGGTCAACCGCAGGATCGTCTTGGGCTCCTCCCTACGTGCCGGCGCCCTGATGCTCGGCGATGCCCATGCAACGATGGTGCCTCTCAAGTACGCCATCAACACACACTGGCATTGGGATCACACGAGCGGCAACAAATGGATCCATCAAGCGGGTGCAACAAATCATCGCGCATGAGAACACGGCGAAACATCTCTCGACCAGGATTCGCGTGGACGACTGGCAGTACACCTTCGACCCGTCACCCAAGGGTGCACTTCCCACGCTGATCGTCAAGAGCGATCTGACACTCAACCTTGGTGAAGAAACCGTCTTGGTCAAAGCCTACGATCCATCCCACACCGATGGCGATCTCTACGTCTACTTCGTGAAGGTAGACGTCCTGGCGACGGACGACACCTACTGGAACGGCCTGTATCCGTTCATCGATGCGGTTGCCGGCGGTGGTATCGACGGCATGATCCGAGCGGCAAACGCCAACATTGCCCTTGCCACAGACAAGACGATTATCGTCCCAGGCCATGGTCCCGTATCAGGCCGGGCGCAGCTCGTCGCGTATCGCGACATGCTGGTCGGCATTCGCGACAACGTGGCGGCTCTAAAAAAGCAGGGCAAGTCGCTCAGCGAGGTCATCGCGGCAAAGCCGTCGGCGGCGTACGACGCCAAATGGGGTGGCTTCGTGATCGATCCGGCTTTCTTCACCCGCCTTGTCTACAACGGTCTATGACTCATTGCGCGCCTCCACGATCCGCCATGTCAATGTGCCGCTTGAGGAATGGCGAGAAGAGCTTTGATGCCGCAATCTGCCAGCGCGTGTCTTCGGGAACCTGCTGACAATGGCGCAACCGCATGCCGCCAATCGATGTGACCGCCTCAAATTGTGACGTCGAAGCAGTGACAGGCAGGTCGGCGACGGGTGTCAGAGACTACCATCCTCCCGCCGTGACGCTTGACCACGCAACGATTTTCACCGAGAACCTCGAATCCGCGCGGCGTTTTCTTTGCGCCATCGTTGGGCTGAGCGAGGGTCCGCATCCGCCATTTAGCGTCAGCGGCCACTGGCTGTACGCAAATGGCCAGCCGGTCATCCACCTGATTGGAGAACCTATCGCTTCGTCGGCAATATCGGCTTCCCGCATGGACCCTGTCGGACTGTCGGCGAGACTGGTTCAAAACCATGTCAGCGCATCGCCTGATCAGGCAGTCGCGCGAATCACACAGGAAGGATTGGATCGACGCAGACTGTCCCGCGTGTTGGACTACATAGAGGCTAATCTGGAAGGCGACCTTACGATTGACCAGTTGGCAGGGATCGCCTGCCTGAGCCGGTTCCATTTCGCGCGAGCATTCAAGGCCGCCATAGGTCAATCTCCCCATCGATACGTCAGCGCGAAGCGCGTCGAGCGTGCCAAAGCGCTGTTGATACAGGGAGATCGCTCCTTGATCGATATCGCTCTCACACTGAGCTTTTCCTGCCAAGCCAATTTCACACGGGCATTTCGTCAGGCGACAGGTCTGACGCCTGGTCAGTACCGGCGCAGTTTCAGGGTGGGCGACGAAAGCTGCGGCATGGCCCCTTTGCTCGGTCGCTTTTGAGAATTCGGTCGTGACAGCAAGCCGATCGCCGCCCGATCGATTCCCGCGCGTCCCTATTGCCCGCAACAAATGACAAAAACGTAGCAACCGGCGCCGAGACGCGGCCCGTCAATTCGATCATCATTCCTGTCGAGTGCGCCGCTCGGCCTGTTGATCCACTTCTCATCGCGGGGCGGCGTGTGTTGCGTCACCGATCATGGGGCCTCTCGCTGCTTCTTTCTTAAAAGTGGAGATTACCTCCACCTAAGTTGGTCTACTCCGGCGAATCTAGTTCAGCTAGAGTGAATTCATTGCCCAAGGGGAAGCCATGGAGCATTCTGCAGACCAGTCCTTGTCGCCGATGGGTATCGATAGCTATGTGCGCTGGCTGACCCGCGTCTGGGTTCTTCGGAGTGAGCGGCACGCCGGCGATCATCATCTTTGCACTTCCCAGCGCGCCGAGCGTAGAACCTTGAGTGTGAGGCCATCGTTCACCGCCAAAAGGCGATGAAGATCAAAGGCGAATCGAAAGTCGTAGTCAATTAGGCACTTGCCCGTTCAATCGGCGATCAGGAGAAGCCAATGCGTGTTCATCCACCGAAACTCGACTTGAGGCAAATCCGCGGTTTGCGCGGTTAGCGTGCGAACAGAAATGAATCGCTCGAGTCGGCAATGCGCAGACTAACGTCGCGCGTGGAAGAGGTAGCCGCGCTTGAAGACATGGCGAATCACGCACTCGAGGGCAAACAGGTTGGCGCAGCGACCAAGGACTGGCAGTCCGTGCCGATCTGAGGCTGGCGTCACACGGTGCACCTGTCGGGGCGAGCTGAGATCTGATGGACCATTGCAAGCGACGGTCGACATAACACTAAGCGAGGAGATGTCGCATGATGTTGGAAGACGACAACCGGCGCGAACGATCGGACAGGCACACTGCCTCCCGCAGAAGGTTCCTGACCGCGTCCGCG
>WNFO01011428.1_pt1 | contig 10563 bp, 11 predicted proteins | sample 5400251 | NCBI WGS metagenome assembly WNFO01 (sample SAMN13153354, study PRJNA577476) | soil metagenome | isolation source: 100 cm saprolite under Madrone tree | place: USA:California | collected 2016-06-14 | reverse complement strand
GGAGATGAAAGACAAGAACAGGGGATGGGCGCTGTTGTTGAACGAGAGTAAGGATGAGGCTTGAGGCTTTTATACATACGCAGACCTCGGAAGATAATCTGGTGGGATCATCTTGTAGAACCACCGTGAACCAGTACAGCATATCGCGCCACCTGATTGCCTCCGCCTCCGTAATCGTTGCTACTAGAGAAAAAGCTGTGTGACAGCTACCGAACGTCTGATTGCATCCTCATTCGATGCCGGAAAGTAGCTGTCTGGTTGCTCCTGACACGTATTGACCGCCATCCTCCCTTTTCTATTTGTCGGTGGCGGACAGCCGAGCGTCTATGATTTCGGACAAATTCTTGGGGTCGTGGTCGGTCAAGCCACTTCCATAGCGATTGTTGGCGTCTAGGTTGTACCGGAGACGTCTGCCCAGGTAGGAGTCAACATCAAGTAGTACCGCGGTTTCCCGTCATCCATCCATCATGACCGTGAACAACCTTGCAACCAAGTCAGCCTTGTACGTGTACAGAATGCCGAATAAAAAACCCAGTCCTCATTTTTGTGTGACCATCACACAATTAAATACCGTATCGAGGAGACAGGCCATTGACTTTGGTTGTAGTGACTCTGTGCTCGAATCGCTGGCTTTCCTCCGAGTCCTGACCGTCATCGGAGTTCATACGCCACTGGCGTTTTTGAAATGATGCGTCGCTGTGTCTTTATTACTGTTACGGCCGCTCGTGCGTGTTACCAGTGGCCAGCACGATCCTGAATTTCAAGTTACCTATCCGGGCCGTGTGTTTCCTTTAAATGGAGTAGTCATGGTAGTTCAGTTTTTTAAACAGAAAGAGATTGAGAGCAATACCAACCACTGTTTTAAAGTTTGGCCAACGCAAATGTATTGCTCCCGTCACCGTAGAACGCAGCGTCTGTTCTCTCTCTGCTCAAATGGTTCTCATAAACGCGAAGCACCATTATCGACGTTGACGTTCAAAGGTCTGCGATAGTCAGAACACTGGACAAAGAAATGGCCTGCGCCCTATCGACATCATCAAACAACCTGGAGCTGGTAAAAATAACGCCGAAGAAGGGACCGAGAAGCATAACTTGGACGTTTGATATGCAAAGCTCCAGCTACTGTTGAACGTATTTCCCACCAGAGTGCTTCATTAAATATTGCTCTAGGATGCATTGAGTCAGGTAAGACTCTGCGAAGAAGAACGCACCTGGTCGCCCTCCATTGACTCGGATTAGATTGGTTGCCAGTGCGAGGATGGAGTAACTCCACGAGGGTCTTCACGACAATCAGTGTTATAGCGGTTGTAGGAGGGATCTCGGTACAGATGTAGAGGTATTTCAGTAGGAACTCAATCGATTCGAGTAAGTCAACGAGCGGGTTAAGTGCCTTAACGTCCTTAACAGTCTGGAACAACTGGATGTCACGAGACACGCGTATAGGCACGAAAGAGAGGGACATACAAGGAATAGAACAGCATGCCCGGTAAATATTGTCTTCACAAGTAAAAATGGCTATAGAATAAGAATCAGATGCATGAAACATCTCATCAACACCCTTGGACGTACGGGGCCAGGGTCGTCAAAACTGGCAGGAATCGAACACAGAATTGACACGAACTTATTGAGCGATCTCATAAATCTATCGATTCCTTGGAATTCGATGCGGGCGCCTATTGAGAACTTGATCGTGTTTAGCATGGCTGAGTTCAAGTACTGTACCAATGCCAGTCTTTGAGAACCGAACGAAAACTGACTGCATGAGTCGATCAGCTGTTGTTCTAACAAATACATCTTTGGACCGGACCAGACCGAACCGGACCGTGGTTGCCACGGATTCGTCGACTTTGGGATCGACGAGGGTGGTGTGACACTCACCTATCGATCGACCATGTCTCCGACTGCGGCAAATCCACAGTCCCACCTTGAGCTACGTATTTACACCAACTGTGTCGGTTTATACTTTCGACCACCCAGAAATATTACAAGTGACGACCTTGCGTATTCAGCAATGACGACGAGCCCTCCCAACCCTACCTCCTTTTTCATCTGCCTTCTTAGTGGCCCTCTCAACGATTTCCTCCGTTATAGTCGTCAAGAGCACTCGAAGTGGTTAATCGACATAGCCCACGACATCTGTGATCCCGCTCTGAAGCGTGGCTCGCTCCGAATGTGGGATGCGGCCGGAGAAATCTGGAAGGACGTTATTCCCACTGACCCTCTAACTGCGTCAAACTATTACTATGACGTCCAGGCCGTGATTTCCCTGACGAGAATTAGCGAACGCGTAAACAAATCTAAAACCGAAGCCAGCGGCTATGCTTCCACAATGGCGAACCGTGTCAAGCAGCGAGATAGACGACAATGTTGGGTATTAACAGTCACGTGTGACCCAAGCGAATGGGGGACCACCTTTTGCGCGTTATTTACAGCACCTTTGTATCAACTCCCCCTCCTCCCGCTCTATCTATCTATGACGAGAGATGTGGCATCACCCTCTTTGCGGGCCTTGACCCTTAGTTTGGCACCTATGAATTTGGTCTGCGGTTTGTGGCCCCGGTACGAAGTTCATCTCTTATCTTCTACGGCTAAGCATTGATCCATGAACTTAGGATGAGTACGAATGCCATTCATTTCCTCCGGATGACGAACCACAAGACACAATATTAGGAACCGGGCCATTCCAGGGCGCAAACATCCCCAATCTACATGGGTACAGGACTAGTCCTCCTCAGCCTCAACATGCCCACAACCCCCCACCTGGCCTAATTCGATGGCAACTATTTACAGTGCGTTGTTCGAAAATTCGCCCATTCTGACTACAAAAGCCTGCAAAACATTTATTATTGCGAGTTGCCCCTTCGAATGGAAGGGGACTCTGATGACGAAGGCACAGACAGCGACTATGAGTGGCCATCGGCTGCTTTGGACTGACTCGCTATCCACATCATCATGATGAATACTTACAAAGTATGACTCGACTTCTCTGTATTTAAGGACCGCCGTACCCAGAGGCGAGCTCTAAGCTGGTTCTCCTGTACAATACAGGTTGCTTTGCATGCTTTAATAAACTGACTCCTTATGTGTGCACCTCTTGACGGAGTGTTGATGCCTTCAATGATGTTGTCCAAGTCATTCAATTTCCCCAGAACATCCACTGGTTTATTTGATATCTATGACACGATGTGTTTAGCCTCAGACCTCTGACCAGCGTTTGTTGATATGCGAAAGTTGAATAGGAATCTTGCACGAGTAGGAACGTATCTTTACAATGATTGTAGTCGTCTGTCTGATATCGCATTTTCCGAATAAATCCGTATTGAGACAGAAAACTACAGATCTTAGCCCTTTAGCCTAAGCTGAAACTACGGAAACGACTCCTTTCTCATAGCTAGATGAAAAGTCTAGAACCCGTCATGCCCAGGGACCACGCCGGCAGCAGGGCCCCCTTTCCCGAACATCCTCCTCAAATCATCTACGAGAGCTTCCGGCTTTTCATAGGATGCAAAGTGGCCGCCGGAATCATGCTCCGACTCGAATACGATGTTTGACCCTGCGCGGAGAAACCTACACAACGTTTCAGATTGAACGTCTTGGCTAACAAAGCAAGCACGAAAGGAAAAAGGCTAACGCTCGAGGTGATTGTCCCAGTTCTTTCGGAAAGTAAGATATGCCAACGGGCACAGTCACTCTTCCGGCGAGAGAATCCAGGAAGCTAATTTCGCGATAGATCCTCACTGATGCTGCCGGTCCTGCACGCGAGAACCAGTAGATCGACATCCAGGTTAAAACTAACAACCATCAGAGCAAATGACTTCATGGAAAGACCCTCAGAGTTTAATTACGCACCTTCCTCGTCCGTCCACGGGTAGGAGTCCGTCCATTCCACGAGCTTCTCGTATATCCACGCCAGCATCCCGACGGGTGAATCCGCGAGACCATAGCCAAGGGTCTGTGGACGAGTCGATTGCACTTTAAAATACCCGTCGCCTTGTTTCAGAAATGCGATTAAGTTCGATAAGCCTTCTCGTTCGCGCAGTGTAAACGGCGTGATGAGGAATTTGATAAATGCTATTGGACTGTTCCAGAATGAGACCGGAGCGGCACTGTGCGAACGGTGCGTCAAAATGACACAAGAGTGAGAGAAGAGGTCACTCTACATGGGACTATTGGTATGGCAAGCCTTGACGTGCTGTGGACCGTACTGGGATGCCAAGGCCCGCGTCAACTAGTAGGTAATTGAGCTATCAAATTTCATCAACGAGGATCAAAAACGCACCGTATGACCCCAATCACCACCCTGAGTCACGTACTCGGAGTATCCAAGCGATAACATTAGCTTGTTAAAAAGCTTTTAATCTGTAAGTACGGAAAGGTACTGGGTCATTTAAGTGTGTACTCACTTCCGCATATTGCTTCGAACTGAAGCCCGGCTTTGAGACCGCTTCCGACCAGGCATACCCGGGAAGGCTAGGCGCCACGACATGAAAAGATGGATGCCCGGGCTCGGTTGCGATCAAGAGCGGCAACACTTTTGTCACCTCGATGAAGCTGCCGGGCCCTAGAGACAACACGCGTCGGTCCCGCATACAAAAACTCGGAGAGAAGGTGACCATCTACGCACATCCATGGACGAAGAGGAGTGGGATCGCACTTTTCACCTCACTCCTCTGATGTACATAATGAATATTCAGAGCCCCAAACCCTTCCACTTCGATATCACGGGTGAACATCGGAATTTTGTTGAGTTCGCGTTCATGCGCGCGCCAGTCGTAGCCATCTTTCCATTTGTCGACCAGACGTTTCACATCGGAGAGGGGAGCGCCATAGTCCCAGCCGACGTCACTTAGTTCGTCGGGGAAGCGGGCGTCGGCAAGTCTGCCATGAAGGAGGGTAAGAGCTTCATCCGGCACAGAAATTTGGAAGCGGGTTTCAGAGGACATGGTAGGAATGGATAAATGGAGCCCGCTTAAGGGTTCAAATAATGTCCAATAAGTAGATTAGGCTGAAGATTTTAAATAAATATGGTCTGATTATGTACTTTTCAATTCAATTCCTCACTAAGCAGACTATATTTATTTAAAATTGGCAACTTGGTCAACTTATTGAACATTATTTAATCTCTTATCAACTGACACCCACCTTTTCAAACCTCAAATCACTTAGTCTTGATTTCCAATCCCTTCCACCTCGCTCTGCCCATGAAAGCCAACCTTTGCGCCTACCGACATGCTCTGTCTTCAGGATCTTGTGGCCCGCATCGACGCCCCTCAGGTTAGACTCAACAACTTTTCGATATTCTTCTTCGAACAAAAACTATTTCGACAATCCAGAACTCGCCCAACGCATCAGTCGCACGCCAAGCCTGGCCACACCTGAACAAGCCCCGTGTTCTGTATCGTTTGACGTTGTGATCATACTCTATGGGAAAATCCGCTGCCAAACGTTCAAGTTGGATCAGCAGCTTTTGTCCCCGGCACCGTGACAGGCCGCGCCCGTGCCTCGTTTTTACCTTCCCTCTCCGTTGTGGAGGACCTCTACATCGACGATTACTAAAATGGAAAAACAACATAGAAAATGCACCATGGTTTGAACTTTTCCGTCAATTTCCTTCTGTGAAGAATGTTCGCCCCATGCGATAAACTTGTGCACGGGCCACATATTGCGGCCGCTTTGCAGCAGCTCGCTGGGGACAGAATTGCAGAAGTGATGTCCACCCTACAGAATATACAGTATTCTTGGAGTGCTTCCAACCATCGGGGCCCATCCATTAAGGCATTCGGCAATTTGTTGCTGCGCGACAGGTCACCGGTCGTTCTATAGCAGTTTCCTCCTGGCAGAGACACTGAGACAACGTCTTGTATTAGGGGTCTTCCGATGGCATGTTGTCCAAGTACCCATTCAATTTCCCCAGAGCATCCACCGGTTATTTGATATCTATGATACGATGTATTTAGCCTCAGATCGGCGTTTGTTGATATGCGAAAGTTGAGTAGAAATCTTGCACGAGTAGCAACATATCTCTAAAATGATTATAGTCGACTGTCTGATATCGCATTTTCCGAATAAGTCCGTATTGAGACAGAAAATTACAGATTTTAGCCCTCTAGCTCTAGCCTGAGCTGATATTATGGAAACGGCTCCTGTCTTATAGCTAGATGAAAAGTCTAGAATCCATCATGCCCAGGGATCACGCCAGCAGCAGGACCCCCTTTCCCAAACATCTTCCTCAAATCATCTACGAGGACTTCCGGCTTTTCAAAAGCTGCAAAGTGGCCGCCAGAATCATGCTCCGACTCGAACACGACATTTGACCCCGCGCGGAGAAACCTGCACAACGTTTCAGATTGAACGCCTTGACCAACAAAGCAAGCACGAAAGGAAAAAGGCTAACACTCGAGGTGACTGTCCCAGTTCTTTCGGAAAGTAAGATATGCCAACGGGCACAGTTACTTTTACGGCGAGAGAATCCTCGAAATTAACCTCGCGATAGATCCTCACTGATGCTGCCGGTCCTGCACGCGAGAACCAGTAGATCGACATCCAGGTTAATACTAACAAGCATCAGAGAAAATGACTTCATGGAAAGACCCTCAGAGTTAAGGTACGCACCTTCCTCGTCCGTCCACGGGTAGGAGTCCGTCCATTGAACGAGCTTCTCGTATATCCACGCCAACATTCCGACGGGTGAATCCCCGAGACCATAGCCAAGGGTCTGTGGACGAGTGGATTGCATTTTAAAATACCCGTCGCCTTGTTTCAGAAATGCTATTAAGTTCGATAAACCTTCTCGTTCGCGCAGTGTAAACGGCGTGATGAGGAATTTGATAAATGCTATTGGACTGTTCCAGAATGAGACCGGAGCGGCACTGTGCGATCGGTGCGTCAAAATGATACGAGAGTGAGAGAAGAGGTCACTCTACATGGGAGTATTGGTATGGGAAGCCTTGACGTACTGTGGACCGTACTGGGATGCCAAGGCCCGCGTCAACTAGTAGGGTAATTAGGCTATCAGATTTCATCAACGAGGATAAAAAAAAGTGCAAAAACGCGCCATATGACCCCAATCACCACCCTGAGTCACGTACTCGGAGTATCCAAGCGATAACATTAGCTTGTTAAAAAGCTTTTAAATCTGTAAGTACGGAAAGGTACCGGATCGTTTGTTTAAGTGTACTCACTTCCGCATATTGCTTTGAACTGAAGCCCGGCTTTGAGACCGCTTCTGACCAGGCACACCCAGGAAGGCTAGGCGCCACGACATGAAAAGATGGATGCCCGGGCTCGGTTGCGATCAAGAGCGGCAACACTTTTGTCACTTCGATGAAGCTGCCAGGCCCTAGAGACAACACGCGTCGGTCCCGCATACAAAAATTCGGAGAGAAGGTAACCATCTACGTACATCCATGGACGAAGAGGAGTGGGATCGCATTTTTCGCCTCACTCCTTTGATGTACATAATGAATATTCAGAGCCCCAAACCCTTCCACTTCGATATCACGGGTGAACATCGGAAGTTTATTGAGTTCGCGTTCCTGCACGCGCCAATCGTAGCCATCTTTCCATTTGTCGACCAGACGTTTCACATCGGAGAGGGGAGCGCCATAGTCCCAGCCAGCGTTACTTAGTTCGTCGGGGAAGCGGGCGTCGGCAAGTTTGCGATGAAGGAGGGTAAGAGCTTCATCCGGCACAGAAATTTGGAAGCGGGTTGCAGAGGACATGGATCCAAGTGCTGGGAAGGAAAAGAAAAGGAGAAGCCATCGATGCTTCGAAGGTTGAGTTTATGTATCCGTCGAGTCGCACAGATAAGTCTAGTCTTCGCCCGCGGGCCGAGGACTGCCGCTCCACAACGGGGACAACGGGCAGTCAAATTAGTCAAACGGACACGAATAACCTCGCTTAGTTACACTATTGCAATACAGGAGTCAGGGTCGTATGATTATACAGTAGAAATTCTCATAATGCATGGCTTTTTTGAGCACTTATTTCCACTTCATGGCTGGCTCAGAACTCTGTACCAAACATTCTTATAGAGTACCTAGTCTAATTGCAGAATCCCTCCGAGAAGGTGTATTTCCTTGAATGGCACACTCTTGGCATGCTCCAGAAAATTATGCATTATGAGAATTTCTACTGTAACACTCAAGCCCGCCGACGATATCGCCCACCTACTTCCGCAGCCTCCTTCGCGACACGCGCTCTCTTCTGCCGATGTAACTCCGCAGCACGCTCATTAATCTTCTCCACAGCTTGCGTATCTGGAAATCCTATATCCCAATATCCAGGTGGTGTCGGCGCACGCTCCCACTGTGCGCGATGCCGCGACACCGCCTGCCGGTGTGCGCTCACCCCCGCCTGTTCTCTAAACCTCTCCTCCGGATTTATATGATCGTGAGACGTCGTTGATTCGGACGCGACGAGGGTGGACGACGATGGTACGCGTGGTGGGGACGAACTCCATCTCGGCGCTTCGAGACGTGGTGGGAGAGGCCCCACAGCAGCATACCACTAAGTCACAACAAATTGCAATTGTCAAGATGGCGTTGCGATGGAAGGAAAAGGTAGACTGCTCACCCCATGACATTCTTCACACTCGCCCGCTTTTAGTCTATGTCGATGACGCTGCCCACGTACGACTTCGTCGAATGCAAACGGCACGCCGGCGTTCGCCGCGGGGTCGATTTCGAATTCAGCGTTGAGGGAGTATGGATCATCATCACCGCGGCCGCGGCTGCGCGCAGACTTGTATCGTGATATGGCCGGGAGGGAGGCTGTTGATGCGGAACTTGGGATGGGGGGCCCTGCATTTCGTCGGGGACGTTTTGTCAAAGGGGGTGAGTGGAGAGCGGGCGGGCGTTTGGGAGTAGGTGAACATGAGGAGAGAGAATGCCTTCTTGTACGTTCCCGTTGGGAGGGCGTGGAGGGTTGCCAGAAGGTAATGGCTAGAGGGAAAGGGTAGGTGTTATGGTTAATGTATGCATGGGAGTAAATGCGCAGAGAACAAACCTTGTGAGTCTTCCTGCGTTTGTGACATCTCTTCCACAGTTGTATCCTCATTCTCGTCACGTTTGCGCTTGAGATGGCGCGTGTAAAGTGAACCTTCGGATGATATTCGGATTTTGCTACATTGAGTAGAGATAAGAAGCAGGATGGCATCAAAGAAGGGTTGGAAAACGCACCGCGGAGTGTTAAGGATGGATGTTTTCGGAGAGAGAGGGCTTCTCCGCGGACTTGTGGCTTTGGTCAGGAAGGACTTTGCACCTGCACCTGTGCGCTTTGGTCGAGGCTCTGGATGAGGGTTAGCAAAAAGGTGCAGATAAAGAAGAAATGGGACACGAACTCTTCGGTGTCACGGGCGTTTCCAGCATCTTCATCAAGGATTGTTGCTGTGATGCCGGAGTTGAACCACTATCGCGTGCGCCGCGCATATTATCGTGCAAAAGAGCCCCAGACGGGATTTTATCCTTCATGATGAAGATCCATTTTTTGAAACGCTTCCATGTCTTCATATTCTCTGATAAAGTGTGGGCCAGGCGATCACGGTCCGCAAGGAGGGCATCATAACGCTCTTGAAGAGTGGCCAGTTCAGCGCGGCTGGTAGCGAGTTGTGAGGTCAAATCTGAGACACTGCGAGGAAAAAAAAATTAGAAACAAAGAAAAAAAAACCAATACACATGTTTACTCGTTTCTGCTTTGCGATTCTAGTTGTCTCTGCGGCCTCGTATGAAGGGGCATCAGAGTACACCAGCACCAAGATGTGGGACAATCAAAGGCCCATCGCGTCGCGTGCCCGAATTAGATCACGTGATACAAATACACATTTCCACAACAGGCCAACATATAACATTTTATGTTCTACGTTACACGAAGTTGAACTTCTAGTGGATTGTATTTTTGACTGGGTCACATCCACACATTCCCGAATAATATTCTTTCTTATTTGTGCAGAAACGACAATATAACTAGATGTAATGCCCAAAACAGCTGAACTTTCTCTCATGAGTTATGTAATCGATGTGGAAACAAACCATCATCTCATCTGTGCTCGGTTGGGAGCAGCTCCTTGGAATCGTGATTTTCGCATTGTACTTCCTCTCCATTTTCTTCTTGTTCTCCATCATCATACAGAGCATCTCGGAGCGCAATCGCGCCTCGGGCAGCGTCCTATCCTGGTCTCATGTCAGTTTGGCACTCGTCTCGTTCGTATTCACATGGTATTGTGAGTGTTTATCACATTTCCTTGGATTTACGGACACACCCAAACTCCCTGATGATAAAAAGACATGATTTCTTTCCTGCGGTGGAGTTTCGTGGAATATGAACGAAGTGCCCCTGGTAGAAGTGCTGGGCCTACGCTTGTTCGCGTGGCCAACTGGCTGAGGGACACGGCTCTTTTTGAGCAAGCGTGGACCATTGTGTGCGATGGACCGCTGAGGTGGTGGTGGAGCGAGCAGTTGTGTCTGTTCACTGTTGGCTTTTGGACGGTTTTCCTACTGACAACCGGTTCGTACACTCCCTTTGCTAACCTATGGCTTTTCTGTAACCGGTTGCGTCTAGGCGGTG
>WNFO01008790.1_pt1 | contig 10564 bp, 13 predicted proteins | sample 5400251 | NCBI WGS metagenome assembly WNFO01 (sample SAMN13153354, study PRJNA577476) | soil metagenome | isolation source: 100 cm saprolite under Madrone tree | place: USA:California | collected 2016-06-14 | reverse complement strand
TCGCGGTACTTTGAAACATCAGAGAATATTGAAAAAGGTGGAACAGTCCTTCACCTTCGTAATCACTGGTATTGATATGACCTCCATGCCTGGATCACCTTCATGTTGGTCTGAATAAGGACCCGCGGCCGCTTTAAGACGCCTTGACGATATCCAGATGGGACGAGCGACACGAAACCCTCTAATAAATACACATTCATTCTCGGGTAGATCCTAATGGGATAAAGTCATTCCGATGCTGCCTCGAAATTTTTACCTGTTTAGAGTAGCGTATAAACGTACCGTCCCTTCAGGCCCTTGGCGTAGCACAGCACCCCGAGCGTGCTCCGGTGAGTATTGGAAGTTGATGCTATTGTTGGAGTCTTCGACCCTTGCTCCAAATAACACCTGTGCATCTGCCTGATTTCCCAAGAAAACAACGTTCGTCCAAGATCTTGTGCGATCACAGCCAGTAACCAGAATAATGTTTTCCATCTGGTCGATTCCCAACCCAAGACTTTGAGCGAAGGTGAACCAACTGTCAATGTGTTTCACTATCCACCGCCTAAAATCACCCTGTGCAAGAGTGTCTTCACGCCGAGCGCTTACTGGCAGGGATGATACTGCAGCTCTTCGTGCTCGCCTACAGTGAAACGAGACCTGGCCAAAGTCATCTGGGCTGAGACAATATCAGCTACGAGAGATTTCAGTGTGCGAATCGCAATCACCCGGAATGATAGCCTGGGTCAGGTTCCACGCTGACTCCGGCCGAACAGTAATTATTGCGACTGAGAGAACTTGTGTCGAGGTGATCGACCAACTTGGGAACAAGGGGTTCATGATATTCTGGCACACCGTATTCATGGGATGGGTGGTCTGCTGGAAGCATGGCATTGAAAAGACGGTGGAATTTGCCTCTACGTATGAAACCAACGTCACCGACTTGCACGGGTCTATCCGGTTTCCTTGGACTTGGCTCCCACAGAGCATGTCCGTACGAAGGATACTCAAAGGCAAGCTGTTCGCGAAAGATGTCATAGTCGGCCATCGGGGACCACAAGACTCAATGTCCGTGGGAACAAGATGATGGGTGTTACTCAGGATGAGGACGTGAGATAGTTGTGAACTTGGCGTAGGCTGTGTACATCGTGTCTGTACACAGCGGCGCCACTGGCACGCGTAAAAAGACTCAGAACATGCCCATCACACGAGCCACGCCACAACTGGGACCTGCTACGAGCGCTGAGCACCAATTTGTTCGATTTGGAAGAACCTAGATGTCGAATCTACGCGGGGCTGACTACAAAAACCACTCGGGACGAACGACCGTGACTTGAAAGACTGAACTGCACCCGGGCCGTTTGACCCGGCATTATATCGCGATGCCGCCGCAGCATCCCCATGGCGAAAGATGGATTCTTAGAGTGACGAGCAGTACATGTGTCAAGACTGGTACTTTCAACATGCGAACTATCTCAAGGTGACTGGCGGATCCGTAAGGATCCGTAACGAAAGCACTGATTAATGATGGTCTTGCTTGTTTTCGAATTTCGAGGTAGGTTGTCGGCATCGCAACTAGTAACAGAGCGCTACAATACAACACAGCCCTGTGTTTTCTTTGGCACGTCCTGGGCACGAGGTCCCGATAAACAAGTGTCACTGTAAAAACGTGTGAACAGGTTCTCTAGCTCTGTCTCATTTCCCGGTTGCACAACACTCAGCAGTACATATGACATGGGGATCCAGTCCCGTCTATTCGGACATTTCATCGGTCAACCATTATGTCTCGAAATAGTATATGGTACGTAAGCTACGGGTACTGTAGGTAGCTACAGGGGTATTGGTATCTATCCTAAGTAATACATCTAGTCTAGTGGTTGAGCAGAGAAGTGATGACAATGCTTACAAGGGGTAACCTTTCAACATTACGCGCACTGGCACTGTAGCTAAAGAAAAAACGGGAAGTGGAACGAAGAGGATATCAAAAGATATAACGCGTCAGTTGCAGTATGGGCGTCCAACCGCCACATGAAACCTGGATGGCTCCAATGACCATGATTTCGTGAGGCTGGATACCCCCTTCCCCGACACGCCATTGGGGGAGCTGGTTCTCAAAATCCACTTTGGCGTTGGCGCTCTTGAGGAAAGCTTCGACAGATCGCCCTACGTGCTGGGCGAATCTGAGCAGAGTGACGGTATTGCGCTGGGACGTTTCATCGCGGATTTGTACCTGTCGCTTGAACTCGCGATATCCACGCCACTGTATGAAGGTCACGGAATCATCAGTAATTGGAAATCTTCTAAAGCACTGAGAACTGACGCCAATTCGAATGTGTGTGGTCGTTTGATTGCCAACCGGAGCAGAGAATTGGGAATTTAGGAGGGTGTGGCATCGGCCACTGACTGCGGCCTCGAGAGTAAGGCCGAGTCTTCCATCCGTGTGCAGAAAAAAGATGGGCATTTGCAATTTTGCGTTTTCGACGTGATGTTTTCTATCGGTAACGGTGTGCGGAACCCACAAAACCTGGGGCACCACAGTTCCAGTACCCACGACCCTACGGTCAAGCACCAAAGGGTATTGATTGGGAAAAGTGACGACGAAGGAGCCGCCATCTCTTTCCAAACGATACGAAGTAGGGATAGTGTCGCACTTCAGAATGTGAGGCAAGTGTCGTTCGGCTGACTGGGACCCGAAACTATGGGATATGTACCCATCGACCAGAAGCTATACGAGTAGCAAAGGTCACACAGGGGAGCGTGTTTAGGGTAAACATACTCACTGAAGGGCAATATTGCTGGGCCATTGCTTTGCAATCGAGTGTTTGCTGAAGTAGGCTACTTTTGAGGTAGGGTGTTATTGAGAAGGCGATGGAGAGCAAGGCGAGGACTCTACGCCCATGTCTTGCGGTATATATCTGAAATGGGGGGTTGGCACCTAGGACCTAGGAGGCACAGTGTACAGCGCCTCGGACAACGTACCGTCTCCAACCGCCCGCCAGCGAGTCGTTCCAACTAACGACAAGGAGAAACTTCCACACCATTTGTTTGCGTCCTTGGCACTCTGGTTCATTAATTGGTGGTACTATGAGCCATCTTGGCCTCATACAGGCAAGAATGAAAAAAAAAGCCGAAGCCGGGGAAAGCCGCCATATGGCATATGGAGAACACATGTTAAGTGTGGCGATACTGATGTTCGCGTGACGTATAGGAAAGCATCAGGAACCTGACAGTAATAGTTAAAAAAGGGTATCTGGTAAAAAGTACAGCCACGCACATATACATTGCGGGCCATCTGCCGCGCGTGAAACCCGAATAAAACACGAGCTCTTCAGTGCATTTCATAATTTGTGGGATCTCCAACGCGAGGCTGCTGGGAGGTGAATCTGAATTGAACGAGAAATGAGTGTGTAAAATGGCACAGAGACGATCAGTGAAAAGTTCTAGGCATACAGTACTAATACTCCGTTCGTAGCGACATATGGTTAGCTGCGAGGCACTGTGCCAGTGCCATGCTCCACATGGTGAGCCTCGGCCATTCCTGGAGGTTAGCGTAAACGAAATTTTTTCCAGGATTACCAATTCCGACCTTAAATTTACCAAGAATTACAGTTGGCAGGATTGGGCAAGGGTTATCATACTACATTATGCCAGACAAGGAAAAGACAAGGAAAACTCTCTGGACATTCGGGAGTCCGGTGACTAAATGAAAGCCACTCCCCTGTGGCAACAGTCGGTCTATTGGCAGTCGGTCTATTGGACCCCGTCCTCCGGACATTTCCAGAACGCGGAGCATGCGAACGTCCCAACAAACACTAATTAGACAGGTAATCCACTCCAGTCCCGTTCATGACGCAGGGCAAGGACCTTGGCTTGGAATGAAGGAACAAGCAGAGAACGCGCTACGTGTCAAGCCCATTTGCGTGTGACTTGGTGCGATCCACCAAAGGCTACATCTATTCTTTCCTCTCCCTTTCTGCTTCACGCCACTCATAAACAGAATGGTTGTTTTTGTGCCTGAAAACCGGGATATCCGAACATTGAGAACAGCATGAGTACAGGCAGAGCTGTAAGTCTCTGGGTACAGGATTCGGCCAGGTTCTCACTCACATTCGAGAAGGGTCCCGGACAATGAGAAGGGGCGCTCATATCTGATTTCATGCTAAAACTTTTAGCTTAATTGGACGAGGCTGATATTCTCACTGTGCATTTCGTAAGAAATCCTCACTATCGCTTCCCCTTCTTGCGGCTTGGTCTAGCATTCTTTACCTTTCGTTTCTCCGTGATCTTCCGAGCCCTGCGAATTTGCTCCGCAGATTTGATTTCGCTGTGTACCTGTCCCAATGACTTGCCTCCATATCGCCTTCCTGTGATGTGGCGTCCCTTGCTGATGGGCTCTTCCGCGGATACCGCACCAACAGCCCCCACCTTTTTCTGAACACGAGCCTTCCGCTCGTAGTTCGCAGCCAATTTATCGAGGGGTTTTGCAGCCGGAGTCGAGGTGTGTTTGAAACGCTTGCGATCTGGAGGCCGGCAATCTGGAACCGCCTCACCGACGCGAGGAAGGCTCACACGGGCCTTTGCCCGCCATTCATCGAAGCGTCCGCTGCGGTAAGACGCGGGAAGCTTAACACCACTTTCAGTCTTGACCATCTTGACGTTGTCGGAACCTGCGCCATCGCCGTGAACGAACTTTTTCTTCTTCTTGTTCCAGACCAATTTGGATTGAGTGCGTCTCTGTGCAACCATTCCCTCATCTCCGACAAGGTCAAAAGTGGCATGTTGTGCCTGCTCGGCAAATGTTTCTCCATCTCGTAGTGAATATCTGGGTTTCGTTAGCCCAACATTAATGAGTCTAGAGTTGGCGCACCCATTTTCTGTGTTTGACCCAGCCTGACTGTATGGAATATAAAATTCAGAGTCGCGGTATATCCCCTTTGAGGGCTTTTGTGGAGCTGCCCCAAAAACAGCCTATAGAAATGATTAGGGCGATGCAGGCATGAGAAAACTGTCAAACACACGTTGATATCACTCTCATCGGCCATTTCCACTTCCCGAGAGTGATCCTCGTTACCTGCCGCGCCTGCGCCACCATCAGGTAATTGAATTTTTTCTCTTCGTTCCATAGCCTTGGTAAGAGCTTTCCTCCGTTCTTTCATGAGATCCGCGTTTCCATTCTTTCCACGAGAACCAACCTCGAGCGCGGTTTCAATAGGTCGGAACGAGTCGACAGCTGCAAGCAACGCACGGCGACGCTCGTCTTCAACCACGCTATTATTACCTACGGCATGACCTTTTAATCGCAACACAGGGTGTATGCCGGCAACAGCACCCGCAGCAACAAGACCCCAGCGTGCAGGCTCCCGCGACATCTCTTTTGCGCGCGTATAACCCGCGGGACTCGCGCGTCCGCGTGACCGTTCGTACAGCCCGTGGCCTTTACGCATAACATTTCGCAACGTGGATAACGCGTGGTGTTCGGTCCCGAGTGCACGTATGTATGCCACCTCGTCGTCAAGCGCTTCCCGCGGAAGCGCACCAATCACGAGATTTTCTGCGTATGGTGCTTCGCCGTCGTCCGGTACGTCATGCGTGAGTGGGCGTCCAAGGAAAAGTTGTAGTTCAACGAGATAAGGGAGTTCGGTTTGGCTAACGAACGACCATGCCCAGCCGGACCTCCCAGCACGGGCTGTGCGCCCCACTCGATGAACAAACACGCGCGCACCTTGCGGGAAGTCGTAGTTGACAACGTTCGCCAAGACAGGAATATCAATTCCTCGTGCAGCTACGTCCGTCACAACGAGTACATTTGTGCGACCACACCGGAATTGATCCATCTGTTGAATGCGTGCTGACTGATCGAGTGAGCCATAGATGTATGAGGTAGCATAGCCGGCAGCGATGAGGAGTGTTGTAAGGTATTCAACGTGATGTTTTGTGGCGGCAAACACAAGGGTCTGGTGTGGTATAGTGAATTGATCTTGGCCGACACGTTTGCTTCTAGCCTCTCCACCTCGTTCTCGTTCCTGATCATGCGATGCATTGACGCCTAGCGGGACTCGAATTACGTCACGCAGGAGCAGGAGGAGGCAAGCATCCTTCTCGTCCTGTTTGACTGAGAGGAACGCCATTCGTAGATCCGCACTTAATTTGCTCTCTGCGTCCAGACGTACGAGTTTTGGATTTTGCAGGCCGGCCTTTGCAAAATCCACAAGTGACTTGGGCAATGTCGCGGAGAACAGGAGGGTCTGACGACTTGGAGGAAGGCGGTGGATGATCTCTGTAAGGGCGGTTTCGAAACCCATCTCAAACAGGCGGTCTGCCTCGTCGAACACAACATACTGCACAGAACGAAGGTCAAGGTTCATTTCTACCGCGAGGTGCAGGAGTCGTCCAGGGGTGGCAATAATACTGAAAATAAAAAAACATAAGGAAAAAATCGTTAGATCGGTCGGATCGGTGGCGCGCTCGAGGAAGACATGCATACACGTCGGGGTTGCTCGAAATCATTTCGAACTGCTCGTCCATGCTTTCGCCTCCGACCACCAGGCCCCAACGCAAACCTTGACTCCTATTCCGGCTTTCAAATTGATCTCCGGTTTCTTTATCACCAGCATGCTCGCCCCCATCGTCCCGCCAACCGCGTGCAAGCTCCTTTCCGACTCTCAGGATCTGGAGCGCAAGTTCCCGAGTGGGTAGAAGGATGAGGGCCCGAGCCCCGAAAGTGGAAGAATGTCGACCGCCCAAGCGCTGAACGAGAGGGATGAGGAAAGCGAGACTTTTGCCTGAGCCTGTGCGTGCCATTCCCACCAGATCACGAGGTGGGTTGGAAAGAAGAACAGGGATGGACAGTCGCTGGATGGGAGTGGGAGTACGGAAGCCTTGCAGCATCAGGGAGCGTAGAATCCATGGGTAAAGCCCTAAGAAACGGTGCGAGGTTATATTGTGCTGACGGCGATGGAAGCGACAGAGAGTATTACCCATGTTTTGAAAACTTCCTCCTCCCACTTCTCCCTTCGATAACTTTTTTTTGCCCTTGGTATCCTTCAAGAGTCCAGTCCCATCCTTGACGTTACGCCTGGATATTGAACTCCTTATCATTTCCTCAAATTCCGAGTCATCATCTGTACCGTCATCATGGGGGACAAGGGGCGCCTTGCCCTTCTGTGAAGACACTCTTCGCTGTGTCAGGGCAGAGGAAATATCAAAGGACTGATCCGATCCTGAGTTCTCCTCGTCTGAAAAAGAGGATAGATGAGACGCTCCGAGTCCGAATCCGATGTCGAGGTCATCTGCTATGGGGGCTACCCGTCGTTTCCTCGACATCGTCGTACACGCGAAGAGCGTAAACCGCAAAATTACATGTGGCGAAATTATGTAATCATTGAAATATTGAATATTGAATTCTTCTTATAATCATACTTAGCTCGCCCTGAGGTCGTGTGCATCATTTTCGCAAGATGGGCATAGCATTCTCGAACAATATTAACCCAATATCACTGGAATAACCTTGTATCTGGCCAACTAGGTCATTTACGATCCAGGGAGATGGCTCGACTGTGAATGCGGAAACCAGACAGTTGACAAGCATTTTACACGTTCGCACGATGCAGTTTTGGACCTATGTATGCGTAGCCAGTGCACAACGGCGCACCAAGCCATAACGAGTTTTATGTACATAGGACGTTCTGGCGTAATGGTTTCCGCCGGTTCATGGAACTTCCGTGGTTCTTCTCGTCCAGAAAAGGTTCAATGAAGAAGATCCGACATCGATACATGGGCGCCCAATTGTACAGAAGTTAACGATACAAACGTTAAGGGTATAGCGCAGCCTGCCTTTTCAATCTATCAAGGTCATTTCGAGACGCCCCGAGGAATACTAGTCGTGCCTCGTGCCGAGGAAACAGCCACCGAGGACGGTCTAGCAATTTTCGAGGGTGCACTTGCTTTCGTATGACCCCCGATAACAGTGGACGAGACAGAGCCTAGCACAGCGTGGAAAAAACATCAGCATTTCACAAATCTCTCCAGCGGGGGGGATGAAGAAAAAAGTGCAGTTGAGTTGAGGAAATGGCACACCTGTTCTCGAGCCCCCTCTCGCGGCGGCACCCGCACGCATAGACGCACGCGTACCGCGTACACCCCGCACACCACTACTGCCCCGAGCAGGAGCCCTATCCTTCTTCTCGCGTTGAAGCCGCTCCATTTCTTCGCGCATCGCCCGCTCGAGCTCCTCCTTTTCCCTCCGCTCTTGTTCTCGCTGCGCCGCCTGTCGACGCTCTTCTTCATCGCGAAGCCGCTTCTCTTCACGCTCGCGTTCCTCCTCCTCGAGCTGCGCTTCATCCTATGGCCCGAATGGATGCGACTCAGAAAATATGCCGCGCGAAAAGGGACGAGAGATAACCCGCATACCGCCTCGGCGCCCATCCATCGCTCATCGAATATGAGCCGCGTGACCTGCTCAGACTTGGATAGAATGTTGATGTATTTGTTGAGCAATGCATCTGTCTGCTCGAGCTGCTCGGCGAGGCGCTTGTGAAAAGAATGGATCAGGACGAAATGAATACTCCAGGTGGAGAAGGATGAGAAACTTACCTCCGTACCTCCTTGTGCCTCCCGAAGCGCGTCATTGTACACGGCGAAAGCGCCGTTCAGTTGCCGTAGCACGAAAAGATCGCTTTGCAACTTCTCATCGCGCGATTGAGCCGTTATACCTGTCTTCATGGTATCCTCGCCGCCCACGCGCACAGTCACATCAGCCTCATTCCCCTCCCCAACTTCCGCATCCTCCTCCCTCTCGCCCGCATCTTCCTGCTCCTCTTCCTCCAGCGCGCCCAACACGCTCAGATCATCCGACTGATCAAGCGGCGCGCCAAACCCGAGAGCCTGCGCAATAGACGGTCGCGTTCGCGTCTTGGGAAGGCGTTCGTGATCGTGATTGTCGGGATAGAGCTCAGAGAGCGAGAGGTCCCGAGCCGCCTGAAAGGAGGTTCGCCGAGTCGAAAGAGTCCATCTCAACCGCAATTCAAATTGAATTGCGGCTCTCCCCGCGGCGCCGCTCCGACCCTATCCTGTGGGCGCTCGTTGGGTGCCCTAAACGAGGGTCCAAACTGCAAAGCAGTGTGATGACCCATCGGACCGTGATGGTGCTATGGTGTAGCGGTTATCACAGCGGATTCTGATTACAGTAGATTCCGTTAACCCAGGTTCGAGTCCTGGTAGTACCTTTTTGTTTGAAGGTCCTCATTTGTGAACACTGGTCAAAGTACTGATAGCGAAATGGGCTTTATCGTGATGCAACACAACAACATATCATCTTCCAGTTATGACGTCTTTTTCCGTTTTGGTTTGCGTTCCGACTTGGCCACGGCATTGGCTTGTTTTCGTTTCCGCTTCGCTTTCTCCTCTTTCTCCTTCTCCCGCTTCTTCTTTCCTCTCGTCGCCAGGGCTTCCTCCTCCTCCTCTTCCCTCGTTGCTATGGTCTCCTCCTGCCCTTCTTCCGTCCCTTCTGATCCGACTGGTTCAGAGATTAAGCGTGGCGGTGGTTGGGGACTTTGTGCTGCCTTGTCTGGTTTCGCATGCTGCGGAACATGCTCCGGGGAGAATGGGTCAGGTTGTATGGAACCAACTAAGGAGAGCATCTGATTAGCGACTGTTAGCCTACGCGAACATGGATTCAGTATGCAATTCCTCGCTCGGACAAAGGTAAGCTTACCCGACTACTGTAAAGTGGAGCCAACGGTCCTTTCCACCAAGACGATCACCAGTGATTTTGTGCACCCAGCGTCCGCGCTGATCAGTAGAAGCGTGCGCATCGTCCCCTTGCATGTCCGCCGTTGCATCAAAGTCCATGTCATCATCTACGTTGCCAAATTCAGGATCGTTTTCTGCTGGGCCATACTCGAACTCCCATTGATCCGTCGGAATGTGATGTCGCGGAATGGACACGTTGAATGTGCGATGCACAAGGAGTGATACGTGATCGGGAGAGCAGAGGGTCACACGTCCGGCTAGCAGTGTTATTACCACTTGTCAGTACGAGAGCAAAGACCGCGCTCTTCCCCTTCCCCAGTGAGGAGTTGTGGTAAGAAGGGGCGAGGAGAAGTGCACGATGAATAGACGTACTGAGTCTCATGCCGCGTGTCGGTTTCCAGATGAGTGCGTTGAAGCCTACATGGCAAATTGCAAAAGGGCTGTCCGCTTGCAGCCGCGCCACACGGTCGAGGAAATGCACGTCTGAGTGTGCGAGAACGACACCATTCAGCGTGGACTCGTATCTGCGAGAGTGAGAAAAAATGCGGAAAGGGGAAGTGTATATGCGCATACCGCATAATCATACTATCGAGCATCTCCTCCACACCGTCTCGTAACCGGTTGGAAAAGACGGGAGGGACGGCAAGGACGATAGATGCGTTTACGGAGCAGAATTCGTCATTTTCCTTTCCCTTGCGTGCCTTTTTGGGTGAGCCATCCACGTCCATGGGTGCGGGCGAGCCTTTTCGTTTCATCATGAGGGCGCTCAATGAGCCAGTGCCGTCGGCCCTTGGTGTATTTGCATCGGTCCGGAATTCCGGCGCATTCCGTGCCG
>WNFO01007433.1_pt1 | contig 10568 bp, 11 predicted proteins | sample 5400251 | NCBI WGS metagenome assembly WNFO01 (sample SAMN13153354, study PRJNA577476) | soil metagenome | isolation source: 100 cm saprolite under Madrone tree | place: USA:California | collected 2016-06-14 | reverse complement strand
GTTACACGACCACCTACACGCCGGCGGGTACTCCTCCTTCTACCTACAAGATCGTTGCGATACCGCTAGCGGTTGGATCGACTGGTCAACGCGCTTTTTGCACAGACCAGACGGTGGTTATCGACGTGAACTCTGCTGGTACGTCGTGCACCCCCGGAACCGACCCCCCGCTTTAGTCGGAACTTAAAGGCCGGACTAGCCAGAGTCGGCCAGGAACGGCACGAAAGGCACGGGACTCAGGTTCCGTGCCTTTTTCCCTTTAAGGGGGATTCCTTTCTAATTGTGTCCGCGATGCTCATGATCTAACCAGCTTTACGCAAGCTCACACAGCCCTGCTTGCCTTTCTGCGGCGATGTGGAGTGACGCAAATTGTCATTCGCGGCGCATCGTCGGTGGCAAAATCTTGTCCAGAAGGCTGGTCGAAACACGTGATCCAATCTAAGTGCATAGGAATCAATTGGTTAGAACTAAGCCAAAGCTGCCGTCCAAATGGCAAACCTTTTGCAAATTATGATGAGAGCGCTTTAACCCACGCCAAGGAGATTTCGAATTACATGAGACGCAAACAAGCTGGTTTTTCACTTATCGAGTTGCTGATCGTCGTGGCGATCATCTTGATCATTGCGGCCATCGCAATTCCCAACCTCATCCGTTCCCGCATGGCGGCGAACGAGGCTTCTGCTGCGGCGACGCTTCGCACGCTGAACACTTCGGAAATTCTCTATTCGTCGACCTACGGAGGCTTTTCACCCAATCTCGTGGATATGGGACCGAATAACACCACCTGCGGTGCCACGGTGATCCCCAGTGCTACCGCAGCCTGCTTGGTGGACTCGACGCCGGCGGGTACTCCTCCTTCTACATACAAGGTCGTTGCGATACCGCTAGCGGTGGGATCGACTGGTCAACGCGCTTTTTGCACCGACCAGACGGTGGTCATCGACGTGAACGCCTCTGGTACGGCGTGCGCCCCCGGAACGGACCCCCCGCTTTAGTGGCGGCTTAAGGGCCGGACTAACCACAGTCGGACGCAAACCGGACGAGGAAGACACGGACTCAGGTTCCGTGTCTTCTTGCTTCTTGGGGATGGAATGAACCCTATGTACCCCCAACTGTTCCTGCCTTGCTCCGAAGTCCAACGACCGCTCTGAAGGGAGTGCGGCACTCGCTCCGGCTTCATCTGGCGCGTCATGCTGTTACAATTATCCGTATGATCTGCATGGTGCGCCGCGGCTACTCGATACTCCTCTTGTTTTCTCTGGCCGGCGGCATGAGTGCGAGGCAATTGACGGCGCGCTTTGAGGAAAGATATCGAGCCCCAAGGACGCTACAAGCGACTTTTCTGGAGCGGTATTCGGAAGGCGGTCGGATGCTTCGTTCAGAGTCAGGAATAGCATACTTCCGGCGGCCGGGGAAAATGCGCTGGGAGTACGAGCGCCCGGAAAGGGATCTGTTCCTAGTGGACGGAAAGACCGCCTGGTTTTACGTTCCGGCTGATCACACCGTCACTCGCGTGCCAGCCAAGCAAAGCGGCGATTTACGCACTCCGCTGGCGCTTCTGGCGGGCCAGATGAAGATCTCCCGCGTTTGTTCGCATGTGGAGTTTTCCGATGTGGAGAAGCCCCTGGTCGAGGGCAACGCGATCCTGCATTGCCTGGTGCGCGGCGAAAAGCAAGATGCTGTCAGTCCAGAGGGTGCCGAGAATGCTCTAAGCGCCAGTGCAAATGACGCTGTCTTTTTCGAGGTCGCGCGCGACAGCGGAGAACTGGCGCGGCTGATCGTGCGACAGGCAGGCGGCGTCTCGGTGGAATTTCGCTTCGAAAATTGGCGCTTCGACCCCGCCGTCCCGGATTCGATGTTTCATTTCGAGCCGCCTCCCGGAGTGGCCATTGTTAGCGGCGAATTAGCGGACGGCAAAAGCTAGGAAAATGGGGCGCCGGCCCTGCCCGTGCCATTCACATAACGGCCAACCCCAGCCGGCCTCCCCGCATATGAGTTAGATGAGGTAAACTGGGTACTTATGGGTGAGTTTGTTTGCCGTGTGGCAGATGCCAACGGTCGCGTATTTTCGCATGTTGAGGCTGCCAGTTCGGTGGCGGAGGCCCGTCAGAAGCTCGCCGACCGCGGGCTGTACGTGTATGCGGTCGATCAGCGCAACCGCCTTTTGTCTGGGATGCTCCAGCGCCGCGAGCGCTCCGTAGGCGGCAGCGACTTCCTGATCCTCAATCAACAGTTCAATACCCTGATCAAGGCCGGACTGCCCATCCTGCGCGCGCTGGATCTGTTGGCCGACCGCGCGTCTTCCCCCAAGCTGCGTCCCGTTATTTCCCAGATTCGCGACCGTGTGCGTGAGGGCAAGTCCCTTTCTGAAGCCATCACCGAAACGGGCGTCTTCTCGAAGGTGTATTCCACGGCGATCCTCGCGGGAGAAAAGAGCGGAAACCTTTCGGGCGTTCTGGAATATTACATCGCGTATCAAAAAGTAAGCAGCGGAGTTCGCAAGAAGATTCTCGCCACTCTGGTCTATCCGGCGCTCTTGCTGGTGATGGCTACGGTCATCGTTTCGTACTTGGTTACCGCGGTGATTCCCAAGTTCGCGATGCTCTACAAAGATCTCAATGTCCCTCTGCCCGCGCCCACGCGATTTCTGATCGCCGTGACCGTGGACTATCGCTATGTGTTTCTAGGTTGCATCGCCGCACTCATATTGTTCGCCATCGGTGTGTATTTTTGGTCGCGCACCGAGGAGGGCGGCATGGCTTTTGACCGCTTGAAGTTTCGCCTGCCGGTCCTCGGCAACACCCTGCTGAAATTTCAGATGGCGCAGTTCTCCCGCACCCTGGCGACTCTGTTGACCGGCGGAACGCCCCTGGTCGCGGGCCTGCAAACCGCTTGCGACGCGCTTTCCAGCAGATTGGTGCGCGACGCGGTCTCGGAAGCTACGCAAAGGGTTCGCGAAGGGGAATCCTTGCACCATGCCTTGGCGTCCAAGCAAGTGGTGCCCATGCTGGCCCTGGACATGATTGAAGTCGGCGAGTCCAGCGGTGCTCTGGCCCCAATGCTGACCAGCGTGGCCGAATTTTACGAAGATGAAGTAGCTTTGCGGCTCAGCGCGCTGGTTTCCTTCATCGAGCCTGCTATTCTGGTATTCATGGGCGCGCTCGTGGCGTTCATTCTGATTTCTCTGTACTTGCCAATCTTCTCGTTCTCAATTTCGGGGGCAACCTAAGGGATTCATGGCCACCACGGAACATTCCAACGTAATCGCGGGCACCACCTCCGCGGCCGACGAGCAGCACGAGCGCGAGGTCGCGCGCAAGCTGGCCGAGCGCTACCGCTATGCCTTTATCGACTTGCGCGAGCAGCGCATCGATCCCGAACTGTTTCGCACCATCCCCGCGGACTTGATGTTCCGTTACAACTTCGTGCCCCTGGAGATCCATAACAACGTCCTGTCCATCGCCGCCGCCGACCCCGGCCAGGTGCAGATGAGCGATGAGCTGCCGTTGCTGTTGGGCAAGAAGCTCGCCATCAAAGTAGCTACCCCGCGGCAGATCGCCGACTTGCTGAAGCGCACGGAGCAATCCCAGCGCGTTCTCGAACAAGCGACGGAAGCGTTCACCTTGCAAGTGGCCAAGGAAGAAGAAGAAAGCGAAGAAACGATTTCCGGTGACCGCCTCACTCGCGATACCACCGTCAGTCCGGTCGTACGCCTGGTGGAAACCATCATCTTCACCGCCCTCGAGCGACGCGCCAGCGATATTCACATCGAGGCGCGCGACACCGAAGTCGCCGTGAAGTACCGCATCGATGGCGTCCTGCAGCACGCCATGCAGCCCATCGCTAAGGAATGGCATTCCACGGTGCTTTCACGCATCAAGGTGCTCAGCGACCTGGACATTGCCGAGCGCCGCGTCCCGCAAGACGGCCGTTTCCGCGTGAAGTATAAGGGCCGCTTCATCGACTTGCGCGTCTCCATCATGCCCGCAAGCCATGGCGAAGACGCGGTGCTTCGCGTTTTGGACAAGGAAACGCTCTCCGAGAAATTTCAGAGCCTCAATTTAGACGTCGTGGGTTTTTCTCCAGAAGAAACGCGCCGCTTTCGCCGCTACATTCGCGAGCCTTACGGCATGGTGCTGGTTACCGGACCAACCGGCTCAGGCAAGACCACCACCCTGTACGCCGCGGTGAACGAAATCAAGACCGACGAAGACAAGATCGTCACCATCGAAGATCCCGTCGAGTACATGCTGCGCGGCATCACGCAAATTCCCGTGAACGAAAAAAAGGGACTAACCTTCGCGCGCGGCTTGCGCTCCATCTTGCGCCACGATCCCGACAAAATCATGGTCGGCGAAATCCGCGACCAGGAAACCGCGCAGATCGCCATCCAGTCCGCGCTCACCGGCCACCTGGTTTTCACCACCGTTCACGCTAACAACGTCACCGACGTCATCGGCCGCTTCATCAACATGGGCGTCGAGCCGTATAACTTTGTTTCCGCGCTGAACTGCATCATGGCCCAGCGCCTGGTCCGCGTGGTCTGCCCCAACTGCAAGAGGCCGAAGAAATATTCTCCGCAGGAATTGACCGAAGCCGGCCTCGATCCCGCGGTGTGGTCGGATATCACGTTGGTTGAGGGCGCCGGATGCCTGGAATGTTCCGGCACCGGATTCCACGGCCGCACCGCCATCTGCGAGCTGCTGGACCTCACCGACCGTATCCGCGAAATGATTGTGGATCGCCGGCCTACGTCGGAGATCAAGCGCATCGCGCGCGAAGAGGGCATGATCACGCTGCGCGAGAGCGGCCTGGCCAAAATCCGCTCCGGCATCACGACGTTGAAGGAAATCAATAAGGTGACTTTCGTTGAGTAGCATTGCCACACTTCGCCAGGAGCCGCGCGAAGGCGGCTTGTTCAGCCGGCTCGCGCGCTGGCTCGATGCCATGCCGCATCCGCATCTGGCCATCGAGTTTGCGCCCGAACGCTTAGCCGCCGCGCGCTGGAAGGGCAATTCGGTGGATGAATTCACTGTGGAAACCTTGCCGCCCGCTGCGCTGGTGCCTTCCGCGGTCGAGCCCAATGTGATCAACGCGAGCGCCTTGAAAACGGCCATGGCCAATATCGTCAGCCGCTTGCGCGCCCGGGACCAGGACGTCGCGCTGATTTTGCCTGATCCGGTTATCCGCGTCTTCGTGCAGCATTTTGATGAGTTTCCGCGCTCGCCGCAGGAAGCCATACCCATGCTGCGCTGGAAGCTGAAAAAGAGCATTCCTTTTGAGGCTGACGAAACGGTGATTTCCTACATGCGCCAGCCCGCCCGTGCGGAGGGCATCGACATTGTCACCGCGCTGGCCCGCCTGCGCATCGTGCGTGAATATGAAGCTTTGGCCGAAGGCGCAAGCCTGTGCCCCGGCGTGATTCTGAGTTCGTCGCTCGCGGCACTTTCCTTGCTCCTCGAGAAGAAAGCCACGCTGCTGGCCCGCGTTTCCGGCGTGGCGCTAACCACCGCGATTGTACGCGGCGGCGTGCTCTGCGGCTTCCGCTGCACGGAGCTTCCGGTGCACTGCGGCGACATCACGCCAAAGATGCTGCTGGATGAGATTTATCCCGTGGCCGCTTATTACCAGGACACTTGGGGCGAAGGCATCGGTTCCGTGCGGCTGGCCGGCTTGGGCGCGCGGCTCCCGGATTTTGTTCCGCCGCTCGAATCCGAGTTTCACTGCGAGGTAAGTTCGCTTTTGCATAGCGCGGTTTCCTCCGGCCGGATACCCCATGATGCCCGGCCGCTGGCAGACCGCGAAGCCGATGGTTTGGTCGGCTGGATGATGCATCGCAACTGAAGCCGCGAATTCGGTTAGGGAATCCAGGGAAAGCAAAGTATGAAAGTTCGTTTAAACCTGGCGACAAATCCGTTGCAGACCCACCGCAGGTTCCTCGCGGTTTCGGGTCTCATCGGCGCGTGTGCCGGCATTGTTTTCCTGGCCCTCGCCTGGCATGTTTATTCCGCGCGCAAGTCCAATGAGGCGCTCCGCGTGCGTGCGGACGCCATCCGCCAGGAGACGGTTGGCCTCGTGCGCCAGAGTGACGAGCTGGAGACCTTCTTCAAGGAAGAACAAAATGCCAGGCTCAACGAGCGCTCCACCTTCCTCAATTCCTTGATCGACGAGCAAAGTCTCAATTGGACGCAGATGTTCATGGACCTGGAGAGAATCCTGCCCACTGGCGTGCGCCTGGTCAGTATCGAGCCTGGGCACGAAAAAGGCCGTGTGCTGGTGAGGCTGATGGTCGGCGCCATCAGCGACGAGGCCAAGCTGAAATTCGTGCGCGCACTGGAGAATTCTCCGGCCTTCAAAGAGGTTCAGGTAGGCAGCGAGAAAAATGCGGAACCGCAACCAGGGACCGGCGATGTGGATCGTGTGCAGATTCAACTCACCGTCGTGTATGTGAGGAGCTGATGCGCCACGATTTCACATTGAAGAAGCGCGCGATTCTGCTGCTGCTGGTGGTGCTCATCGCCGCCGACGTGGCCCTCGGCTTCTACAGTTGGAACCTCGCGTCGGCACAAAGCGCGAAACAGGAATTGTCGCTGCTGACCGTCAATCGCGACCTGCTGAAAAAAGACATCCAGCGCGCGCAGGAAATCCGCAGCCGCATTCCCGCGATTCAGAAGGATTGCGATGCATTTGAACAGTCGCTCTTCCGGGAGAGCACCGGATATTCGACGGTGAGCGCCGAGCTGGGCGAGCTTGCCGCTAAAGCCGGGCTGCGATTGGACAGCCGTTCTTTCAAACCCAAAGCCGTGAAAGGCCACGACCTGACGGAGCTGGCCATCGACGCGCAAGTGATAGGCGACTATCGCGGCGTGGTGCGATTTTTGAACGGATTGCAACGTTCCAAGAACTTTTATGCGGTAGAGGGCCTCTCGGCGCGCTCTTTCACTCAGAAGCAGGGTGCCAGGGGAGCTTTGCAAGTGACCGTGCACATTAAAACCTACTTTCGGGCCGCGTGATGAATCAGAAGGCCAAAATCGCCGTGCTTCCCGTGCTTGCTCTTGCTGCGGCGGGAGTCTTCTATTACGACAGCAACGGCCCGTCGTTTTCGGGCAGGGAATCGTCATTCGGCACAAAACCCTACTCTCCGCTTCCCGTCCCGAATCCCGCGCTGCAGCGTTGGAAACTGGACGCCAGCCGCCGCACCGAATACAAGAGCAGCGGCCGGGATTTGTTCAGTCTGACTTTGCCGCCCCCGCCTCCTCCTAAAGTGCCCGACCGGGTTCCTGATCCGGTGCCACAGCCTCCCGTCGAACCGCCTCCGCCGAGCCTGCCGGCCAACATGAAATTCTTTGGCTATGGCACCGTGCCCAACGGCACCTCCAAGCGCGCCTTCCTCAGCGATGGCGAGCAGGTCTTCATTGTCGGCGAAGGGGACACCCTGCTCGGAAGATTTCGCATCATAAGGATCGGCAACGCCAGCCTTGAATTTGAGGAAGTGGGCTCCGGCAGGCGCAACTCCGCCTCCCTCGATGAACAGGCGGCTCCGCCGGCATGAGCATCGTCATGAGAAATCGCCACGGAACAACCGCCATCGGATCGCAGCGCGGATTTGCGATGATGATGGTTATGTTTTTGACTACCCTTGTGCTTCTGGGCGCCATGGCCGCTGCTCCCTATATCCGGACCGAACGGCAACGCGAAAAGGAAGAAGAGATGATCTGGCGCGGTAAGCAGTACGTGCGCGGTATCAAGCTCTATTACAAGAAGACCGGCCGCTTCCCGACGTCACTGGACGATCTGACCAAGCCGAAGTTGGGCTCCCTGCGTTTCATGCGCCAGGCTTACGACGATCCGATGAACAAGACGGACGGCTCCTGGAGGATGATTTATGTTGGCCCGGCTGGGCAGCTTATCGGCAGCTTGAAACCGCAGCAGACTTTCCAAATGCCCGGTCAGCCTGGCGTGCCCGCGGGGGCCAACCCGCAGCAGACTGCAGGTTTTGGCCCATCGGGATTCGGGCAATCCCCGGCGGCCCAGCCCGGATCGCCGCAGGGGCAGCAGGGTGCGACACAAAGCGGGGCGAATGCCGGTCAGCCCGGTTCAGGGACGCCAAGCGGCAATGCCACGTCAGCGGACGATGCCGCCAACGCAACTCCCTCCGGACTGGTGAGCTCGTCGGATACTCCGGTGTTCGGTGGAAAGATTATCGGAGTGGGCAGCAAGATCAACAAGCGATCAGTCGTCATCTACGACAAGGCCAAGAATTACCGCCTTTTCGAATTTATCTGGAATCCTTCCAAAGACCTGGCCAACGCTCTGAATCAGCAAATGAACGCGCCGAATCAGAATCCCCAGGGACCCGGTCAAGGGCAAACGGGATTTGGGCAGAGTGGATTCGGGCAAAGTGGATTCGGGCAGCAGAATAATTCCGTGGCTCCTCAGCCCGGCCCGCCCACAGCGGCGCCGCCTCCGGCTCAGAATCCCCCGCAACAATAAGCAGAATCTAGTGCCGCGATTTCTCTTCTTCGAAAATTAGAACTGCGCTGCAGGTTTGGTGGTGTTGCTGGTGGCAGCTACTGGCGCTGCTCGTGGCGGAGTCTTGTCCGCGACCGGAGGGCTGCTGGATTTGCGCTGCTGATAGGTTTGCTGCACGCGACGAACGTAAGAAATGGTTTCGGCAAATGGCGGCACGCGCTGCCCGTAGCGCTGCACACGTTCTGGGCCGGCATTGTAAGCTGCCAACGTAAGCGCCATGTCGTTCTTGTAGAGCTGCAGAAGATCGCTCAGATAACGCGTGCCCGCCTCGATGTTTTCCTGCGGGTCGAAAATATTCTTTACGCCCAGGCGCATCGCCGTCGCGGGAAGAAGCTGCATCAGTCCGCGTGCGTCGCGGCGCGAAATTGCTCTGGGGTCGAAATTCGATTCCGCGGCGATTACGCTGGTGATCAGGTCGGCGTCGACGCTATAGCGTTTGGCTGCCGCGCGAATCAAATCGCCGAAGGGCTCCTGCGAAACTTCTACGGGTGGTACGGAAATGAAAATTTCCTCTGGCTCGATCGCCAGGACCTGCTCCACGGGTATCTCTGCGGTCCCGCCTTTCATCTGCAAACGGTATTTGTCGCCGACGATCTGGTAGCCGGTTACCGCCAGGCGTTGCCCACTGCGCAGCACGATGTATTCGGCGCGCAGAGACGGGGCGGCCCATGCCGGAAAAAACACGATCAAGGCCAAGTGCTTCAGCCGCACGGAGCTACCTCCCGCAGCGCAAACTGCTCGATGGCCGCGGCTACGCCATTATGGTCGTTAGAGGCCGTTTCATGCCAGCCAAAATTTCTTAGCTCCGGCACGCAGTTTCCCATCACCACCGGAATGCCGGCGAAGGAAAGCATCTCCAGATCATTGTGATTGTCCCCGATGGCCATCACTTCCGCGCGGGCCAGACCGCGTAGAGCGGCCCATTCCGCCAGGGCGGCTCCTTTGGAACATTGCGGATGAATCACGTCGATCATCGCGAAATCGCGGCTCGCGTAAACCGTGGAGGCAACTCCGAACTTTTCGGCTGCTTGCGCGCTTCGCAGGATCGCTTTGGCGTCGCGCATGGGCTCCACTTTGCCCGACAGCATCACTTGCAGCGGATCTTCCGTGAGACAGCTTTCGAGCGGGACGGCTTGGCCGAGAAATTCCTTGTTGCGCGCGTAGTATGCGGAGCGGATGGGATCATCGGTGGCAAAGACTTCAAGAATTACCTGGTTTTCGCGCGGCCGGTCGAACACCACGCCGCAACCGTCGCGCCATGGCTTGGTGATTTCCAAAACGCGCGCCGCCGTTGCGCGGGGAAGCAGGTGCCGCAGGTGTGTCTTGCCGTCCTCGGTGCGAATCAGCGCGCCGTTGCTGACAATCATGGTCAGCGGCGAACCAATCTGAACCGCAATGGGCACGGCGAAATCATATCGCCTGCCGGTAACCAGCGCGACCTCGATACCGCGCCGAGTAGCTTCCGCGATGGCCGAGCGATTGGCCTCCGGCAGCGTCCACCGGCTGTCCAGCAGCGTTCCGTCGATGTCGAGCGCAATAAGCTTCACGGCCATGCAGTAATTATACCGTGGATTAGATGTGTTTTCGGACGCTCGCGCTGTGCTGTGCGTCCGGCGAAGCGGCCAAAGCGGCTGTGCTAGACTTTTGGAGCTGATGATCACAGAAACAAAAGCGATGGAACTGGAATGCTCCGAATGCGGCAAGACATACGATGCCGCAGTCGAGCAGCACTTGTGCACTTGCGGTAAGCCGCTGCTGGTTCGCTACGACCTGAAGCGCGCCGCGGCGACGCTCACGCTGGAAAATTTATCGAAGCGGGTTCGAACTCTGTGGCGTTATCGCGAGGTCCTGCCGCCGGGCGAGCCAGTGACCCTGGGCGAAGGCATGACGCCGCTGGTGCACGCGGCCCGGCTCGGCGCATCTATGGGATTGCGGCGGCTGTACGTGAAGGACGAGGGCTTGAATCCGACCGGCTCATTCAAGGCGCGGGGGATGACCGCGGCGGTGACGCGCGCAAAACAACTCGGCGCGAAGGC
>WNFO01006174.1_pt1 | contig 10568 bp, 9 predicted proteins | sample 5400251 | NCBI WGS metagenome assembly WNFO01 (sample SAMN13153354, study PRJNA577476) | soil metagenome | isolation source: 100 cm saprolite under Madrone tree | place: USA:California | collected 2016-06-14 | reverse complement strand
TCCCCCATTATCTGACGACGAGCGGCTGTCACCCTCGCCCGCAATTCCATGAGTTGCATCCACAAGTCTTGCAGGGCGCCCTCGTGGTAGGCGATCTGACGCTTGATATCCGCCAGCTGGAGTTCAAGTAGCCGGACTTCATCTTCTGCCGTCATTGGAGCCCCCAGATCCCAGAGCCCGTCTGGCCGAAACCTCCGGCAGCGCCGCAGCCGCAAGGAAGGGTCAATCAGATGGTTGGCGAACGCGAATTAACAACGGGCCTTCTGGCAAAAGAGGCGAGCTTTCCGCCTGAAATCCGGGCTCACCGGCGGGCTTCCTAAGCTGGGGAAACAGGGCAGGGCGCGGGGGTTTCGGTTCCGCGGTCACACCGCCGGTGCAGTCCTCAAGCCTGTCGTTTTAACTCGGCGGGTTTTTCTTTTGGCTTTGCCGGGCGCGGCCAGCTTTTGATCCTGCCTTTCAAACTGACGTTGAGGCTTGGTCAGCATCGGCCGTAAAAATCTGGCGGCCCACCGCTGTTCGCACCTTCTTTGAAAGTCCAGGGGGATGATACTCATAACAACTCCAGGTTTTCAGTAATTCCAGGCCCTCAATCACCGATAGCTTTCTGGGTCGTGTGGACGGCTATGGGCACAAGTGTGTTCCGATTAAGAACCGCAGTTGATTTTCCGCCGGTGTTGAAATCTGATCACACCATGCGGTCGTGCAGGGCCGCCTCGCTTCATGCCGGGTGGCCCGTCGTTTATCGGCAGGAACGGATCCGTCCGTCGTAGCTCCTGTAGGTTCCGGATGCTGGATCGTAGGTCCGATAGTAGAAACAGTTTGGGCTGAGGGCGCGCCCACCGGGCTCGTGCTCAACGCGCTTTGGTAATGGCGCTGTTTCAACTGGCTTATTTTCCGGCTTGCTGTTCTCGGCCGCCACGCCCTCCGATTGCTTTGCGGCGGGCTTCTCTTCCACGCCAGCGGGTTTCTGTTCCATGGTCCGCCTCGCCTGCGCCAGTTCGGTTACCATCGCCTCGGCCCTGTCGTGCTCCCGCTGCAGAGACTGCCGCAGTTCCTCCGTCGCGCTCTCGGCGGCCTGCTTGAACTGCGCCGCCTCGTCGCCCATCTTGCTCGACAGCGCCACCTGCGTCTCGAGGTCCCGCCGCGCCTTCGCTAGTTCAGTTGCCAGCGCCTCGGCCCTGTCGTGCTCCCGCTGCAGAGACTGCCGCAGTTCCGCCGTCGCGGCCGCCTGCTTGAGCTGCGCCGCCTCGTCGAGGTCGCGCAGCCAATCCAGCTCCCGCTGCAGAGACTGCCGTAGTTCCGCCGTCGCGCTCTCGGCGGCCTGCTTGAACTGCGCCGCCTCGTCGCCCTTCTTGCTCGACAGCGCCACCTGCGTCTCGAGGTCCCGCCGCGCCTTCGCCAGTTCAGTTGCCAGCGCCTCGGCCCTGTCGTGCTCCCCCTGAAGAGACTGCCGCAGTTCCGCCATCGCGCTCTCGGCAGCCTGCTTGAGCTGCGCTGCCTCGTCGCCCGCGACGACTTCGGCGTGGAAACAGATGCCGACGAGCGCCGCCGTGACGAGGGTTGCGGCGATCCAGGAAATTGCAAATCCCCGCCGCGCCTGCGACGGGCGCCTCACTTTCTGAGCCTCGACGGCCGCTGCCGAACGAGGTGCAACGACCTCGCTGGCGGTTGGCGGTTGTGGCGCTTCCCCCCTCAAGGAGAATGGTAAGAAACTGTAGCGGCGCGCCTTCGACGCCGACGGCCCGGCCTGGGCTTCGAGCGACAATGTTTGATTGCCTCGATGACTTTCTTCTCGACCCCGCATAGCGAGAAAATCCCTACCTCACGACAAAAATTGCCTTTCGCTGATAGTTCCTTTGTGACGCGGTTGACCTTCTGGCGGCGAGACGGCTCGAGCTCTTTGGCGATGCAATCGTCCCAATATGCCCGCCAATTTTCTGAAGCCACAGGCTTATGCACTCTCCCGCGTTCACGGCGATCCTCCAGGTTCGCGGCGCTTCTGCAGCGATGGTCTATCAGGCCCCTCGATGCGCACGAGGCAGTAGCCACCCCATGATCTTCTCATAAGGATTGCGGCGATTGTGGACGAATGCGTCCTCGTTCTGCTGCGCCGCGATCTTGGCGAAGGCGGAAATCTCGTCGATGGACTGTCGCTTGTCCCTTGAAAGCCTCATCCACTGGCGGATGATCTTTCGGCGCGCTTCGCGTTGCCTCTTCAATACATCTGGCATGTGTGCGGCTCCTGGAGTTTGGGAATTCCGGCTTCGGAGCTGTCAGGATGTCCTCCGCCGTTTTTCGGTTTCTTCCTTCGTCGTTCTGATAGTAAGGGCCAGGCCGATGCGATCGTGCCCCCAAGGCGTCATCCTCGACGCCATGCTGGGGCCCGATCGGGAGCGCGTTGGTGTCGCGAAAGAGCTTCCGGGCGCGCATGATGTCTGATCGCAGATGTTCGCAGGCCCCATCGTAACCCTCGGGAATGTCAGCGGTGACAGGCCGTTTTGGCCCGGGACTTTCTTGACGCCCTTTAGACGGTTTTGCTTCGCCTCAAGAACAAAGCTGTTTTTTTGTAGAGGTCGATCCGGCCGCATGGTCCTTGTGCGTCCCGACGGCGCGCTCGAATACGTAGTCATTATGTTCGAGCGTGGCGTCTGCGGGATCGGGCGACGGTAAATCGAGAAGCGAAATCAGCTCCTTAAGAAACGATACATAGTTGGCGCGTTCCTGACTGCCCTCGCGGCCCTGCCATCGCCGAATGAACGCATCGACTTCCTTGGCAAGTTTTGCGTCCCCCCATCGCGGCAAATTAGCGAGGTCACCATCGCAATCAAGTAGACTCATGGGCCATGTGCTCGTCAAACTAGATTTCTAACCCAAATCGGTGCAGGGGTTTGTCGTTGCAATCTAATCTATCGCGTATTTATAGTTGTATTCTATCGAAATAGCACCTTGTTCAATCTCATAAACGATTGATTTAGTGATATTATTTGGTGAGCGCGGAGGGGCTCGAACCCTCGACCCATGATTAAAAGTCACACCCGGCCGTAACGAACGTTAGTTGAACCGACTGCTACCATTTTGCTACCCAACTCTCGAATATCAGGCGGGACAAGGCGTGACGCAGTAGATTCAAGGCTGGGAAAAGCCCAACAAATAGGAACTTTTCGCTACGGCACGCAACGAGAGCGGACAGCTCCAACCGAATTACAAAACCGCTGCTCTACCGCTGAGCTACGCCGGCTGTGGCTCTCGCCTGTTTATGGCGAAAAGTGCGACAATCAACCGACGGTTTTGCTGCACTGAGGTCTGGTCCCGATGCTTTCCGAAACATCCGAAACGGTTCTCATCCTTGCAGGCGGCTTCGTGGCGCTGGCGCTGTTGTATGGGCTTCGCCTTGCTGTGCGGACGGCAATGGACCGCGCGGTATCGTCGCGACCGGATGCCGGCGATGCCTCGGCAACAGACGGATCGGGCGCGCACGACGTGCCCGGCGTCATCGCGCCGCCGCCGTTGATGTTTCTCGGCTTCCTGGTCGCGGCAACGGTGCTCGAGGCAATCGTCCCGCTCCCGGTAGCGGGCGCATATGCGCTTGTCCGTTGTCTGGTCGGCGCCGCGCTCGCGGTGTGCGGCTTCGTCATGGCCGCCATGGGCATGCGCCGGTTTTCGGCCGCCGGTACCAACGTTCCGCCCACCCTGCCGACGACGGCGCTGGTTGTCGACGGCATCTATGGGCGCACGCGGAACCCGCTCTATCTGGGATCGACGCTGGTCTACCTGGGCTTGTCGGTCGCGGCAGGGAGCCTGTGGGCGGTCCTGCTTGTGGTGCCGCTGCTGTGGGTCATCAATGTCGGTGTCGTCGCACGGGAAGAGCGCTATTTGGAGCGCAAGTTCGGCGATGCCTATCGGGCTTATAAAGCGCGGGTGCGACGGTGGTTCTGACAGAGCTTCGTGACGGACGCCGCTGCGCCTTCAGAAAAGGCGGCTCTACGAGCCGCCTTTTCTTCTGCTCAGTGTCAAAAAGATTACTGGCAGGGGTGTTGCCGGCCGTCTTCGCCGCGGAACGTGGTGCCGGGCGTACAGGCGAGGGCGTTGTGGGCTGCGTAGGTCTTCCAGTCGCGGCCACCATAGCCATAGCCATAATAGTTATTGTAGCTAGTGTCCCCGGCGCGGAAGGGGGCAGTAGCGATCGCGCCCGCGGTTGCGATGGCGCCGCCGACGACGTTGCCGGCCACGACACCAGGTGCGGCAGCCCTACGATTCCACCGATCGCCCCTCTCGCTCGTCAAAGCGGCGTTGGCGTTGCGGAACCGTTCGCCGCGATTGGCCGCGTGACGCTGCATGTGGCGCTGGTCTTTCGCGAGAGTTCCAGATCCCTTAATCTGGCAATTGCTGCCCACGCATTTGGCCTGATGATCCTTCGCACCCTTGGCCATCGCGGGACCCGCCAGCGCGGAGGCGAGGATGGCGGCGGTGCCGAGGATCGCAAGACTCGCAGTCTTCAGTCTGGTCATGGGACACTCCCTTTCTTGTGATTTGTGATCGGTAGCAAGCGCTGGGACCGATAGATGTTCCGCGTCCTGCTCGCGGATCAAACCGATGTGATCTGACCATTCCCGCCGCGCGTGACTTCAGTCTCGGTTCCTGGGAACCGGGTGCGTAGGAGATCAGTCCTCCACCTTGGGCAGGGTCACGATATGGGCTGATGGCAGCCCTGACGACGGCGCCATTCACATCCATGCCCACAGCCATGCCGGCGAAACTACACCGCACGCGCTTGCGCTGCACCGCACGCGCATGGCTTTCGCTGGCGGGCGCTCCTGGTCGGGCTGATGCAGCATAGCGGGCTCTGCCGCGCTACTCGTGCTTGCGGTGTCGCAGGCGCCAACCCCCCGCGGCTGGGCTGTTCTATGTCGCGCTGTTTGGGATCGGCTCGATGTTCGGCATGGGAATTACGGTGACACCCATTCAATTGCGGTTGCGCGACGTCTGGCAATCTAGGGCAGGCAAGCCGAACTCGGCCTGATCCAGAGCCAAGTTGGCATCGCGAAGCCGCATTCTTGCACGCACACGCGAAGGTTCGGCGACGTTCCGGCGGCGAAATCGCACCGCATCATGCAAAAGCGTGAAAATGGCGCGCCACGGTCGATCAAGATGGGCACTACTCTTTCGCCGTGGCACTATGATGCCGTGGCCGACCAATCGCCCCAATTGGCCAATCTGCGACAGCCTGCGATCTCGCGCTACTCCTCATGGGACGCTGTATTCGCGCACGAGCAACTCGCGCGATGTTTGTTGCATGCTTGGACCCGCGAGCCGGAAGCCTGCGATCGACATGTGCGCTCGCAGCTTCCGGCATCATGCGTTCAGCCTCTTCGAATCGCGTGAGCGAACATCAGAGGACGCCGAGCCTGGAGAGCAAAGCCTTGCCGATCGCAACCCGCTTTGGGGCATCGGTTCCAGCTCCCGGCATATCGATGGTCAACGAGAAGGCCTCGATCTTTCCGTCCTGTTCGACCCAACCGGTCCACCAGCCGAGGGTTCGGATTGCTGGCGAAGCGCCAACCCGTCTTGCCGTAGAGCAGCTTGCTGCTGCTGCATTCGAGCCGGATGATATCGCGCGTGATCGCCTGCGCACGCGGCGAAGCGTCGAGCTTCTGCTGCGCCAGCCGCGCGACGAAGTGAGCCTGCTCGACCGCGCTGATTTCGAGGGGGCCATCGAGCCAGAAGGTATCGACGCTCGTGCCGGGCTGCCGGTTGCCATGATCGAGGCGCGCGAGCCAATCGCGATAACGCCCGGACCCGACCCGGCGGGCGATCTCCTGATAGATCGGAATTGCGGACAGTGCGATCGCCTCGCGCATCGACATGTCCTTCTCCCACTGCTTGAACGGCTGCGGCTTGCCGCCGTAGGGGATGATCTCGTTCTCGTCCTTCACCGCGCCAGTTTCGAGCGCAATGATGGTGTTGGCAACCTTGAAGGTCGATGCCGGGACGATCACGATGGCTGAAGCGGCCGCCCAAGGCGCTGGCGTCGCTCTCCTGCCCGTTGCGATGTTTGAGCGCGAATTGTCAGCGGGCCGTCTGGTCCGGCCGTTAGATGTGAAGGTCGCGATGGGTGACTATTGGCTTACGTCGCTCAAGTCGAAGGTGGAGACGGACGCGATGCGCGCATTCCGCCGCTGGATCGTCGCGGCGGCGGCCGGCTCTTCTCGCATTCATGATCGCCACGAGTCCCGAACAGCGTTCGATCAAGGACAATCGGGCAGGGTGCGTCGGGCATATTGTGCGACCACGTTCTTGAGCACGCGCACTGCTTGATGTCGATGCAGGCCGTCACACCAAGGTTCGAGATATCGTAGATCGGGCGGAATGTTAGAAAAAGGCGGTAGCGCTACCAAGCGTACGATTTTTGTGCGCCAACCTCCGATGCTCTACGATTTCGTGCGCTCGATGGTGGCGGCCGCCTCACTCGGCCGACAGCGGATCTCCCGATAGCGTCCAGCTGGTTCCGTCGAAAACCGCGATTCGCAGGGTTTTGAATGGAGCGTAGTCGTTGGGCTTGGCGCTAATGGAGATACCCGGAAGCATCATCGGCAACCGTTCGCCGTGTAGCGACGTCGCCTGCCGAATGAGGTTGTCCCGGGTTAGTTGGTCGCCGCATTTTCTCAAGGCGAGCGTCACAGCGTGAACATTCATGTAAGCAACCAGCACGGAATAGTCGTCCGGATTGGCTGCCGGCGCGTACTTCTTCAGGAAATCTTTGTACGCCTTGACCTCGTCGTCATTGGCCCAGGCCGGATCGCCCGGCTGTTTGAGGAATTGGGTCGTGACCAATCCCTTCGACGCATTGAGGCCTGCTGGCTTCAAAATGGTTTCGACCGAGGCCGTCGAGCCGCCGATGATGTGGAGCGGGTTCCAATTGAGCTCATGAACCTTTCGGATCGATTGCGCTGCGGCCTTTGAAGAGGACTGCTCGATCAATGTGTCGATTCCGGCGGCCTTCAGTTGGACGATTTGCGAATCGATCGTGGGGTCGGCGAGTTCATAGGAGGCCTCAGCGACGATGAGTGAGGCCTTTTCGCCGAGTCCAGCACGCAATCCCTTGAGATAATCCTTTCCGTAGTCGTCGTTCTGATAGAGGACGCCGATCTTGGTATCGGGTTTGGTCTTCAAAATGTACTTGGCGATGACATGGCCTTCGGTTTCGAAATCGGGATACAGCGGCACCGTCCATGGGAAGGTTTTCGGATCATTGAAGCGGCGGCCTCCCGCGGTGATGAACAGCTGGGGTACCTGTTTGGAATTCAGATATTTCTGGATCGCGACATTGGGTACTGTGCCGATGGTTCCGACCTCAGCGAGCACACCGACGTCTTCGACAAGCTTGCGCGATTGTTCGACCGCTTTCGGAGCGCTGTAGGCGTTGTCGAGCTGCGTGAAGCTGATCTTGCGCCCGCTGATCCCGCCCCGTTCGTTCAGCATCTCGAAATAGCCGACGACGGCGCGTCCGGCTCCGGCGCCAAAGGCGGAGGCCGGGCCGCTGAGCGGCGTCGATTGGCCGAGCTTGATCTCGGTATCGCTGGCTCCGGGGCTGTAGGCTTTTTGTGCGTGGACGGGCCAGGCGAGCAGCGCAGCCAGCGTCAATGCCCCCCAACTGCCTTTAACCGTGCGGCTCAAGATTGTTTCCTCCCTGTTTTCTGGCTTTTTCCAGATTTTACTTCAGAAGTTCGCGGGCGATGACTACCCGCTGGATCTGGTTGGTTCCTTCGAAGATTTGCGTGAGCTTGGCATCGCGCATCATCCGCTCGACCGGATAATCCATCGTATAGCCGTAACCGCCGAAGATCTGGACGGCGTCGGTGGTGACCTTCATGGCCATGTCGCTGCCGAAGCATTTCGCCATGCTTGCGAGAACGTTTAGCCGCTTCCAGTCGCTCTCATCCCCGGCGCGCGCGCATTCGTAGACGAGGGCGCGAGCGGCCTCGATCTGAATCGCCATATCGGCAAGCATGAACTGCACGCCCTGGAATTCCGAGATGGCCTTCTTGAACTGCTTGCGTTCCTTCGCATAGGCGATGGACGCATCAAGCGCGCCTTGCGCTAGCCCGACTGATTGCGCACCAATCGTCGGGCGGTTGAGGTCGAGCGCGCGCATCGACGCCCGAAAGCCCTTGCCCTCCTCGCCGACGAGATTTTCAATCGGCACGCGGACATTGTCGAAGAATATGGGTGTGTTTGGCGCGCCGCGAAAGCCCATCTTGCGTTCGTGGCGACCGAAGCTGATACCCTCCATCTTCTTCGGTTCGACGATGAAGGCGCTGATGCCGTCCGCGCCCGGGCCATCGCCGGTCCGCGCCATCACCACGATATAGTCGGCCGCCACGCCATAGCTGCACCATTGCTTGCGGCCGTTGAGCACGTAGCAATCGCCATCCTTCTTGGCGCAGGTGTTGATCGCGGTAACGTCGGAGCCTGCCTGCGGCTCGGAAATCGCGATCGCCGTCACGACGCCGCCCTTGGCGATGATCGGCAGGTACTTCTTGCGTTGTTCCTCGGAGCCGAAGTGAAGCAGGGGCATGATGAACATGCTGTTGAGGCCGGCGATCGAGGCGCAGGCCGGCGAAACCTTGGCGATCTCCTCGCGGGCGAGACAAACCATCGTCAGATTGCCGTTCGGGCCGCCATATTGCTCCGGTACCCAAAGCTGCATCAGCCCCATCTCGCCGAACAATTTGACGATCTCGAGAGGGAAGCGATCGGTCTCGTCGATCTCGGCGGCGATCGGGGCCACATGCTTCGCCACCATCCTTCTAATGCCGTCGCGAAAGGCCGATTGCTCTTCAGTGAAACTCATGACGGGACCCGTCTCGTGCGGAAGCCGAAAAAAGAGCTTCCTTTTAATGGGTGATCCATTTAATAATCATCTTCATGTCGACGAAGTCAAGCCCCCGTACGCCCGCCCGCCCTCGATTGTCCTCGCCCGGCCGCCGCGCGCGAGCCGCGGATAATCGCGCCGCTGCTTCAACTGGACCGGTGCAGTTCCGGCCGATCCGCACGCGGCGCGCGTTTGAGGAAATCTGCGAGCGCATTCGCGAGCAGCTGGCGCTTGGTGTCCTCAAGCCCGGTGACAAGCTGCCGCCGGAGCGCGACCTGGCGCAGCAGCTGGGCGTCAGTCGCAATGTCCTGCGCGAGGCGTTGCGCAGCCTCGAGATGGCGGGCGTTCTGCGGCTGCTGAAAGGGGTCAAGGGCGGCGCTTTCATCCAGAAGGGTGACACCAGCCGCATGAACGAAGTTATGCGGGACATGCTGAGTCTCGGCACGATCTCGGTGCGGGAGTTGTCGGAAGCCCGAATTCACGTGCTCGATCTTGCAGTCCGGCTGGCCTGCGCGAACGCGCGGCAGGCGGATTTCGAGGCGCTGGAGGCGAATATCGAGCGCACCGACCTGGCGACGCGCGATGGCCGCTTGCTCGATCGGGTCGAATGCTCGCGCGAGTTCTACAAACTGCTGGCATTGGCGACCGGGAACAAGGTCATCGCCATGATCATGGATTCGGTGACCGAGATCCATATGCGGTTCGTCTACGCAAAAGTTGCTTCGAGCGGTGCCGCGACGCCGCGGTTGGCCGAAAAGCGGCGGCAATTCCTGTCGGCGCTGCGCGCGCGGGACGTTGCCTCGGCGACGCGGCTGATGCGGGCTCATCTGGAGTCCATTCAGCGGATGCTGGAGCAGGATCCAGGGTCCATGTCGCTTCACGTCGCCATGGCCGAGATGCAGCCGGGCATGCGCCGCTAGAGAATATCGGGGCGCCGGCAAAGCCGGTGTCGCCGCGAACCAACATGAGGGAGGAAAAAATGTCCAGATATGCCAGATACGAGTGCTTGACGGTCGAGGTGGCGGACAAGGTGGCTACCGTGACGCTGAACCGTCCGCAGGCACGCAATGCCATCAACCAGAAGCTCATTCGGGAATTGCGTGCGATCTGGGACGATCTGGCGGACGATCACGCCGTCAATGCGATCGTGCTGACCGGTGCGGGAGACTTTTTCAGCGTCGGCGGCGACGTCAAGGCGATGTCGGAACGGCCCGGCGGTGACGTCCTCGAAGAGGGCGAAGTGCATGACCCGATGATCAGCCGGCGCGGCGTCACGCGTCAGCTCGAACTCGATAAACCGATCATCGCCGCCATCAATGGTGACGCCATCGGGCTTGCAGCCACGCATGCTTTGCTCTGCGATATTACTGTCATGGCTGAAGATGCCCGCATTGGCGACACGCATGTCTCTCGGGTCGGCCTTGTCGCCGGCGACGGCGGCACCGTGATCTGGCCGCTGCTCGTCGGCGTCAACAAGGCGAAAGAGTTCCTGATCCGTGGCACGTTGCTGAAGGGCAGGGAGGCCGAGCGGATCGGGCTTGTCAATCACGTGGTGCCGCGCTCGGAAGTGCTGGCAAAGGCGCGCGAGATCGCCCTGGAGCTCGCCAACGGCCCGACCTGGGCCATTCGCTGGACCAAGCTATCGATCAACCAGATCGTCAAGGATCGGGTGAACATGCTGCTCGAGGCGTCGATG
>WNFO01006172.1_pt1 | contig 10571 bp, 13 predicted proteins | sample 5400251 | NCBI WGS metagenome assembly WNFO01 (sample SAMN13153354, study PRJNA577476) | soil metagenome | isolation source: 100 cm saprolite under Madrone tree | place: USA:California | collected 2016-06-14 | reverse complement strand
GATCCACGGCGACCACCGCGCCGTTGTAGCGGCCCAAAGCGGAAACCGCCGCTGCCCGCACCACTGGATCGTCATAACGGCTGTCATCCGTGCTGGTGGAATCCGCGAACGTCGGAACGCCGCGATACCGCGCAGCAGACCTGCGCGCCCGCCCAGTGGATTTCCCCACGCGCGGTTCCGCCGGCAACGGCACGGCGCAGAGCACCGCCAGGAAAATCGCCAGAATTGCATTTGCCAATTTCTTCAAGATTCTTGCCTCTTCCAAATTGACCGCGAACCCGATCAACCCGTTCTGGCCTGCCCCTTGCCGAATTTCTACCGGGGCGAGAGTTTTACCTCACGCTGTCCCCTGCGGTCAACAAACATTCATGAAGCTCGTTCGTTTCCGCCAAGGACCCGTTGCTACCGATCGGCTGCACACGGCCAACCGCTCAATGACGCCCTTCATTGGATGCCACCTAGCGTCAGCTCGCACAACAACCTCATCCATCTGAGATAAACACCCTTTCTCAGGATGTGGCCATGGTAGGGTCTCGGAGGCCTAGTCCGCAATAGCCTCTCAGGCCCAGTACGAGGCTATGTGCTTTGTTTTGAATAGCTGACCGTCGGGCCAGTCACCTGAACCTGCGCCCAGTGAGGATCACCGTCCGGGCGTGGAAATGCAGCCGCCCCGTCGCATCTTGAAACGGCCGCGTCCCGCCCAGGTCCCCTACCCGGTCTTCCTCGAGGAGCCGGCGAACCTCCTCCGCTCGTTCCGGCGGCGCTTTCGTCGTTGCCAGCCACCGCTCCACTTCCGGGCACAGATCATCGAACGTTTTGACGGCATCGGTCTCCAATCCGGCCTCCCTGAACAAACGCAAATGTTCGCTCAGGGGCAGCACCCGAACGTGCGAAGGATCCCGCAATTTCTCCCAACGGTCCTGATACTCTGCGCGCTCCCGATGCTCGCTCGCAAAAATATCCTCCACCAGCACCGTGCCTCCCGCTCTGCAAACGCGGGCCATTTCGCGCACGACTCGCCCGGGCTCCTGCATGTGGTGCAGCGCCAGCCGGCAGACCACCACGTCAAAATTCTCTCTTTCGAAAGGCAGATTTTGCGCATCCCCCATTCGAAACGAAACATTAGACAGTCCGTTCTGCTTGGTGCGCTCTTCCCCAATCGCCAGCATCGCCGCCGTTAGATCAACCCCAATCACTTCCCGCGCGACTCTCGCAAAAGCCTCCGCGATGTACCCGGGCCCCGTCGCAATATCCAGAACACGCTCAGTCCCCTTCAGCCCCGCAGACGCCACCAGCCTGCGAATTCGTTCTTCGTTCGTAACCCACGGATTCGATGCAAACGCCTTCGCCTGTGTCGTAAAGGATTCGCGGACCACATCATTGTGCTGCGTCATGGTTCAGCCTCTCCAGAGTTGAGCAAAAACCGTATCGTGACAGAATACTTCACCTACACCCCCATCGAATGGGAAGGCTACACCCCCTGCAATTCCCCCCACTAAAAAGTAGGGGCACGATATATCGTGCCCCTCCGGACGAATCTAGCTCAAGGTGCTTTGGGTTACCGCGTCGGCCGCGCCTTGGAAGCATCCGCTCCGGCAGCAGCAGCCGCGGTCTTTATCGGCGGCTTCTCGCCTTGCGCAGGAGCCGCGTGGCCGTTGGAGTCGGTAGCCGCATTCGAATTGCCCGGCATCGGTATTTCCAGCCTCTTGCGCAGCATATTTTCCAGCTTGTCGCGAATGTCCCTATTTTCCTTCAGGAACACCCGCGCGTTCTCGCGCCCCTGGCCCATGCGCTCGCCGCCGAAGCTGATCCACGTCCCGCTCTTTTCCAGCACGCCTTTTTCGACGCCCAGATCAATCAAGTCGCCTTCGCGCGAAATTCCTTCGCCGTACACGATGTCGAATTCCGCTTCGCGGAACGGCGCCGCCACTTTGTTCTTCACCACTTTCGCGCGCGTGCGCGAACCCACCACTTTGTCGCCTTCCTTGATCGCCTGAATGCGCCGGATATCCACGCGCATCGAAGCATAAAACTTCAGCGCCCGCCCGCCCGTCGTCGTTTCCGGATTGCCAAACATCACGCCGATCTTTTCGCGAATCTGGTTGATGAAAATCAGGCAGGTCCGCGACTTCGAAACGATCCCGGTCAGTTTGCGCAGCGCCTGCGACATCAGTCGCGCCTGCAATCCCATCTGCGGATCGCCCATTTCTCCTTCCAGCTCCGCCTTCGGCACCAGCGCGGCCACCGAGTCCACCACCACGATGTCCACGCCGCCTGAACGGATCAGCGCTTCCGCAATCTCCAGCGCCTGCTCCCCGTTGTCGGGCTGCGACACCAGCAAATTGTCCACATCCACGCCGAGCTTCCGCGCATAAACCGGATCCAGCGCGTGCTCCGCGTCGATGAACGCCGCCTGCCCGCCGAGCTTCTGCGCCTCGGCGATTACGTGCAGCGTCATGGTCGTCTTGCCACCCGATTCCGGCCCGTAAATTTCAATCACGCGTCCCCGCGGGAATCCGCCCACGCCCAGCGCCGCATCAATCGAAAGGCATCCGCTGGGAATCACACTCACGGGCACCAACACATCGCGGCTGCCCAGCCGCATGATCGCACCTTTACCGTGGTCTTTTTCGATCTGCGATATCGCCGCTGCCAGCAATCTTGCTTTTTCTTCTGTCATTTCACACCTCGGTGGAGGAAAGTAGGAATTTGCATCTGCACAACCGAATCTCGCGGTTCCGCGCCGGGAAAGCGCGGCCCTCGCTTCGTTCCACTCCGTTCTCGATTCGAACGCCGTCGCCCGGGACATTACGAAATGTGGAATTTACCACTCGATTCATTTTCGCGCTATCCCTTTTTTCAGCGATCCGTCCCTTATCTTGATCTCCGCGCTCGAGTCATCCCAAACGCAATCCCGTCATTCCGAGCGCAGCGAGGAATCTCTCTTCGCTTCGTCGAAGGTCGGAACTGAGGACAACTTGAGCACCATCAAGTCTACCGCTGGCACCCATGCTCCGCGTCGTGGTCCTTGAGCCGCGTCTGCGCCGCCTGCTCGCGCCCTTCCAACGCCGCCCGTTCGAACGGCGTCAGATTCCGCAGCCGGGAAAGATTCCTCCCCCGGCTTCGCGCCTCAGTGAGCGCCTCTTCGAGTCTCTCACGTTCCAGACAGCTTAGAACACCGTTCGAATCGCTACGCATCGAGCACCTGTTGAAAACAACGAGGAGCAATCTACCATATGGCGAACAAAAAGCAAACACTATTTTTCGCCTTATGTTCGCCCTGCCATAGGTGCCCCTTGCGGACTCGCTAGCTTGGATAGATGTAGAAACCGCGGCCGGATTTACGCCCGAGCCAGCCGGCGGCGACATATTTCTTGAGCAGCGGGCACGCGCGATATTTCGGATCACCGAGGCCTTCCTGCAAGACGTGCATAACGTCCACGCACACATCCAGCCCGATGAAATCGGCCAGTTCCAGCGGCCCCATCGGATGATTCATTCCCAGCTTCATCACCGCATCCACTGCTTCGGGTGTGGCTACGCCTTCCATCAGGCAGTAGGCCGCTTCATTGATCAGCGGCATCAGCACGCGGTTCGACACGAACCCCGGCGCATCGTTCACCGCCACCGGTTTTTTCTCCAGCTTCTCCGCGAGCTTCATCGTCGTTTCGAACGTCGCATCGCTCGTCTGCAGCGCGCGAATTACTTCCACCAGCACCATCACCGGCACCGGATTCATGAAGTGCATCCCCACGAACCGGTCCGGCCGCTTCGTCAGCGCCGCCAGTGTCGTCATGGAGATCGACGAAGTATTGCTTGCAATAATCACTTCTGGCCGCAAGATGGCATCAGCTTCGCTCAGCACCGCGCGCTTAATCTCCATTTTTTCCGGCACCGCCTCCACCACAAAATCTGCCGCCCCAATCGCGCGCATGTCCGTCACTGGCTGCACCCGCCCAAGAACAGTTCCCTTCTCCGTTTCCACCAGCTTCCCTTTCTTGATTTCGCGATCCAGATTCTTTCCGATCGTCTCCAGCCCGCGATCCAAAAACCGCTGCTCCACATCGCGCAAAATCACCTTGTAGCCCGCCCGCGCAAACACGTGCGCAATCCCATTCCCCATCGTCCCCGCGCCCAGCACCGCCACCGTTTTGATTTCCATCGTGTTCAAATCAGCTCCTCGACACTTGGAGTCATAGGAATTTCGGAAGCAAAGGAAGAATAGGCGGCGGAGGCGAGGCAGGCAAGCGGATTAAACAACGCGCGCTGCCAACCGCGCGCGTTCGAGATCCTTGCGAAATACCCAAACCTCATATTCAAAGGTGGAACGCCGCGGCCCAATCGGAATTCCAAAGATTTCGATACGCCAATTGTCATTGACGATTTCTCGAAAGTGAGAGGGAATCTGCTCGCCATCGAGTGCACTAAGAATTCGGTCTAACTCCTTCTGCCGGTCTCCCTTCCAAAGCCTTACGCCTGCAGCTGAAGCTTCCGCACGTGTCTGCACGAGTTCAACATGGCAGTCGCTGCACTCTGCAAATCCCTCACGAAATTCGGATTGACACAGAGGACAGAACATAGGCTAGCTGGCTTTGACGGCGGAAGCGGGCTTCGAGGCCAAAGCAAGCCAAGCTGCGATCGTGGCGAACTTTTCATCTTGCGACCAGGGAGCGCCAAGCGGGCGCCCCAGTTCCGTAACCCGCTGCAGGAGTGCCGCGGATTTCATTCGAAATGCCTGCCCCGCACGATCCAAGAGTTCTCGCTCCTTGACGGTGCTCATCGCAAGCCCGGAGCGGCCGCTCGCGTGAAGAATGGCTTCGCGGAAAAGTTCTCCGTCAGCCGTGTGAATCAGCGCATGTGAGGCAAGAATTTTTTCCAGGTTCGGGAGCGCTCTTCCTGATGCGAGGATCAGCCCGCAGCTCTTGAGTGCAATGCCTTGCTTTTGCAAGTCGCTTTGCAGTCCGAGAATGGCGCGATGCGCCAATCGTCTCGCCTCACTTTGCATGCGTGAAACAAAATCGCGCGCTTTACCGAGCGGCATTTTTTCTGCGGTGTGATACGGCTGCCGAAATTCGTAGGTGAAGATTTCCACGAGATGAACGCGCTGCCGAGCCAGAACAGCTGGCGCACTCTTTTCGACAGACACCGCGACCATCGCGGCCCACCCAGAGTGCACCCGAAACCCAACGGCAGCTTGTTTCATAAAATCCTTCGCAGCAAGTGAAGCCTCAAAAGTGGGCCACGCACAAGATCACTCCGGCGGCGTGCCTTCCACAATCTCCCGCACAATCTCTCTCGCCCGTTCCGTGTCAGCGGGGCGAACGTGAATCCTAATTTCCATCGCGGAGCTTTCCGCTTTCATCACAATCACATTCTCCCCCAGCGCATCCTGAAGGAACCCTGCCAGGCGCTCGTCCTGGCCAGCCCAAATTTCACAGTTTGCCTCTTCGCCCGGTTGCGCTACTTTTTCTGTCGTTTCACGTTGCTTTTCCTCATTCACTGGTAAATCCATGTCTTGTGGTTTTTCAATCAGCAGCTTTTCCAGGATTCTTTCTGCTGCGGGGAGGTCTGAGGAGAGTACGGCCATTTGGTATCCGAAGCGTGTCATCGGTTGTATTGGATAAGGAACCCAGCGCCGCACGCCGGGAAGGACACCCATTGGCTGGTCAAAATAGCGAATACCAGCCGCTTCGAGTCCTTCGAGCAAAGCCGTATGTAGCGCGAGATCTTCGCCTTCCCAAAGCGGCACCAAAGTGCCGCTGGGCACGCGATTTGAGGCGCCTTCTTCGGTCCCGGGAAGAGCTCGCACCAACTTCACGTCGCAATCCGCGCAACGCGTAAAGCCCGGCCGGTATTCCGCTTTGCACTGAGGGCAATTCATGGTGCCGCGAGTCTACTACGAAAAAAGTTGGGTCTGCGCCCACTGCCAAATTTAGTTTGCAATGCAGTTTAATTTGTAATGCGATTTAGTTTGTAATGCAATTTAGTCTGCATCACAGACTAAAATCGGCGACCCGCAATCTAGTTTGCATTGCAAACTAGATTGCATCACAATGCGGCTTCCCTGGGCTATCCGTCTATCTGCCTCTAAACCCTAGGGTTAGCAGGAAACAAACATGACTTCAGCCTTGCGGGCGTTTGCGGGCCTGGACCGGGTGATTCACGAACCCGCCCGCCTGCTGATCCTCACCATGCTTTATCCCGTCCCGTCGATCGAGTTTCTAAAGTTGCAGAAAGTATTGGCCTACACGCAGGGAAATCTTTCGAGTCACCTGGCAAAGCTGGAAGGGGCCGGCTACGTCGCGCTGGAAAAAAAATTCAAGGGCAAATATCCATTGACGATTTGCAGCCTGACGAAAAAAGGACGCGCAGCGTTCGCCGATTACGCGGAAAAATTAAAAAAAGTTTCCGATGCGGCCGCAGGCCTGGTGACAAACAAGGCGTGAACTCCTCATTGCTCTAAAGCAATAAACATCAGCGACTTACGGGCCTGAAATGGCCGCGTTTCTTGGTTGCGTCTTTTTGGCGCCCTCGCCCGTATAACAGTTAGAATGAGCGCCACAACTTCATGGTTCACTGCGCAGCGGTCTGTACTGCTTGGACTCCCGGCGAGGCCGGGGCCGGCTCTCTTTTTTTCGACGCTGATGAGCGATGACGCGAAGAGCATCGCGCAGGGATTGCAGAAGCGCGACCCGGATTTGCTCGACCGGTTGATCGAGCAGTATCAATACCGGTTGTTCCGCTATCTCGCCTACATCACGGGAAACAAAGAACGCGCGGAGGATTTTTTTCAGGAGACGTGGATCCGCGTGCTCGAGCGCGGCCACCAGTACGACGGCAAATCCAAATTTGAAGCGTGGCTCTTCGCCATCGCGCGCCACCTGGTGATTGACTGGCAGCGCTCGAAGAAAGCGCAGAGCCTGGACTCGCTGACCGACCCCGAGCAGGAGAACCCTCTCCAATTCGCCAACGAGAAAGAACCTTCTCCCTTGCACCAGGTCTTGAGCCATGAGACGCAGAAAAACGTGCAAGCCTCGCTGAGCCAAATCCCGGCCATCTATCGCGAGGTGCTCGTTCTCCGCTTTCAGGAAGAGTTGCAGATCGAAGAGATGGCAGGAGTGCTTAGCGTTCCGCTCTCGACGGTGAAGTCGCGGCTCTACCGCGGGCTGGAAGCGCTCCGCGGCGTGCTACAGGGAGGTGCCGCATGAGCGATCCAAATCATGCACGCGCCAAACAAATGATTGCCAAGGAGCGCGTCGAAGGAATTTCGCAGGACGAACGCGATTGGCTCGGCACGCATTTGCACGAGTGCGCGAACTGCGCTGCGCACGCACAAGAAACCGAGCAAGCGCTGCGTTCGTTGCGCACCGCGGCGATTCCCCTCCCCGCCGGACTCGCGAGCCGGACGCAATTTCGCGTTCAACTTCGCTTGCAGGAAATGCGCGAGCGCGAGCCGAAGCGCCGAGCGCTCTGGGCAGCGTGCGCGGTTTCCTGGGTCTTTGGAATCGCCAGCGCTCCCTATGTTTGGCGTTTGTTCCAGTGGTTCGGCGAACGCACGGGAGTCCCCAAGCTGGTGTGGCAGCTCGGCTTTGGGCTGTGGTGGACGATTCCCGCGCTCTTCGTTCTTATTGTTTTGTTGATGGAGAAAGTGCGCCAGGGCGGCGAACCGAATTGGATGCGGCAAAGTAAGTAACGGCGACGAGTGGAGAGAGAGGAAAGGCATGTCGGACTATCAGCAACGCATAGCGGGATCGTTCCAGGAGAGGAAGCGGCTGAACCAGTTGCGGAAGCGAAAGGAAAACCTCCGCTTCTGGAGCGAGTTTCGCATCATTCCGCGATGGCTGATCGTGCTGGTCATCGTGCTGTTCTTCGCCGCGCAAGTCATCGCCTTCGTTGTAAACACGAAAGTGTTCGCACCCAGCGGCCAGATTTTCCCGCCAGAGCTAAAAGACGACCCCGCTCTGGCGTCTTTGGCGCTGGCCGGAATCGTGACGGGTGTCTCGCTCGTTATCGCGACTATGCTCTTCGCGATCGCTTACGTGAACCGCGATGCGAAACGCCGTGGGATGAATTCTGCACTTTGGACTATTCTTGTGATCATTCTCCTGCCTGCTTGGGGATTCATCGGGTTCGTCATCTATCTTCTGATGCGCGAGCCGCTGCCTTATCCTTGCCCGGAGTGCGAGACCGCTGTGGGCGCCCGCTTCAACTTCTGCCCCAACTGCAAATGCAACCTGCACCCCTCCTGCCCGCAGTGCAAGCACGAAGTCGGCGAACTGGACAAGTTCTGCCCCAATTGCGGAAATGACCTGAAAACAGCGGGGGACGCAATTCAAGCTCCGACCTAAAACTCAGTGTAGTGACGCGGCGAGCACTTCGAGGTCACACGAATCTTCAGCAAATTCTAAACGTGCTATCCTCACTCTCAAGAGGGTGGTGCAGAGAATAGAACGAGAAGCGAGCGCGGTCCTCTGCTGATACTTGTAAGGGATTCGCACGTTTCTCACCTCTCCTGTTCTCAACCGCCCGGCGGACCGGCCAAACTCCCTTTCCATAGCGGAGGAAAATTCTCATGAAAAAAATTGGCGCACTCTTGCTCGTGATGGCTGCGCTTGCGTTTGGAGTGCTGATGCAGGAACGCGCAAAAGCGAGCGACGAGGAAACGCAACTGATCCAGCTCGAGCGAGCCTGGAGCCAGGCGGAGACTGGTGTTGACCCCTCAGCCATCGCTCGCCTGTTTGAGGACACGCTCGTTTATGTGGACTATGATGGCTCGCTCATGAACAAGGCGGAATACCTCCGGTCCGTGGCTAACCCGGTTTCAAAACCCGATCACATCCGCGACGAAGGAATGAAAGTGCATGTGTACGGCTCAACCGGCATCGTCTCAGGGATCTACCGGGAAACCGGCAAGGAGAAGGGAAAACCATACGCGAGGCGCGCGCGCTTCACTGACACTTGGATCAAGCAGAGCGGCCAGTGGAAATGCGTTGCCAGCCAGAGCACGCTCATCAAGTAGGTCTTACACCGCAAGTCGTGGAATTCTTAGATTCAAAAACGCTCGACGGCGAGCGCCACAGCGTTTCCGCCGCCGAGGCAGAGGGCGGCGACGCCGCGTTTTAGATTGCGGCGCTGCAATTCGTAGAGGAGAGTGACGAGGATTCGCGCGCCACTCGCGCCGATCGGATGGCCGAGAGCGACGGCGCCGCCGTTTACGTTGACTTTTTCGGGATTGAGCTTGAGCTGGCGCGTGACGGCGATGGCAGCAACCGCGAAGGCTTCGTTGAGTTCGACGAGGTCAACATCTTTATCGCGATCCCACCCCGTTTTCGCTAGAAGTTTTTCCACCGCCTCCACCGGAGCCATCATGACCCATTTGGGTTCGACGCCGCTGACGGCCTGCGCGACGATGCGCGCGATGGGCTGCTTGCCGAGGCGCGCCGCGTTGCGCTCGCTGGTGACAATGAGAGCGGCAGCTCCATCGTTGGTGCCGGGCGCGTTGCCGGCGGTCACCGTCCCGTCTTTCTTGAACGCCGGCTTCAACTTCGCGAGCGCTTCGAGCGAAGTGTCTTCGCGCGGGGATTCGTCATATTTGATGACGATAGGCTCGCCTTTTTTCTGCGGCACTTCGATTGGAAGAATCTGCGCTTCAAAAAAACAAGACTTACGCGCGCGGACGGCTTTCTGGTGGCTTTCGACCGCGAACTTGTCCTGCTCTTCGCGCGTGATGCCGTATTTTTCGGCGACCAGTTCGCCGGTCATGCCCATGTGAAAGTTTTCGTACGCGTCCCACAAGCCGTCGTTGATCATCGAGTCCACGAGTTTCCCGTCACCGATGCGGTAGCCGGTGCGCGCCTGCGGCAACAAATACGGGCAGTTGGACATGGACTCCATGCCGCCCGCGACAACGATTTCGGATTCGCCCAGCTGCACGGCCTGCGCCGCCAGCGCCACGGCTTTCAATCCGGAACCGCAAACTTTATTGATCGTCATCGCCGCAACCCGTGCGTCACATCCCCCTTTAAGCGCGGCCTGGCGCGCAGGATTCTGGCCGAGGCCGGCTTGCACCACGTTGCCGAGAATCGCTTCGTCAATTTCCTTGGGGTCAAGACCGGCGCGGCGAATGGCTTCAGCGACAATTTTTCCGCCGAGTTCGGGAGCGGAGAATCCAGCGAGGCCGCCTTGAAATTTTCCAATAGGCGTTCGAACGGCGGAGAGGATGACGGGAGTTTCCACGGCCATGGCAGGCCTCCAGTAGAGCGGCAAACAATATTATAGCGCGATGAGAAAAAGCACGCTGCGGCGGGGAGAATGCGAGGGCGGAGCGAACTCCGCCCTCAAAGCTCGGCGACTAATTTGCGGCGGCGGCTCCGGCGGAAGTGTCCTGGCCCTCGTCGGCACTGGGGCCATACAGACCGGGCACGGGAATCCCCAGCAAGCGGTAGTACACCGTGAGTTGCGCGCGGTGATGGATCAGGTGATTCATCACCATGCCGCGAATGCACGCGGCGCGCGGCATCGTGAAAATTTCCTGGCCGCCCGCCAGCAGTTTCAAATTCTTCATCATTTCC
>WNFO01006171.1_pt1 | contig 10571 bp, 7 predicted proteins | sample 5400251 | NCBI WGS metagenome assembly WNFO01 (sample SAMN13153354, study PRJNA577476) | soil metagenome | isolation source: 100 cm saprolite under Madrone tree | place: USA:California | collected 2016-06-14 | reverse complement strand
TGCGTGGATGCCGCCGCTTTGCATCATCTGAAGGATCCTTAGAGGATTGAGAATACGACGAAATGGGACGGTTGGGCCACGGAGAGAGGCGCTACGCGATCGGAGAAAAGCCTCAGGCCCAAACGGCGGGCCTGAGCTACAGGGTGCGGGTGAGGCGCCGGCGCTACGCGAGCGGACAGCCAGAAATGGCTGTCCCACGGTTGAACAAGTCATTCGTAGCGGAGGGCGACTAGGGGGTCGACGCGGGAGGCGCGACGGGCCGGAATCCAGCAGGCCACGAGTCCGGTGACGAGGAGCAGGGCGGCGACCGATGTTAGCGTAAGCGGATCGTAGGCGGAGACGCCCCAGAGTTGCGTGGCGATGACGCGGGCCACCGCGAGACTGGCAATTATGCCGAGGACGATGCCAGCGCCAACGAGGCCCACGCCCATGCGGATTACCAAGGCGAGGACATGACCCTTCTCCGCGCCAAGGGCCATGCGAATGCCGATTTCGTGGGTGCGGCGGGCGGTGGTGTAAGCCAGCACGCTGTAGACGCCGATGGTCACGAGCACCAGGCCGATGGCGCCGAAGACGCTCATCAACAAGAAACCAAAGCGCGGTCCAGCGTAGGAAAAGTTGGCGATAAAACCTTCCAGCGTGCCGGTCAGGGTGAGCGCGACGTTGCTGTCGGTGGCCCAGATTTCGTGACGGATTGCGTTCATCATGGTCATGGGATCGGGGGCGGTGCGCACCAGAACGCCGCGGGCGCCGGAGCCGGTCATGGTGTAGGGAACCCACATCTCCGGCTCCGGAGGATCCTGCAGGCCACGGTTCTTCGCGTCGGCGACGACACCGATGATCTCGAACCAGGGATCGGCGAGCTTGTCGGGAAATTGCTCGAGCTGCGCGATGTGCACGCGCTGACCGAGGGGATTTTCGTTGCCGAGATATTTGTGGGCGAAGGTCTGGTTGATGACGGCGAGCTTGCGCTTCCCTTCCACTTCGGCTTCGGTGAAGGGGCGGCCGTTGATGAACTGGATTTTCAGGACGGGGAAATAGCCTTCGCTGCAAAGCTGGAAAAGCGCGGTCCATTTTTCGGCGTGAGTCTTGCCGGGAATTTCGATGTCCGTGGGAATGCCACCGTACGGCGGCAGCGTGCTGGTTTCCGTCGCTTCCAGGACGCCCGGAAGAGCTTTGAGGCGGGTCAAAAGCGGCCGGAAGAAGCCGGATAACTGTTCGGAGGTTTTGTAGCGGTCCTCCGGGAGAGGAAGGCGCGCGACGAAGATGTGGTCGGGCTGCAGCCCGAGGTGCACATCGCGAAGAGCGACAAAGCTGCGCATGAGGAGTCCGGCGGCGACGAGGAGCGTGAGAGAGACGGCGACTTCGAGGACTACGACGACGTTGCGCAGGCGGCCGTGAGCGGCGCCGCCGCTGGTGCCTTTGCCGCTGTCGCGAAGGGGATCGTTGAGGTCGCGGCGGACGACTTGGAGCGCCGGCGCGAGTCCGAAGATGATGGCGGTGAGCACCGCGACGCAAAGGGTGAAGGCGAGGACGGGAAGATTCAGGCGGATGACTGCTTCCGCGGGAATGATCTGGTGCGGCATCAGCGCGACGAGGGCTTTGAGCCCGCCCCAAGCCATGAGGGCGCCGAGGATGGCTCCGCTGGCGGCCAGGAGGAAGCTTTCGACGAGCAGTTGGCGAATGATGCGCCAACGGCCGGCGCCAAGGGCGGCGCGGATGGCGAATTCCTTTTCGCGGGTGGTGGCGCGGGCGAGGAGCAGGTTGGCGACATTGCCGCAACCGATTAGCAGCAAAAGACCTACGGCGGCGAGGACGATGTATAGCGTGGTGCGGAAGCGGCCGACGACGAGATCGGTGAGGGTTTCGATGTGCACGCTGAACTTCTTCGGGTAGTCCTTGGGATAAACGGTGGCTAGGTTTTTGGCCACGACGGTCAGGTCGGATTCGGCTTGGCGAATGGAGATGCCCGGCTTGAGGTGGCCGAGGAGGAACCAGAAGACGGGGAAGCCGTTGCGCTCCTGGGCGGCGGAGCGGCTGGGCTTTGTGGGAATCCACATGTCGGCATCGCCCCAGCCGAAGCGGGGCGGCATGATACCGATAAGGGTGCGCTGCGTGCCGTTGAGGACAAAGGTTTTGTTGATGAGTTTGGGATCGGCACTGAAGCGGGTGACCCAGGTTTTGTAGCGCATGACAAAAACCGGGGGCGCGCCGGGTTCGTAATCGCCGGGCTGCGCGACACGGCCGAGAAACGCAGGCATGCCGAGAAATTCAAAGGTGCCAGGGGTGATGAGGTTGCCGTCAAAGCGCTCGGTGCCTTCGCCGGAACGGTAGAGGACGTCCTGGCCGGCGTTGGCGATGACGCGGTCAAAGACATGATTCTGCGCGATATAGTCGAGAAATTCGGGACCGGAGTAGCCCGCGCGGCCGCCAGGTTCATTTCGCTCGGTGTCATGAATCTGCACGGAGACGAGGCGGCTGGCGTCGGTGTAGGGGAACGGCTCCATCAAGACATTTTCGATGACGCTGAAGATCGCGGTGGAAGCGCCAATGCCGAGCGCCAGGGTGACGGCGGCGATGATGGCGAAGGTCGGACTCTTGCGGAGGTTGCGGAGGGCGAAGCGGATGTCCTGGCCAAGGGTGCCCATGAGGTGCCTCCTGGATTGTTGCAGCGCGTCTGAAAATTATACGCAATACGGACTTAAAAGTTTGATTGGCAGTGCACGAACTTAAACAGCGGTGCGCCTGCCTATGAGGACGAGTGTGATGCAAAAAGGTGAGCCTGGGGTTGTTGGTGGGCACAATTGAACGCAACATCGAGGAAGTGCGGCTGAAGAGAATCTGTGCGGTTAGATTGACAGGGACTTCAAAAAAAGGCGGCCTCGGCCCATAACGGGCCGAGGCCTTGCCACCCCAAACCAAATCTACTCTTCGTCGCCGTCTTGCTCGGCGGGCGCGGGAGTCAGCGTCCCGAAGAGGCCGTGCTGTTCGTCGCCAATGCCAGCGCTGAAATACAGAGTTGTCGAGGAGCCTGCGACGCCGTTATTGGCGAAGGTCAGAGACCACAGGCCATTGATGGTGAGGATGGAGTCGTCGAGATTGCGCACGAAGCCGACGAATTTTTTGGTGAAGCCGTTGAATGCGGCGATCTTGCCGCTGCCGAAATTGCCGACGAGAATGACGTTGCTGAACTCGCCGAAGTCGCGCGGCGTCCAGACAACACCCCAGGGCGAGTTCAACCAATCGCCGTGCTCGAGGCGGCCCTCAAATTTTCCGGTGGTGCTGAAGATATCAACGAGGCCGAGGCCGTCCCCGGCTACGTCATCGTGGCGGAGTGCGTCCTGCTTCGCATAGGTGACGAAGAGGCTGCCGCCGATGTTCTGGATGTTAAAGGGCGCGAAACCGTGGGGAACGCGGTCGTCCTCGAAAGCGTCGTCCTCGAGGTGCGCACGTTGGAAATTTGTGTCGTAGACCTCGATGCGGGCGCTGCGGAAATTCGTGACATAGAGGTACCTCTTGCCGTTGATGTCGCCGGAGGTCATGCCTTTGTAGACCGCGCCACGATTGGAACCGTGGTCGGAATTGTCGACTTCCAGAACGGCGTTAGGTGACGGAGGACCGCCGCCAGGCAGAAGGTTCACGTTGGGATTCCAGCCGGAGATGGTGCCGTCTTCGGTTGCGAAGATGAAGACGGCGGGTTTGCCGGCCGGCTTGCCTTTATCCAGTATGAAATCGGTGGGGCTGCCATTGAAAACGATGCCGGTGGGAGTCGATTGCGTACCCGGGGCGGCGAAGCCCGGCGGAGGAACGACTACGAAGTTGCTTTTGCTGGCATCGGCTTCGACAAAGATGTTGATGGGATTTCCGCTGCCGTCAACGAGAGAGGAGGTGCCGGAATTATTGTTGGCGATCCACCACGGGCTTCCGGTTGGGGACCGAGTCAGACCCCAGGGATTTTTGAGGTTCGGGTCCGTTTTGTCAGCCATCCCCGGAATGTCGGAGATGAGATTTTTCTGCGTGTAATGTTGCGCCGGGGTAATGCCGGGGCCTGCGAAAGCAGCGAGGGCCGCGACAAGAGTGAGCTTCGCACACTTCAAGAGATACTGCATGAGCGTATTTCCTCCAAAACGAATTTTTGATCAGCGAGGCAAAAATCTAACGAGGGCCGCTGGGATGGTTTCCTGGCTCACGGACATTTCTTCGCGAGGTTACCCTGCCTAAGACAATGCTCGCGGGCAGTGTAAAAAATAGCGCTGAAGGCACCGGCAAATGTCACCAGAAAGTCAAAACGGCGTCAACTTCTGGCGTCGGGTGGGCGTGACTGATTTGAAGCAGGGGGGAGGAACGTGATGGCGGGCAGCCGAGAAAGAGGATAGCCTCAAAGAAACGCGACACCCATGTTTGGGTAAGGAGAGAATTATGTTTCTGCGACTTCTGCGACTCTGCTGCTGTGGATTCCTGGTGCTTTCGCTGGCATCGTCCCCTGCGTTTTCACAGGGTAAGGGCAAGGGAAAGGGCCACAACAAAGACGCGGGTGATGACGATCAAGGACCGGGTAAAGGAAAGAGGAAGGCCAAGCACGAGTTCGACTCGCACGATCGCGAGGTGATCACTACGTATTATTCGAACGGAAATTCCAATCTGCCGCCGGGACTCGCGAAGCGCGGAGGGAATCTCCCGCCGGGGCTAGAGAAGCAGCTAGAGCGCAACGGCACGTTGCCGCCGGGATTGCAGAAGCGCGTGCAGCCGTGCCCGGTGGAACTGGAACGGCGCTTGCCGCCGCTGGAGCCGGGCTACACGCGTGGCGTAATCGGCGCGCACATAGTGATCTACAACCAGAGCACTAGCGTGATCGTGGACATCGTTAAAAATGTAGTGCACTAACGGCGGCTAGAGGGCCGCCAACCCTCGCAAACGCGCCCGATCCTTCTCGCGGTAAGAGACGGGCTGTTTGTAGGGCATCAAACCATAATTTACCCGGCGAACGAAGATTTGACTCGGTTCTTGAACCGGAAACGAATCCTCTAAGCGACTAAGTTTTTCGCCACGAATAGTTTGCGCAGGCGCGCGGAGTGGAGAGCGCCTTGCAAACTGTTATGCGCGTTGGTCTGCCTTGTTGTCCCCAGGGACGCCCGGCGGTTCGGGTTCTAGGACGTATATAACCGCTTGCTGCCAGCGTTTGTGTCGGTGCTCACTCGGGCAGCATTTCACTTCTTGATCGGGGGGGACATGAACTTTCGAATTCTTCCACGCTTCCACCAAAGTGCCGGCGTCCTGCTCGGCGGAATTACTTTACTGGTTGCCACAGTTTTAGGCGTGGGCTGCGGCGGCACTACAAAGGTGCAAGGTACGCTACCTGGAACGGTTGTGGTGTCCATCAGCGATCCGCCGAGCTGCATGGCACCCAACGGATCCTCCACGTCCTTCACGAGCGTGTTCATCACCGTGCGCTCGGTGCAGGCGCACATCGATCCGAAGGCCGATGACAACAGCTCGGGTTGGCAGGAGTTGGCGCCGCAACTGGCGAATGCACCGAAGCAAATTGATCTGTTTGCCACACCGACGAACTGCGTGCTGGCGCAGTTGGGATCGGCGAGCTTGCCAGCGGGAAGCTACCAACAAATCCGGCTTCTGTTGGTTTCGAATAATCCTGCCGCCAGCGCGGCAACGCCTTCGAGCAACGCGTGCGCGGGGAACGGTTTCAATTGCGTGGTGCTCAGCGACAACTCCATCCACGAATTGCAACTCAGCAGCCAGGACAATACAGGATTGAAAATTCCGCCGGGACAAATCGTGGGTGGGCCGCTGCAGGTGTCAGCGGGGCAGAGCGTGGATTTGAACATTGATTTCAACGCATGCGCTTCCATCGTGCGGGAGGGAAACGGGACATACCGGCTGAAGCCAACACTGACGGCTGGGCAAGTGAGTGCGAACAATTCCGGAATCGGCGGGCAAGTGGTGGATTCGCTGACGAAAGCGCCGATTTCCGGGAACGTCTTGGTGGCCATCGAGCAGACGGACGGCACGGGCGTCGACCGTATCCTGATGCAAACGGCGGCGGATGCGAACGGCAATTTCCGGTTCTGCCCGCTGCCGACGGGAACGTTTGACATCGTGATTGATGCCGTGGATGCGAACAATCGTCCGTACAACGCGACGGCGGTGCTGAATGTGCCAAACGGTACCAACCTCAGCACCATTCCGCTGATCGCCGAAACGGGCGCAACGGCGCCGGCGGTGCTGCAGGGATTCGTGACCGCGACAAAGGGCGCGAGCGCGGCGACGGCGGATGTGACGCTGGCAGCGCTGCAAACCGTAACGCCCAGCGGATCGGCATCGCGGCAAATCACTGTTCCGCTGGAGTCGATCAAGGCCATCGGAGCGACACCAGCGACAAGCTCGACAGAGTTGGTCTCGGTGGAATCGAGCACGAACTGTCCTGCAGGCGCTCCCGCCAACGCGAACTGCGTTCAATACACACTTGTGGTGCCGGCTAGCAATCCGAACGTGGGCGTTTTCACCTCTTCGGGCGTGAGCTACACGGCACCTGCCGGCGGAGATGTGCTTTTCACGGTCGATGCGCAAGCGTTTGTGCCGCTGATTGGTACGGCGGACTGCACGCCACCGGAGGCGACTTCCGCGAAAGACGACAGCAACCTGCCCCTGAAGGCCATTGCTGCGATGACCACGAAGGTGGCGCGAATTGATTTCAGCGGGTGTTCGTGAGGGGAGCTACGAGGCTTTTTCCTGGGCGTAGGCCAGGTATTCTTCGTAGGGCCCCTTGAAGTCTTCGATCTTGCCGCCCTTGAAGTGCCAGATGCGCGTGGCGACTTCGTCGATCACGTCGTGGTCGTGGGTGACGAGCAGGACGGTGCCATCGTATTTCTGCAGCGCGATGTTCAGCGCGTTAATCGATTCCAAATCAAGGTGGTTAGTGGGCTCATCCAGAACTAGAAAATTCGGTTTCTGCAGCATTAGCTTGCAGAAGATCAGTCTTGCCGATTCGCCTCCGGAAAGCGCTTTGGTGGGCTTGAGGGCGTCGTCGCCACTGAAGAGCATCTGACCCATCAGCCCGCGCAACTCCTGCTGGTTGGCGCCGGGATCAAATTGCCAGAGCCAGTCGATGGCGGTCATGCCTTTGCTGATGGAATCGCCGTGGTCTTGCGCGAAGTAGCCGACGGCCACTTCGTGCCCCCAAACGACGTTGCCGCTGTCGATGGGAAACTCGCGGTCTGGGTCTTCGATGTAACCTGTGGCGTTGCGAACCAACGATTTGAGCAGCGTGGTTTTGCCGGTGCCGTTGCGGCCCATCAAGGCAATCTTTTCGCCGCGCGTGACGCTGGCGGAAAAGCGCGGAATGACCTTCAGGCCATCGTAGGATTTTTCGATGCTGCGAATTTCCAGCGGATGACGCCCGGAAGCGCGCTTCATGTCGAATCGAATGTACGGGCGCTGGATGTTGGACCTGGCGAGCTCAGAGGTCTGCAAGCGCTCGACTTCCTTTTTGCGCGAAGTGGCTTGCGCGGAGCGGGTACCGGCGGAAAAGCGAGCGATGAATTCGTTCAGCTGCGCGATTTTCTTTTCGCGTTGGGCATTTTCCGATTCGATGCGCGCGCGGATGTGCGTCTTGGCCACAACCATGTCGTCGTAGCCGCCGTTGTACATGATGATGGTTTCGTAGTCGATGTCGGCGGTATGGGTGCAGACGCTGTTGAGAAAGTGGCGGTCGTGGGAGATGACGATGAGCACGCCTTCGTATTCGCGCAGATAATCCTGGAGCCAGTGCACGGAATCGAGGTCGAGGTGGTTGGTGGGCTCGTCGAGCAGGAGAGCAGTTGGATTGCCGAAGAGCGCTTGCGCGAGGAGCACACGAACTTTTTGGCCACCTTGCAGCTCGCCCATTTTGCGTTCCTGCAGGGCGCTTTCGACGCCGAGGCCGTCGAGTAAAATGCCGGCGTCGGCTTCGGCGGTGTAGCCGCCTTCTTCCCCGACGATGCCTTCCAGTTCGCCGAGGCGCATACCGTCGGCGTCGGTGAGAGCTTCGTGGGGCTTGGCGTAGAGGGCGTCGCGTTCTTGCAGGGCTTCCCAGAGAAACTTGTTACCCATCACTACGGCGTCGATTACGCGAAAATCGTCGAACGCGAATTGGTCCTGGCGGAGGACGCCCATCTTTTTGGGGGCGGTGATGGAGCCCTTGGTGGGCTCGAGTTCGCCGGTGAGAATCTTCATGAAGGTGGATTTGCCGGCGCCGTTGGGGCCGGTGACGGCGTAGCGGCGGCCCGCCATGAAGGTGCAGGTGACGTCCTCGAAGAGGACGCGCGGGCCGAAGCGCATAGAGATGTTGTTCACCGAGAGCATAACCTTTCAATTGTACCGTAGTTTTTGGCGAGCGCTAAATGCAAGCGAGCAGAGATTAGAAAAAGATAACGCTGAGGCGCAGAGCGCGCTCAGGAGCGCAGAGAAGGCTAAGAAGCGGCTTCCTGAATACTGTTACGAGTAGCTGGAAATTCATGTTCCCAGCGGGCGATGACTACGGAGGCCAGGCAGTTGCCGAGGACGTTTACGGCGGTACGGCCCATGTCCATGAGTTGATCGATGGCGAAGAGGAGGAAAAGCGGCTCGGTGGGGAGATGGAAGGACGTGGCGGCGGCGAAGACGATAACGAGCGAGGCGCGGGCTACGCCGGCGGTGCCTTTGCTGCTGATGAGCAGCGTGAGAAGCATGACGGCTTGTTGGGCGATGGTCAGATGGATGCCTGCGGCTTGCGCGACAAAAAGCAGCGCAAGCGATTGGTAGAGGCTGGAGCCGTCGAGATTGAAGCTGTAGCCCGTGGGTAACACGAAGGCGACGGTTTCGCGAGGCACGCCGAGAGCCTCCATTTCTTCCATGGCGCGCGGCAGAGCCGCTTCGGAGCTGGCGGTGGCGAAGGCGATGGTGACGGGCTCGGCGGCGGCGCGGAGGAATTGTTTTATCGGCACACGCGCGAGAAGCGCGATGGGCAGCAGGACGCAGGTTATGAAAACGACGAGCGCGATGTACATGGTCGCCAGCAGCTTGGCTAGCGGCAGCAGAACGCCCAAGCCCAAGTGGCCAACGGTGTACGCGACGGCGCCAAAGACGCCGATGGGCGCGGCGAGCATGACGATGTTTGTGAACTTGAACATGGTTTCGGAGAGGCTTTCGGCGAAGGCCAGCATGGGGCGGCGCTTGGGTTCGGGGACGAGCGCGAGAGCCATTGCGAAGAGAATGCTGAAGACAACGACCTGCAGCACTTGGCCATCGGCGACGGACTTGGCGATGTTTTCGGGGAAGATGTCGGTGATGAGTTGCGTCGCGGTGTGCGGAACAGCGTTCAGCGGTTCAGCGGCGGCCGAGGGCGGAAGACGCACGCCTTCTCCGGCGCGGCTGATGTTGATGGCGGCGAAGCCGATGAGCAGGGCGATAGTGGAGACGATCTCGAAGTAGACGAGGGACTTGATTCCTAGACGGCCCACTTTTTTCAGGTCGGCGTGACCGGCGATGCCCACGACGAGCGTGCCGAAGAGCAGTGGAGCGATGATGGTTTTGATGAGGCGGAGAAAAATAGTGCCGAGGAATTGGAGTTTGAGGGCGATCGTCGGCGCGTCATGGCCGAGTTCGGCGCCGGCAAGGAGGCCGACGAGAATCCAGGAGGTGAGGGAGCGGCGGAGGATGGCGCTGGCGGCGATTAGAGCGACGCCGAGACAGCGGAGCAGCGGCGGCAGAATCACAGGGATGGGCAAGGCGCTGCCGGACGCGAGGAGTGAGACCGCTATGGCGAAGGTAGCGACGACGATTGCCGCAACGAGGATCTTGTTTTTCATTCGCGCGGAACGGTATGCCGGATGGCGGTGGGTGTCAATGGCGTGGTTGCAGGAAAGGGCTCAGGTTTTCTTCAAGCCGTTGGGGACGAGAGGCAGCGCGTTTAGGCGCGTGCCGGTGGCGTCGAAGACGGCATTGCCGATGGCCGGAGCGACGGCCATGATGGGAGTTTCGCCGGCTCCCGCGGGAGCGAGATCTTTGCGGTCGAGGAGGACCGCTTCGATTTCGGGGACATCGCGGAAGCGCGGGACGCGGTAGCGCGAGAAGCGCGGATTGGTAATGCGGCCGTTTTCGAATTCGATGGCTTCGAATAGCGCGCCGCCGAGACCTTGGATATTTGCGCCGATGACCTGGTTGCGCAGGCCGTCGGGATTGACGATAGCACCGCATTCGAAGGCGGTGACCAGACGCACCACGCGGACCGCGCCGGACTTTTTATCGACGGCGACTTCGGCGCAAGTGGCGACGTAACTTCCCTTCTCGTGGCCGCCGGCGATGCCGAACCCATGGTCTTCCGATTTTGCGCGCGGCCATCCAAATTTCTTGGCGGCGGCCTCCAGCACGGCGCGCAGGCGAGCGTCGTCGAGATTTTTCAGGCGAAATTCGAGGGAATCCATTTTTGCGGAGCGCGCCAGCGCGTCCATATGCGTTTCGCGCGCGAAGTGGTTTGCTGTGGCGGCGAGTCCGCGATAGGAGCCGCTGCGCAAAACCAGTGGAACCGGGTGGTATTC
>WNFO01009374.1_pt1 | contig 10572 bp, 10 predicted proteins | sample 5400251 | NCBI WGS metagenome assembly WNFO01 (sample SAMN13153354, study PRJNA577476) | soil metagenome | isolation source: 100 cm saprolite under Madrone tree | place: USA:California | collected 2016-06-14 | reverse complement strand
CTCGCGTGTCCGCTCCAATACCATCGTGTGCATGTTCAGTAGCACCACCAGGAAGCTCACCACAATTCCAAGAGCGACCATCGTACGTGTGAACGGCCGCAACTGCGGCAAGTTGGACGAATTCATCAAACTCATATATTCGGACAAGGAGCGGACACTGTTCTCCGGCATCAGCTTGAGAATCTGCGCGCGAGTAGCTTCCGTATCTCCTTTGCTTCGCACATAAAACATGGAAACACGCTTTTCGGCCACGGCGATTTCCTGCGCCGTGCGGATGGGAATGAAGTATCGCGCGCCTTTTCCATGCGCGACAATTCCCGTGACCGTGAACACATGGTTCATCAGCGTGACCTGGCTTCCGACTTTTAAATGACGGGATTGTGCAATGATGTCATCGGCGATCACATCGTCCGGACCTTCGAACGGCTTTCCATCTCGGAACAGGAAACCCCTGCTCAAGGCGTTGAAGCGCTTGTAGTCGATCCCATAGATCATCACTAAGTTCTTTGGTTCATTGAGGATGACGGTCGGCGCGACTTCGTCGACACCGCTTAGCGCGGCAATTTGATCGCCCAATGACTCCTGCATCCCCACACTTATGAATGCTAAAAAAATCGAGGCGTTCGGCGGTTGCACCAGAATGTCCGCGCCGACTCCCTCGACGCGCTTGCCCCACTCGGAAATCACCCCTGATGTGAGACCGACGATCATCAGCACGAGTATCACTTGGATGGCGATGGCAATCACGCTCAGAAAACTGCGCAGGGGCCGGGCAGTGATGCTGCCCCAAAACATTTGCAGGAGTGAAAAAGGTCCGTCGTAGGTTTCTGTCATCGAGTGCGGCCGAATTCGTACTCTACCATCTAAAATTCGCCCCGGTCAAAGTACCATTGGTGTGCGCAGGGCAAGCCGCATGCCGAACTCAGAGAGAAATATTTCTACGACATTAAGATTTCAACACAAGTGTTGAAAAGTTTGTGGAAATCTTCCGCCGGCGCGCCGCTAACTTCTCGCCCTTCAACACTCTTCTCCTGTTTGCACAATTTGAGTGCAACATTATTTTTTCCTCATGCGCTCACATCCAAAGAAAACTCTCCGGATGGCATGACAATAATTTTTTGGGATGATCGCCGGAGATGTAGCGGTAGCAAGTCTATTCTTTTTTTCCTAAGCTGTTGATTCTCAACGGGTGAGCAAAACTTTTCGTTCAGTACCACTTCGGCGGCTTGTCGAGGTGCACTTTGATCGTCTGCTTCGGGTCGGTGATGTCCATCCAATGGCCGTACGTCTTCCATCCTTCGGCGAAAACTTGCACCAGAACTCTCCCCATGGGGGCGTTCGGGACGTGCGCGATGCCATCGCGGCTGGTCTTTACGTTCAACTCCAGTTTCGTGTCTTTTTTTATCGCGCGCTCTTCGATGAATTTTACATACACGCTGGCGTTCTCTACGGGCACGTTCTTCTCCCCGCCGGTGACTTCAATCGTGATGCGCGTCTGGACATCGCTCGCGGCCGCCGGAGTCTGCGGCTTGGCCGTCGCGGCCTTTGAATCCTGGGCAACCGCCCGCTGCGCCATCGCCGCACAGACGGTCAGGCAAAGGCTTCCGAGAATTTTCGTCGTGAGTTTCATAAATGGTCGAACTCCATGGTCTACGGAACGGCAGGCCGGGTCAAGTCTCGCCACGTAAAGATTAGATGCCGCCTGCACCTGACTTGCTGCCCCGCCGGTCTCCGCCGTGGAAACCCCACGCAATGGCCATTTGACTCATCCATAGGCCTCCTGTAAGTTCTCAAGAAACTGCTTGGCAGGCAACTTGGGGACACTTCCGTGATGAAACTCACCCCGGATGGTCAGCGCCAGACGTCAAACTGACGGCACAACGATCCGAACAGCGGTCGCAAGGAGAGCACAATGGGTTTCGCTACAAACGCCATTCATGTCGGGCAGGAGCCCGATCCCGCCACCGGAGCCATCGTCGCACCGATCTATCAGACCTCCACGTACATCAATGAGGAACTGGGCAAGAACAAAGGGTACGATTACGCGCGCACCAATCACCCGAACCGCAAAGCTCTCGAACGCACCGTTGCCAAGCTGGAAGGCGGCCACAGCGCTTATGTTTTTTCTTCCGGCATGGCGGGAATTGACGCGGTCTTTCGCCTGCTGCGCCCTGGCGACCATGTGGTCCTGTCCGAAGCCGTTTACGGCGGCGTATTCCGCCTCTCCACACAACTTCTCGTCCACTTCGGCCTGGAGTTCAGCTTCGTGGACACCGCCTTGCCTGATTTAGTGCGCAGCGCCTTGCGTCCCAACACCAAGATGCTGTACCTCGAGACTCCGGCCAACCCAACCATGAGCGTCACAGACATCGCCGCGATTTCCAAATTGGCCAACGAGCGCAACCTGACCGTGGTCGTTGACAACACATTCCTGAGTCCTTATCTGCAGCGCCCCATCGAACTCGGCGCGCATATCGTCGTCCATTCCATGACGAAGTATCTGAACGGCCACAGCGACTCGACAGGCGGAGCCGTGGTGCTCACGCGTCCCGAGGATGGCGAGAAAATTTATTTCATTCAGCGCTCCGCGGGCACGGGCCTTGCTCCCATGGATTGCTTCCTCATTTCGCGAGGAATCAAGACTCTAGCGGTCCGCATGCTCCAACACAACGCCAACGGGATCAGTGTGGCACGGCATCTCGATGCGCATCCTAAAATCCGCAAGGTCTACTACCCCGGCTTGGCTTCACATCCCCAACATGAAGTGGCTCGCCGCCAGCAGAAGGGCCCCGGCGCGATGCTCTCCTTCGACGTCGGTTCACTGGAGGCGGCCCGGCGCTTCCTCAATCACGTCAAGCTTTGTTCACTCGCGGAAAGTCTGGGCGGCGTCGAAACTCTAATCTCGCTACCGGCAATGATGACCCACGCCTCTATGCCCAAGGAAGTTCAGGATCGCGTGGGTATCACCGAAGGCCTGGTCCGCCTTTCCGTCGGCATCGAGGACGTTGAGGACATCATCGCCGATCTCGACCAAGCCTTGCTCTACGTTTAAGAGATAGTCCGCGAACTGCCCCCTGGGAGGGGTGCGCCTCAGCGCAAACCTTTGACGCTTTCTTGCAGCCAACCAAGATAATCTTTGGATCCCGCTGCAATCGGGAGCGCGATGAACTCCGGCACATCATAGCTATGAATGCGTTTCACCTCCCTCTCTAAGTCAGCAATTCGGTTCGACGTAGTCTTCATCACCAACAGATACTCTCTTGCTTTCTCCAGCTTGCCCTTCCATGTATAGATTGACTCAACGGGGTTCAACATTAGATTGACGCACGCCGCTAGTCTCGACGAAACCACAGCACGGGCGATGCTCCGGCTTTCCTTCAAACTTCCGCTCGTGACCAGCACGACCCGATTTTGTCCGCCGCCCTTCATGTGGTTCCCTCCGCGTGCATTACAAATACACGCCCATCGTTTATGAAAATTTAATACGCCAAGCCGCCAGCAATCGCTATCATACTTCCCGTGGTCAACGTTTCCGAAGTCGGAGCGTTTCCCGTTGCTGTCCCCGGGGGATTCCAGATCACCTTCGGAGTCTACCTCCCCGGAATTCGCGCTGCGGACGGTTTCGATGTCGTGGTGCGAGTCATTTACCGCGACGACCGCTTCAATCCCGCCATCCAACCGCAAGATTGTCATCTCCTCTGGAACAGCACCCACCCGCTCACCGTCCCCTCTAACTACAGTTACATCTTCATCCTCTGACCTGGCTCGGTTCCTTCCCTCGACCGCCGTCCATTCCCATTTTTCCTAGCGTGCAGCCGGGCGATCTCTTTCCAATTTCGAATTTCCAGTTTCCATTTTCGACTTTCCACTTTCCAAGCGCTAGAATACCGCCCCATGAGCACCTCTCCGATCAAGTTTGGCACCTCTGGCTGGCGCGGCCTCATCGCCGACGATTTCACGTTCGCCAATGTCCGCCTGGCCGTTACCGCCATCGCCGAACACGCAAAAACGAAGGCGAAAGATCCCACAATTCTGGTGGGCTACGACACGCGCTTCTACTCTGAAGAATTCTCGCAGATCGCAGTAGACATCCTGCAGTATCACGGAATTCAAACGCTGTTGTGCGAGACGTTCACTCCCACGCCCGCCATCGCTTTCGAAATCATGCGCCGCAAACTCGATGGCGCCATCAACTTCACCGCCAGCCACAATCCCGCGCAATATCATGGCCTGAAATTTTCCTCCGCCGACGCAGGTCCTGCTCTTCCGGAAGTGACCAAGGATATCGAAGCGCGTGCTTCGCAGCTTGCCGCCAAAGGCAGCGTTCCGCCTCTTCCGCACGGGGCATCGAATCCCGCGCGCGGCGAAAAAGTCAATCTCCGCGAAAACTATTTGAAGCGCCTCGAAGAGCTCGTCCATTTCGACACGCTTCGCAATGCCAATCCTTCTCTGGTCGTCGACGCGCTCCATGGCTGCGGCGCCGGCTACCTCGACCGTACGCTCACCGATCACAGCGTCAACGTTCACGCCATGCGCACCGACCGCGATTGCCTGTTCGACGGCACCGGCCCCGATGTCTCCGAAGAAAATCTCGCGCCTCTCCGCAAAGCCGTGGTCGATTCGAAAGCCACCATTGGCCTCGCAACTGATGGCGACGCCGACCGTTTCGGCATCGTCGACAGCGACGGCGCGTGGATCCAGCCCAATCTGATTCTCGCGCTGGTCTACGACTATCTTGTAGAAACTCGCCATTGGAAAATGCCTGCGGCCCGGAGCGTCGCCACCACCCAAATGATGGACGCCGTCGCCAAATCGCACGGCCAAACTATTTTTCAAACGCCAGTCGGCTTCAAGTACATTGGCCAGCTCATCCGCGAAGACAAAATCGCCATGGGCGGTGAAGAAAGCGCCGGGCTCACCATTCGCGGCCACATCCCGGAGAAAGACGGCATTCTCGCTTGCCTGCTGGTGGCCGAAATGATTGCCGCGCGCGGCGCCTCCATCGGCGAACAAGTTCGTGCCATGTACAAGAAACTCGGCCGCGAATTCTGGCCCGTTCGCGAAAATCTTCATCTTTCCGACGAACAAAAGGCAAATGCCGTCAAGCGTGTGGCCGTGGACGCTTCGACACTCGCCGGCCGGAAAGTCGTATCTATTGACCGCACTGATGGCGCAAAATTTGTATTTGACGATGGATCGTGGATGCTGCTGCGACTTTCCGGCACCGAGCCTCTGCTTCGCCTTTATGTCGAAGCCGAAAGCGCCGCGGCTTCTGCGAAGTTGACGCGCGAAGCATCACAATGGGTACTTCAAAACTGAAAAAGCTGGCCGCCAAAGAAAAAATCCAGCCGGTGCTGCGCCATTACGGACCCGCGCTCATCGGCCTGCTGGTGCTGGTCCTCGTAGTGCACGACATTTTCGGCGCCCACGGTTATCTGGCCATGCGCCGCACCCAGCAGGAGATTGAAAAAGTGACCAAGGGCCTGGATCAGCTAAACAAGGAAAATTCCGAACTTGAGCAGGAAGTGCGAGAGTTGAAGACCGACCCGCGCAAAATCGAAAAGATAGCCCGCGACGAGCTAGGCCTTGCCCGGCCCGGCGAAGTCATCATCAAGATTCCGCGCTCGCAGCGGCTCCCGCAGAATTCTTCTGCGAAGCCTTAGCCAGCCACCCTTTCCAATTTGTGCGTATCAAAGAGAGAATCAGCATCGCTAGAAAAATTGCAATCAGTCCGCCTGTGGCTTTCAGCGCGCTGCACTGCCCCTTTGGCAAAATGGAGAATCTTCCATAAACAAATTCTATGTGTACCCAATACACCAACAGCGAAGTTTGCCCGAGCTGGATGATCGGGCTGAAACCCTTCTGCGCAAATCCCCATCGGCACCATGCGTAAACCAGAAAAAGTATCATCAGCAAAATGCCGCAGCGCATCAGCAGAAAATCCGGATTGCTGTGCCAGTAATCGTAAATCGCGTACAGCCGCACCCCCGATGAATCGAACAAAACCGACAAACAGCAAGCAACGATTCCCGCACCACCCAGGGCCGCAAACGTCAGCCCCTCCCTTCGCCTCGCAAAATCCGAAAACGAGAAAAATCCCACCGCTAGCCCCGCGAAAGCAAATGCTGACCATGGAAATAGCGGAAAGAGCCACGCCTGCGGCTCCTTGAAAACGTGCACACCGTTGACGTAGGACTCGAGCGGCCACGGCAGAAAGCTCGGCCGGTGCGTCGTCCAAAGGGGTGGCGTCGCCATCGCCACAATCACGGCTGCAGAAATCCCCGCAACTAGAGTGCGGATTCTCGCCGCCGCGACGACGCCGTCCCCCATAATCCAGCACAACACCCCCATCAGCATCATGGATAGCCCCAGAATGTTCAGCACGTCCACGCGCAACAAATCCGTCCACGGCGCCCAAGGAAACCCCAGCGCATATTCCTGCACGCGAAACAATAGCCCCATCCCAAAAATTTCTGCCCCGCGCAAAATCGTCTGCTTCGCAATCGCGCCTCGCTCGATTCCCTTCTCGCGCAGTTTCTCAGTGACCAGCGCAAACGACACGCCCGCCAAGAATATAAACAGCGGGGCCGGCAGCGTCCCCCCCAGCCGCGACCAGGCAATCAGCGACGACGACTTCTTCGCTTCCGGGCTCATCCATGAATCGTAACAATGCGTCTGAAACATCAGCACGCACGCCAGTCCTCTCATCCAATCGATGTAAGCAAGCCGTTTCATTTTGTTTGTGACACTGGCCGCCGCGAGCGCGAGACGCGGCCAAGCTTGATTGCGAATCATAGACGTTCGAAACATTTCCGCAAAGGAGAAACGCGAGATCAGAATCCCCCGCCCTTTGACGGACTATTTCAGCCACCTCGGGTACTAAATAAAGTTTGGAACATCTAGTATCATCAGCAACCAGGAACACGCCGAGAGTTTCGACCGCTCTTTTGCTGGGAGGGAGTGTCCAATGGAAACGCTGTGGCAAGACGTTCAGTTTGCGCTCCGCATGATGCGCAAGAATCTTGGTTTTACCACGGCAGCGGTGCTGTGCCTGATGCTCGGCATCGGAGCCACCACCGGAATCTTTACGGTGGTCAACGCCGTTCTCCTTCAGCCGCTGCCTTACGTGCATCCCGAACAGCTCATCCGCGTCTACACGGAATTTCCCACTTTCCCCAACGGGGGCCTGCATCGATTCTGGACTTCCGGACCCGAATTCCTGGATTTGCGCCGCGATACGCATTCCTGGGCCTCCTTGGACGCCTGGGCCTCCGGCGGAGTCAACTTGGCCGGCAAAAATCAGCCTGTTCGAGTAACGGGAGCTTTAGTCAGCGGCGGACTTCTGGAATCGCTTGGCGTGTCACCGGTCCAAGGGCGCTTGATTTTGCAGTCAGACGATGTCCCGGGCGCGTCGGCAGTCGCCGACATTTCCTACGGCACCTGGCAATCCGTTTTTGGAGGTGATACTAGTATCATCGGGCGAGAAACATTTCTCGATGGCCGGAAGTGCACCATCATCGGCGTCATGCCAAAGGGTTTTCAGTTTCCCCCAGGAGAGCAGGAACCTGTACAGCTATGGACCGCGTTGCAGTTGGACCCGGCCAAACCCGGCAATCGGGGCGGACATAATTACTACCTGCTAGGCCGGCTGAAAACCGGTGCGACAGCTGGACAAGCGCAGGGAGAGCTGGCGTCGCTGGTGCAGAGTTACGGCGAGAAGAAAGTGCCGAAAACGCATAGCTTCGACCCAAAGAATCACACCATTGTCAGTTTTCCCCTGCAGGCCGAAGTCGTTGCAAGCGTTCGCCCTGCTCTATTGATGCTGCTTGGCGCAGTCGTCTTTGTATTGCTGATCGCCAGCGTGAATGTGGCAAACCTCCTGCTGGCGCGAGCCGAGGCCCGCCGACGCGAAATTGCGATTCGCGGCGCGCTGGGAGCGAGCTTGGTTCGCCTCGCCCGGCAATTTGTTACCGAAGGCATCTTGCTGGCATTGTGCGGAGCCGTTCTCGGCGTGGCGCTTTCCTTTGCAGGCGTGCGCCTGGTCCAGCTCACCAATGCAGGCGGCATCCCGCGCGCGGATGAGATCGCCATGGACTGGCGCGTGCTGCTCTTCACTCTTGCGACCAGCTTACTCACCGGAGTGCTCTTCGGGCTCGCGCCGCTCGCCCCACTGCTGGTTAGCGGGATTTCCGAATCGTTGAAAGACACCGCCGGCAGCACCACCGCCGCGGCAGGTGCGCAAATCTTCCGTCGCGTTCTGGTGGCCGGAGAACTGGCAATGGCTCTGGTTTTGCTCATCGGTTGCGGGCTGATGCTGCGTGCTTTCTGGAAGCTGCAGGAGGTTCACACCGGCCTGCGCGCCGAGGACGTTCTGACAATGCGCGTGTCGCTGCCGGGCGGAACATATACGGATAACGCCAGGATCACGGATCTCTGGACGCGATTCGAATCACGACTGACGAACCTGCCTGGAGTGCATTCCGCGGCTCTCGTTTCCGGATTGGCGCCCCTCCGTCCCCCCAACATGAACGACACCGATATCGAAGGATTTGTCCTGAAAGAAGGCGGTCCGATTCAAAACGTCGATTTCTACCAGTCGGTGAGCAAAGATTATTTTGCAACCATGGGGATTAACCTGATCGATGGCCGGACATTCGAATCGCGCGACGTTCAGGACGCGCCCGAAGTGGTCATCGTCAACAAAGCGATGGCCGCGACATTCTGGCCCAATCACCGGACTCGACCGCCCCGCTGGCACGGAAATCTATCTGCCCTACCGCCAGCCTTCGGGCCAGGGATATACGGACATGTACGTGGTGATGCGCGCCCAAGGCGGTGACCCGCGTCTGTTGACAGGCGCGGTCCGCGAGCAACTTGGCGAACTCGATCCCGCACTTCCGGTCGCCGATGTCCGGCTGATGGAGGACGTTCTCTCGCGGGCGCAGGCCCGACCGCGATTCCTCACCCTGCTGCTGTCTTTGTTCTCCTTCGTGTCCCTCGCCATCGCCACCGTAGGCATCTACGGAGTGGTGTCCTACTCGGTGGCGCGTCGAACAAAGGAATTTGGTTTGCGCATGGTCCTTGGCGCTCAAGGCGGAGACGTCCTCGGGCTGGTGATGAAACAAGGGGCCGGCATGGTGGCGATTGGAATTGTTGGCGGGCTTGTAACGGCCTTCGCGCTGACACGTTTGATGGCCAGCCTGCTCTTTGGTGTGACGGCCACGGACCTCCCAACGTTTGCAGGCGTCACCGTTCTGCTGTTTGCCGTTGCACTGGCGGCCTGCTATCTGCCGGCACGGCGGGCAACCCGGGTGGATCCGATACAGACCTTGCGCTATGAGTAGAGCCTCCCTCGATCAATCTCCAATTTTCTTGCCGCCCCATCCATCGGTACCGAGCCGCGGTTGAATTTGGTCTGTGATTCCTTTCAGTTACAATTCTCGCTTGCCCGCCACTCGCCAACTCGGCCCGCTCCCCATGCTCGGTGTCTGGGCCGTACTGACTCTCACGGGAGTTTTGTACTCCGTCTGGCTCGGCTACGGCGGCCGCGCCTTCGCTGCCACTCTCACCGCCTTCGCGTTTTTCTTTCTGGTGATGCTACTCTTCGCCGCGCGCGGCGTGGAGGATCGTCTCGCCGCGCGCTTCGGCAGCGGCAGCGGCTACCTGCTCGGCACCGCAGTGTTCCTCGTCTACCTGATTTACGCCTTTGGAACAAATACTTTCGCATTCACGCGTGCTGCCGCGGTAGCCGCTCTCGTCTTCCTCCCACTTGTTCTCGCCGCTTCTGCCCACCATAAACCAATCGGCGCCTGGCAGGATTTTGCGACGATGCTCTTCATCTGGCTGGCAGTGAAGCCTCTTCCCAATCGCTGGGGATGGTCGTTATCCCACTGGCTCTGGCCCTACCCTGGCGGACGCCTTTCCTACGTTTTCACCGTACTCCTCTGCGTGAACCTAGCGCTTGCCTGCTTCCTTCTTCTCCGCCGCGTCAACGGAGTCGGCTATTCCATCGGCTGGGGCCACCATTGGAGCTTTTTCATCCTCGCGAGTTTCTTCGTCTTCGGCTGCATCGCCATTCCCCTGGGCCGCGCCATTCATTTCATCGAGTTTGCTCCGCAGTGGTCGCAGCTAAAGTCGCTGCCGTTAGTTTCGCTCGGCATTCTCTTGTTCACCGCCTGGCCCGAAGAACTTCTCTTCCGCGGCCTGCTCCAGAACATACTCTCCCGCGCTTCGAATAGCGATCTCGCCGGCTGGTGGACCGCCTCCATCCTCTTCGGCTTCTCGCACATCACCAACGGCGGCTTTCCCAACTGGCCCTATGTCCTCCTGGCCTCCGTCGCCGGCTTCTTCTACGGCTGGACCTGGCGCAAAACCAACTCCATCTTCGCCTCTGCCCTGGTCCACGCCGCCGTAGACATCCTGTGGCACTTCCTCTTTCGAACCGTCTAGCCGGCGTGCCATAATTCGCGCAGCGGGCTAGAGTTTCGCGCATCCAACCTGGCATCCAAGCCGGGGTGGGCGCAATCTCAACCCCGGACACACGGAAAGCGCGAAACACACGCAACCCATTCG
>WNFO01006170.1_pt1 | contig 10572 bp, 9 predicted proteins | sample 5400251 | NCBI WGS metagenome assembly WNFO01 (sample SAMN13153354, study PRJNA577476) | soil metagenome | isolation source: 100 cm saprolite under Madrone tree | place: USA:California | collected 2016-06-14 | reverse complement strand
GATCGCGGCCAAGGCCGGCGCCAACAAGCGCATGCTGTATTATCACGTCGGCAAGAAAGACGTTCTCTACCTCGCGGTGCTCGAAGGCGCCTATGAGAAGATCAGGGTGGAGGAACGGGGGCTCGATCTCGAACACCTCGATCCGCCAAAGGCGATCGAGCGCCTGATCGGCTTCACCTGGAATTACTTCATCCGCAACCCTGAGTTCCTGGCGCTGTTGAACACCGAGAATCTGGCGCGGGCGCGCCATCTGAAGCGCTCGACCAAGGTCAAATCGATGCACTCGCCGTTCGTCGAGATGATCCGCACCGTGGTGACGCGCGGCGTGCAAAGCGGCGACTTCCCGGTGGCGGTCGATCCGGTGCAGCTCTACATTTCGATTGCGGCCTTGAGCTTTTTCTATCTGTCGAACAGCGCCACCTTGAGCGTGATTTTCGGCCGCGACCTCCTGAAGAAGGAAGCCAAGGACGAGCGGCTTGAGCATATGGTGGCATTGGTGCTGGCGGCCCTGACCGGAAAATCCGCCGCCGCTTTCGGCACGGACAAGCCGCCGAACCTGCGCGCTCCGGCACATCATACCGTTTGATTCTCGTCGTCCCGGCGAACGCCGGGACGATGTCTTTGGAACGGGGAGGCGGTCAATTTGTCATTCGGAAAACCGCTAGACAGTATTTATCCAACGGGTTAATTTGTACCTGAAAAACAAACGGCAAGGAAGAGCAGCGTGGTCGAGCCAAAGAGCCCCGGAGGCGTTTCCAAAGCGCTCAACGCGGCGTGGATTCGGCCCTTTTTGTTCCTGATCTTCATCGTGATCGCCTGGGATCTGGCGATCCGGCTGTTCCGGATTCCGCCGTATCAAATCCCGGCGCCCGCCGACGTCGTCGTGGTGCTGTGGCAGGACTGGCCGGAACTGATGCGGCAGGCGTGGCCCACCACTTACGCGACGATATGTGGTTTCCTGCTGTCGGCGGTGTTCGGCATTCCCGTGGCGATGCTGATCGCGGGATCGAAGACGGTGGAAAGCTACGTCTATCCGCTGCTGGTGTTTTCGCAGTCGGTGCCCAAAATCGCGATCGCGCCGCTGTTCGTGGTGTGGTTCGGTTTTGGCATCATCCCGAAGGTGATTTCGGCGTTCCTGCTGGGGTTTTTTCCGGTGGTGGTCTCCGCGGTGCAGGGGTTCAAATCGGTCGATCCCGACATGGTCGATCTGGCGCGCGCGATGCAGGGCAGCCGCTTCCATGTGTTCTGCGCCGTCAATTTGCCGCACGCGATGCCGGCGATCTTTTCCGGATTGAAAGTCTCGGTGACGCTGGCGGTGGTCGGCGCCGTGGTCGGCGAATTCGTCGGCTCCAATTCCGGCATTGGCTACGTGCTGCAGCGCTCGATCGGCACCTTCGATCTGCCGACCATGTTCGCCGCACTGGTGATCCTGGCGCTGCTCGGCGTGGTGCTGTTCTGGATCGTCGACCGCATCGAGCGTCTTGTGATTCCCTGGCATGTCAGCCAGCGCGAAGAATTGATTTTCGCCGCCTGAGCGGCAAGACCTATGAAAGCGCGCCACAGAGGGCCGCGAGAAATACCAACGGGAGGATGACATGGTGCGATTGATAGCGGCGCTTTCGGGCCTGCTGGTCTGGACGGCGCTTGCGGTGGCTCCGGCAGCGGCAGCGGCAGCGGACAAGGTGGTGCTGATGCTGAACTGGTACGTCTATGGCGAGCACGCGCCGTTCTATTACGGCAAGGCCAAGGGCATTTATGCCGCCGAAAACATCGATCTGGAAATTCAGGAAGGCCGCGGCTCGGCGGCGACCACGCAAGCTGTCGCGGCCAAGACCGCCGACTTCGGCTATGTCGACGTGCCCACCATGATGCGCGCCGCCGTCAAGGGCGCGCCCGTCGTCGCCACCGGCGTGTTGCTGCAGACGAGCCCGATGTCGGCGATGGGTTTTGCCGACAAGAACATCAGGAAGCCCGACGATATCAGGGGCAAGACCGTGGCGATTACGCCGGCGGATTCGATGACGCAGATCTGGCCGCTGTTCCTGAAGAAGACCGGGCTGAAGGAAGGCGATTTCACCACAGTGGCCGGCGATGGCCAGACCAAGCTCAATGCCGTCATCAATGGGCAGGCGGATCTGCTGCTCGGCTATGTCATGGACCAGTCGATGAAGATCAAGGATGCCACCGGCAAGGATGTCTATCCGATCAAGTTTGCCGACTACGGCATCAACATGGTCTCTTCCGGCATCATCGCCAACACCGACTACGTCAAGGCCAACGCCGATCTGGTCAAACGCTTCATGTCGGCGACCACCAAGGCGGTCGAAGCAGCGGAGAAGGATCCGAAAGCCGCGGCGCAGTCGATCCTCGACGCCAATCCGAAGGGCGGCAAGATCGACACGCTCGCGCAAGGTTTTGAGCTGACGATACCGCTGTATCGCACGCCGGAGACCAAGGGCAAGCGGCCGTTCCAGGTGACCGACCAGAACATGACCGACAGCGTCAATCTGATGGTCGAGTACGGCGGTCTCGACGCCAAGGCCAAGGACAATGCGAGGGTGTTTTATACCAACGACTATCTGCCGAAATAGAATGAGCCCAGCAACCAAGGCAACCGATAGCCAGCCGGGCGGGCAATTGCGACTGGTTTCCGACCGTGCCGCCGGCAGCACGTCGGGCATCAAGCTAACCGGCGTGTCGAAAACCTATCGGTCGCGCGACGGCGATGTGCCGTCGCTGCGGCCGCTGGACTTCCACATCAACGCCGGTGAGTTCTTTGTCGTGGTCGGACCGTCCGGCTGCGGCAAGTCCACGCTCTTGAAAATGATCTCCGGACTCTTGGCGCCCTCGACCGGCGAGATCTTTGTCGAAGGCGAAGCGGTGACACGGCCGCATGGCAATGTCGGCATCGTATTCCAGAATTCGCTGCTGCTGCCGTGGCGCAACATCCTCGCCAACGTCATGCTGCCGATCGACATGAAACGGCTGCCGCGCTCCGAATATCTGCCGCGCGCGATCGAGCTCTTGAAGCTTGTCGGGCTCGAGGGTTTTGAAAAAAAGCTGCCGTGGCAATTGTCCGGCGGCATGCAGCAACGCGCGTCGATCTGCCGGGCGCTGGTGCACGATCCCAAGATCATGCTGATGGACGAGCCGTTCGGCGCGCTCGATGCCATGACGCGCGAGCGCATGAATGTCGAGCTGATGCGGATCCAGCGCGAAACCGGCAAGACCGTGCTGCTGATCACGCACTCGATACCGGAAGCGGTGTTCCTCGCCGACCGCGTGCTGGTCATGACGGAGCGGCCGGGCTCGATCGCCGCGATCTACGATGTGCCGCTGCCGCGCCCGCGTTCGCTCGACGCGATGGCGGACCCGGTCTTCACCGAACTGGTGCAGCGGATTCGAAAACATTTCTTCACCCAAAGCGCGCTGGATTGAGACAAGTCACCATGCCGCCAAATATTGCCGTGCGCGACATCAGGATTTTTGAACGTCCGGTTGATTTCATAAAGCCGTTCCGCTTCGGCGCGGTGGTCATCAACGCGGCATCGCAGCTGTTCGTGCGCGTCGAGATCGAAGTCGAGGGCAAGGGTATGTCGGTGGGCGCCAGCGCCGAATTGCTGGTGCCGAAATGGTTCGACAAGCGGCCGCATCTGATCCCGGAGCAAACCGTTGCGGAGCTGCGACATTCACTCGGGATCGCGCGCGATCTTTACCTGACCGGTTCGGGATTTGAAACCGCGTTCGGCTTGCACGCCTCGCGCATCGCGGCGCAACTCGCGGCCTGCGCCAGGGAGGATGTTCCTCCGCTCGCGGCCGCCTACGGGCCGGCTGAAATCGACAAGGCGATCCTGGACGCAGCGCTGCGTGCGCTCGGCGTAAATTTTTTCGACGGCATGGCCCAGAATATCGCCGGCATCGATGCGCGTTTGTCGCCCGATTTGCGGGATGGCGACATTGCGCGGTTTCTCGCAGGCCGCCGGCGGCTGGAACGGGTTGCAATCCGACATACCGTCGGTCTCGATGATCAGGTCGAGGGTGCGGGTGGAGTAGCGGACACCAACGAAAATGCCGGTGCCCGCTACTTCAAGCTCAAGCTCAACGGCGATCCCAGTGCCGATACCGCTCGACTGATCCGCATTGGAAAGCAACTCGCCACGCTGTCATATGACTACCGCGTCACGCTGGACGCCAACGAGCAATATGCCGATCTCACCGGCTTAAGCGCGCTGGCCGATCGTCTCGACCATGACAGCGCCTTAAAACCGATTGCGGCAAAATTGCTCTACATCGAGCAGCCGATGCCGCGCGATATCACCGGGCAGGCGCCGCTCGGCGCACTGGCGGGGCGCAATTTCATCATCGACGAAGCCGACGATTGCTACGAGGCATTCCCGGTGGCGCGCGCACTGGGCTATCGCGGCATCTCGTCGAAGTCGTGCAAGGGCATCTACAAGTCGATCGTCAACGCGACCCGTGCGGCCAAATGGAGCGCGCGCGGCGAAAACTACTTCATAACGAGCGAGGATCTGACCTGTCAGGCCGGTGTTTGCGTGCAGCAGGACCTTGCGCTCGGCGCATTGATCGGCGTCACCCACGCCGAGCGCAACGGCCACCATTATGTCGACGGTTTTGGCGACGCGCCTGCGGACGAGGCGCAGGCCTATCTCGCCGCACATCCCGATCTCTACGTCCGCGACGGCAACAAAATCCGGCTGTCGGTTCACGACGGCGATCTCCTGACCGGATCGCTGGCAACGCCCGGCTTTGCAACAAGCGTGCATCCAGTGTGGTCGGCGTTGTTGCCGCTCGCACAGCCAAAAAACAAAAAGCCTGCAGGAGCTTAAACTATGACAACAAAACGCCTCGGCGTGATCATGAACGGTGTCACCGGCCGCATGGGGCTCAACCAGCATCTGATCCGCTCGATCATCGCAATCCGGGATTCCGGCGGTGTGCTGCTCGGCAATGGCGACCACATGATGCCGGATCCGATCCTGGTCGGCCGCGACGCCGACAAGGTCGAGGGCCTCGCCAGGCAGTTCAATGTGACGCGCTGGACCACCGACCTCGACAAGGCGCTGCTTGAGCCGAGCGACACCATCTTTTTCGATGCCGCCACCACCCAGGCGCGCCCGTCGCTGCTGACGAAAGCGATCAATGCCGGCAAGCACGTCTATTGCGAGAAGCCGATCGCGACCAACCTCGAAGAGGCGGTCGCGGTGCTGAGACTTGCCAACGCCAGGGGCATCAAGCACGGCACGGTGCAGGACAAGCTGTTCCTGCCGGGTCTCAAGAAACTGGCGTTCCTGCGCGATTCCGGCTTCTTCGGCCGCATGCTCTCGGTGCGCGGCGAGTTCGGCTACTGGGTGTTCGAAGGCGACTGGCAGGAGGCGCAGCGGCCGTCGTGGAATTACCGCAGCGAAGACGGCGGTGGCATCATTCTCGACATGGTCTGCCACTGGCGCTACGTGCTCGACAATTTGTTCGGCGATGTCGAGAGCGTGAGCTGCCTCGGCACCACGGATATTCCGGAGCGCTGGGACGAGAAGGGCAAAAAGTACCAGGCGACGGCGGACGATTCCGCCTACGCGACCTTCCGGCTCAAGGGCGGCGTGATCGCGCATATCAACATGTCGTGGGTGACGCGGGTCTATCGCGACGATCTCGTCACCTTCCAGGTCGATGGCACCCACGGTTCGGCGGTGGCTGGGCTTTCCGATTGCGTCATCCAGGCGCGACAGGTGACGCCGCGGCCGGTGTGGAATCCCGACGAGAAGCGCGCCCACGACTTCTATGCCGACTGGCAGAGGCTGCCCGAGAACAGCTCTTACGACAACGGCTTCAAGGAGCAGTGGGAAATGTTCATCCGCCACGTCTGCGAGGACGCGCCCTACAAATACACACTGCTGGAAGGCGCCAAGGGCGTGCAATTGGCCGAATGCGCGCTGCAGAGCTGGCGCGAGCGGCGCTGGATCGACGTCGCTCCGATCAAGGTGTAGGGAACAGCGACCATGAACAAACCGGTTTTGCCTGTCTCGTCGCTGTCGCTGAAACTGCCGAAGGCCGATCGTGGAATCGAGACCTATCGACTCGCGGCGTCGCGGACGTTTCCTTCAAGACTAGAGGGCACGCTGAACCGCGTGGCGTTTTCCGCAGCCCACGTGGTGTCCGATTCCATGGCCGATGTCGATCCGTGGCTCAATGCCGCTGTTGACTGGGACCGGACGATCGCTTTTCGCGAACACGTCTGGGATCTCGGGCTCGGCGTCGCCGAAGCCATGGACACCGCGCAGCGCGGCATGGGGCTGGACTGGCCGACCTCGCTGGAATTGATCCAGCGTTCGGTGAGGGCCGCGAAGGCGAGGGACAATGCGCTGGTGTTTTCCGGGGCCGGCACCGATCACCTCGCGGTGGAGGATGCCAGGACTCTCGACGACGTGATCCGCGCCTATGAAGAGCAGATCGCGGCGGTCGAAAAAGCCGGCGGACGCATCATCCTGATGGCGTCGCGCGCGCTGGCAAGGATCGGCCGCGGCGCGCTTGACTATGCCAGGGTATACGGTCGTGTGCTGTCGCAGGTCCGCGAGCCGGTGATCATCCACTGGCTCGGCGATATGTTCGATCCGGCACTGGCGAATTACTGGGGCACGCAAAACGTCGACCAGGCGATGGATGTCGCGGTCGGGATCATCAACGCCCACGCGTCGAAGGTCGACGGCGTGAAAATCTCGCTGCTCGACAAGAGCCGCGAGATCGACATGCGCCGCCGTCTCGACGGAAACGTAAAAATGTATACCGGCGACGATTTCAACTATGCCGAACTGATCGCCGGCGACGAACAGGGCTTTTCGCATGCGCTGCTCGGCATCTTCGACGCCATCGCGCCGGCGGCATCCTACGCGCTGTCGCGGTTGGCGGCCGGCGATGCGGCCGGTTTCCATGACGTGCTGGGGCCGACGGTGCCGCTGTCGCGGCATATCTTCCAGGCGCCGACAAGGTTTTACAAAACCGGCATCGTGTTCATGGCCTATCTCAACGGCCACCAGGATCACTTTACCATGGTCGGCGGGCAGGAGAGCACACGGTCGACGCTGCACCTCGCCGAACTCTTCCGGCTGGCGGACAAGGCTGGGTTGCTCGCCAATCCCGAGCAGGCGACGTGGCGCATGAAGGCCGTGCTCGCGACGCGCGGCATCGACGCGTGATGCGGGATTTTTCCGCCGATCATCGCTGGCTGTCATTGAATACCGCGACGGTCCGCAAGCAGGGCGATCTCGTGCAAATCATCGAGGCCTGCGCGCGGCATGGCATCCGCGCCATCGACCCGTGGCGCGATCAGGTCGCTTCGGTCGGCGTCGACCGCGCGGCGCGTGCGGTGCGCGATGCCGGGCTTGAATTGTCAGGCTATTGCCGCGGCGGGATGTTCACGTCGGACGCCGCGCATCGCATGGAGGCAGGGGACGAAAATCGCCGTGCCATCGATGAGGCCAAGGCGCTGGGCGCGCCGTGCCTCGTGCTGGTGGTCGGCGGCTTGCCGCAATTTTCGCGGCCGGGGAGTGCTGCCTCAAAGGACATCACGGGAGCCCGCGCGCAGGTCCACGATGCCATCGCCGAGATGATGGACTACGCGCGCGATGCAAGGATGCCGCTGGCGATCGAGCCGCTGCATCCGGCCTATGCCGCCGACCGCGCCTGCGTCAACACCACAAAACAGGCGCTCGATCTTTGCGACGCGCTCGACCCCAGGCGGACCGGTTTGCTCGGCGTCGCGCTCGACGTCTATCACATCTGGTGGGACCCGGAATTGCTGCGGCAGATCGAACGCGCAGGAAAGGAGCGCCTGCTGGCGTTTCACGTCTGCGACTGGCTGGTCCCCACAAGAGACATCCTGAACGACCGCGGCATGATGGGCGACGGCGTGATCGAACTCAGATCGATACGCAGCGCAGTCGAAGCGCAGGGCTTTGCCGGCTATTGCGAGATCGAGATTTTTTCCACCGACTGGTGGGAAAAGCCGATGGATGAGGTGCTGCGGACCTGCATCGAGCGGCATCGCTCGGTGATGTGAGGGCCGGTACTGAAGCCCCTATCAAATGCCGGCCATCGCTAGAATGGCTCTCCCCGGTTATCGCGGTTGAGCAAGGAAGGCGATGATTTTTGCTCTATCGTCCCTTGATGCGAGACCGCCATACGGCTTCATGCTGTTGCCGGGTACGATCTCATCGGGGTTTGCGATGAAGCGCCCGAGCTTGTCCTCGTCCCAGACGAAGCCTGCCTCCTTCATCGCGCTGGAATAGTTGTAGTCCGGCAGCGCGCCTGCTTTCCTTCCGATAATCTTGTACAAGTTGGGGCCGAGCCGATTGTCGCCTTCCTTGACCATGTGGCAGGTTCGACAGGCATTGTTGAAGGCCTGTTGCTCTGACGCGGCCTCCATGCCTTGCGACACCTGAGGCAGGGCGGAAGGCGACGACAACATGTACGCCAATCCGCTCAATGCTACTATCAGGTACATTCGATTGCGGTACTGCACTCGTACGTCTGGCCGCCAACTGAAAGTTGGCCGGGCGAAAAGCGTCGTGAACTGCCGTCGGCTCATTCGATCAGCTCGTCAACGATTGGGTCGCAGTTGCGGTTCAGGGGCTTGCAAACTGAGGCAGCGTATTGAAGCGCGCCTTTTGCTCGCTGCTTAGTGTGGCATAGAACTCGTCCAACGCCGGCTGCACCAGCTTGGCCGCCTGCAGCAAGGCTTCGAGCCGTTTTTCCATCGCCTCCAGCCGTCCAACCGGCGTGAGCGGCACGTCGTCCGGGCAGGCGGCTTGCAGTCCTTGAACGGCCTTCTCGGTCGCCCCGCTCAGGCGGTCGAGCGCTTCCTTCTGCTTGCCGGCCGGGTGAACCACGGCCTCGATCCGCTCGATCGGCAGATGGGTCAGGCTGGACTTCGGCGTGCCGCAGCTTTCGGACGGCGCGTTCGCATCCTGCTGCGGCTGCGGTGACGAACGCTCACCGACATGAGGGCCGAGCGCGTTGAAGCGGGCCTGTTGCTCGTCGCTCAGCGAATTATAGAACTTCTCCAGTGCCGGCCGCACGATCCGCACCGCCTCGAGCGTAGCGCTGATGCGGTTCGTCATCGCCTGCAAGCGGCCGGGCGGCGTCATCGCGTAGGTATCGGCGCAAGAGTCCTTGAACACCTCGGCAGCCTTTGCTGCCGCAATCCTCAATTCGTCCAGCAAGGCACGCTGCTCGGGCGTCGGCCGCACTGCGCGCGTGATCGAGGCAATCGGCCAGGCGGTCACGCCCTTGTCCGGATCCCCGCACAATTGCCGGAGAGTCTGCGGGCTCACGCTCCGGCGTTCGCGCGTTCGATAACCGTAGCCGCCGCGTTCCGGATAGTCATTCGGGCTCAGGCTAGCGTAGGCGGAATACGGACTTTCATCGGCCCAGAATACGGTGTCGACGAAGTCATCGTAAGCGTACGCCCAATAGCCGGGGTCGTAGGCGTAGGACCAGAACGTGTAGTCGAAGATGTCGGAATAGGCATAGGGCCAGAACACCGTGCCGAGCCACGGCACAAACGCCGCGTGCAGACCGCGCCGCCAAGCGTTGCGGGGAGCCCAGCCGTGCTGCCGGACCGTGAGCGCCGCCTGGGCCTGCGGGTCGGCGTTGCTACGGAAGTGCGCGGCGAATCGCCCGCGCTCGGCAGCCTCCACGGCGGCCGCAGCAGCGGCGGCTCGTGCGGCTGGAGGCTGTAATCCCAACTGCTTCTGGTGCGCCAGATCGCTCTGCTGCACGCGCTGCTCGCGCTGGAGCAGCCGGTTCTGCGTCTGCAGCAACCGTTCCTGCACGCGTTGCGCCCGGAGGCCTTCCGGCTTTTGTGACTGCAATTGCTGCACGCGCTGCTGCAACCGATCGATGCGGTCCTGGCGTTGCGCGCTCTGCCGCGAAAGCATGTCGCGCTGCCGTTCCTGTCCGGTTTGTCGGAGTTGCTGCACGCGCTGCTCTTGCTGTAGCAGGCGTTGCTCTGTCTGTAGGGAGCGTTGCTGCGCGCGTTGCGCCCGCCGACCTTCCGGCTGTTGCGACTTCAGCTGCTGCACGCGCTGCAGCAACCGATCGATGCGGTCCTGGCGCTGCACGCTCTGGCGCGAAGGCATATCGCGCTGCCGCTCCTGCGTGGTTTGCTGCTCGATGCGCGGCCCACGCTGTTGCGCGCGCTGGTCGATCCGCTCCTGTTGCGGTGGGCGGCGTGCGCTCAGAGCGGGCGGCGCGCTCGGGCGCGGCGGTGCGGCGATGTGCGGCGTCGGACGCGGCGCCATGGCTGGACGCTGCGGCGGCGGAGCCGGACGGAACGCCGGCGCGGCTGGCCGCGCCATTGCCGGAGGCGGCGCGGGGCGAGCCATGGCGGGGGGTGGTGCAGGGCGAGCCATGGGGGGTGGCGAAGGACGGGCCATGGCGGGCGGTGAGGCGGGTCGCTGCGGTACCGCCGCCGGCGCACCCCTTCTCGGCTCCTGTGCGGACGAGCCGACGCTCGCGGCGATCATGGCGACGCCAAGAAGAAATGCTGCAAAGCGAACG